>Ga0207426_1000751_pt1 | contig 36444 bp, 31 predicted proteins | sample AraplaMF_Cvi_mMS_FD_184265 | JGI IMG/M metagenome (GOLD analysis project Ga0207426, IMG submission 184265) | Arabidopsis root microbial communities from the University of North Carolina, USA - plate scrape MF_Cvi_mMS (SPAdes) (version 2) | ecosystem: Host-associated > Plants > Roots > Endosphere... | reverse complement strand
CCCCGCTGGTGGGTAGCGTCCACGGCAGACTCAAGCTGCTGCTGGCCGGATTCGTGGCCGGCGGACGCGCTGCACTCCAGGCGGTCGCGGCCGCCGATTACGACGTACTCCCTGGACCGCCCAAGCCGACCAAGCTCAGCCTGCTGCGCGAGGTGGGGGCGACATTGCGAAGAGAGGGGTGAGTCGGACCATGGAGGCAACCGCACACGCGTCCGCGCCGGTGCTCGCTGCGTACCGCTACTGCGAGGCCATCACCGGGCAGCAGGCACGGAACTTCGCCTACGGCATCCGGCTGCTGCCGACCGACAAGCGGCAGGCCATGTCGGCGCTCTACGCCTTCTCCCGCCGGGTCGACGACATCGGCGACGGCACCCTGGAGCCCGCCGCCAAGCAACGCCGCCTGGAGGACACCCGGGCGGTGCTGACGCGCATCAAGGACGGCCGGATCGACGAGGACGACACCGACCCGGTGGCCGTCGCGCTGGCCGACGCCGCCCGCCGCTTCCCGCTGCCGCTGGAGGGTCTCGACGAGCTGATCGACGGCGTGCTGATGGACGTGCACGGCGAGACCTACGAGACCTGGGACGAACTGCGGGGCTACTGCCGCTGCGTCGCCGGGGCCATCGGCCGGCTCTCGCTGGGCGTGTTCGGCACCGTACCGGGCGCGCCGGACGCCGAGCGCGCCTTCGAGTACGCCGACACCCTCGGCCTGGCCCTGCAACTGACCAACATTCTCCGGGACGTTCGCGAGGACGCCGGCAACGGCCGCACCTACCTCCCCGCCGAGGATCTCGCCAAGTTCGGCTGCGCGGCGGGCTTCGAGGGCCCCGTGCCGCCGCCCGGCTCGGACTTCACCGGCCTGGTGCACTTCGAGGTGAAGCGGGCCCGTGCGCTGTTCGCCGAGGGCTTCCGGCTGCTGCCGATGCTCGACCGGCGCAGCGGCGCCTGCGTGGCCGCGATGGCCGGCATCTACCACCGGCTGCTGACCCGGATCGCCGCCGACCCCGAGGCCGTGCTGCGCGGCCGGGTCTCGCTGCCCGGCCGGGAGAAGGCCTTCGTCGCGGTGCGCGGGCTGTCCGGGCTCGACGCGCGGGCGATCGGCCGCCGGGAGTCCGTCCGGAGGCGTGGATGATGCGGCGGGCGGCGCACGACAGCGGTGATCCCGCGTCAGTGCGGCGGGCAACCCTCCCGGGGGTGGCTGCGTCCCTCACTGCAGTACGGGGGGAGAGCACATGACATCGGGAGCCAGGCGGCCCGGCCGGCAGCACCCGCTGCCGTCCGGCCGTCCCGGAGCGGCGGCCGCGGTCGTCGTCGGGGGCGGACTCGCGGGCACCACCGCGGCGCTCGCACTGGCCGACGCGGGGCTGCGGGTCACCCTCCTCGAAAGCCGGCCCCGGCTCGGCGGGCTGGTCTTCTCCTTCCGCCGCGAATCCGGCGTCGGCGAGCTGTCCGTCGACAACGGCCAGCACGTCTTCCTGCGCTGCTGCACCGCCTACAGCGGGCTGCTGGAGCGACTCGGCGCCGCGCACCTGGTGCCCCTGCAGGACCGGATGGACGTGCCCGTCCTCGACGCCGACCGGATGCGGCTCGGCCGGCTGCGCCGCACCGCGCTGCCCGTGCCGCTGCACCTCGCCGGGAGCCTGGCCGGCTACCCGCACCTCTCGCCCGCCGAACGCGCCGGCGTCGTCCGCGCCACCCTGGCGCTGAAGGGCCTCGACCCGGCCGACCCCGCCCTGGACCGGCTGGACTTCGGCAGCTGGCTGCGCCGCCACGGTCAGTCCGCCCGCGCCGTCGAGGCGCTGTGGGACCTGGTCGGCATCGCCACCCTCAACGCCCGCGCCGGCGACGCCTCGATGGGCCTGGCCGCCAAGGTCTTCAAGACCGGACTGCTGTCCGCCCCCGGCGCCGCCGACATCGGCTGGTCCCGGGTCCCGCTCGGTGACGTCCACGACGACCGTGCCCGCGCGGCCCTGGAAAAGGCCGGCGTCCGCATCGCCCTGCGCACCCGCGCCCAGGCGCTCACCCGCGACGACGACGGCTGGCAGGTCACGGTCGAGAACGGCCCGCACGGCAGCGAGCGGCTCGCCGCGGACACCGTCGTCCTCGCCGTACCGCAGCGCGAGGCGCACGCCCTGCTGCCCGACGGGACGCTGGACGGCCAGGACCGGCTGCTGGACATCGGCACGGCACCCATCCTCAACGTCCATGTCGTCTACGACCGCCCGGTGCTGCGCCGCCCCTTCTTCGCCGCGGTCGGCTCGCCGGTCCAGTGGGTCTTCGACCGCACCGACGCCTCGGGGCTCAGGGCTCTCGCCGGCCAGGAGCGCAGCCAGTACCTCGCCCTGTCGCAGTCCGCCGCGCTGGAGGAGATCGACCACCCGGTCGCCAAGCTCCGGGCCCGCTACCTTCCCGAGCTGGAGCGGCTGCTGCCCGCCGCCCGCGGCGCCAGGATCCACGACTTCTTCGTCACCCGCGAGCGCACCGCGACCTTTGCGCCCGCCCCGGGCGTCGGCAGGCTCCGCCCCGCCGCCCGCACCCAAGCTCCCGGCCTGTTCCTGGCCGGTGCGTGGACCGCCACCGGGTGGCCCGCGACCATGGAAAGCGCTGTTCGCAGCGGCACTGCCGCCGCTCGCGAGGCACTCACCGAACTCGGCTTCCCCCAGGGCCAGTTGCCTCAGGAGGCGGCATGACTACGAGTACGAGCGCTCCCACGAGCACGAGCATCGGAAACAGAGGAGAAACCGTGAATCCGGCTTCCCCAGCTATCGACACCGCGAGCGTCACCGCGCTGCTGGAGCGCGGGCGGACACTTGCCACTCCCGTGCTGCGTGCCGCCGTCGACCGGCTCGCTCCTCCGATGGACACCGTGGCCGCCTACCACTTCGGCTGGATCGACGCCGAGGGCCACCCCACCACGGGCGACAGTGGCAAGGCCGTACGGCCCGCGCTCGCCCTGCTGTCGGCCGAGGCGGCCGGCGCGGCTCCCGAGGTCGGCATCCCCGGCGCGGTCGCCGTCGAGCTGGTGCACAACTTCTCGCTGCTGCACGACGACCTCATGGACGGCGACGAGCAGCGCAGGCACCGCGACACCGTCTGGAAGGTGCACGGTCCCGCGCAGGCCATCCTGGTCGGTGACGCGCTGTTCGCCCTCGCCAACGAAATACTGCTGGAGCTCGGCACGGTCGACGCCGGCCGGGCCACCCGCCGCCTCACCCAGGCCTCCCGCAAGCTGATCGACGGTCAGGCCCAGGACATCTCCTACGAGCACCGCGAGCGGGTCACCGTCGAGGAGTGCCTGGAGATGGAGGGCAACAAGACCGGCGCGCTGCTGGCCTGCGCCGTCTCCATCGGTGCGGTCCTCGGCGGCGCCGACGACCGCACCGCCGACACCCTCGAGAGGTACGGCTACCACCTCGGCCTCGCCTTCCAGGCCGTCGACGACGTGCTCGGCATCTGGGGCGACCCGGAGGCCACCGGCAAGCGGCCCTGGAGCGACCTGCGCCAGCGCAAGAAGTCGCTGCCGGTCGTCGCCGCGCTGGACGCCGGTGGCCCGGCCTCCGAGCGCCTCGCCCGGATCCTCGCCGACGACGCGAAGAAGAGCGAGACCGAGATCGCCGACTTCACCGAGGAGGAGTTCGCCTCCCGCGCGGCCCTCATCGAGGAGGCCGGCGGCCGGGACTGGACCTCCCAGGAGGCGCGCCGCCAGCACGCCACCGCCATCGCCGCCCTGAACGAGATCGAGATGCCGGAAAAGGTCCGCGCACAGCTCGTCGCACTCGCGGACTTCGTCGTTGTACGGGAGAGATGAGCACCCTCGACACCGAATAGATCGCAGTCGCCGGCCGGCGCCAGCCGGGCGCCGGCCGACGGAATCCCTGAGCACGCTTTTCACAGTTCACTGCAGAAGGGGAAGCCATGACAGCGACGACCGACGGAAGCACCGGGGCCCTGCCGCCCCGGGCCCCCTCGGCCAGTGATGCCGCCGCTGGGACCACCGCAACGGCGCCACCCGTCCGCACCGCCGCGGCGCAGGAAACGGTGGACGCCGCCCGCCGCGCGACCGCCCGCGCCACGGAGCAGCTGCTCTCCGTCCAGGACCCCGCCGGATGGTGGAAGGGCGACCTCGAGACCAACGTCACGATGGACGCCGAGGACCTGCTGCTCCGTCAGTTCCTGGGCATCCAGGACCCGAAGCTCACCGAGGCCACGGCCCGTCACCTCCGCGGCGAGCAGCGCCCGGACGGCACCTGGGCCACCTTCTACGGCGGGCCCGGCGAACTCTCCGCCACCATCGAGGCCTATGTCGCCCTGCGCCTCGCCGGGGACGACCCGGAAGCCCCGCACCTGGCCAGGGCCTCCGCATGGGTCCGCGAGCAGGGCGGGATCGCGGCGGCCCGCGTCTTCACCCGCATCTGGCTGGCCCTCTTCGGCTGGTGGAAGTGGGACGACCTGCCCGAACTCCCCCCGGAACTGCTGTACTTCCCCAAGTGGTTCCCGCTCAACATCTATGACTTCGGGTGCTGGGCGCGGCAGACCATCGTGCCGCTGACCATCGTCTCGGCGAAACGCCCGGTGCGCCCGGCGCCGTTCGGCCTCGACGAGCTGCACACCGATCCGCGCCGGCCCAACCCGCCGCGGCCGCCCGCCCCCGTCACCAGCTGGGACGGGCTCTTCCAGCGCCTGGACAAGGCGCTGCACCTCTACCACAAGGTCGCCCTGCGCAAGCTGCGCCGCGCAGCGATGCGCTCCGCCGCCCGCTGGATCATCGAGCGCCAGGAGAACGACGGCTGCTGGGGCGGCATCCAGCCTCCCGCGGTCTACTCCGTCATCGCCCTGCACCTCCTCGGCTACGACCTCGACCACCCCGTGCTGCGCAACGGCCTGGCCTCCCTCGACCGCTTCGCCGTATGGCGCGAGAACGGTCCCCCCGGGCCCGGCGGCCCGGGAGGCGGCCCCACCCGGATGATCGAGGCCTGCCAGTCCCCGGTCTGGGACACCTGCCTGGCCACCATCGCCCTCGCCGACGCCGGAGTGCCCGCCGACCACCCGCAGCTGGTCAAGGCCGTCGACTGGATGCTCGCCGAGCAGATCCGCCGGCCCGGCGACTGGAGCGTCAAGCGACCCCAACTCCCCTCGGGGGGATGGGCGTTCGAGTTCGAGAACGACAACTACCCGGACATCGACGACACCGCCGAGGTGGTGCTCGCGCTGCGCCGTGTCCGGCACCCCGATCCCCAGCGCGTCGAGGCGGCGGTGGACCGCGCGGTGCGCTGGAACGTCGGGATGCAGTCCAAGGACGGCGGCTGGGGCGCCTTCGACGTCGACAACACCAGCCCGTTCCCCAACCGGCTCCCGTTCTGCGACTTCGGTGAGGTCATCGACCCGCCGTCGGCCGATGTCACCGCCCATGTGGTCGAGATGCTCGCGGACGTCGGCCGCGCCCACGACCCGCGCACCCGCCGCGGCATCGCCTGGCTGCTGGCCGAACAGGAGCCCAGCGGGGCCTGGTTCGGCCGCTGGGGCACCAACTACGTCTACGGCACCGGCTCGGTGCTCCCGGCGCTCGCCGCGGCCGGCATCCCCGCCTCGCACCCCGCGGTGCGCCGGGCGGTGCGCTGGCTGGAGCAGGTGCAGAACGACGACGGCGGCTGGGGCGAGGACCAGCGCTCCTACCAGGACAAGGAGAAGTGGGCCGGGCGCGGCGCCTCCACCGCCTCGCAGACCGCATGGGCGCTGATGGCGCTGCTCGCGGTCGGGGAACGGGACGGCGAGGCGGTACGGCGCGGAGTGCGCTGGCTGACCGCCACCCAGCGCGAGGACGGGACCTGGGACGAGCCGTACTTCACCGGCACCGGCTTCCCCTGGGACTTCTCCATCAACTACCACCTCTACCGCCAGGTCTTCCCGCTGACCGCCCTGGGCCGCTATCTGGGCGGGGGACCGGCCGGCGCGCCGGTGGGTTCCTGATGCCGGGCCGGCCTCCCGTGGACGCGGAGCCGCCCCTGCTCGTCGCCTGTGCGCTGGGCATCGAGCGGTTCGCGCTGCGCCGCGGCGAGCGCGCGGGAGCGGCGGGCGGGGCCGGCCCGCGGATCGTCACGCTCCGTACCGGCATGGGCCCGCAAGCGGCCGAACGCGCCGTCGGGGCAGCTCTCGGTGCGGGCTCGGTCACCGAGCGTTCCCCCGTCGTCGCCAGTGGCTTCTGCGCCGGCCTCGCCCCCGGGATGCGCCCCGGGGACGTGGTCGTCGCCGAGGCCACCCGCGATCACCACGCGGACGCTCCGGAGACGCTCTGCCACGACAACGGCCCGCTGCTGCGGGCCCTGCGGCAGCGCGGCCTGACCGTGCACACCGGGCTGCTGCGCGGCTCCGACCACGTCGTACGCGGCGCGGAGCGGGCCGCGCTGCACGCCGCCGGAGCGGTCGCGGTGGACATGGAATCCGCGGCGACCCTCCGGGCCGCCCGGCGCGCCGGCAGCCGTCCGGTTGCGGCCGTCCGGGTGGTCGTGGACGCTCCAGAACATGAACTCGTACGCATCGGCACCGTACGCGGTGGAATATCAGCCTTCCGAGTGCTGCGCTCCGTACTCCCCGTTTTCTACGAATGGCACCGTTCTTTGCTGCTCCCCTGGAGGTGAGCCAGATGGCCATGCCGCTCCGTCAGTCCATCCGGGTCGGAACCTATCTTTTTGAACAGAAGATGATCCGCCGGCGCGAGAAGTTCCCGCTCATCGTCGAGCTGGAGCCGCTCTTCGCATGCAATCTGAAATGTGAGGGCTGCGGGAAGATCCAGCATCCGGCGGGCGTGCTCAAGCAGCGGATGCCGGTGGCACAGGCGGTCGGCGCGGTGCTGGAGTCGGGTGCCCCGATGGTCTCCATCGCCGGCGGCGAACCGTTGATGCACCCTCAGATCGACGAGATCGTACGGCAGTTGGTGGCCAAGCGGAAATATGTCTTCCTGTGCACCAACGCGATGCTGCTGCGCAAGAAGCTGGAGAAATTCACGCCCTCACGGTATTTCGCCTTCGCCGTGCACATCGACGGCATGCGCGAGCGGCACGACGAATCCGTCGCGAAGGAAGGCGTCTTCGACGAGGCGGTGGCGGCCATCAAGGAGGCCAAGCGGCGCGGATTCCGGGTCACCACCAACTCCACCTTCTTCAACACCGACACCCCGCAGACCATCATCGAGGTCCTCAACTTCCTCAACGACGACCTCCAGGTCGACGAGATGATGCTGTCCCCCGCCTACGCCTACGAGAAGGCCCCCGACCAGGAACACTTCCTCGGCGTGGAGCAGACCCGCGAGCTGTTCAAGAAGGCCTTCGCCGGCGGCAACCGGCGCCGCTGGCGGCTCAACCACAGCCCGCTCTTCCTGGACTTCCTGGAGGGCAAGGCGGACTTCCCGTGCACGGCGTGGGCGATCCCCAACTACTCGCTGTTCGGTTGGCAGCGCCCCTGCTACCTCATGAGCGACGGGTACGTCCCCACCTACCGGGAGCTCATCGAGGACACCGACTGGGACAAGTACGGCAGGGGCAAGGACCCGCGCTGCGCCAACTGCATGGCGCACTGCGGCTACGAGCCGACCGCCGTCCTCGCCACCATGGGGTCGCTGAAGGAGTCCCTCAGGGCGGCCAGGGAGACCGTCGCGGGCAACCGCGGGTGACCGCCGTCCGGGCCGGCACCGCGCCGGCCCGTAAGGAGAGCGACGCGTGACCGGATTCGACCTGACCGCACTGCTCGCCGAGCGCGGCGGCGAACGCTACGACCTGCACACCCGCCATCTCAACCACCAGCTCCCGCGCATGCTGCACACCCTCGGCTTCGACAAGGTCTACGAGCGGGCCGAGGGAGCCCACTTCTGGGACGCCGACGGCCAGGACTACCTGGACATGCTCGCCGGGTTCGGGGTGATGGGCCTGGGCCGGCACCACCCCGTCGTCCGCAAGGCCCTGCACGACGTCCTGGACGCCCAGCTCGCCGACCTCACCCGCTTCGACTGCCAGCCGCTGCCGGGCCTGCTCGCCGAGAAGCTGCTGTCCTGCGCGCCCCACCTCGACCGGGTCTTCTTCGGCAACAGCGGCACCGAAGCCGTCGAGACCGCCCTGAAGTTCGCCCGCTACGCCACCGGCAGGCCCCGCGTCCTCTACTGCACCCATGCCTTCCACGGCCTCACCACCGGCTCGCTGTCCGTCAACGGCGAGGCCGGCTTCCGGGACGGCTTCGCCCCGCTGCTGCCGGACACCGCCGTCGCGATGGGTGATCTGGACGCCCTGGAGCGGGAGCTGAAGCGCGGCGACGTGGCGGGGTTCGTGGTCGAACCGATCCAGGGCAAGGGCGTCCACCCCGCCCCGCCCGGATTCCTGCGCGCCGCACAGGAACTGCTGCACCGGCACAAGGCCCTGCTGATCGCCGACGAGGTGCAGACCGGCCTCGGCCGCACCGGCGACTTCTTCGCCTACCAGCACGAGAACGGCGTCGAACCGGACCTGGTGTGCGTGGCGAAGGCGCTGTCCGGCGGCTATGTCCCCGTCGGGGCGACCCTCGGCAAGGACTGGATCTTCAAGAAGGTCTACTCGTCCATGGACCGGGTGCTGGTGCACTCCGCCAGCTTCGGCGCCAACGCCCAGGCGATGGCGGCCGGCCTGGCGGTGCTCGCGGTGATGGAGGACGAGGAGATCGTCGCCCACGCCCGGCACACCGGCGACCTGCTGCGCTCCCGGCTCGCCGCGCTGGTCGACAGGTACGAGCTGCTGCACGACGTACGCGGCCGCGGCCTGATGATCGGCATCGAGTTCGGCCGCCCGACGTCGCTCGGTCTGCGCAGCCGCTGGACGATGCTGCAGGCGGCCCGCAAGGGGCTGTTCGCGCAGATGGTCGTGGTGCCGTTGCTGCAGCGCCACCGCATCCTGACCCAGGTCTCCGGCGACCATCTCGAAGTCATCAAGCTGATCCCACCGCTGATCATCGGCGAACCGGACGTGGACCGCTTCGTCGAGGCCTTCACGGCCGTCATGGACGACGCCCACCAAGGCGGCGGGCTCATCTGGGACTTCGGGCGGACGCTGGTCAAACAGGCGGTCGCCCACCGCTGACCACACCGGTGGGGGAGGCGGCGCCTGCCGCGGGAACGGCGCGGGCCGTCCACGACAGGACGGCCCGCTGGGCACGGAGGACGGTGGGGCGCGGGGCACCGGGCCGGCCACGGCCGGTGTCCGGCCGTGGTGCGGGTGCGCCGCCGTGCGCGGGTGCGGCGGTGGTCAGTCCGTCAGCAGCCGGTCGCGCAGGCGTTCGCGGGTGGCGGGCGTCAGCTTCAGGCCGTCGGCGAGGTACGTCTCCGTCGAGCCCCAGGTGCGCTCGATCGCGTCGTAGGCGGCCGCGAGGTAGTCGGTGTGCGCCCCGAACAGCGGCGAGAGCAGCTCCATGACCTCCTGCGACATCCCGACCGCGGAGTTGTCGGAGCGGCGGATCTTGTAGCGCTGGTGGGGGTCGTTGGACTTGAGGTAGTCCGCCTCGATGGCGTCCCGCTCCACCCCGACCGCCAGCAGGGTCACGGCGACGGACAGGCCCGCGCGGTCCTTGCCGGCCGCACAGTGCATCAGGGCGGGGACACTGTCGTCGGCCAGCGCATGCAGCACCCTGCTGTGGTCCTCGGTGCGGGTGGTGATGATGTGGCGGTAGGTCTTGGCCATCCGGGCCGCGGCCTTGCCGTCGCCGAGCGCGGAACGCAGCTGCTCCAGCTCGCCCTCGCGCACCATCGTCCAGAACTCCGCACCGTCGGCCGGGTCGGTGAGCGGGATGTTCACATTGCGCACGCCGGGCAGGGCGACGTCGGGGCCCTCCAGCTTGATGTCCGAGGCGTTGCGGAAGTCGAAGATGGTGTGCAGCCCGAGGCCGGCCAGGAACGCGGCGTCCGCCTCGGTCGCGTGGGCGAGGTGCCCGCTGCGGAACAGCCTGCCCTCCCGTACGCGACGCCCGTCCACCGTCGGCAGACCCCCCACATCGCGGAAGTTGCGGACCTCCGTGAGCTCGGGCTTGGCCTGTGGGACCTGCGGCGTCTGCTGCGTCACGCGCGCTCCTCGGGTTCGGTCGCCGACGCCGCTCGTCGGCGAGGCGGGCACCTCCGACGATACGACATTGATGCAACAGGAAATCAGGTCATCACCGTGGCGCCGGGGCGCGCGGGAGCGCCGGAGGGCGTGATCGATCTTTATTCCAACTTGACAAGAATTTGACCTGGTGGCATTAATCACCCCTCGTCAACCCCTGGTTACGGTGGCGTAGGTCACTTCACGAGGTGAAGGATGTCCTGACGTGGCAGACGATTCGAAGTACTTCAGCAACGGCGCCCAGGGCGCCATCGAGTCGTACGCAGCCGTCGGGGACAGCTTCACAGAGGGGGTCGGGGATCCCGGCCCTGACGGGGCGTACATCGGTTGGGCGGACCGCCTGGCGGTCCTCCTGTCGGACCAGCGGGACGAGGGGGACTTCCGCTACGCGAACCTCGCGGTCAGGGGGCGGCTCCTGGACCAGATCGTCGAGGAGCAGGTGCCCCGGGCGAAGGAGCTCGCCCCCGCCCTGGTGACGTTCTGCGCCGGCGGCAACGACATCCTGCGGCCCGGCTCGGACCCGGACGCGGTCGCGCAGCGCTACGAGGCGGCGGTCGCCGATCTGCGGCAGGAGGTCGGCACGGTCCTGCTCTGCACCGGCTTCGACACCCGCGGCATCCCCGTCCTCAAGCATCTGCGCGGCAAGATCGCCACGTACACGGCGCATGTCCGGGCCATCGCGGACCGGCACGACTGCCCGGTCCTGGACCTGTGGTCGCTCACGTCGGTGCAGGACCGGCGGGCCTGGAGCGCCGACCGGCTGCATCTGTCCGCCGACGGCCACACCCGGGTGGCGCTGCGCGCGGGGCAGGTGCTGGGGCTGCGGGTGCCGGCCGAGCCGGACCAGCCGTGGCCGCCGGAGGCGGGGCGCTCGGCCGCCGAGGCGCGGCGGGACAACATCCACTGGGCGCGGGAGCACCTCGTCCCGTGGATCGGGCGCCGGCTGCGGGGCGAGTCCTCCGGAGATCACGTCGAGCCCAAGCGGCCCGATCTGCTGCCGCTGTAGAGCGGCCGGGGCCCGCCGGCGGCCCCGGGCATGACGGAGGCCCCGTGTCCGCCGGAGCGGCGCGGGGCCTCAGCGTGCGAGGGAGGAGTACGGCAGGTCCGCCCAGACGACCCGGCCCCGACCGCTGTCGGCGGGCCGCGAGCCCCAGCTCTCGGACAGCGCGCCGACGAGGAACAGCCCGCGTCCGCACTCCTTGTCCACGCTGCCGGGCTGGACGTGCGGCGCCGAGTCCTCCGGGCCGCCCTGATCCGTGATCTCTATGCGTATGTGCGCCCCGAGGAGGGAGAGTTCACAGCCCACCTTCTCGCTGTCGGTGTGCCGGACCGCGTTGGTGAACAGCTCGGAAACCACCAACTCCACGTCGTCGCGGACGTGTTGGGCCGCGCCCCACTCGTGCAGCAGCGCACTGGCGCGTCTGCGCGCCTCGGGAACGGACGTGCGTCGCGCGGGCAAGTGGAACGCGTCCTGCGGGTACTGGGCGACGAAGCCGCCACAGCGCCCTAACGAGGGAGCGTTGTTGGAGGAAGCCACGCCGTAACTATGTGCGATGCCGGTCACCGATGGCAAGGATCACTCTGCAATTTGCAGAATCGTAAGGAGCAGTCTGTTCGTGCTGCTGACGGCATGACACACTGCTGAACACTGAAGTCAGTTGGAGGCGATCGGACGTGGCGGACCCACGGTCGGCAGGTGCGCCGACCGTCCTGCGGGTGGTGCTCGGCAAGCGACTGCAGGACCTGCGCGAGAAGGCGGGACTCTCCTTCGAACGGGCCGCGGCGGCCCTCGACGTGACCCACGCCACGATACGACGCATGGAAAAGGCCGAGGTCGGCCTCAAACTCCCCTACGTCGAGAAGCTGCTGGCGACCTACGGCGTCACCGACGAGGAGGAGATCGAGGGCTTTCTCTCCCTCGCACGCGAGGCCAACAAACCCGGCTGGTGGCACCGCTTCCGGGACGTCCTTCCCGAGTGGTTCAGCGCCTTCGTCAGCCTGGAGAGCGAAGCCAACCTGATCCGGGCCTACCAACCGCACTACGTCCCCGGGCTGTTGCAGACCGAGGACTACGCCGCCGCCGTCCTGCGGGCGGGCATGCCGCACGCCTCCGCGGCGGACATCGACCGCATCGTCGCCCTGCGCATGGAGCGGCAGTCGCTCCTGACCCGTGACCACGCGCCGATGCTGTGGGTGGTCATGGACGAGACCGTGCTGCGGCGGCCGATCGGCGGGGCAAAGGTGATGCGCGACCAGGTCACCCGGCTGATGGAGGCCACCGCACTGCCGAACGTCCGGCTGCAGGTCATGCCCTTCGCCGCGGGCCCGCACCCCGCCATGTACGGCCCCTTCCACATTTTCCGCTTCCCGATTCCGGAGCTCCCGGACATCGCCTACGCGGAAAGCCTCGTCGGAGCCGTGTACTTCGACCAGCGCAACGACGTCTCGCAGTTCCTGGAGGCCCTGGACCGGATGTGTGCGCAGGCCGCGCCGGCACACACCACCGAGGCCATTCTGGGTGGCTTTCGCAAGGAGATCTGAACCATGGATCGCATACGCATCTACAACGGCATGCCCGCCAAGGAACTGGGCACTGAGGGCTGGCACAAGCCGTGGAGCGGCGGAAACGGCGGGGAGTGCGTCGAGGCCATGCGGCTGGGCGACGGCCGGATCGCGCTGCGCCAGTCGACCGACCCGGACGGCCCCGCGCTGATCTACACCCACCACGAGATGGTGAGCTTCATCGAGGGCGCGAAGGCCGGCCACGCCGACTTCCTGCTCGCCGCGGCCCCGGGCCGGCGCACCGAGCGGAGGACGGCATGAGCGAGCAGGGCACGTCCGAGGACACGCCGGACGGCACGGTCCCGGGGATCGGACCGTACGTCCAGGGCCCGGAGCCCTCGGGCTTCGCGGCCGAGGAGATCGACACCAGCCGGCCGCACCCGGCCCGGATGTACGACTACTACCTCGGCGGCTGGGACAACTACGAGGTCGACCGGGTGGCCGCGGAACGCGTCATCGAGGTCCACCCCCAGGTCCGGCTGAGCGCCCGCGCCAACCGGGCCTTCATGCGGCGGGCGGTGCGCGCACTGACCGCGGGCGGCATCCGCCAGATCATCGACATCGGCACCGGCATCCCCACCTCGCCCAACACCCATGAGGTGGCGCGGGAGACCGCTCCCGACACCCGGGTCGTGTACGTCGACAACGACCCGATCGTCGCCACCCACGCCGGGGCCCGGCTGACCAACACCGAACACACCGGATTCGTGCTCGGCGACGTCCGCGACCCCAAGGCGCTGCTGGACCACCCCACCGTCCGGGAACTGATCGACTTCGACCGGCCGGTGGCGCTGCTGCTGGTCGCCGTCCTCCACTTCGTCCGCGACGACGAGGACCCCGCCGGCCTCATCGCCACCCTGGCCGAGGCGCTCCCCGCGGGCAGCCATCTCGTGCTGTCGCATGCGACCGGTGAGCCCTACGAGGCCTATGCGGAGGGCCGCACCGACGTGCAGGCGCGCGACGGCGTCGTGAACGTCTACAAGAGCGCCACCGCTTCCCTCAACCTGCGGTCGAAGGCCGGGATCGAGCCGCTCTTCGGTCCGTTCGCCCTGCTGGAGCCGGGAGTGGTCCGGGTGCCGCTGTGGCGTCCGGACGGCGCGGTGCCCGGGGCCCAGGAGCTCAACAACACCATTTTCTACGGCGGGGTCGGCCGCAAGAACTGACCGGCCGGGCCCCCCGTGGACCCGGCCGGGCGGACCTACGCGCCCGCGGGGGAGACCCGGGCGTCCGGTGGACCCGCGGGCCGCGGGCCCTCGGCGGGCGGAGCGGTGGCGCCGGCCGGTGGCGGCGCGGTGCGGGCCGCACCCAGGTCCTCCGGTCCGGCGAGGCGGGTGTGGGTGCCCGGCGAGGTGCAGGCGTACGCCCCCGCCACGGCGCCCAGGCGCGCGCACTCGTCGAGATCCCGGCCCGCCAGCCGGCCGTAGAGGAACCCGCAGGTGAAGGCGTCGCCGGCACCGTTGCTGTCCACGACGGGGCCGGGCGGAACCGCGGGCGGCACCAGGCGCGGGGTGCGGTCCTCGGTGGTGAGGAGGTAGGCGCCGCCCGCCCCGGCCGTCGCGATCACCGCCTGGGCGCGTCCCTCGTGCAGGATCTCCCGCATGACGGAGCCGATCCGCTCGCCCGCCCCGGCCGTGCTGAGGAACACCAGGTCCGACCGGAGCGCGAACTCCCGGTGATGGTCCGTCAACCCGTCCCAGTCGTGCAGATCCGTGGAGACGGGGATGCCCAGGGCCTCGATGTCGTCGTAGAGGAAACGGGCGAAGTGCATGATCGACAGATGGACGTGGCGGGCGCGGCGCAGCGGCGGGAGGTAGTGCTCGGGCGGCATCCGCAGATCGAGCGGGTCACGGCCGTCGTAGAACGACATCCGACGGCCGTCGGCTGCCACGAGGTTGACGGCCCGCCGGGTGCCGTGCGGCGAGATCAGCGGCCGGAAGTCGACGCCGGTACCGGCCAGCCGCTCACGGACCAGGCTGCCCGGATGGTCGTCGCCGAGGAAGTCCACGAATCCCGTGGTGAGCCCGAGCGCCGCGCAGCCGAGCGCGACGCCGGTGCCGGTGTGCCCCGCCCCTTCCCGGACGGGCGGGACCGCGTAGGAGTCGGCGAGCGGTACGGGCAGCGCGCCGACCGACACGATGGTGTCCACGCCCGACCCGCCGACGACGAGTACGTCGTAGGCGTCATACGGCTCAGAAACCTGCTGGAATGTCACAAGCGTCCCTGAATCCCTTGCTGGTGAGACGAATCCCTTGCTGGTGGAACCGTTTGCGGACGACGAGCGTCCGCTGCCGGGAGTCTAGACGCACGCCCGGCTCATCACGGGATGTCAGGGACTCCGGTGACGCGAGGGAGCAAAGGGACCGCAAGAAGCCGCACCGGTGATCCGTGGCCGGTGAGGAGCGGGCGGGGAGCCGCGGCCCGCGGGACTGCCGGGATGTCCCCAGCGCCCCGGTTGGCGGAAAGGGCCGTTGACAGGGGCGGCGCGGGCACTGAAGCCTGAGGGCCGCCAGTGATCAGGTCCCGGAGCCGGTGAGCGCGAACCGGGGCACGGCGTACGGATCCCGGGACGGCGGGCGGGACCGGGACGGGCACGGACGGATCGTCGGCGACCGGGCGGGCCGGCGGGGGAGCGAGGGGCACGTGGCAGAGCACTCCGATGGCGGGCACACCGCGATCGTCATCGGCGGCGGGCTGGCCGGGATGCTGGCCGTCACCGCCCTGCTCGGCCAGGTCGACGCGATCACCGTCGTCGAGCGCGACCGCTACCCGCAGGAGCCCGCGTTCCGCAAGGGCGTCCCGCAGGCCCGCCACCTGCACATCCTCCTCAGCGGCGGCGAGCGCGCCCTGGAGGAGCTGCTGCCCGGCACGGTCGCCGCGCTCCGCGATGCGGGCGCACGCAGCCTGTATCTGCCGCGCGATCTGCTCACCCGCACCCCCACGGGCTGGCAGCGCCGCTTCGACGAACGCCGGCACCGCACGCTGAGCGTCACCCGTCCGGTGCTGGACGCGGTGGTCAGGGAGCAGGCGCTGCGGGCCGCCGCCGCCTCGGCCACCAGGGTGGAGGTCCTGGAGGCGACCGAGGCCGTCGGGCTGACCGGGGAGGCCGGCCGGGTGACCGGGGTACGGGTCCGCCCACGGGACGGCGATCCGGGCGGGCGGGCCGAGCGGGTGCTGCCGGCCGGGCTCGTGGTGGACGCTTCCGGCCGGGGCTCCCGCACCCCCCAGTGGTTCTCCGCACTGGGCCGGGCCGCCCCGCAGGAGGAGACCGTGGACGCGGGACTGGCCTACGCCACCCGGATGTACCGCCCCAAGGACCCGGCCACCGCGCCCGACGCGGGCGTCAACGTGCCCGGCTGGCCGGAGTGCCCGCGCGGCGCCGCATATGTGCCGGTCGAGGACGGCAAGTGGCTGCTGACGCTGTCCGGAGTGCGCGGGCACCACCCGCCGACGGACGCGGCGGAGTTCACCGCCTTCACCGCCACCATCGGCGACCCGTACGTCCATGAACTGCTCGCCCGGGCCGAACCGCTCTCGCCGGTGCACGGCTTCCGCGACACCTGCAACCGCCGCCGGCACTACGAGCGGCCCGGTGCCCTCCCCGAGGGGTTCCTCGTCCTGGGGGACGCCGGTTGCACCTTCAACCCCGTGTACGGCCAGGGCATGTCGGTGGCCGCACTCGGCGCGCTGGCCGTGCGCACCACGCTCGCCGACGGCGGGCTGCGCCCGGGGGCCACCGCCGACGCGCAGCGGGCAATCGCCCGCTCCGTGGAACCCGCCTGGCTCGCCGCGGTCGGCTCGGACCGCCCCTACGCGGGCCCCGCCGACACCAAAGCGGGCCCGGGGGAGCGGCTGGCCACCTGGTACCTCGACCGGCTCGCCGCCCGTGCCGCCATCGACCCCGTCGTCGGGGCGGCCTTCCGGGACGTCTTCTGCCTCACCGCGCCGCCCGCCCGCCTCCTCGCCCCCCGCGTCGTCCTGCGCACCGTCTTCCTGCCCCGCCGCCCCGGCCTGCCCGGCCCGCCCGCCGTCGAAGGGGGGTGAGCCCGCCCGGATCCGGCGGCGGCCGCGCTCCGCCGGCTGCCGGCGCCCGGGGGACGGGACACCGGGCGCATGCCGCGCCGGACCGTCCGCGAGGGCTGCTCGTCGCGTGGACGGCCCCGCCCCGATGGACGCGTCCGGGTTGCCGGGCCGGGCGGAGTCTGCGGCAGCGCGCGGCAAGGGTCACACCCTTACTCCGGAATGCCGCGGCCGGTCGCGCCGTTTGTGTCTGCGGGTGATGGTGTGGAGTGTCCGGGTGTCGTGGTGCGGAAACCGTACGGCGGCGCCGTGTGGCGCGGCGTACCGGAACCCGCCGCCCATGCGGCCCGTTCACTTCGCGACTGCCCCGACCATGGAGGTACCGTGACCGGTTCCAGACCCCGTCGCACTCGACTCTCCGCGCTGCGGCCCGCGGCCTTCGGCGCCGTGCCCACCGGGGAGCGGCTGGCCAGGATGCGCAGGTCGCCGCAGTTCGTGGACGGCCAGTTCCGCAATCCGACGGAGACCAGGCAGCTGCTCCACGGCTCCGCGCTGCCGATGATGCGCACCCAGCTGAGCCGGGAGGGCCGGCTGCGCCGCGCGCCGGTCGGCCCCATTCCGGTGTACCGTCCGACCGCCGCGGAGGACGCCGGGCCGCCCGCCTCGGGGCTGCGGATCACCTGGATGGGGCATTCGAGCGTACTGGCCGAGATAGACGGGCAGCGGGTGCTCTTCGACCCGGTCTGGGGCGAGCGCTGCTCGCCGTTCACCTGGGCCGGGCCCAAGCGGATGCACCCGGTCCCCATCGCGCTGGACGAGCTGGAGCCGGTCGATGTCGTGGTGATCTCGCACGACCACTACGACCACCTCGACATGGCGACGGTCCAGAGCCTGACCGGCACCGGCGCGGCCTTCGTCGTGCCGCTCGGCGTCGGGGCCGACCTGGAGTTCTGGGGCGTGCCCGCGGAGCGGATCACCGAGCTCGACTGGCACGAGTCCACCCGCGTCGGCGGCCTGACGCTCACCGCCACCCCCGCACAGCACTTCTGCGGCCGCGGCCTGCGCGGCCCGCAGCACACCCTGTGGGCCTCCTGGGTCGTCGCGGGACCCGAGCACCGGATCTTCCACAGCGGCGACACCGGCTACTTCTCCGGCTTCGCGGAGATCGGCGCGGCACACGGCCCGTTCGACGCGACGATGATCCAGATCGGCGCGTACAGCGACTTCTGGCCGGACATCCACATGGACCCCGAGCAGGGGGTCCGGTCCCACCTCGACCTCCAGGGCACCAAGGGCGGCGGGGTGCTGCTGCCGATCCACTGGGGCACGTTCAACCTCGCCCCGCACCCGTGGGCGGAGCCCGCCGAGTGGACCCTGACCGCCGCCCGGAAGGCCGGGGTCACCAGCGCCCACCCGCGGCCGGGCGAACCGTTCGAGCCCGCCGACCTCCCGGCCGTCTACCCGTGGTGGCGGGCGATCGCCGTGCCGCCCGCCCAGGGCTGGCCCGCCTGGCCGCCGGCGGTCTCCCCGACCGACGTGGACCTCGTCGCGGACCGCTGAGGGCGCGCGGGACGACGGCCTCCGGCGGGCCCTCGTGCGGTCGCATCGGACGCAGTGCGACCCACCGCCGCGGCTTCCGCCGAGCGTCCCGGCGGGCGTGCGCCCGGGCGGTGGCGAGCCGTGGTGGTGCGCCGTTGGCACGCCGCGCTCGCGCAGGGGCGGCCGGGCGGGTCCCAGCGCCGCGACATGCCCGCGAGCGCCGTCCGTGACGGTCGGGCAACGGCCCCTCGTACGCCCCCAACTCGCTCTCCATGAACGCGAGTTCGGATCGGTTCGCACTGGCGTGCGGACGGCGCCCTCTCAGGGAGGTGGCGAGGGGTAGCGAAACCCCGAAGTGGGTCCGAACACCACCTGTGCAACAACTAGCGTGCGTGCTCCGCGAACTGCCAACGGCCGATCCGGAGGGCGCCGATGCCTACCGCATTCCCCCAGGGGACCCAGACCTCTCAGGAGGCTCAGAGATCCCCGGGGCTCCAGGGTTCCCCGGGGGTCGCCGCCGTCCCCCCTTCCACCCGGCGGCGGGAGCGTGAGGGCGGACGACACGGCCGGGCCTCGTTCCCCGAGTCGGCGGCCGACTCGGCGATACGGGCCCGCCTGGTCAGGCTCGCCGCCGTCCCCTGTCTCCTCGTCGCCGTCATCTGCACGGCCGTCGCCGCCTTCGTCGTGCAGGCCGGCGGCGCCCGGCTCACCGGTCGCGAGTGGGTGGTGCTGTGCGGTGGCCTCGCCCTGATCTGCGTCATCGTGCTCACCGCGAGCGCCGCGGCCCACGCCGAGGCCCGCGCCGCCGTCGCCCGCTACGCCCGGCTGCGCCAGGTCTGCGCCCGCAGCCAGTCCGACCTGTACGACCTGCTGGACCGGGTGCGGCAGGGCGAGTGGATCCAGCGCCGCGAGCCCGAACAGGGCGTCGTCCCCGTCGGTGACACCCTCGACCTGCTCGCCCACGAGGTGGCCGCCGCGGGCCGGGCCGCCGAGTCCGCGGTCATCGACGCGGTCGCCATCGCCCGCAGCAACGCCAGCGGCAGCGAGCAGAAGGTCGAGGTCTTCGTGAACCTCGCCCGCCGTCTGCAGTCCCTGGTGCACCGCGAGATCGAGCTGCTGGACGAGCTGGAGAACCAGGTCGAGGACCCGGACCTGCTCAAGGGCCTGTTCCACGTCGACCACCTGGCCACCCGGATCCGCCGGCACGCGGAGAACCTCGCCGTGCTCGGCGGCGCCATCTCCCGCCGCCAGTGGAGCCGTCCGGTGTCCATGACCGAGGTGCTGCGCTCCTCGATCGCCGAGGTCGAGCAGTACCCGAGGATCAAGCTGGTGCCGCCGATCGAGGGCACCCTGCGCGGGCACGCCGTCGCCGACGTCATCCACCTGCTCGCCGAACTCGTCGAGAACGCCTCGATCTACTCCGCCCCGCAGACCCCGGTCCTGCTGCGCGCCCAGCTCGTCACCGCCGGTCTCGCCGTCGAGGTCGAGGACCGCGGCCTGGGCATGTCGGCGGACGAGCAGAACCGGATGAACGCCCTGCTGGCCGACCCCGAACACGTCGATGTCGCCGAGCTGTTGAGCGACGGGCGGATCGGGCTCTTCGTGGTCTCCTCACTCGCCCGGCGGCACGGCATCGTGGTCCGGTTGCAGAGCAACATCTACGGCGGCGTACAGGCGGTGCTGATCGTGCCCCAGGAGCTGCTCGGCGAGGAGTCGGCCGACGGGGAAGCGGGCGGAGCGGAGGCCCCGCGCGCCGGATCGCCGGACACCGACCCCGCGCGCGAGCGTGACGGGGCGTACGACGGCGGCTTCGTCGACGACCCCGCGGAGCGACACGGGCATCTCGACCGCCACCGGCACCACGACCGCGCGGAGCGTCGTCACGACCACCACGAATCCGGCCCGGGGTCCGACCACCCGACGGTGGCGATTCCCGCCCCCGCCCACGCTCCGGACCATGCGCTCGACCGGGCACCGCTCGGCTACGGCGACCGTACGCTCCCGGAGCCCTCCGCGGTCCCGGCCCCGCGCTCCGCGCCCGCGGACAGCGATGCCGCATCGGGCGCCGCGCGTCGCCGGCTGGTCCGCGCCTCGGGCGTCTACACCCCCGAAGTCCGGTTGCCCGAAACGCAGTTGCCCGAGGCCCACACCTCCGACGCCGCTCCCGCCGACCCCGGCCCGGTGGTGCTCCCGCCCGCGCCGCCGGCCGTGGACAACAGCGCCCGCCCGCGGCTGCCCCGGCGGCGCAAGCAGACGCACCTCGTCCCCGAGCTGCGCGGCGACCCCGTCCTGCCGTCCACGGCACCCCGTACGGGCCCGGAGCCCGAGCACGACCCCGGCCTGATGGCCGCCTTCCGGCGCGGCTTCAGCCTCGCCGACGACATCTACGCCGGCGACACCGCCGGCGGCGACGGCACCACCTCTGCCCAGGGCGGCGACTTCAGCGGCCCGGCAAGCAACGACCTGCTCTACGACCGTGACCACGACGCCACGATGGCCCGCCCCCGAGGAGACGACCGCAACCATGGTGAGTGATGTGCGTGCGCAGGCGCATTCGCAGCTGCAGGGAGGTCAGCACACCGATCTGTCCTGGCTGCTGACCGGACTCGTACAGCGGGTCCCGCACGCCCGGAGCGCGCTGCTGCTGTCCTCGGACGGCCTGGTCAAGGCCGCCCACGGCTTCGATCCCGACAGCGCCGACCACATGGCCGCCCTGTCCTCCGGCCTCTACTCCCTCGCCCGCAGCGCCGGTGTGCGCTTCGGGGAGGGCGACGACGTGCTCCAGGTGGTCGTCGAGCTGGAGTCCACCTTCCTGTTCGTCTCCACCGCCGGATCGGGCGCGTGCCTGGCCGTGCTCGCCGGCCGCGAGGCCGATGTGGCGGTGCTGGGCTACGAGATGTCGATGCTGGTCAAGAGCGTCCGGCCGTATCTGTCCACCCCCGCGCGCCACCAGACGCCCGCGGGCGGTCGTTGACCATGACCGTGCGTCGCCGACGGCGGCAGGGCGGGGAACCGTGGTACGACGACGCGGCGGGCCGGCTGGTCCGCCCGTACACCGTCAGCAACGGCCGGACCCGTCCGACGGCGCACTTCGACCTGCTGACGATGGTGATGGCCACCGGCCGGCGGCCCGTCTCCTGCCAGGGCCCCGACTACGCCCAGGTGCTGGGGCTGTGCTGCGGACCGGTCTCCGTCGCCGAGATCGCCGCCCACATACGGCTGCCCGCCGTGGTCACCAAAGTGCTCCTCGCCGACCTCGTCGACTGCGGGGCGCTCACCGCGCGGGCCCCCGCGGCCGTTTCGGCAGGGCCCGCGTCCCGTACCGACCGAGCCCTGCTGGAGGCGGTGCTGAATGGACTTCGCAAACGACTGTGACCCCGTGACACCGGGGGATCCCTCGACCGACCTCTTCCCCACCGCGCTCAAGATCCTGGTCGCGGGGGGCTTCGGGGTCGGCAAGACGACCTTCGTCGGCGCGGTGAGCGAGATCGAGCCGCTGAGCACGGAAGAGCTCCTCACCCAGATCAGTGTGGGCACCGACGACCTGGCGGGTGTCGAGAACAAGGACACCACCACCGTCGCCATGGACTTCGGGCGGATCACGCTCGGCCCGGCACACGTCCTGTACCTCTTCGGGACGCCGGGGCAGCAGCGCTTCTGGTTCATGTGGGACGAGCTGTCCAACGGCGCGCTCGGCGCGGTCATCCTCGCCGACACCCGCCGCCTGGACCAGTGCTTCGCCGCCGTCGACTTCTTCGAGCGGCGGGGCATCCAGTTCATCGTCGCCGTCAACGAGTTCGACGGCTCCTACCGCTACGACCCGGACGAGGTCCGCTCCGCGATGGACATCTCGCCGGACATCCCCGTCGTGCTCTGCGACGCCCGCCAGTGCAGCTCGGCCACCCACGTCCTGGTCTCGCTCGTCCAGCACCTGCTCACCCCCGCCCTCGCCGCGACCCCGGAGCTGCCATGAACCACCCCGCCTCCCGCGTCCCGTACGTCTCCTACGACCCGACGCGCCATCTGCTGCTCACCCCGCAGGACGACGAGGCCCCGGCGCGGGTCGCCCGGCTGCGGGCCCTGGGGATCGGCGAATCCCCGCTGCCCGCCTTCGACGAGTTCGCCCGCAAGCTCGCCCGGACCACCCGGGCGCCCTACTCGATGGTGAACTTCATCGACGAGCGGCGGCAGTACTTCGCCGGTCTCTACACGCCCGCCCAGGACCAGGCCGTCGAGCTGGGGCCGGCGCCCGCCAGCGCCCAGCCGGGCCGGGTGATGGACCGTGACCACGGCTACTGCCCGCATGTCATCGTCCGCCGCAAGGCGCTGGTGCTGGAGGACGTCTGCGACTATCCGCGGTTCGCCGGCAACCCCGTCGTGGACGAGATCGGCATCCGCTCCTACCTCGGGGCACCGCTGATCGACCGTACGGGGACGGCGCTGGGCACGGTCTGTGTCGTGGACCTCGAACCCCGCCCCTGGGGCCGCGAGGGGCTGGAGACCATCAAGGCGATGGCCGCCGAACTCGTCGACCAGATCCACCAGATGGAGAAGCAGCAGAGCGACGTCTGAGGCGGCTTCGCGGTACCCCACACCCGGCCCCGGTGCCCGGTGCGGACGGCTACGAGCCGGACGCCCGGCCCGGGGCCGCGGCATCGGCGGGCTGCCGGTGACCGCGGGCCCCGGGACGGGCACCGCCGCTCATCTCTGCCGGGCGAACCAGGTGCGCAGGGACACCGGTCCGGTGCGCTGGCCCGGGACCGTGGCGGTGGTGTCCTCGCCGCGCCCGGCGGGGGCCGGGGCGCCGACGGGGGCGTCGCCCTCGTCCGGCCACTCCGAGGGCTCCAGCCGCAGCAGGTCCGCCAGGCGGCTGGACCACTCGCCCCGCGCCCGCCCCAGGGCCAGCTCGCCCAGCCGCAGCAGCTGGATGTCGGAGGTGCCGGCCGGGGCGAAGATGTGGTGGGCGTCGCGCAGGAAGCGCTCCACCGGCCGGTCGGTGAACAGCCCGCACGCGGCATGGATGTCCATCGCGTCGCGCGCCGACTCCAGCGCCGATTCCACGTTGACCAGCTTGGCGTTCATCAGCTCCGCGTCGCACGGGAGCCCCTGGTCCAGCAGGTGCACCGCGTGGTAAGCCGACAGCCGGGCCAGCAGCAGCCGCGACTGGATCCGGCCGAGCTTGAGCTTGATGGTGCCGAGGTCCGCCAGCGGCTTGCCGTAGCGCTGCCGCTCGGCGCAGAAGGCCGTGGTCTCGTCCAGCACCGCCTGGTGGATGCCCAGCGACACGGCGGTCAGGTTCGGCCGGCCGTACAGCACGCTGGAGGAGTAGGCGACCGACAGCCCGTCGCCCTCCCGGCCGAGCAGATTCGCCGCGGGGATGCGGCAGTCGTCGAAGAACAGCTCGCCGAAGCTGAAGCCGTGCAGCCCCATCGCGGGCTTCTGCGGCCCGACCCGGAAGCCGGGTCTGTCGGACTCGACGAGGAACGCCGACAGGCCCCTGGAGCCCTCGCCGGTGCGGACGACCACGCCGTGCAGATCGCCGACGTGGCTGTTGCCGACGTAGATCTTGCGGCCGTTGAGGACGTAGTCGTCGCCGTCGCGGACCGCGGTGGAGGTCATGCCCAGCACATGGCCGCCGGACTGCGGTTCGGTGACCGCGATGGTCGGCAGGCACTCGCCGGCGGCTATCGCCGGCAGCCAGGTCTTCTTCTGCTCCTCGTTGCCGAAGTGGACGATCTTCGCCACGCCCAGCTGCGACGCCTGCACCATGGCGCCCATCGCCGCGCTCACCCGGGAGAGCTCCTCGATGATCAGCGTCTTGGCGACGTGGCCCGCGCCCATTCCGCCGTAGGCGCGGTGCACGGTCGCGCCTATCCAGCCCTGCCGCGCGATCAGGCGCGAGAGGTCATGGCACACGGAACGATTCGCCTCCATTTCTGCCACCCGGGGGCGGACCTCCCTCTCGGCGAACTCCCGCACCTGGTGCCGGAGTGCCTCATGCCGCTGGTCCGTGAAGTAGCGGTGCAAGACGAGCCCCTCCTTCGCGATCTCCCCCGTGCTGGTCGCATCACGCTTCGGACGGCACCGGCGTGCCGTCGCAGCGAACGTTCCGGAAAGTGATCTTTCGCTTACCCCGTGCAATACCCGTTGGCATACCTACTGCGGGGCGCATAAAACATCAACTGGGTGCATTTAAGCGAAGAGTTGAAGCGCGAAGGAGGTGCGCACCACCCCTGGATAAGGGACGGCGGTGGCGCGGTTCCGAGGGCCCGGGAACCGCGCCACCCCACGCCTCCCGACCCCGCCGCGACGGGGGCGGGGGCGTCAGTGCGAGACGTCGCAGCAGGACTCGCGGCGCTGCTGACGGCCCACCTCCAGCCAGTCGGTGCCGGCCGCCCGCAGCGAGCGGGCGGCCGGCACCGGGAAGGAACCGATCAGCTCCCGCTGCTCGAAGAGGCGTCCGCCGCGCAGCACCGCCGAGGTCCGCACCAGAGAGTCGAAGTCCTCGAACGGATCGCCGTCCACCAGCGTCATGTCGCCGAGCTTGCCGACCTCCAGCGTCCCCAGGTCCCGCTGTGCGCCGAACACCCGGGCGGGCAGCGCGGTCGCGGTGCGCAGCGTCCGGCTCACACTGAGACCGCCGCGGTGCAGCGCCCGCAGGCACAGGTGCAGGCCCAGCCCCACCGGCACCAGCGGCTGGTCCGTGCCCAGCGCGACCAGCCCGCCGCCGTCCAGCACCCGCCGGTAGACCCCGACCTCGGTCCGGATGTCGGCCAGCTGGGCCGCGGTGGGGCGATGCCCGGCGTTCTCCCGTACGACCGCGGTGTCCCAGGGCGGCATCAGCCGGGTCACCCGCGGGTCATCGGCGAGCGCCGGGTCGGCGCCGAGCAGCGCGGCCGCCGAGAACGGCGTGGCGAGGAGGTGGAAGCCGGCGCCGGTGTAGATCTCCTCGACGTCCTGGTAGGCGTGCCCGGAGCTGCTGACGGCATGACCGAACTCCAGCCGCTGGGTGGCCTGCAGATGTGTCGTCAGGTCCTGGCCCAGCTGGACGCCCGGGGAGAGCAGATGGCTGCCGGCCCGGACCCCGAGCCGCTCGTGGGCGAAGCGCGCGGCCTCCTCCATCACCCAGCCCGGCGCCCGTACATAGGTCTTGACGAAGTCCCAGTCCAGGGCCGCACCGCGGGCCAGCGAGCGGCGCAGCCCCGCCCGGGTGCGGTGCGCCCGCCCCATGCTGTACGCGACCCGGGCGCCGTCCAGCAGCTCTCCGCAGGTCAGCAGGCGCGGCCCGGCGAGCGCCCCGGCCGCCACGGCCTCCCGGATGCGGGCCTGTTCATAGGCGAAGCCCCCGCAGGAGACCGCGGTGGTGATGCCGTAGGCGAGCTGCAGGGCGGTCTGCCGCCCGCCGTAGGTCGTCTGCCAGGGGTGCGTGTGGGCGTCCCAGAGTCCCGGCAGCACGGTCCGTTCGGAGGCGTCCACCCGCCGTGCCGCGCCGGAACGGGCCGGGCGGTGCGCCTCCACCGCGGTGATCCGCCCGTCCCGCACCACCACGTCGACGTCCTCCCGGACCGCGTCGCCGGTGCCGTCCCAGAACCGGCCCGCGTGGACCACGGTGTCGCGGGCGCGCGCGGGCCGGTGCCCCAGGGAGACCGGGACGGTCCGCGCCGCGCCGCCGGACACCCCGATCAGCCGCAGCTTCCCGGCCGAGAGATACAGGAGCGTGCCCGAGTCGCCGGACCACGACGGATGGTCGGCGCTCTCCTCCGTCAGCTGCCGCGGCGCCCCGTCCGGCGTGCCGTCGGGCCGCACCGGCAGCACCCACAGCGCCGACTCGGCGATCACGGCGAGCCGGCGCCCGTCGGGCGACCACACGGGCCCGGAGTCGTAGCGGTCGGCGATCGAGACATGCTCGGCGACCGGGTGCAGCCGGTCCTTGCCGGTCTCGGTGTCGACGATGCGGATGACGTTGTAGCCCTCGCGGAAGCGGCGGTTGAGGCGGGTGCGGTCGCAGAACGCGAGGTGGCGCCCGTCCGGTGACCAGCTGGGGCGGCCGGGCAGCCCGCCGGCGCCCATCGGCGCGGCCAGTACCTTCTCCGTGCCGTCGGACAGCGTCCGCAGGACGAGGTTCCCCGACATGTCCAGTGCGGCCAGCCGCCCGCCGTCCGGCGACAGTGCGGGCTGCACCCGGCCGCCGGCGGCCAGCACCGTCTCCTCGCCGGAGGCGAGCTCACGGCGGCGCACCGCGAACAGCCCGTCCCGGTCGTCGGCGTAGAGCAGCGCCCGCCCGTCGCGGGACCAGCTCGGCGCCAGGACGTAGCCGGTGGCGTCGGCCCGGACGATCCTGCGCGCGGCTCCGCCACCCGAAGTGGGTGCGATCCAGAGGGAGTTGAGCGCGGCGAAGGCGACCTTGCGGCCGTCGGGCGACAGCGCCGGCAGATGCACCCCGCGCACCGGACCGGCCGCCGTCCGCTCGAAGCCGTAGTCCTTGACGCGGTAGCGGGGGCGCTCCAGCGGCAGCCGCGCGGTGAACGGGACGGTCTCGGCGTGCTGCGGGGCGTCGGCCCGGACGATCCGGAACTGCCCGCCGACCGTCAGCAGCAGCTCGTCCCGCGAGACCCAGCGCGGCGGCACCGGCTCCACATCACCGTCGACCGCGACCCGCTCACCGTCCACCACCAGCGCGCAGGTCGGCCCCGGGTAGTCCGTGGTCCGCAGATAGGCCAGCCGCCCCGCGGGGGACAGCGCCGGCACCATCACCTGCGCGGTGGCCGTCTCGGTGTGCTCGGTGCGCACCGCGCCCCGCCCGTCGGCCGGCACGGAGGCGACGGTGCGGGAGACCAGCGCCGCGCCCGCCACCCGGCCCCGTACGAACACGATCCGCGAGCCGTCCGGCGACCAGCAGGGATCGAAGTCCTCCCAGGCGGCGTCCTGGTGGGGGCCGTCCTGACCGGGCAGTCCGGTCATCCGGGTCAGCCGCCGCGTCGCCACCTCCAGCACCCAGATCCGGTACGGGCTGCCGGCCACCGCGTCCCCGCCCCGCTCCGAGGCGAAGGCGATCCGGGTGCCGTCGGGCGACCAGGCGGGCCCCCGGTCGTCCCACGGGCCGTCGGTCAGCTGCCGGAGGCCGGAGCCGTCGGCGGCGAGCGTCCACAGATGGAAGGTGCCGCCACGGTAGGCGCAGACGGCGATCCGGCGGCCGTCGGGGGAGAACACCGGACGGGTGGGTTCCAGATCGGGCGGGGTCAGCGCCACCGCGTCGCCGCCGGCCCGGGGCAGGGACCACAGCACGTTCTGGACCTCGGCGACCAGCCGGTCACCGGCCGGGGAGAGGGAGGCGGCGCCGTTGGTCGCGGCCGTGAAGGACAGGGCGGCGCCGCGCGGGCCGGCGTCCTGCGCCCCCGCGGCGGGCGCCATGACGCCGGTCAGACCCGCCGCGGCGGTGGCCGAGGCGGTGCCCTGCAGAAACCTGCGGCGGGACAGCGGAGCGGGGTGACGGGGGGAGTGCGCGAAGGGGTCCTCGAAACGGTCCGTGGTGTCCAACGTTCCTCCTGCGAAAGGGGGTTGCGGCACAGCGTCGGCAAAGAACCGGCTGATCGTGTCACGCCGCCCGGGGACCGGGGCAACCACGCCACGCGCGCCCCGTGGCGCACCACCGCCCCGCGCGGAAGAGTGGGCGCCGACGACTCGTCAGCCACCGCCCCGGCAGTCAGGAGACGACGCCATGCAGCCCCTGCAGCAGGACTTCCACCAGGCCCCGGACGGCGCCCGCATCGCCACCTACACCTGGCTCCCGGAGTCCGGTCACCCGCGCGCCCTGGTCCAGATCGCCCACGGCGCCGCGGAACACGGACGGCGCTACGACCGCTTCGCACGCTTCCTGACCGGCCACGGCTACGGCGTCCTCGCCTCCGACCACCGCGGCCACGGCGCCACCGCCGCCTCCACCGGCGGCCGCGGGGTGGTCGGCGAGGACGCCTGGCGGGCGATCGTCAGCGACCTCAAGGGCATCGGCAACCACGCGGCCGCCGCCCACCCCGGCGTCCCGCTGGTGCTGCTCGGACACAGCATGGGCGCGATGCTGGCCCGCGACTACGCCCAGGAGTACGGCGCCGACCTCGCCGGGCTGATCCTCACCGGCGCCTTCCGCACCCTGCCCGGCCTGGACATCGACGGCGCGCTGGCCGAGCTGGACCGGGAGATCTCCGAGCACGGCCGCGGCGTGCTCTCCTCCTTCATCCCGCGCACCTTCCGCTTCTTCAACGACGCCTTCCCGCACCGCACCGGCTACGAATGGCTCTCCCGCGACGCTGCCGAAGTGGACGCCTATGTCGCCGACGACGACTGCGGCTTCCCGTTCTGCGCCGGCCTCGCCGCCGACTGGGTCCGCGCCATCCGCAAGATCAACGACCCGGCCCACCTCGCCCGCATCCCGCGCGGACTGCCCGTCCACGTCGCCGTCGGCGACCAGGACCCCTGCCATCAGCGGATGACCCTGGTTCACGAACTTCTGGAGGACTTCCGCTACCTGGGCGCCCGCGATCTGACCTGGCGCGCCTACCCGGACGCCCGCCACGAGATCCTCAACGAGACCCATCGCGACGAGGTCCAGGACGACCTGCTGGCCTGGCTCGACAAGCACGTCTGAGTCACTGGCCCGCCCCGGGCCGCGGCCGGGAAAACAGGGCCGCGGCCCGGGGGCCGGGCCGCGGCGCGGGTCGCCGCGTCAGACCTGCCCCGGCTTGAAGACGTCCTGCTCGATGAGGATCTTGTCGATCCGGGCCTTGTCGACCCGGTTGGTCACCTCCGCGACCTCCTGCCGGTCGCGGATGCACTTGGCCAGCGTGAATGCCGACGACACCACGAAGACCAGGCCGATGGCGAGGAACCCGCGCTCCCAGGGCCCCACCGGCAGCCTGGTGATCCCGATCACCAGCGCCGCCAGCGACAGCCCGAAGGAGACCGCGGCCTGCACGAAGAAGGCCGTCGTCGTCGGCCGCTGAATCGATGGAGTAGTCATGCGCGTAGCGTGGCGGCACCGTGACGGCGCCGCATGAGTACGCGTACTCATCTCGCCTGCCGCCCGCACCCGCCCCGACGCACCAATATGGCAGCACCCACCCTCTGACATGCGGTATTGTTCTCGTGCGCGGTCAGCCGGGGACATTCCCGGCCGACACGGGCAACGGGACGTGGCGCAGCTTGGTAGCGCACTTGACTGGGGGTCAAGGGGTCGCAGGTTCAAATCCTGTCGTCCCGACTTGCTTTTCTGCAGGTCGGAGGGGTCCTACGGGGCCCCTTTTCGCCGTTTCCGGGGACAGTCGTCTCGCCGAGGGAAGCCGAGCAGTTCCGCCGGCCCCTCCCTCCCTCCTCCACCGACAGCGGGTCGGGCGGGCACAGCACGCGCCCCCGGAGGGCCGGTTGCCGCTCTCCGGGGGCGCGTGGCGGACGGCGCTTCAGGCGCCGGGATCGGGCGCCGTGTCGCGGTGCGGGGCACGGTTGGGCGCGGTGGCCTCGGGCACGGCGGGTTCGTGCAGCGTGCGCAGGAGCAGCCAGCCCACGGCGGGGAGTGCGATGAGCGGGGCGAGTGCGGTCTGCAGTGACGTGGCGTCGGCGGCGGCGCCGATGAGCGGGCCGGCGAGGCCGCCGATGCTGACGGTCAGGCCCAGGGTGACGCCGCCCGCGGTGCCGACGCGCCGGGGGAGGTAGTCCTGGCCGAGGGTGACGTGCAGGGAGAAGGGCACGTACAGGCCGGCCGAGGTCAGAGCGGTGAACAGGTACAGCAGCGGGCCCGGGACCAGGACGAGGCCGGCGACGGCGGGGACGGTCAGGGCGTAGGCCCGGCGGACCACCGCGACGCGGCCGTAGCGGGTGGCGAGCCGGCCCCCGGCGACGGTGCCGAGCGCGCCGCCCAGGTAGAGCACGAACAGGGCAGCGGTGCCCGCGAACTCCCCGCCTCCGGTGCGCTGTTGTGCGTACAGGGAGAGGAACGCGCTCAGGCCGACGAAGACGATCGAGCGGCACACGACGGCGCCGGACATCTTGAGGAAGGCCGGCCAGTCGTCCGTGCCCGCCGCGGTCCGGGCGGATGAGGCGGCCGCGGCCGCGGCGGGGAGGGCGGGGCCGCGCAGTGCGGCCACGCACAGGGCGGCGCCGGCCAGGGCCGGGACGACCAGCAGGGGAGAGGCGCGCAGACCGCCGGTGGCGACGACCGCGGAGACCATGAGGGGGGCGGCCGCGAAGCCGATGTTGCCGCCGAGGGAGAACAGGCCCATCGCGGTGTGGCTGCCGCGGCTCGCGATGCGGGCGATACGGGCGGACTCGGGGTGGTAGGCCGCCACCCCGAGCCCGGCGACGGCGACGACGGCCAGGGTCGGTGCGTAGGAGCCGCCGATGCCGCTGAGCGCGATGCCGACGCCCCCTGCCAGGGTGCTCACCGGCAGCAGCCAGGGCATCGGCCGGCGGTCGGTCAGCGCGCCGAACAGCGGCTGCGCCACCGAGGAGAGCAGGGAGGCGGCCAGCACGATGCCGGAGGCCGCGGCGTAGGTATAGGCCCGCTCGGCGAGGAAGAACGGCACGAGCGCGGCCACGGCTCCCTGGTAGATGTCCACGCAGGCGTGGCTCAGGGACAGCAGGGTGAGGGGCGTGGTGGGCCGGACGGTGGACTGGTGAGTGGACACTCTCCGATCGTCACCGCCGCAGCGACTGTCCCGCTTCCGATAAAATGCCAAGAGATGCCGAATATCCGCCACACCCCCGCCGCGCCCACCCACATGCTGGCGCTGGCAGCGGGTGAACGCATCGACGCCCACCGCCATGACGACCACCAGATCGTCTACGCGGGCTCCGGCGTCCTGGCCGTCACCACCGACGCCGGCACGTGGTTCGCCCCCGGCACCCGCGCCCTCTGGATCCCCGCCCGCACCGTCCACGCCCACCGCGCCTACGGGAACCTCGACCTGCACACCCTCGGCCTGCCCGTCGGCGACAACCCCCTGCGGCTGGACGCGCCCACGGTCCTGGCGGTCAGCCCCCTCCTGCGCGAGCTGATCCTCGCCTACACCCGCGACCCCACCGACACCGGCCCGGAACGCCGCCGGCTGCGCGCCGTCCTCCTCGACCAGCTCCGCGCCTCGCCGCAGCAGCCCGTACAGCTGCCCTCGCCCGCCGATCCGCGCTTGGCCGCCGTCTGCGACCTGCTGCACCACGACCCGGCCGACCCCCGGACCCTGGCCGAGCTCGGCCACCACACGCACACCGGGGAACGCACCCTCAGCCGCCTCTTCCGCTCCGAATTCGGGATGACGTTCCCCCAGTGGCGCACCCAACTTCGCCTGTACCACGCCCTGAAGATGCTGGCCGACGACACCCCCGTCACCACCGTCGCCCGCCGCTGCGGCTGGTCCTCCACCAGCGCGTTCATCGATGTCTTCCGCCGCGCCTACGGCAGCACCCCGGGCGCGCACCAACGCCGCGAAGAGCCCGGCGGTGGTCGTCACTCAACTCGCGGTTAAGCCAGGGTCGCCCCTACTGTCCGTAAGTGGACTGGTGCGCCGCGTTCTCTCCGTGTCAGGATGTGGGCGGTAATTCCGGTGCCTTAACTGTTCGTTGGGGCCGATCGACGGGGAGACGGCGGGCATGAGTGTGGGGGACGACGGCCGGTCCGGCGAGGCGGGCAGCACGCTCGCGGAGCGGCTGAGTCACCTCTTCGCGAACATGCATCCGCCGGGCGCCCCGTACACCAACGCCTTTGTGGCAGAGGAGATCAGCGGGGGCGACGAGGAGTACGGCGGGGTCAAGGTCACCGAGCAGTACCTGTCGATGCTGCGCAACGGCAGGCGCACGAACCCGAGCCCGGAACTCCTGCGCGCGCTGGCCAAGTTCTTTGCCGTACCGGTCGGTTATCTGCTGGGGGACCTCTCGCAGCCGCAGGCCGCGCGGGTGGAGGAGGAGGTCCGCTTCCTGGCCGCCATGCGCGACCAGCGGGTGCGCGCCATCGCGCTGCGCTCCGTGGGGCTGCCGCCGGAGGTGCAGGACAGCCTGACGACGATCATCTCCCAGTTCCGGCAGCAGATGAACCTGCCGGCCGATCCGCCGGAGCGGGGCGGTGACCGGGGTGGTGAGTGAGGTGACGCGGACCGCTGAGCGCGGCCGGATTTTCGCTTCCTGGCAGCGGGCCGGAGACGAGGACGGGACGAGCATGCGAGTGGGGCAGATACGCAGGCGGTGCAAGCGGCTCATCAAGGAGCTGGCGCTGCCGGCCACGACCGATCTGCGCGGGATGTGCGACATCGTCGCCGCGCGGGTGGCGCGGCCCGTCCATCTGGTGCCGATGAGCCTGGGCGGGGTGGTCTCGGGGATGACGGCCGTCACCGACGACGGCTACTGGGTCTTCTACGAGCTGAAGACCTCGCCCTGGCACCAGGCCCACATCGTGCTGCACGAACTGAGCCATCTGCTGCTGGGGCACGGCCAGGACCCGACGGTCACCGAGGACGCGCTGAAGCTGTGGACGCCCTCCGTGGACGTCGCCACGGCCATGCGCCGGATGGGCCTGACCATGGGATTCGCCCGGCACCACGGCTACGACAACCTCGCCGAGCGGGAGACCGAAGTGCTCGGCACGCTGCTGATGGAACGGGTGGCGCCGTCCGCGGGCGAGCGCGAACTCCCCCTGGAGGGGCAGGCGGCGGAGCTGGCGGCGGCGCTCGGGCCGGCGCTGCAGCACCTGCGGCGCCGCGAGGAGGCGCCGACCGGCGACGGGGGCCGCGACGACGTCGGTGCGGGCGCGGCGGGGGACGGGGGTCCGCGTGTTTGACGTCATCTACCTGTCGTTCGGGGTGGCCGCCTGGCTGATCGTCGGGTACAAGTCCCGCGCGTGGTTCCGCGACCGCAGCAATGCGGACCTGGGGCTGGCCTGTGTGATGACCGGCGGGGTGGCCACGGTCTTCCTCTTCTCCGCGCCGAGCCTCTACCGCGCCTTCGACCGCCTCACCGGCGTGGCCAACCTCGCCATGGTGTTCCTCTACTCCTCCGTCGTGGTGTTCGCCGCGGGCGCGCTGGTACTGATGCTGCGCTGGACGGCGGGCGAGGGCGCGGCCGCACGGGCCCGGGCGCGGACCAGGGCGCGGGGCGCCGTCGCGGGAGTGGCCGCGCTCTGGGCGGTGGCGATCGCCGGATTCGCGGTCGGCAGGCCGGACGCCGTCGAGCACCCCCGCGACTTCAGCACCGCCTACACCGACTCGCCGGGCGTCATGCTCTTCCTGGTGCTGTATCTGGCCATCTTCGGCATGAGCTCGGCGGCCCTGGGGACGCTGTGCCCGCGGCTCGCCGCCCGGCTCGGCAGGACGTATCTGGCGCGCGGCCTGCGGCTGCTGTCCGCGGGGTGCTGGCTCGGCGTGGGCTACTGCGGCTGCAAGGTCATCGGCTTCGTCCTGTCCTGGACGGGCCACCCGGCGCTGTGGCTCTCCAACGGCGTGGCCCCGCTCAGCGCCTCGGTCGCGGCGCTCATGGTCCTCGCCGGGTTCGCGCTGCCGGCGGCCGGGCCCCGGGTCGCCGCCTGGCGCCGGCTGCGCCGCCTCTCCCCGCTCTGGCGGACGGTCACCGCCCGGTCCCCGGAGGTCACGATGGAGGCCTCGGCCTGGGCCGTACGCTGGCCGTTCGCGGATCTGGAGTGGCGGGCCAACCGGCAGATGGCCGAGATCAGGGACGTACAGCGCGGTATCCGACGCCATGTGGAGTCCGACGCCCTCGACATCGCCCGGGAGCGGGCCCGCGCGGTCGCCCTGGACGACCGGCAGCTGGCGGCCGTCGCGGAGGCCGCCGCCCTCCGCCGGGGCCTGGAGAACCGTGCGGTGGGCCATGTCCCGGTCCACGGCGCCGACAGCGTGGTGGTCGCCGACGGTACGGATCCGGCCGAACTCACCGCGGAGTACGAGCACTTGGCGCTGGTCGCGGACGTCTACCACTCGCCGCTGATCGAGACCGTGCTCACCGAGCTGCGGCAGCGCAGCGCGGTGGCGCGCACCTGAGGAACAACTCCACAGACGGGGTGGCCCGGCACGGGGGTCCGGGCCGCCCGAACCACCCGGCGGCACCGGTCCGTGCGGACCGGTGCCGCCGTCGTCGGACGACGTGCGCGGGCCGGGAGCCGGCCGGACAGGCCCTACAGTCGGAATCATGCCGAACACCGCCGATACCGGCTCCGACGCCCCCATCGACGTGACGCCGCTCCTCGACGATCCGTACCCCGCCTACGCCGCGCTGCGCGAAGCCGGCCCGGTGCACCGGATCACCGCCGCCGACGGCAACCCCGCCTGGCTGGTGACCCGTTACGACGACGTCCGCAGCGCTCTCGCCGACCCCCGGCTCTCCCTGGACAAGCGCCATGCCGCGCCCGGCGGCTACCAAGGGTTCTCGCTGCCGCCCGCGCTGGACGCCAACCTGGGGAACATGGACCCGCCGGACCACACCCGGATCCGCCGCCTGGTCGTCAAGGCCTTCACCCCGCGCCGGGTCGAGGCGCTGCGCGAGCCCGTACGGAAGACCGCCGACGCGCTGCTGGACGCGATGGCGGAGCGCGGCCGGGCGGATCTGATCGCCGACTTCGCGGGCCCGCTGCCGATCACCGTGATCTGCGATCTGCTCGGCATCCCGCACCGCGACCGCCGCGACTTCCTGGCCTGGTCGGACGCGCTCATCACACCGGATCCCAGCCGTCCGGGGCTGATGAAGGAGGCGGTCGGGGCGATGCAGGAGTTCTACACCGGTCTGATCGCGGCCAAGCGCGCGGAGCCGGGCGACGATCTGCTCTCGGACCTGATCGCGGTGCGCGACGACCCGGCCGCCGGCGAGGGGGCGGGCGAGGGGAGCGAGCGGCTCAGCGAGGACGAACTGACCTCGCTCGCCTTCCTCCTCCTCTTCGGCGGCTACGAGAACACCGTCCACCTCATCGGCAATGCCGTGCTCACCCTGCTCGACCACCCCGACCAGCTCCGCCAGTTGCAGCGGAATCCGGCCGAACTGCCCGCCGCCGTGGAGGAGTTCCTCCGCTACGACGGGCCCGGCCCGCTGTCGCTCCGTCGCTTCCCCAAGGAGGACCTGGAGATCGGTGGCGTACGGATCGCGGCCGGGGAGACCGTGCTGCTGGCGATCGCGTCCGCGAACCGCGACCCGGCGCGCTTTGCCGATCCGGCCACTTTCGACCGCGGCCGCGACCGCTCCGGGCACCTCGCGCTGGGGCACGGCATCCACTACTGCCTCGGTGCCCCACTGGCCCGTATGGAGACCGTCATCGCGCTGGAAGCGCTCCTCGGCCGCTTCCCGGAGCTGCGGCTGGACGTTCCGCGTGGCGATGTGAGGCATCGCAGGGCCTTGCGCTCGCGTGGCCTGATTTCGCTCCCCGTCGCCTTCTGAACGACAAACGAACAAGTTTTTGAGGCATAACCGTTCGCTCATGAGGTAGAAAGGTTCCTGAGACCCGCCCGGTGTGCATCCCCCGTCGCACCGGGCGGGTCCTTCTTTGCACCCGTTGCAGTTGCGACACGCCGGGTGCCGGGCAGGCCCCGTGGTCCGTCTGGCTCAACTGTGCTGCGGGGTGCGGCACCGCTTCTTAGCGTGACGGCATGGCAATTGACGCGCGTGTGTCCAAGAAGGCAGCGGCGATGACCCTGGTCGCCGCCGCCGCTGTGTCGCTCACGTCCATACCGGCCGCTGCGCACGACTCGACGTCCCGTCAGCCCGCCGCGGCCGGTGCCGGGGTGCAGGCCGCGGCCGCCCCCGGCACCCCGAGGCTGCCCGGCGGTCTGTCCGCCCTGTCCTGGATGGTGGCCGACGCGGACACCGGCAGCGTGCTGGCCGCGAAGAACCCCCACCGCAAGCTGCCCCCGGCCAGCACCCTCAAGACGCTGTTCGCGGTCACCGTCCTGCCGAAGTTCTCGGCCGGCACCGTACGCCGGGTCAGCTCGGCGGACCTCGCCGGCATCGGGGCCGGCAGCAGCGTCGTCGGCGTCAAGGAGGGCCGCCGCTACTCCGTCGCCGACCTGTGGCGCGGAGTCTTCCTGCGGTCCGGCAACGACGCGGTGCACGTACTGGCCGCGATGAACGGCGGCTGGCGGAACACCGCCCAGGAGATGCAGGAGACCGCCCGCAGACTCGGGGCCCGCGACACCACCGTCAAGTCCCCGGACGGCTATGACGCGCCCGGCCAGGTCTCCTCCGCGTA
>Ga0207426_1000750_pt1 | contig 36521 bp, 31 predicted proteins | sample AraplaMF_Cvi_mMS_FD_184265 | JGI IMG/M metagenome (GOLD analysis project Ga0207426, IMG submission 184265) | Arabidopsis root microbial communities from the University of North Carolina, USA - plate scrape MF_Cvi_mMS (SPAdes) (version 2) | ecosystem: Host-associated > Plants > Roots > Endosphere... | reverse complement strand
TAGGCAGTGAACCCGACCATGTCGACGAACAGTATCGCCGCCGGCTGGTATCGGGTCAGAGAAAGCGGGGTGTCCATTTCCGCAAGCTCGTCGACCAGCTGCGGGGAAAAGTATCTCGCGAGGTTGGCGCGCTGCCGCTGAATATTTCCCAGTCTTTGATTGGCCGACATGTTCTGCAAGGCAAGAAGCGTCGTGATGCCGATCGCTGCCAAGCCCACGGCAGCGCGAAGGATCGCCGTGTACTGCAGGGCTGGAAAATGGACCAGTATGAAGCTCAAGATTATGAGCGCGCTGCATCCGGCGGCAGAAACCAGAACGCTGCGCCGGTCAAGATAAGCGGCGGCGATCAGCAGGACGAACACATACATTACGGCGACGGCGAATTCGAACGGGCTGAGCGTATCGATAACGAAGACGACAAGCCCCACACTGATAGCAAATAGCTGAATCGTCGCTCTTCCGGATGACTTCACCCTCCTGAATGACATTACGCCCTCTCGTCGTTCGGCTGATCGCTGCGCAAATCAGAAACTCCGAGCGTCGCGATCGTTTTCCGGCAGGCCATTTCGCTGGGGAAAGCTCCAGCGGGAAGCGGCCCGGCGCTGATCGCGATTTGCGACCGTGCCGCGCCTGGCCGGGACGGCCTTGTGTCAGCCGCCCGCCTGTGGTTCCCAGGGCGGCAGCAGAGCCTGCTTCGAGACGATGTGGATGCAGCCGACGAGGCGGGCCAAGGCCGGCAAGTGCCACCAGGCGGCGCATGCGGCGCCAGGGCCGTCGATCGACCGGCGTGGCGCAGCGACCGAGACCTTTCTCCAGGATGTCGCCAGCGTCTCCGCGGCTTTGAGGGTTCCGCCATCGCGATCGGATGCATCATTCCCTGACCGAGAGGGCTCGCTCCCGGCGCTTTCGCACCGGGAGCGGTATCGTCACTTCGCAAGTGCGGCCTTTTCAATCACCGCGGCGACTTCTTTGGCATGAACGACGAGAGAAGCATGGCTTCCGGCGACTTCCGTCGTCTGCGCCTTCATCTCAGCGGCGAAAAACTTCTGGGCCTCGGGTGCGATCACCTTGTCCTTGGTGCTGATCACGTAGAACGTCGGCTTGTCTCGCCAGGCGGCCGTGTCGACCGGTGCCTCGAACGCCGTGTGGTTCAACGGAAGCTGATGGTTTGCCAGGGATTCGGCGATCTGCGGGGGAAGATCAGCCGCGACAGCCGAAGGAAACACCTTGGGATCGATGTAGAGATTGCCCTTGTCGTCAGGATGGATCGCCGCGGCACCTTCGGTTGCCGGACCGCTCTTGGCGAGGATCGCCAGAGATTGACCCACGTCAGGCGCGAAAGCGGAGACGTAGACGAGTGCAGACACCTTGGGATCGTTACCGGCCTGCGTGATGACCACACCCCCCCAGGAATGGCCGACAAGAACGGTTCTGCCCTCCTGCTTCGCCAGCGCCTGTTTGGTGGCATCGACGTCAGCAACAAGGGAGGTGAGCGGATTTTCGACGAGAGTGACGTTATAGCCTTCTTTCGCGAGAATATCGGCGACGGGTTGCCAGCTCGTCTGGTCCACGAAAGCGCCGTGCACGAGCACGATGTTGCGGGCTGCTCCCTTGGGCAGTTCGGCGGAACGGACGGAGCCGACCAATGTCGTTCCGGCCAGGAGTACGGTGGCCGCGGAAAGGACGGTATTTCGCATTGCTTGTTCCTGCAGGCATGTCGGACGAACACGGTCCGGGGGAATGGACAGGCGTTTCCAGCAAGGTCGCGGTTTTTCCATCCGCCGTTGGCGCAATGGTTGCCGCACGTGACGTCGGCCCGCAGCGATACGACCTACTCCGGCAATCTGGCGGACGATAGGGATCAATCATCCGAAAGTTGTGTCCGATCGTCCGCCGGGCTAATTTGGCGGCATGGATATACTCGCCCATGTGCTCGACCGCGTCCGTCTCGGCGGGACGCTGCTCTTTCACTTCGAGCTCGGCCATCCCTGGCATCTCGAGTTGCCGGCGCGCCCCTACGCTCTGTTTCATTATCTCAGCCAGGGCTCAGCGACCCTCGCGCTCGGACAGGGTCAGGAAATCCAGATGACCGAGGGCGATTTTGTCGTCATCACACGCGGAGAACCCCATGTGTTTTATTCCGATCGCCGGGCCAAGCCTTTGCAGATTTTGGATATTGATCGATCGTCGCCGCGTCTTGGCCTCGTCCGTCACGGCGGCCGTGCAAAGCCGGTCTCGACCATGATTTGTGGCAATTTCACCGATTCGCAGCCACTGTTCGGCAGTGTGCTGGAGCTTCTTCCACCCGTGCTGCTACTGAAGCCGACGGCAGACGGTGGTTGGCTTGAAGCTGTCCTGCGCCGCATGGTCAGCGAGTCCGCGCTTGAGCGTCCTGGCCAACGCGTCGCGCTTTCACGACTGACGGAGGTGCTCTTTGTCGAGGTGCTCCGAAGCTGGATGTCGTCTCTCAGCCCCGGACAAGGCGGCTGGCTCGGGGCCATATCTGACCCGCATATCGGACCGGCGCTCAAGCTTATTCACGAAAACCCGGAGCGCGCCTGGACTCTGAGCGACCTGGGCCACCGCGTGGGGCTCGGCCGCTCGGCGTTTTCGGCGCGCTTTACCAAGCTCGTCGGCCAGCCTGTGCACCGTTATGTGATCGAACGCCGGATGGCGGAAGCGGCGTTCCTTCTGGAAACCAGCGATGAGCCCATCGCCCGGGTCGCCAGCCGCGTCGGCTACGAGACAGCAGCGGCCTTTTCGAAGCTGTTCCACCGATATCACAACCTATCGCCTGGCCGATACCGAGCAGCTCGGCGTTCTGATAGCGGCGAAAGGCAAGGAAATATTCAGGAAGCAGAAGTCGGTGATTGAACTTCGAGCGCTCGTGCCATTTTGTCGTTGATGTCTGACCTGGTCGTCCGGGGTGCGGACTCTGACGGAACCCGCAAAGTGGAAGCATAACTCAGGTGCCGAGTGTCTGGATTTCACCACCAGGAAGGTCGCGATGTTCGACGCTGGCGCTCTGGGCGCTGCGCGACGATCTCGCGGAGTTGTACGGCGACGTGCTGGCGGTGTGGCGGCCCTGGGCCCGCGACCTGCGCGGTCACGGCCTCGACTGCGGCCACCATGTGGCCGAGGAGGCGCCGGAGACGCTGGCCGACGCGCTGCGCCGGTTCCTGCGGTCGCCCTGCAACGGCTATTTCTGGCGCGGCTCCCGCAGCGCCGCGCCGGCGGCGACCTGCCGGCCCTCGCGTTGGGCCAGGACCGCCTCCAGAAGGGTGCGGGCGGCGTTGCGCACCTCCTCCTGGATCGCCGTGTCTTCGTCCAGCGCGGCATGGCTGGTGGCATAGGGCTCCCAGTAGCCGATATAGCGGTCGACCTCCGCCAGCGACCCGGCGGGGATGAGATGCATCGAGGTCAGCCAGTCCGCCAGGCTGCGGCGGACGCCCTCGGCGCCCTCGACATCGCCATGCACCACGACCGAGAAGTGGCGGCCCGCCAGATGCCGGGGATAGTCCCAGCCCGCCATCTCCATCTCCTTGGCCCGCCTGGCGTCCTTGCCCTGGGTCGAGGTCGGATCCGGGTTGCCGCCGTCGGCGCAGACCAGCCGGTCCATCATCAGCTTCACCGGCGAGGTGACCTGGTACCAGTTCACCGGCGTCACGATCATCACCCCATGCGCCGCGACCCAGAGCGGACAGATCTCGTTCATCCAGTCATCGACCTGGCCGAGCGAATGGTTCGGGTAGCAGGAGCAGGGCCAGTGGCAGAGGGCCGGGGAGGTCGAGAAGCACGCCTTGCAGGGATGGATCTGCCGCCCGTACTCCGAGGCCAGCCGGCTGAGGTCCAGCACCTCCGCCTCGACACCGTCCGCCGCGGCGAAGACCTCGCGCGCCAGCTCGATCAGCCGGAAGCTCTTGGACATCTCGCCCGGGCAGCTGTGCTCGCTGCGCGGGGAGCCGCAGACCAGCAGGATCCGGGCGGGCAGGGCGGGATCGGCATGGCGATGCTCGGCCTCGCGGATCGCCTCGCGGGCGGCGATCCAGTCGACCGACAGCTCGTAGTCCGGATCGGCGAAGCCGGGGCCGGCTTTGCGGGTATGCGGGCTCTTTCGGGAATGGCTGTAGGCGTCCCAGGCGGCCGCCGCGATGCGGTCGATCTCCGCCTGCAGGAGATCATAGGCGGGGTCCTGGAACCGGCCCAGGAACCGCCGCCGGAACTCCTCCTCGTTCAATCGCGGGCTCGGCATGCCCTTGCGTGGCTCGAGATCGGACAAGGAAGGCTCCGGCGCTGGTGCTTCGCTCGCCTGGAATGACGGCCCGCTGGCAGATCGGGTTCCCGTCGCCTCTAGCGCAGGCGTCGATCCATCAGTGGGCGACACCCTTTCTGAATGGCGCGGCGCCGCCGAAGGCTCCTCCGGATTGAAGATGTCGGGGAATCGTTTACTTGATCGGCTCTAGGAAAACATTTGTTAGTCCAGAATTGAAGTTAACTTTTGATATGAAATTTGCCAAAGGAACGATGCATTCGAGGCGAGGTTATTTCTTGTGTTCCTTGAAGAATATTGTCGCCTCGAAGCGTTTCGTTCAGGCGACCGCCAGCCTTGAGGGGAAGACCGATGCCGGACCCAAATCGTGCCGCGGACTGCGCCGAATTCACCGCTGTCGTCGCCCCGGTGATCTGCGAGCTCCGCCGCTATGCGCGATCGCTGACCCGCAACCGGGCGGATGCCGAGGATTTGCTGCAGGACACGCTGCTGCGCGCCTACAACAAGTTCCATCTCTGGCAGCCGGGCACCAACATCGCCGGCTGGCTGTGTGTCGTGATGAAGCGGGTGTTCCTGTCGCAATTCGAGCGCCGCGGCCGGATGGTCGCGGTGCCGGCCGAGGATTTCGACGGGCCGCAGCCACCGAGCCAGGACGATGTGCTCGACCTCGTCCGGCTCGGCAGCGCCATCGGCCGGCTGCAGCGCCATCATCGCGAGCTGATCGAGGCGGTCGCGATCAACGGCGATTCCTATGAGGAGGCGGCTCAGGCTCTCCAGATCCCGATCGGCACCGTCCGCTCCCGCCTCGGCCGCGCCCGCGAAACTCTCCGGCACGAGATCGCCTGGTGACGGGGCGAAGGCTCCGCAGGGTCAGAAGAACACCGTCCGGCCGGTATTCGGGGCGATCGCGCTGGCCGCGGCGTGGATCAGCAGGCGGCCCTGCCGTTCCGTGCCGGCCCGCAGCCCGGTCAGAATGACCTCGACCGCGCCTGCGCCCTCGAGCAGGTCCTTGTCCCAATGCATCCAGGCGTTCTGGACCGCCTCGACGCCGCCATCCGGAAAGGCGACCGCCAGCAAGGCCTCGCGGTGCCGCGACATCGCGCTGACCAGATCCTCACCCTCGATCGTCACGGGCGGGCCGGACGGGTTGGCCACTTGCCAGGTCTGCATCGGATCGCTCCTTTCTGCCGGGCGGCCGGGGTTTTGCATCGGCCTCCGGCTGGCCGCCGTGGTCTGCGGGGCTGCCGACCTTGGCCTCCCCTGGTCAATGGCAGGCGGCGGATCGCGGTTCCGGGCTAGCGGCGGAACTCGAGCCGGTACTGGCGCGGCGTGCTGCGGCAGTGCTTCTGGAACTCGACATAGAACTGGCTGAGCGAGCCGTAGCCGCAGCCGAAGGCGACCTCGGCGATCGACAGGTCGGTGTCGACCAGCATCATCATCGCCCGGCTCAGCCGCTGCCGCCGGATGTACTGGGCGATGGTCACGCCCAGCACCCGCTTGAACAGGGCCATGGCGTTGGTCGGGTGCAGCCCACCGGCTGCGGCCACCGCCTCGACCGTCACCGCCTCGCCGAAATGGGCGTTGATGTGGTCGGTCATGGCCTGGACGCGCGCGATCGCCCGGCGGCCGGCGCTGCGCAGCCGCGGCCCATCTTCCGGCTCGCCGGCCGTCACCTCGGTCGCGACAGCCTCGGCTGCGATGGCGTCGAGCGACAGGCGCTTGACCCTGATGCCGACCTCCTCGCGCAGGATCTGCTGCCGCAGCTCCGGCCCGTCCGGCCATTCCGCGGCCCAGCGCTGGAACAGCAGCGGGTCGATCGGGTCCGGCGCCGCCATCGTGGCGAAGCGGCCGTCCATGACGCCGGACTTGAAGGCATCGGCCACCGGCAGGGCCAGGAAATCGGCGAAGGGCAGGTAGACGCAGATCAGGTCCGCCGCGGGCTCGACCGCGATCACTTGGTGCGGCACCGCGGCCCAGAACAGATGCACCCGGTTCGCCCCGATCGAGATCCGGGTGCCGTTGAACAGATAGGTCATGCCGCCGGCCAGCAGCAGGTTCAGCTCGACATGGTCGTGCCAATGCGCCTCGCCCATCGGCTCCGGCACATGCCGCTCGGCATAGAAGGCGCCGCGGTCGAGATAGGCGTCGATGTCGGTGGGCAGAAGCTCGCTCATCTGGCGAAGCAGATGCTGGTTTTCCGGAAAATACAAGAAGTCCTATGGAAGAAATCCGGAATTCGACCCTCCACAGTGCCTGGCTACGGGGCAAACCCGGCAACAGGGGGCAAGCGATGGCGAGAGCGCAATCCTGCGCCGCCGCGGCGATCTGCGCAGCGACGGGCATGATGACCATGGCGACGATGGCGGCGGAAGCGCCGGTCACGTCCGGGCTGGAGCTGAAGATCTCCGGCTTCCTCGGCTTCGAGGCGGCGGCGGTGCTGGACCAGTCCGGCGACAACGGCTTCGACCGCGACTACGACTTCCGCTCCGGCGGCCGGCTGCAATTCGACGCCAAGAGCACGACCGATGACGGCCTGGAATACGGCGCCCGCATCCGCTTCAACAACGTCAACCGCCGCGACAACGTCACGGTCGACCACGTCTATGTCTATCTAGCGAGCGACTTCGGCACCGTCACCCTGGGCGACGTCGACGCGGTGGCCGGCGATTACGGCTACATCTTCGCCCATGACGCCGTGGTGTCGGAGATGGGGACGGGCGCCAATTGGGGCGACAACCTGGACCACGACTACGCTTACGGCGGCGGCCACTTCTTCTCGCTGGATCCGACCTACATCTCCGGCATCGGCGACCCAGACACCCGGATCAAATACAGCTCGCCGGATCTTGGCGGCTTCTCCTTCGGCGTCGACTTCACGCCCGTGGTCGGCGGCGACAGCCATGCCGGCACGAGCGGCCGCGCCGACCTGACCAATGACGCCGACACGCTGTACGAGAACGTCGTCACCGCCGGAGCGAACTATACCGCCGAGCTGGACGGCGTGTCGGTCCTGGTTTCCGGCACCGCCTCCACCGGCAATGGCGTCGGCGGCCATCGCGACCTCGCGGCCTACAGCCTCGGCACCCAGGTCGCGGCCGGCGACGTCACCGGCAGCCTCAACTGGGTCCACTACGACAGCATCGCCGACAGCGGCAAGGCGATCGACACCGTCGCAGCCAGCCTGGCCTGGCGCTTCGGCGATTTCGAGGCCGGGCTGGGCTACGCCTGGACCATGGGCGAGAAGGGCAACGGCCTGACGGGCGATGAGGACACCGGCGATGCCGGGCGGTCCGACCTCCGCGACGACCATATCGCCGCCGCCACCCTGGTCTACACCCTGGCGCCGGGGCTCAACACCTATGCCGAGATCACCTGGGAGACGGCGTCCTTCCGCCAGGGACCCGATTTCAACAACACCGTGCTGGTCAGCGGCCTGGTGCTGGGCTTCTAGCGCGCTGGTTTTCCGGAAAATCAACACGACAACACGGAAGAAATCCGGAATCCGCAATGTCACAGTGGCGACATGGGGCAAACCCAACGGAGGGAGGCGAGAGATGAGATTGCAGGCATCCGCCGCACTGGTCTGCGCGGCGCTGGCGGCCTCGGCCGTGGCCGTCGCGGCCCCGGCCCGGGCGGCGACCGAGCTGACCTACATGCTCTGGGGTTCGCCGTCGGAGGGCGAGGTCTGGCGCAGCGTCGCCGATGCCTTCGAGGCGAAGCACCCGGAGATCAAGGTCAAGATCGAGGTCAACGACTGGTCGTCCTACTGGCAGAAGCTGCGGGTGCTGGTGGCCGGCGGCAACCCGCCCGACATCTTCGCCATGGACGGGCCCTTGTATCCGGACTGGCAGTCGCGCGGCGCGCTCCTGAACCTGCAGCCCTATCTCGACGCCGACCCGAAGGCGCTGGACGACATCTACCCGATCACGCTCGAGGCCTATCGCAGCGCGGACGGAATCTACGGCCTCCCGCGCGACTTCCAGACCATCGTGCTCTACTACAACAAGGACATGTTCGACGCCGCCAAGCTGCCGTACCCGACGGCGGATTGGAGCTGGGACGACCTGCGGCGCACGGCCAAGGCCCTGACTCTCGACAAGAACGGCGACGGCACCACCGACCAGTGGGGCTTCTGGTCCGAGATCGGCGACCCCGAGCCGTTCTGGGGGGCGGTGGTGTGGAGCTATGGCGGCGACGTCATCAGCGCTGACCGCAGCCACACCCTGTTGGCCGAAGGTCCGGCCCGCGACGCCTGGCACTTCATCGCCGGCATGGCGCTGGACGACAAGGCGCTGCCGACGCCGGAGCAGCTGAAGCAGTACGGCACCGACGGCTTCTCCGCCGGCATCGCGGCGATGACCGTGTCCGGCCATTGGGTGGTGCCGGAATATGCCGAGCGCGGCTTCGCCTGGGGCGTGGCGCCGCTGCCGTCCGGGCCGAAGGGGCGGGTGACCAGCGTCAACAGCGCCGGCTTCGTCATCTCCAGGACGACCGCGCACCCGCAGGAGGCCTGGGACTTCGTGAAATTCGCGGCCGGCGCGGACGGGCAGGCGGCTTCGGCCAGGCTCGGCCTCGCCGTGCCGATCCTGAAATCGGTGGCGGAAGGCCCGGCCTATCTCGACCAGCCCGGCCCGAAAATCGACCAGCGCGTGTTCCTGGACGCCCTGTCCTATGCCCGGATCAAGCCGTCCTTCCGCGGCTATGAGGAATGGTCGACCGTGGTCGGCGATGCGCTGCTGCCGGTCTGGAGCGGCGACGCCGCGATCGACGACGCGCTGGACGAGATCGGCCCCGCGGCCGACGACGTCCTCAAAGCCCAGCACTGAGCGGGGTAGGGAAGGAATGCCGCCGCATGGCCTCCGCCCGCAAGGCCGCGACCGCACCTGGCTCCTGCTGCTGCTGGCGCCGACGCTGCTGGGCCTGCTGTTCGGCGCCCTCGGCTCGGTGGTGGCGACCGCGGGGCTCAGCCTGCTGCACTGGGACCTGCTGACGCCGCCGGGCTGGGCGGGGCTGGAGAACTACGCCGACCTCGCCGGAGACCGCGGCTTCCTCAAGGCGCTCGGCAACACGCTGGCCTTCTCGGCGCTCTACGTGCCGCTCACCGTGGCGATCTCGCTCGGCGTCGCCCTGCTCCTGAACCGGCGGGTGACCTGGGTCGGGCTGTTTCGCGCCCTCTATTTCCTGCCGGTGATCACCTCGCCGACCGCGGTCGGGCTGATCTGGTCCTGGATCTTCGCCCAGGACCAGGGGCTCCTGAACGGCATCGTCACCGCGCTGGGGCTCGACCCGGTGCGCTGGCTCGGCCCGCGCATGGTGCTGGTCTCGGTGGTGATCGTGAATGTCTGGGGCGCGATCGGCGAGGGCATGATCGTGTTCCTGGCCGGGCTGCAGGCGGTGCCGCGCGACTATTACGAGGCAGCGCGGATCGACGGCGCCCGGCCGCGGCACCAACTGCTGTACATCACCCTGCCGCTGATGGTGCCCAGCCTGTTCTTCCAGATTGTGCTGTCGACCATCCACGCGTTCCAGGCCTTCGACTACATCTACATCCTGACCCGCACCGGCACCGGCGGGTCGACCCTGCCGACCGTTGTCTACTCGATCTACCGCACCGGCTTCGGCTTCTTCCGCATGGGCGATGCCGCGGCCCAGAGCCTGACGCTGGCCGCCATGATCCTGGTCCTGACGCTGGGCTATTTCCGGTTGCAGAAGCGCTGGGGGGTGCCGGCATGACCGCAGCCCTCGCCTTGCGCGCCCGCACCGCCCGGCCGCGCACCCTGCGCCTCGGCGTCGACGCCCTGGCCTATGCCGTGCTGATCGCCGGCGCAGTGCTGATGATCGGGCCCTTCGCCTGGATGGTCTCGACCTCGCTGAAGCTGCCGGCCGACCAGTTCGGCCATGCCCTGATCCCGCCGCATCCGACGGTCGAGAACTACCTGTCGCTGTGGCGGATCATCCCGTTCGACGGCCTGCTGTGGAACAGCCTGAAGGTTGCCGCGATCTCCACGGTCGGGCAGCTGCTGACCTGCTCGATGGGCGCCTTCGTCTTCGCCGTGGTCCGCTTCCCCGGCCGGCAGGTGCTGTTCGTGGCGCTCCTGGTGACGCTGATGATCCCGGCGCAGATGGCGGCGATCCCGCAATTCGTGATCTTCAAGTTCCTCGGCCTCTACGGCACCCAGGCGCCGCTCTACTTGCCCGGCTTCCTCGGCGGTGCCTTCGGCTGCTTCCTGCTGCGCCAGTACTTCCTGACCATCCCGATCGAGCTGGCGGAGGCGGCGCGCATGGACGGCGCGTCGCTGCTGACGATCTGGTGGCGGATCTACCTGCCGCTGGCCCGGCCGGCCCTGGCGGCGCTGGCGATCTTCGCCTTCCTCTCGTCCTGGAACGACCTGTTCAGCGCCCTGATCTACCTGCCGAGCGACCTGGAGCAGACGACGCTGCCGGTCGGGCTGGCCCTGATGCAGCAGCAATACGCCGCGCAATGGACCGTGATGATGGCCGCTGTCCTGGTCAGCATCGCGCCGATCCTGATCGCCTTTTCCCTGGCCCAGCGGCACTTCATCGAAGGCATGGCGCTGTCCGGCCTGAAATAGCTTCCCTCCACGAAAGACCTCCCATGGCCAAGATCTGCCTCATCGGTGCGGGCAGCACCGTCTTCGCCCAGTCGATCATCGGCGACATCCTCAGCCAGCCGGACCTGGCCGACAGCGTCGTCGCCCTGCACGACATCGACGGCGAGCGGCTCAGCACCTCCGCTATCGTCGCCCGCCGCATCGGCGCGTCGCTCGGGCTCGACAACCTCCGGGTCGAGGCCTCGCTCGACCGGCGCCAGGCCATGGCCGGGGCCGATTTCGTCATCCTGATGATGCAGGTCGGCGGCTACCGCCCGGCGACGGTGACGGATTTCGAGATCCCGAAGCGCTACGGCCTGCGCCAGACCATCGGCGACACGCTGGGCATCGGCGGCATCTTCCGCGGCCTGCGCACCATCCCGGTGCTGCTGGAGATCTGCGAGGACATGCGCGCGGTCTGCCCCAACGCCCTGCTGATGAACTACGTCAACCCGATGGCGATGAACTGCTGGGCGATCGCCGAGGCGGCGCCGGACATCCGCTCGGTCGGCCTGTGCCACAGCGTGCAGGAGACCTCGGGCGACATGGCGCGCTGGCTGGGCGAGGCGCCGGAGACCCTCGACTATCTCTGCGCCGGCATCAACCACGTCGCCTACTTCCTGAAATTCGAGAAGCGGCTGCCTGATGGCGGGCGCGAGGACCTGTATCCGCGGCTGAAGGCGCTGGCCGAGGCCGGGGCGGTGCCGGCGGGCGAGGCGGTGCGCTTCGACATGCTGCGCCGGACCGGGCATTTCGTCACCGAATCCAGCATTCATTTCGCCGAGTACAACCCCTGGTTCATCAAGGCCGGCCGCGACGACCTGCTGGACCGGTACGAGGTACCGCTCGACGAATATCCGCGGCGCTGCGAGGCGCTGATCGCCGAATGGCAGGCGCTGCGCGCCGGGCTGGAGGCCGACGACAGCCCGATCCCGGTCCACCGCAGCAACGAATACGCGGCCGGCATCGTCCACGCCGTGGTCACCGGCCGGCACAACCTGATCTACGGCAATGTCCGCAATGACGGGCTGATCGCCGACCTGCCCGACTCCGCGGTGGTCGAGGTGCCGTGCCATGTCGACCGCAACGGCGTGCAGCCGATCCGCATCGGCCGCATCCCGGCGCATCTGGCCGGCATCATGCGGCTGTCGATCAACGTCCAGCAACTGGTGGTCGAGGCGGCGCTGACCAAGCGCAGGGACGCCATCCGCCACGCCGCGATGCTGGATCCGCACACCGCGGCCGAGCTGTCCCTCGACGAGATCTGGCGCCTGGTCGATGATCTGATCGAGGCGCATGGCGACCTGCTGCCGCGCTATCATTGAGAAGCGAAGGAATCCGGGAATGCCGGGAAGGCTGGAAGGGCGCGTCGCCATCGTCATCGGGGCGGCGCGGGGCATCGGCGCTGCGATCGCCGAACGCTTCGCGGCAGATGGCGCGCGGGTGGTGATCGGCGACACCGATCCCGAGGTGGGGGCGACGACGGCTGAACGTCTCGGCGGCCGCTTCGTCGCCACCGACATCAGCCGGCGCGAGGATGCCGACGCCATCGTGGCCGCGGCGATCGACGGCTTCGGCCGGCTCGACATCCTGGTGCAGAACGCCGCGATCTATCCCTGGACGCTGATCGAGGACATCGAGCCGGAGGAGTGGGACCGGGTGATGGCGGTCAACCTGCGCGGCACCTACCTGGCGGCGCGCGCGGCGCTGCCGGCGATGCGCGCCGGCGGCGGGGGGCGGATGATCTTCACCTCCTCGATCACGGGGCCGCGCGTCACCAGCCCGGGCCACGGCCATTACGCCGCGACCAAGGCCGGCATCAACGGCTTCCTCAAATCGGCGGCGCTGGAGTTCTCCGGCTACGGCATCACCGTAAACGGGGTCGAGCCCGGCAACATCCTGACCGAAGGCATGCAGCAGCACCGCAGCGCCGAGTTCATCGCCATGATGGAGCAGGCGGTGCCGCTGGGCCGGCTCGGCACGCCGCAGGATGTCGCGGCCGCGGTGGCCTTCCTGGCCTCGGACGACGCCGCCTACATCACCGGCACCACCATCGTCGTCGACGGCGGCCAGACCCTGCCTGAAGGCCACGACTTCCGCCTGCGGCCGAAATAGGGCAGGGCGGCGGGGCCGACCGGCCGCTCTGGTGGGGAGATCTCGCGCCCGTCCCTCACCGTCATGACGAGGAGGCGAAGCCGACGAAGCCATCCATCGTCCCGAAAGAACTGCGCCATGGATTGCTTCGCTGCGCTCGCAATTGTGCATGTTCATTAATTCGTTGATCGATGCCGGAACACGAAAGGAGGCGGCATCGATGCGGGACAACAGCTACGACCGGACGATCGAGCGCAACTATCTGCAGAAGTGGCGCTTCCTGATTCCCGAATACGAAGCGGTCAAGGCCGGGACGTCACCGACGTTCCGGCGGGTCGGCGAGTTCTCTACCGGCACCACGGCACCTGCTCGCAGACCTTCCGGAAGTATTACAACCGCTATCTGCAGAGCGGGTCGGAACAGGACCTGCTGCCGCAGCGGCGCGGACCGAAATGGCGCGAGCGCCGCGATCCCACCGGCATCGAGGCCGAGATCCTGGCCTGCCGCCGCCGTGGCCTCAACCGCTACGAGATCCATGCCGTCTTGCGGGAGACGCGCCAGGATGTATCGTCCCTGCCGTCACCCTCCACCATCTACCGCCGGCTCCGGCAGCATGGCCTGAACCGCAAGACCAAGGCCATGGTCGAGGAAAAGCGCAGGATCATCAAAACCATGCTCGGCGAAATGGGACATGTCGATCTGCACCAGCTGCCCCGGGACATCTTCCTGCAGCCACCCGACAAGCCCGCCTACGTCATCTGCCTCATCGACGCCTGCTCCCGCCTGGCCTGGGCCGAACTCCTCGACAGCAAGAAGGCCCTGCCGGTGATGTTCCGCACCCTGAAGATGATCAACACCCTCAACGTCACCTACGGCCTGCAGTTCAAGGACATCCTCACCGACAACGGCGCCGAGTTCGCCTCCAGGCAAAACCCCGAAGACCACCCCTTCGAAGCCATGCTCCTCGAACTCGGCATCAAGCACCGGTACACCAAACCCTACCGGCCACAGACCAACGGAAAGGCCGAACGCTTCTGGCGCACCCTCAACGACGACCTCATCGACGGCGCCACCTTCGATCACCTCGAACACTTCTCCAACGAGCTGTTCGAATACCTCGTCTACTACAACGCCTTCAGGCCTCACCAAGCCCTCGACGGCCTCACCCCAAAGGCCTTCGCACTCACCAAAACTCAGCCCAACCGATCAACGAATTTGTGAACTTGCACAGCAATGACCGGCCCAGCCTCCCCCTGCCCCCCCCTTGCGGGAGGGGGGCAGGGGGAGGGGTCTGCGCGCGTCCGCGCGCGGTATTGGGCATGATGTCGATGGCCGCTGCTATCGGCCCCTCAGCACCATTTGTATTCGTAGTCTCCGTCCCCCGGCGGGACCACGTCGCGGTCGCGGTAGATGATCGAGATCTTGCTGCCGCGCGCCGAACAGGCGGCGTTGAAGAAGCTGATCGGGTCGACCGGGTTGCCATCCGCGTCCCGGTCGTTGTCGTTGTACTCGATCTCGTAGACCTGGTTGCCGTAGACGTCGGTGAAGGCCTCGCATTCCGACCACACCTGGCATTCCTCGACGATGGCGAAGTCGAAGCCGATCTGCGACACGCCGATCGGCGCCAGCTCGCTGGTGTTCTTCTGCGCGATGGCGAGGTTGGCGGCATGGGCGCGCTGCACCAGCAGCTTGGCGAAGGCGGTGTTGTGGGCCTTGGTCAGCACGCTCTTCGAGCGGGTCCAGGAATCGAGGTTGTCCGGTTCCACCGCCTTGAAGCCGTCGCGCGCGCATTTGTCGATCCATGGCCCGATGATCGCCATCAGCGCGGTGCGCTTGGCCGCCGTCGAGGTGTCGAGCAGGTATTCGTCCGGCCACTCCGGATCAATCACATATTTGCCGTTCTTCTTGACCAGCAGGTTGGAGTGGTTGGTGGTCCACCAAACCGCGTCGTCGGGCTGGGTCTGGAAGGCGTTGACGTAGCAGATGCTGTACTTGCCCGGTGCGGGCGCCGCCAGCCGGTCGCGGTCGACGATGGCGACGCCGGATGCCGCGGCATAGGCGCCGCCGATCTGGTAGTCGAACTGACCGTTCGCGGTCGGGCGGGTGAAGGCGCCGGCGGGCGTGGCCGCAAGGATGCTCGCCGCGGCGACGGCAGCCGCCGTCGTCCGGAACCACAATGCATGCATGGGGGTCGTGACCTCTCGGGCCTGCCGTCCCCGCCTCGAGCCCGCTCGCTCTGGCGCGGTGGGGGCCGGGCTGGGTACCGGCTGGGGGCAGGTTGCGCGTAGGATGTCTATCCTTCCGCGCAGGGTCAATAATTATGATCGGGCGCGGTGGGATGGCGGAAGAGAGTGGGAGTCGAACCCACCAAGGACCGGCTCGCGGCCCCTCCCGGATTTGAAGTCCGGACGCCCCACCGGGGACGATTCTCCTCCAGGCTCCTCGGCCGGCGCCTCGCCGGTCGAGGGACGAAACAGGTCCAGCCGATGCCGGTTCAGCCGACGCAGGTCCCCCCGCCGCAGCGTCACGCCGTGGCGGTCGAAGAACTCCAGGATCTGAACCGCGACCTTGCGGCCGCTGTCCACCTGATCACGGAACTGCGCCGCGGTGAAGCCGGTCTCGTGGGCCTTCCCCAGCGCAATCAGGATGCCGACCATCTCGGTCACGGTCGGGCGCAGGAAGAAGTGGTCATGCGCCACCTCGTCGACCCGGGCCATCCGCCCGTTGCGCTTCAGCAGCCGCCGGATCTCCGCCTCGTCCAGCCCGATCTCGCCGGCGATGTCGCGCACCCGCGGCGGGCGGAACCGGGTCTCGCCGCCCAGGCGCGGGCCGATCTCCGCCCACATCACCTCGTCGGCTTCGGTCAGATGCGCCTCGTGGCCGGTCAGCCGGACCCAGGCGCCGTCCAGCGCCACCTGCTCGGCCCGTGCCATCACCCGCAGCAGGGCGGCGAAGGCCGGCGCCGGCAGGCGCGGTTGCGACTGCAGGCGCAGCCGCTCGAAGCCGATGCCGGGCAAATCGGGGTTGTCGCGATGGAAGCCGTCCAGCGTCTCCAGCAGCCTCTCGGTCAGCCGCGCCCAGTCCGCCGAGGTCATGGCCAGCCACTGCTCGCCCGCCGCGATCCGGATCAGGTCCAGCCGGTCTGCGATCTCCTCCACCCGGCCGGTCCCCAGCGCCCGGTCACGGCCGAAGCCGGCCAGGTCGACCAGCCGCGGCGGCACCGCCAGCAGCGCCACCAGCGCCGCCTCCGGGTCGTCGAGCGCCAGCGCCGCCAGCTGGGCCATCCGCTCCGGGCCGCGCCGCTTGCGGGCGGGCGCCCGCAGGTCGACCAGGCGGCCGCCGCCGATGGTGCGCTGGGCCGAGGTGTCACGGACGACGTAGCGGTCGCCCGCCGCGGCGGCGACCGGCTGGTCCAGCACCAGTTGGACGAAGGCCTCGCCGCCCGGCGGGATCGGGTCGTCGCCCAGCAGCACGATCCGCGCCCCGGTCTCGGCCGCGGCGGTGTGGAAGCGCACCGGGAACCACTGGCCGATCGGCCGGCGCTCCCCCGGCAGCACGCGCAGCGTCGCATCCACCCGCTCGGTCGGGGCGTGCAAGGCGGTGTCGAGGATCACGTCGCCGCGGGCAAAGGCCTCGCGCGTCACCCGGTCGCCCGCCAGGTTCAGGGCGCAGCGTTCGCCGGCGCGGCCGCGCTCGGCCGGGCGGTTCTGGGCGTGGATCGACCGCACCCGCACCGGCACGCCGGACGGGCTGGCCACCAGCTGGTCGCCGACCGTGACCGATCCCGACAGCGCGGTGCCGGTGACCACGGTGCCGGCGCCGCGCAGGGTGAAAGACCGGTCGACCGACAGCCGGAACCGCCCCGCCGTCTCGCGGCCGGCGAACGCCATGGCCTCCAGCGCCAGCCGCTCGCCCAGCTCGGCGATGCCCTCGCCGGTGACGGAAGAGACCGGCACGATCTCGGCCTCGGCCAGGGCGGTGCCGGCCAGGGCGGCGTGGATCTCGGCCGCTACCGCCGCGCGCCGATCGGCATCGGCCAGGTCGGCCTTGGTCAGGGCGACCACGCCGCGGGCGATGCCCAGCAGGTCGATGATCGCCAGATGCTCGCGGGTCTGCGGCATCACCCCGTCATCGGCGGCCACCGCCAGCAGCACGAAGTCGATGCCGGAGGCGCCGGCCAGCATGGTGTGCACCAGCCGCTCATGACCGGGCACGTCGATGAAGCCCAGCACCTCGCCATCGGGAATCGGCTGGTAGGCGAAGCCGAGATCGATGGTGATGCCGCGGGCCTTCTCCTCCTTCAGCCGGTCGGTGTCGACGCCGGTCAGCGCCCGCACCAGCGCGGTCTTGCCGTGGTCGATATGGCCGGCGGTGCCGATGATCACGGCGTCGCCTCCGGCGGCGTCCGGCGGGCCAGGGCCTCGGCCTCGGCGATGCCGGCGGGGTCGAGCGCGGCCCGGGCGGGTCCGAGGAAGCGGCCGGCCAACGCGCTGCCACCGGCGGTGCCGCGCAGCAGCCAGGCCAGCGCCTGCACCGGATCCTTCGCCACGCCGGATCCCATATGACAGGCCGCGCCCAGCATGGCCTGCGCATCGGCATCGCCGCGCTCCGCCGCCATCCGCCACCAGCGCGCGGCCTCGGCCGGGTCGCGGGCCTCGCCGATTGCGTTGTGGTGCAGCATGCCCAGCCGGGTCATCGCCGTGGCCACGCCCTGGCCGGCGGCGCGCTCAGCCCACAGCCGCGCCTCGGCCGGGTCGAACAGAACGCCGTCCTCGAGCAGCATCCAGCTCAGCATGTCCTGCGCCGCGGCGTCGCCCTGCTCGGCGGCGGCGCGGTACAGGGCGGCGGCCCTTCCGTCATCCTGGGCCACGCCCTCGCCGCGGAAATGCAGCGTCGCCAGGTTGCGCTGGCCGACCGGGTCGCCGGCCTCTGCCGCCAGGGTCAGCCAGCGCACCGCCAGCGCCAGGTCGCGCTCGACCCCCAGCCCCTCGGCGAAGCAGGCGCCGACATTGCTCTGGGCCCGGGCCACGCCACCGTGGGCGAGCGGGCCCCAGATCGCCAGCGCCGCCGCATGGTCGCCATCGCGCGAAGCGGCCGAGGCGGCGGCCAGCTGCTCGTCGACGGTGGGCGAGGGGGGCTCCGGCGATCGGCCGCCGCGAAGACGATCAAGCCAGTCCATGGTCGCCCGTATCGAGCGCGGCCAGCGAGGCGAGGAACCCGGCCTCGTCCTCCAGGCAACGCAGGTCCAGCAGCAGCGCCCCGTCGGCGATGCGCCCGATCACCGGCACCGGCAGCTCGCGCAAAGCGGCGGCCAGGGCGCTCAGGGCCCTGCCGCTGTCGCCCGACGGTACGAATGCCAGGGCGGCGCTCGGCAGCGTCTCCAGCGGCAGGGCCCCGGAGCCGATCTGGCTGGCGCAGGCCCGCACCTCGACCGCAGCGAGGCCGCCCAGGGCCGTCTCCACCGCCGGCAGGATGCGGCGGGCCTGCGCCTCGATCTCCTCGGCCTTTCGGGCCAGCTGGCGCAGGGTCGGCAGGCGCTCGGCCAGCCGGGCGGGGTCGCGGTACAGCCGCAGCGTCGCCTCCAGCGCCGCCAGCCGGATCTTGTCGACCCTGAGGGCCCGCTTCATCGGGTTGCGGTTGATCGCGGCGACCAACTCGGCGCGGCCGACGATGAACCCCGCCTGCGGCCCGCCCAGCAGCTTGTCGCCGGAGAAGGTGACGAGGTCGGCGCCCTCGGCCACCGCCTCGCGCACCGTCGGCTCATGCGCCAGGCCGATCGACGCGAGATCGGCGAGGGTGCCGGAGCCGAGGTCGTGCACCAGCGGCACGCCGTGCTTGCGCGCCAGCGGCGCCAGCTCCCGCGCCGTGACCTCGGCGGTGAAGCCGGCGATGCGGTAGTTCGAGGTGTGGACCTTCAGGATCAGCCCGGACTCCGGTCCCAGCGCCGCCGCGTAGTCCTTCGGATGGGTGCGGTTGGTGGTGCCGATCTCGCGCAGCGCCGTGCCGGCCCGGGCCATGATGTCGGGCATGCGGAAGGCGCCGCCGATCTCGATCAGCTCGCCGCGCGAGATGATCGACTGGCGCCCCTGGCCGAGGGTGTTCAGCACCAGCAGCACCGCCGCCGCGTTGTTGTTGACGACCGTCGCGTCCTCGGCCCCGGTCAGCTCGCGCAGCAGGCCGCGCAGATGGTCGTCGCGCTCGCCGCGCTGGCCGGTGGCCAGGTCGAACTCCAGCGACACCGGGCTGCGCATGGCCTCGACTGCGGCCTCCACCGCCGCCTCGGCCAAGAGGGCGCGGCCGAGATTGGTGTGCAGCACCGTGCCGGTCAGGTTGAACACCGGCCGCTGGGTCGACCGGGCGCCGGCCGCCAGCGTCGCCGCGGCGGTCGCCGCGACGCCCTCGGCGTCGGGGGCCGGGGCTCCGGCACGCACCGCCTCGCGCGCCACGGCCAGGGCGCCGCGCACCGCGGCCGCGGTCTGGGCATGGCCGAAGGCGGCCAGGGCCGTCAAGGCTTCCGGCGTCTTCAGCACCTGGTCGACCGAGGGCAGGTCGCGCAGGCGGGCGGCAGCGTCGCCAGCCATGTCAGGTGCCCAGCAGGAACGGGTTGAAGCCGCCGCGCTCGTACTCGCCCTGCTGCTGCATCAGCAGGTCGAGGCCGAGGCTGGCGGCGTCGTCCGCCACCGGCTCCAGATCCGTCTGCCTCACCTGGTACAGCACCTTCACATAGCGGTGGCAGCCGTCGCAGGTCTCGGCCTTCACCGTGCCGCCGCCGCCTTCGACCTCCTGGTAGCCGATGCCCTTGGTGCTGCCGCACAGCACGCATTGGATCCGGACCTGGTGCCAATAGGTGCCGCACAGGCTGCAGGCGCAGAACCGGATGCCGTGCATGCCGCGCCAGCCCACCACCATGGTGCTGACCGGCGGCCCGCCGCAGCACGGGCAGGCGCCGTTGCCGACCGGCCCCAGCGCCGCCGCGTCCAGCCGCGCCGCCAGCCGGGCGAAATGGACCTGCAGCGCCGCCGCCATGAAGGCGTGCTCGGCCAGGGCCTCGGCCGGGACGGAAGTGGCCAGGACGGCCCGCAGCATGCTCTCGCCCTGCGCCCGGCTGGCTGCGCGCACCCGGCCTAGTGCCTCGGCCGCCGCGGGGGGCATCGCGATCTCCTCGGCGGCGGCGATGAAACGGTCGAAGGTCGCGGCGAAGGCCGCGTCGGGCTTGAAGCCGGCCCGGTCGAGCGGCGGCATGCCATGGGTGCGGGCGCGTGCCAGCGTCGGCGCATCGGGCAGGACCGGCTCGGGCAGGTCGTCCTGGATCCGGTACTGCATCTCGGCCAGGTCGGAGAGGAATCGCAGATAGGGGCCGATCTCGATCGAGGGAGCCAGGGCCCGCAGGCGCAGGGCGCGGTCGATGAAGATCTGGTGCGGGTCGGGCAGGCGGGCGAAGGGCGGGGCCGCGACCTCGCCGATCACGGTCGGGTCGGGCCGGGCCGTCTCGTCACTCATTCTCGCTCCTCACGAACCCGACGGGCCACGTGACTCGTCCGTGCCGGCCTAGGGCGCTGTCTTCTTGTCCGCGCCGGGCTTCCGGGCCACCAGCTCGCGCAGCCATTTGCGGTGGTGCCGCCAGGCCCAGCCGCCGGTCACCCGGCCTTTGGTCATGGCGCCGATGGTGCCACGGACCCAGATCGCCGCATAGACGTGGATGATCCAGACGCAGATGATCACCACCGCCGCCAGGGCGTGAACCAGGATGGCGATGCGCTTCTGCTCGATCGTTGTGAAGGGGTAGAAGTACTGGTCCCAGACCACGAAGCCGCTGGCGATCAGGACGATGATCAGCAGCGACATGCCCCAGAACACGAATTTCTGGCCGGCATTGTACTTGCCCAGCTCGGGCAGGTTCTCCTCGCGCCCAGCAAGGACGTCGCGGGCCCGGCGCAGCCAGGTGTTGTCCTCGCTCTTCCACAGATTGGCTTTCCAGAAGCGTATGAACAGGCCGCAGAAGGAGAAGAACAGCACCACGCCGATCCAGGGATGCAGCGTCCGGGTCATCTGCCCGCCGCCGAACAGCGCGGTCAGGAAGAACAGCTTCGGATGGAACATCGCCAGGCCGGACAGGGCCAGCAGCACCAGGCTGGTGGCCGTGATCCAGTGGTTGATCCGGGCGCCGACCGAGTAGCGGTCGACGACCACCGGCTTGCCGGGATGGACGCCGTCGCCCGGCGCGACGTCGTCCGGCCTGCGGTCGGCAACGGCGGTCATGACCGTCTCTCCTCGGTCAACTGCTCGGCGTGCTCCTCATCCTCCGGCGTGACGCGGTTGGCGCCGGCGAAGATGTGATGCAGCACGCCGGCCACCGCGGCCAGGCCGATGGCGCCGAGCCCGACGACCTTGGTCACGCCCTTCCAGGCCTCGACGATCGGACTGATCGTCGGGTCCTTCGGCAGGCCGGCATAGATCTCCGGCTTGTCGGCATGGTGCAGCACATACATCACATGGGTGCCGCCGACGCCGGGCGGGTCGTACAGACCGGCATTCTCGAAGCCACGGGACTTCAGGTCCTTGATCCTGAAGTCCGCCCACTCCTTCATCTCGTCCTTGGTGCCGAACACGATGGCCTGGGTCGGGCAGGCCTTCTGGCAGGCCGGGCCTTGGCCGACCGCGACGCGGTCCGAGCACAGCGTGCATTTGTAGGCCTTGTGGTCGGCCTTGGAGATGCGCGGGATGTTGAACGGGCAGCCCTTGATGCAATAGCCGCAGCCGATGCAGTTCTCGTGCACGAAATCGACGATGCCATTCGAGTACTGCACGATCGCGCCCGGAGCCGGGCAGGCCTTCAGGCAGCCCGGATCCTCGCAATGCATGCAGCCGTCCTTGCGGATCAGCCATTCGAGATTCTGGGTCTCCGGGTTCTCCCATTCGGTGAACCGCATTAGTGTGAACATGTCCGGCGTCAGGTCGTGCGGATTGTCGTAGACGCCGATATTCTCCTCGATCGGCTGCGCCTGAGTGTCGTTCCACTCGATGCAGGCGGACTGGCACGCCTTGCAACCGATGCATTTCGACACGTCGATCAGCTTGGCCACCTCGGTCTGCCGCACGGCGGCCGGGGTGATCGTGGAAGCCGACCGCCGGATCAGGTCCTGCTCGCCGAATTTCGGCGCGCCCGGGGCGACAGTGGGGTTGGGGATGGGGGCGAACATGGTCTCTCCTCCCTCACGCCACCGGTGGCCCGGACGAGGCCTCGATGTTGACGCAGAAGGCCTTGAACTCCGGCGTCTCGATGTTGGCGTCGCCGACGAACGGCGTCAGGACATTCGCCCCGAAGCCCTTCCTGGCGGCGCCGATGAAGCCCCAATGGATCGGAATGCCGACGATGTGGACGGTCTTGCCGTCACAGGTCAGCGGCCGGATCCGCTTGGTCACCACCGCCTTGGCGAAGACCGAGCCGCGCTTCGACCAGACCCGGACCCAGCCGCCCTTGGCGATGCCCTTCTCCTTGGCCAGTTCCTCCGAGATCTCGACGAAGAACTCCGGCTGCAGGATCGCGTTCACATGGTTGTTCTTGGTCCAGTAGTGGAAGTGCTCGGTCAGCCGGTAGGAGGTCGCGGCATAGGGGAAGTCCGGCGAGCCGATATCTGCGAACTGGGCGAAGTCGTCCGCGAACACCCGCGATGCCGGATTGCCACGCACCTTCGGCGCGATGACATTGGCGACCGGGCTCTCGAACGGCTCGTAGTGCACCGGGAACGGGCCTTCGCGCATCATGCCGCGGGCGAACAGCCGCGACACGCCTTCCGCGTTCATGATGAACGGCCCGACATCCTCCGGCTTCGCCGTCGGCGAGATGTCGGGGATGTCGTAGCCCGTCCACTTGCTGCCGTTCCACTCGATCAGCTTGCGTGACGGATCCCATGGCTTGCCCGAGACGTCGCAGGAGGCGCGGTTGTACAGGATCCGCCGGTTGGCCGGCCAGGCGAACGCCCAGTTCGCGAAGGTGCCGGTGTCGTCCGGGTCGGAGTTGTCGTGCCGGGCCATCATGTTGCCGGCCTCGGTGAAGCTGCCGGCATAGATCCAGCAGCCGCTGGCGGTCGACCCGTCGTCGCGCATCACCGCGAAGTTCGGCAGCTGCTTGCCGGCCTCGACGATCTTCTTGGTCGGATCGGCCGGGTCGAACAGGTCCGCCAGGGCGGACCCGTTCATCTCCTTCGCCAGCTCCTCCGGCTTCGGCTCGTTCGGGTCGGCATAGGCCCAGTTCAGGTTCAGGATCGGGTCGGGGAAGGCACCGCCCTCGGTCCGGTACATCTCCTTCAGCCGCAGATGGATCTGCGCCATGATCCAGGCGTCGGTCTTGGCCTCGCCCGGGGGCGTGCCGCCTGGCCAGTGCCATTGCAGCCAGCGCCCGGAATTGACCAGCGACCCCTCATCCTCGGCGAAGGAGGTGGTGGGCAGCTGGATCACCTCGGTCTGGATCGAGGCGGTGGCCGCATCGTTGTAGACGCCGTGGTTCTCCCAGAACCGCGCCGTCTCGGTCTCCAGCGGGTCCATCACCACCAGCAGCTTCAGCTTGGCCAGCGCCTCGGCCAGCTTGGCCTTGTTGGGGAAGGCCTGAAGCGGATTGAACCCCTGGCAGAAATAGAGGTTCATCTTGCCCTGCTTCATCAGCTCGAAGGCCCGCAGGATGTCGTAGTTGGGCACGTCGAGCTTCGGTAGCCAGTCATAGGCGAAGTCGTTCTCCGGCGTCGCCGCCGCGCCGAACATCGCCTTCTGGAAGCTGACGAAGAACTTCCGGTAGTTCTGCCAGAAGCTGGTCTGGTTCGGCCGCAGCGGCTTGAAGCCGCGGGTCGACATGTAGCCGGCGAGGTCCTTCTCCGTGTCCCGGGGCAGGTTCATGTAGCCGGGCAGCGAATTGGACAAGAGCCCGATATCGGTCAGCCCCTGGATGTTGGAGTGGCCGCGCAGGGCGTTCATGCCGCCGCCGCGGATGCCGATGTTGCCCAGGATCAGCTGCAGCATCGCCATGGTGCGGATGTTCTGGGCGCCCTTGGAATGCTGCGTCCAGCCCAGCGCGTACATCGAGGTCATCGCCTTGGTCGGCGACGAGCTCTCGCCGACCATCTCGGCGACCTTCAGGAACTTGTCCTTCGGCGTGCCGCAGATGCGCTCGACCATCTCCGGCGTGTACTGGGCGACGTGCTGCTTCAGCAGGCTCCACACGCAGCGCGGATGCTGCAGCGTGTCGTCGACCACGGCAAAGCCGTCCGTCCCGAGCTGGTAGTCCCAGGTCGACCGGTCGTAGTCGCGCTTCTGCTCGTCATAGCCGGTGAACAGGCCGTCGCTGTAGGTGAAGCCGTCCTTCACCAGGAAGCTGGCATTGGTGAAGGCCTTCACATACTCCCACTGCACCTTGTCGTTCTGGATGCACTGGTTGATCAGCCCCAGCAGGAAGGCGATGTCCGTGCCCTGCCGGATCGGCGCATAGAAATCCGCCACCGACGCCGAGCGGGTGAAGCGCGGGTCGACGACGATCAGCTTGGCGCCGCGGTTGGCCTTGGCCTCGGTCACCCATTTGAAGCCGCAGGGATGCGCCTCGGCGGCATTGCCGCCCATGATGATGACGAGGTCGGTGTTCTTGATGTCCGTCCAGGAGTTCGTCATGGCTCCACGGCCAAATGTCGGGGCGAGACTCGCCACCGTCGGGCCGTGTCAGACGCGTGCCTGGTTGTCGAACGCCAGAATGCCGGTGCTGCGCACCACCTTGTAGGTGGCGTAGGCGGTTTCGTTGGTGGTTGCCGAGGCCGCGAGGAACCCCGTGGTCAACCATCGGTTGACCGTGGTGCCGTCCTTGTTCTTGGCGATGAAGTTCGCGTCGCGGTCGTCCTTCATGGCGCGGGCGATCTTGTCCAGCGCCTCGCCCCAGGAGATCCGCTCGAACTTGTCCGACCCCGCGCGCCGCAGCATCGGGGTCTGCAGCCGGGTGGCGGACCGCACCGTGTCCAGCAGCGCCGCGCCCTTCGGGCACAGCGTGCCGCGGTTGGTCGGGTGGTCGGAGTCGCCCTCGATATGGGTGATCTCGGCCCTCTCGCCCTTCCGCAGGTCGCCCTTGGAGTAGAGGATGATGCCGCAGGCCACCGAGCAGTAGGTGCAGGTGTTGCGGGTCTCGGTGGTGTTGGCGAGCTTGAACGGCCTGATCGCCGCGGCGTAGGCCGCTTCGATGTCGCCGAAGCCGAAGGCTCCGAGCGTCGTGCCCGCCACACCCGCGCCGGCCCCTTTCAGGAAGCCGCGGCGCGAGAGCTTCATGTCCATCTGGACCTCCCGGAAGCCAGTTCCGCAAAAGACACGCCAAATCCGGGAAAATGCTACGCTTGGAACGGTTCCAAGTCAAACAGGCGATGACGCCCTATACCTTCGTATTGTTTCGCTATTACAACAGCTTATTGCAGCTCGTCAGGCAGGAGAAAAACGCTGCGCAAGGGCGAGTTTCGGCAGGCTTCGATTGACCTGCCGCCCGCCTTCGCCGTCTAATCGCCGCCGTGGCGTTCCCCAGCGCTCCCGCGTCGCGGGGCTGCATCGATGCTGACAGGCCGGTCCGGCCGCCCGCGGGGCGGCGCGACGTCGCTTGGCGCTGGTGCCGCCGTCCCCCATCCCGAAGGCCAGCGGCCGCCCATGCCGGGCCGCCGCGCCTGCGCACACAGGAAACCCGACCATGACCAGCCGCCGTGACGTCCTCCGGGCGGGCGTCGCCCTGTCCGCCGCCCTGGCCACCCCAGCCTTGGCGGGGCGGGCCCTGGCCGCCGGCCCGGTCTTCGCCCCGGCGCCGGGCGACTGGCGGCGCTTCACTCTGACGACCCGGATCGCGCCCAAGCGCCCGGCCGGCGGCGCCGGCTCCATCCAGGCCTGGGTACCGCTGCCGTCGGTCGAGGAGGCGGCCTGGATCCGCCCCGGCGACACCCGCTGGACCACCAATGCGGCGTCCGCCACGATCGAGCGCGACGCGGACTACGGCGCCGCCATGCTGCATCTGGTCTGGGCCGACGACGAGGCGGCGCCCAAGGCCGAGGTGATCAGCTCCGCCGCGCTGCGCGACCGTGCGGTGGCGCTGGCGGCGCCCGGGGCGGCGCAGCCCCTGACCGATGCGCAGCGGCAGCTGTATCTCCGGCCCACGGCGCTGATCCCGACCGACGGCATCGTCAAGGAGACGGCGGACCGGATCACCGCCGGCGCCGACGGCGACCTCGCCAAGGCGCGCGCGATCTATGAATGGGTGGTGCTGAACACCTTCCGCGACGCCGCCGTCCGCGGCTGCGGCCTCGGCGACATCGCCGTGATGCTGGAGACCGGCTATCTCGGCGGCAAATGCGCCGATCTCAACGCCCTCTATGTCGGACTGGCGCGCGCCTCCGGCCTGCCGGCGCGCGACGTCTACGGGCTGCGGGTGGCGCCGTCGCGCTTCGGCTACAAGAGCCTCGGCGCCAACAGCCCCACCGTGACCAAGGCGCAGCATTGCCGGGCCGAGGTCCATCTGGCGGGGTTCGGCTGGGTCCCGGTCGATCCCGCCGATGTGCGCAAGGTGGCGCTGGAGGAGCCGCCGGGCGGGCTCGCCCTCGACGACCCCAAGGTCGCGGCGGCCCGGGGTGGCCTGTTCGGCGCCTGGGAAGGCAACTGGATCGCCTATAACGACGCCCATGATGTGGCGCTGCCCGGCAGCACCGGCCCCGCGCTGGGCTTCCTGATGTATCCTCAGGCCGAGGTCGCCGGCGTCCGGCTCGACTGCCTCGACGCCGACACCTTCGCCTACAGCCTGGACGCGGCCGAGATCTCGGTCTGATCGAAAGGAAGACCTCATGGTCCTGGCAACCCGAGATGGCGATGCCGCCCCTGTGCGGCTGACCAGCCTGGCGCATGGCGGCGGCTGCGGCTGCAAGCTGGCGCCCGCCGTGCTCCAGGAACTGCTGGCCGGCCAGCCGGCGGCGGCGCCGTTCCGGCAACTGCTGGTCGGCACCGAGACCGGCGACGACGCCGCGGTCTGGCAGCTCGACGACGACCGCTGCGTCATCGCCACCACCGACTTCTTCATGCCGGTGGTGGACGACCCGCGCGACTTCGGGCGGATCGCGGCCACCAACGCCATCTCCGACGTCTACGCCATGGGCGGGCAGCCGATCTTCGCGCTGGCCATCCTCGGCATGCCGCTCGGCAAGCTGCCGGCGGAGACGGTGCGCGAGATCCTGGCCGGCGGCGCCGCGACCTGCGCCGAGGCCGGCATCCCGGTGGCCGGCGGCCATTCGATCGACGCGCCCGAGCCGATCTATGGCCTGGCCGTGATCGGCACCTGCCGGCCGTCGGAGCTGCGCCGGAACTCGGGGGCGCGGCCCGGCGACGTGCTGATCCTGACCAAGGCGCTCGGCGTCGGCATCTATTCCGCGGCCTTCAAGAAGGAGGTGCTGTCGGCCGACGGCTATGCCGAGCTGATCGCCAGCACCACCCAGCTCAACCGCATCGGCGCCACGCTGGGGCGGGAGGAGGCGGTGCACGCCGTCACCGACGTCACCGGCTTCGGCCTGCTCGGCCATGCGCTGGAGATGGCGCGCGGCGCCGGCGTGACCCTGGCGATCCGGCAGGACGGGCCGGCGCTATTCGCCCAGGCCGAGACGCTGGCGCAAGACGGCTTCGTCACCGGTGCCTCGCACCGCAACTGGGCCAGCTACGGGGCGGAGGTGTCGTTGCCGCCCGGCCTGCCGGAGTGGCGCCGCCATTTGCTGACCGACCCGCAGACCTCCGGCGGGCTGCTGGTCGCCTGCGCCGCCGACAAGGCCGACGCCCTGCTGGCCCGCATCACCGCCGCCGGCCACCCGGCCGCCCGCCGCATCGGCGCGGTCGAGGCCGGCCCGCCCGGCGTGAGAATTTATGCCGAAGCGGAATAGACCAAGGAAAATTTTGAATTGGCCGGTCGCCTCTGCCGGACGACATCATGACCATAATTTGAGCGTGCCCATTTGATGGGCGCAGGGCCGGCCGCCAAGGCCGGCCGCTCGGGCAGGGGGCAGTCACGTGTCTGACGACGGCGCCACTCAGGCAGATCCGGCGACGATCCGCTCCTATCTCGACATTCCCGGCGCCAAGAGCCCGGCGCTGTCGCCGGATGGCGGGCTTCTGGCCTTCCTCAGCGACGAGACCGGCTTTCCCCAGATCTGGCTGCAGCCGGCGGAGGGCGGCACCGCTTGGCGGGCGGTGGAGACGCCGGAGCCGGTCGGCGCGTTGGCGTTCAGCCCGAAGAGCCGGGACCTGGTCTTCACCATGGATTGCGGCGGCGACGAGCGGCATCAGCTGTGGCTGATCCCGGGCGCCGACGGCGCGCCGGTGGCGCTGACTGAAGACCCCACCGTGGTCCATGTCTGGGGCGCCTGGTCGCCGGACGGCGCCCGGATCGCCTACGCCTCGAACGCCCGCGACCGCTTCCACATGGACATCCATGTGATGGAGGTCGCGACGCGGCAGGCGAGTTGCGTCTACGAAGGCGAGCTGTTCCGCGAGGTCATGGCCTTCTTCCCGGACGGCCAAGCGCTGCTGGTCCGCGATTCCACCCGGGCGACGATGGACCAGGACCTGTTCCGGCTGGACCTCTCGACCGGCGCCTATGAGCCGTTCCTGCCGCATGACGGCCGCGCGCGCTACGTCGCCGCCAAGATCCGCAAGGACGGCAGCGGCTTGTATCTGCTGACCGACCAGGGCCGCGACTTCCAGGGCATCGCCTTCCTGTCCTTCGCCGACCGCAGCCTGGAATGGGTGGTGGCGCCCGAGGGCCGGGACGTCGAGGCGATGGCGCTGTCGCCCGACCAGGGCCGGCTGGCCTATGTCGTCAACAAGGAGGGTTGGACCCATCTCCTGGTCCGCGACCTCGACACCGGCGCGGAGACGGCGGTGGCGGGGCTGCCGCCCGGTGTCGTCGGCTCCGTCTCCTGGCGGCCCGACGGCAGCGGCCTGGTCTTCCCGCTGGAAGGGGCGGCGACACCGCCCGGCATCTGGCAGTACGACGTCGCCACCGGCGCCACAGGCCGGCTGACCGATGCCCCGACGAGCGCGCTGGTCGGCGGCTTCATCGAGCCGGACGTGCAGCGCATCGCCAGCTTCGACGGGCTGCAAGTGCCGTTCCTGCTGTACCGGCCGCAGGGCGAGGCGCCGGCAGGCGGCTTCCCGGCGATGATCATCGTCCATGGCGGGCCGGAGGCGCAGTGGACGCCGACCTTCCGGGCCGACATCCAGTACATGCTGGCGCGCGGCATCATGGTCGCGGCGCCGAATGTCCGCGGCAGCACCGGCTATGGCCGGCCCTACCACCAGCTCGACGATGTCGGGCTGCGCATGGACAGCGTCGCCGACCTCAGGGCCGTGCGGCTGGCGCTGGGGGCGCGGGACGATGTCGACGACGGCCGCATCGGCGTCTTCGGCCGGTCCTATGGCGGCTTCATGGTGCTGGCGGCGCTGACCGAGTATCCGGAGCTCTGGCGCCTGGGCATCGAGTTCTACGGCATCGCCAATTTCCACACCCTGCTGCAGACCACCGGCCCCTGGCGCCGGCGCCTGCGGGCGGCGGAATATGGCGATCCGATCGCCGACAAGGAGTTGCTGGAGCGCATCTCGCCGATCCGCAAGCTGGACCGCATCCGCGTGCCGCTGCTGATGGCCCAGGGGCTGGACGACCCGCGGGTGCCGCCAGGCGAGAGCGAGATGATCTATTCCAGCCTGCGCGGCCTCGGCCGCCCGGTCGACTACATCCGCGTGCCGCATGAAGGCCACGGCTTCGCGCGGCGGGAGAACCGGCACGACGTCTTCGGCGCCGTCGCCGCCTTCCTCGACCGCCATCTCTGAGGATCGAAAGCGAGAACCATGCAGAATTCCGACAAGATCTGGCAGCTGGTCGACGCCAAGCGCACGGAGTTCGAGGGGCTGAGCGACCGGATCTGGGGCATGCCCGAGATCGCCTACACCGAGTACCGGTCGGTGGCCGAGCACACGGCGATGCTGAACGCCCAGGGCTTCCGCGTGACCGAGGGCCTCGCCGGCATCCCGACCGCGGTGATGGGCGAGGCGGGCGAGGGCGGGCCGGTGATCGCCATCCTCGGCGAATACGACGCCCTGCCGGGGCTGAGCCAGGAGGCCAATATCGCCGAGCCCAGGCCCCTGCCGGGCAATGGCTATGGCCATGGCTGCGGCCACAACATGCTCGGCTCCGCCGCCCTGCTGGCCGCCACCGCGGTGAAGGATTTCCTGGCCGCCACCGGCCGGCCCGGGCGGGTGCGCTACTATGGCTGCCCGGCGGAGGAGGGCGGGGCGGCCAAGGCCTTCATGGTGCGCGCCGGCGCCTTCGCGGATGTCGACATCGCCATCACCTGGCACCCGGCGTCGCTGACCCGGGTGGATGAGGCGCTGTCGCTGGCCAACACCCGGATGGACTTCCACTTCACCGGCCGGGCCTCGCACGCCGCCGCGGCGCCGCATCTCGGCCGCAGCGCGTTGGACGCGGTCGAGCTGATGAATGTCGGTGTCAACTACATGCGCGAGCACATGCCGTCCGACGCGCGCATCCACTACGCCATGCTCGATTCCGGCGGCATCGCGCCCAATGTCGTGCAGGCCTCGGCCAAGGTGCGCTACGCCATCCGCGCCCGCGACCTGGCCGGCATGCTGGCGCTGAACGAGCGGGTCAGGAAGATCGCCCACGGCGCCGCGATGATGACCGAGACCTCGGTCGCGATCTCGATCATGAGCGCCGTCTCCAACATGCTCGGCAACACCCCGCTGGAAGAGGCGATGCACCAGCACCTGCTGCGCCTCGGCCCGGTGCCCTTCGACGCGGCGGACCGCAACTACGCCGCGCAGATCCAGGCGACGCTGAGCGAGGAGGACATCCTCACCGACTATCGCCGCGTCGGCGTGCCGCCGCGCAAGGACCTGCCGCTCTGCGACTTCATCGTGCCGCGCGATTCCAGGGGCGAGCCGATGATCGGGTCGACCGACGTCGCCGATGTCAGCTGGGCGGTGCCGACGGTGCAGGCGCGGGTCGCCACCCACGCCATCGGCACGCCCGGCCATTCCTGGCAGATCACCGCCCAGGGCATGGCGCCGGCCGCGCATAAGGGCATGGTCCATGCCGCCAAGGTCATGGCCGGCACGGCGATGGACGTGCTCGGCGACGAGCTGCTGCTGACCCGGGCCAAGCAGGACCATCAGGAGCGGACGGCGGCGACGCCCTATGTCTGCCCGATCCCGGCGGAGGTGCAGCCGCCGCTGCAGCCGCGGCCGAAGGCGGCCTGAACCCTGCGGGACAAGCCGGCCCGACGAACGAGGCCGGCACCCGGACGACGGTCGCGGAGGACGCCGGACAACAATTCCAGAACAAGCACGGAGGCTCGATCCATGTTCGCCCGTCCGATCCCGGCGCCGCCCGGATCCCGCCTGCTCCGCCGCGCCGTCGGCGCGGCCTGCGGCGCCGCCATCCTGGCGGCGCCTCTCGCCGCCGGGGCGGCCACGCCGTCGAACGCGCTGGTCATGGCCTGGAACATCGACGCGATCAGCACCTTCGACCCGGCCCAGATCGGCGAGGTGGTGACCGACGAGATCGTCAAGAACACCTGCGACACCCTGGTCGATTTCGACCCGGCGGACGAGGCCAAGGTGGTGCCGCTCTTCGCCGAGCGCTGGGACGTCTCCGACGACCGGCTGCAGATCACCTTCCACCTGCGCAAGGGCGCCACCTTCCCGTCCGGCAACCCGGTCACCGCCGCCGACACGGCCTGGTCGATGCAGCGGGTGGTCAAGCTCGGCTTCGGCAATGCGGCGACGCTGACTGAGTTCGGCTTCACCAAGGACAAGGTCGACAGCCAGATCACCGCCCCCGACGACTCCACCCTCGTCGTCAAGCTCGACAAGCCCTATCCGACCGGTCTGATCCTGCAGTCGATCGCCGCGAACCGCGTCTCCGCGACGATGGACAAGCAGGCCATCATGGCCAATGAGGTGAATGGCGACCTCGGCAACAAGTACCTCGCGACCCACACCGAATGCGTCGGCCCCTACAAGCTGGCGCAATGGAACGCCGGTGAAGCCGTGGTGCTGGAGGCGAACGACAAATACTGGGGTGAGGCGCCGAAGCTGAAGCGCGTCCTGATCCGCCATGTGGCGGAGGCCGGGACCCAGCGCCTGCTGCTGACCCAGGGCGATGTCGACGTGGCGCGCGACCTGACGCCGGAGGACCTGAAGGATCTGGAAAGCTCGGCCGATGTGTCGGTCGACCGGGTGCTGAAGCCGCAGCTGTTCTTCTGGATCTTCAACAACGCCGATCCGATCTTCTCGAACGAGAAGGTCCGCCTGGCGATGCGCTATCTGATCGACTATGACGGCCTGGCCAAGACGGTGATGACCTATACCGGCGTGCCGCGGGCCAGCTTCGTCCAGATCGGCGCGGTCGGCGCGCTGGACGAGAAGGAGGGGCAGCCCTTCTCGCTCGACCTCGACAAGGCCAAGGCGCTGCTGGCCGAGGCCGGCTATCCGAACGGCTTCAAGGCCAATGTCTTCATCGGCACCCTGCCGCATTCCGCCCCGATCGCGCAGAGCGTTCAGCAGAACGCCGCCAAGGTCGGCGTCGAGCTGACCCTGGAGCGGATGGCCAACGCCCAGCTGTTCAGCAGGGTCCGCGGGCGCGAGTTCCAGACCGCGATGCAGGCCTGGCAGACCGGCGTGCCCGACGCCCATGGCAACGCCTCGCGGCTGGTCTACAACCCGGACAACCGGGCCGAAGCCAAGCTGACCCAGTACCCGGCCTGGCGTGCCGCCTTCTACTCCGAGGACGCCAACAAGAAGATCGACGCGGCGCTGCTGGAGAGCGACCCGGAGAAGCGGAATGCGATCTACCACGACCTGCAGAAGCAGATCCTGCAGCAGGGGCCGATGGCAATCATGTTCCAGATGTACAACGTCGCCGGTGTCCGCAAATCGCTGAAGGACTGGAGCTGGAACGGCTTCCGCACCTATTACGAGCTCGTGAGCAAGTAGCGGCGCCGGGCCATGGTCGATGCCCCGATCGCCGTCCCGCGCCGACCTGCAGCCCCGGGACGAGGCATGCTCTCGTCCTGGGCGCTGGCGGCGGGGCGGACCATCCTGTCCGTCGCCGTCACCCTGTTCGGGCTGGCCGCGTTGACCTTCTTCATCGGGCGGCTGCTGCCGCTCGACCCGGTCGCCGCCATCCTGGGCGACAACGCCACCCAGGCCGCCTATGACGCGATGTATCGCCAGCTCGGGCTGGACCAGCCGCTCTGGGTCCAGTTCCTGCGCTACCTGCGCGACATCGCCAGCCTCGACCTCGGCACCGCCCTGACCACCGGCAAGCCGGTGGTCGAGGACATCGCCCGGGTGTTCCCGGCGACGCTGGAGCTGGCGACGGTCGCCATCATCATCGGTACCGGCCTCGGCATCCCGCTGGGCGTGCTGGCGGCGATGTACCGCGACAGCGTGGTCGACCACATCGTCCGCGTCGTCGGCCTCTTGGGCTATTCGGCGCCGACCTTCTGGCTCGGGCTGATGGGGCTGGTGCTGTTCTACGCCACGCTCGGCTGGGTCGGCGGGCCGGGGCGCATCGACGTGCTGTACGAGTTCGACATCGAGCCGATGACGGGGTTCCTGCTGCTAGACACCGCGCTGCGCGGGCAGTGGGAGGTGTTCGGCAACGTCTTCAGCCACGTCATCCTGCCGGCCTCGATCCTGGGCTTCAGCGCGCTGGCCTATATCAGCCGGATGACCCGCAGCTTCATGATCGAGCAGCTGGTCCAGGAGTACGTGGTGGCGGCGCGGGTCAAGGGCCTGTCCTGGGCCCGCACCGTCTGGATCCACGCCTTCCGCAACATCGCGGTGCAGGTGGTGACGGTGGTGGCGCTGTCCTACGCCTTCCTGCTGGAAGGGGCGGTGCTGACCGAGACCGTCTTCGCCTGGCCCGGCTTCGGCCGCTACCTGACCAACACGCTGCTGGCCGGCGACATGAACGCGGTGGTCGGATGCACGCTGCTGATCGGCGTCATCTTCGTGACGCTGAACCTGGTGTGCGACCTGCTGTACCGCATCTTCGACCCTCGCACCCGATGAGCGCGGACATGCCCAGCGACATCGCTTCACGACCAGGCTCGATCCGGGCCTGGCTGCACGCCCCCGTCCCGGCCTCGCCGATGCAGGCCCGGGCCCAGCAGCTCTGGCTCAAGCTGCTGCGGCTGGTGGGCAACCCCCCGGCGCTGCTGGGGCTGGTCATCCTGCTGGTGATCCTGGTGATGGCGGTGTTCGCGCCGCTGATCGCGACCCACGACATCTACGCCCAGGACCTCACCATCCGGCTGCAGCCGCCCTCGGCCGCGCATATCCTCGGCACCGACGAGCTCGGCCGCGACGTGTTCAGCCGCATCGTCTTCGGCGCCCGGATCACCCTCTATATCGCCGTGCTGACGGCGCTGATCGTGGCGCCGATCGGCCTCCTGATCGGCACCACCTCGGGCTATCTCGGCGGCTGGGTCGACATCGTGCTGATGCGCGTCGTCGACATCTTCCTGGCCTTCCCCAGCCTGGTGCTGGCGCTGGCCTTCGTCGCCGCGCTCGGACCCGGCATCCAGAACGCGATCATCGCCATCTCGCTGGCCGCCTGGCCGCCGATCGCGCGGCTGGCGCGGGCCGAGACGCTGTCGATCCGGTCCTCCGACTACATCGCCGCGGTGCGGCTGCAGGGCGCGTCGTCGCTGCGGATCATCCTGTCCCATGTGGTGCCGATGTGCCTGCCCTCGGTAGTGGTGCGGATCACGCTCAACATGGCGGCGATCATCCTGACCGCCGCGGGGTTGGGCTTCCTCGGCCTCGGGGCGCAGCCGCCCAGCCCCGAATGGGGGGCGATGCTGTCCAGCGGCCGCGAATTCGTGCTGACCAGCTGGTGGATCGCGGCGATTCCCGGCTGCGCCATCCTGCTCACCAGCCTGGCCTTCAACCTGTTCGGCGACGGGCTGCGCGACATCCTGGATCCCCGCCATGGCTGAGCCCCTGCTCCAGGTCGAGGACCTGCGCATCGACTTCCCGGGCGGCCGCGGCACCATCCAGGCGGTGCGTGGCATCTCCTTCGCCGTCGGGCGCGAGAAGGTCGGCATCGTCGGCGAATCCGGTTCCGGCAAATCGCTGACCGGTCGTTCGGTCATGAAGCTGACGCCGAAGGCGGCGCGGGTGACGGCAAGGCGGATGGACTTCGGCGGCATCGACCTGCTCGCCGCCTCGGAACGGCGGATGCGCCAGATCCGGGGCAACCGCATCTCGATGATCCTGCAGGACCCGAAATTCTCGCTGAACCCGCTGATGCGGGTCGGCAAGCAGATCACCGAGGCCTACCGGCTGCACCACCGGGTCGGCGCGCGCGAGGCGACCGCCCGGGCGCTGGAGATGCTGGACGCCGTCCGCATCCGCGACCCCGAGCGCGTGTTCCGCCTGTTCCCGCACGAGGTCTCCGGCGGAATGGGCCAGCGCATCATGATCGCGATGATGCTGATCCCCGAGCCGGACCTGATCATCGCCGACGAGCCGACCTCGGCGCTCGACGTCACGGTGCGGCGGCAGGTGCTGACCATCCTCGACGAGCTGGTGACGCGGCGCGGCACCGGGCTGATGTTCATCAGCCACGACCTCAACCTGGTGGCCGATTTCTGCGACCGGGTGCTGGTGATGTATGCCGGCCGGATCATGGAGGACCTGCCGGCGCGGGAACTGCACCGGGCGCAGCATCCCTACACCAGGGCGCTGCTGGACAGCCTGCCGCAGCTCGACCGGCCGGTCGACACGCTGCAGGTGCCGAGCCGCGACCCGGCCTGGCTCGACGGACCGACCTTCCAGGCGGGGGCTGCGGCATGACCGACGCGATCCTCGAGGCGATCGGCCTGCGCGTCACCTTCGGCTCCGGCTCTGCCGCGATGACCGCGGTCGACGACGTGTCCTTTGTCCTGAAACAGGGTGAATCCTTCGGCCTGATCGGCGAATCCGGCTGCGGCAAGTCGACGGTGCTCAGGGCGCTGGCCGGGCTCAACACCGGCTATCAGGGGGCGATCCTGTGCCGTGGCCGCGAGGTGCCGCGCAAGCGCGACAAGGCGTTCTTCCGCCGGGTGCAGATGGTGTTCCAGGACCCCTACGCCTCGCTGCATCCGCGCAAGATGGTGCGGGCCGTGCTGTCCGAGCCGCTCAGGATCCACGGCTTCGACCGGCAGGAGCAGCGGATCGACGCGGCGCTGGACGCGGTCGGCCTGGGGCGTGCCTTCCGCTACCGCTATCCCCACGAGCTGTCGGGCGGCCAGCGGCAGCGCGTCGCCATCGCCCGCAGCCTGATCATCGAGCCGGAGATCCTGCTGCTCGACGAGCCGACCTCGGCGCTCGACGTCTCGGTCCAGGCCGAGATCCTGAACCTGCTGAAGGCGCTGCGGCGCGAGCGCGGCCTGACCTATCTGATGGTGACCCACGACCTGCCCGTGATCGCCCATCTCTGC
>Ga0207426_1000749_pt1 | contig 36538 bp, 34 predicted proteins | sample AraplaMF_Cvi_mMS_FD_184265 | JGI IMG/M metagenome (GOLD analysis project Ga0207426, IMG submission 184265) | Arabidopsis root microbial communities from the University of North Carolina, USA - plate scrape MF_Cvi_mMS (SPAdes) (version 2) | ecosystem: Host-associated > Plants > Roots > Endosphere... | reverse complement strand
ACTTCTCCCAGCGCCTGCTGTCCGGCTCCACCACCAACGCCACCAAGTGGCACCACAAGGACTTCGACGCGCTCTACCAGCAGGCCCAGTCCACCAGGAACAAGGAGGACCGGGCCGCCGTGTACGCCCGTATGCAGCGCCGCCTGCACACCGAGGGCGGCTTCCTGGTCTGGGGCTTCGCCGACTGGATCCTGGGCACCGCCCGCACGGTCCGGGGCGTCGCGCACCGGGCCCCCGCCAACACGCTCGACTGGGCCCGCTTCGACAAGGTGTGGCTCGCGTGACCGGTCTGCGGCCGTGGCTGGTCCGGCGGCTGCTGCTCGGCGCCGGACAGACCGTCGCCGTCGTGCTGCTCGTCTTCGCCCTCACCGAGGCGCTGCCCGGCGACGCCGCGGTGGCGCTCGCCGGTGACCAGCCCGACCCCGGCCGGATCGCGGCCATCCGGGACACCATGCACCTCGACCGGCCCGCCCACGAACGCCTCGCGGCCTGGGCGGCCGGTCTGCTGCACGGCGACCTCGGCACCTCGCTGGCCTCCGGCCGACCGGTCAGCTCCTATCTGGCCGACGGCTTCGGACCGACCCTGCTGCTCGCCGCGCTCACCCTCCTCCTGCTGGTACCGCTGGCCGTCGGCCTCGGCGTCCTGGCCGCCCGGAACGAAGGACGGCTGGTGGACCGCCTCATCAGCTCGGTGACCCTGGGGGTGTACGCGGTACCGGAGTTCGCCTTCGGCGTGCTGCTGGTGACGGTCTTCGCGCTGCGCCTGGGCTGGCTGCCGCCGACCGCCGTCGGCTACGGCGACGATCTGCTCGCCCATCCCGCGGCACTGGTGCTGCCCGTAGTGGTGCTGCTGTCCCGGCCGGTGTGCTCGCTGGCGCGACTGGTCCGCGCCGGCATGATCGAGGCACTGGCCTCGCCGTACGTCGCCCAGGCCCGCCGCTACGGCATCCCCGGCGCGCGCCTCCGCTATGCGCACGCCCTTCCCAACGCCCTTGCACCCGCCGCCCAGCAGCTCGCCCGCACGGTCGACTGGCTGCTGTGCGGAGTCATCGTCGTGGAGGCCCTGTTCGTGATCCCCGGACTCGGCACGGTCCTGATGAACGCCGTCGCGGAACGCGATGTCCCCGTCATCCAGGGCCTGGCAGTGGTCTTCGGCTGCACCGCCGTCGTCCTCAACCTCGGCGCGGACCTGGCCACCTACCGTCTGGTGCCCCGAACGGCGGTGGCGGCATGAACCCCCGTACGGTCCCCGGCCCGCGTCGCTTCACCCTCGCCCTGCTGATCCTCACCGTCCCGCTGCTTCTCGCCCTGCTCGGGCCGCTGTTCGCCGGGGAGCCCGGACCACGGGCCGCCTCCTTCACCCTCGGCGGCGGGCACTGGGCCGGCACCGACTTCGTCGGCCGGGACGTCTGGCGGCAGGTGCTGCTCGGCGGCCGCCCGGTGGTCCTGACCGCCCTCGCGGCGACGGCACTGGCCTACGCGGTGGCGCTCCCGCTGGGCCTCATCGCCGCGCTGACCCACCGCCGTTGGCTGGAAGAGCTGGTGATGCGGCCGTTCGACGTACTGCTCGCCGTGCCGTCGCTGCTGTTCCTGCTGCTGGTGGCGGCGGTCCTGACGCCCGATGCCGGCGGCCTGGCGCTGCTGGTGGCACTGGTCAACATCCCCGACGCGGTGCGAGCGGTCCGGGCCGCCACCGCCGAAGCGGCCGCCCGGCCCGCGGTCGAGGCACTGCGGATGCAGGGCGAGACCTGGTGGCGGACGGCCATCGGCTACGTCGGCCGGTCGGCCCTGCGCACCCTCGCCGCCGACGCCGGGGTCCGGCTGGCCGGCGTGCTGTACCTGGTCGCCACGGCCGCCTTCCTCGGCATCGGCGCCGAACCGGACGCCGCCGACTGGGCGGTGATGGTCGACCGCAACCGGACGGGCATGTTCCTCCAGCCCTGGGCCGTCGTGCTCCCCGCCGTGCTGATCATGGCGTTGACCATGGGCACCAACCTGCTCTTCGACGCCGCCCTCACCCGGCCCGACCGCGGGCCGGGACAGGACCGTCGTGGCCGGAGGCCCGCAGCGGACCGTGGCGACCAGGGGACCGCGCCGGACCGTCGCGACCGGGGGCCCGCACCGGACCGAGTACCGCAACCCGGCCGCACCCCCGCACCACCTTCGCCCACCGACGGCCCGCCCCGCGCGCCCGGACGAGACGAGAAGAGCAACCCGTGCATCTGAACGAGCCCGACGCCGCCGAGGTCCAGGACCTACGCGTCGAAATCGACGGCCGGGCCCTCGTCGACGGCGTGAGCCTGCGGGTGCCACCCGGCCGGATCACCGCCCTGATCGGCGCCTCCGGCAGCGGCAAGACCACCACCGGACTCGCCCTGCTCCACGAGCATCCACCCGGCGCCAGAGTGACCGGCGAGATCCGTGTGCCTGACGGCCTCGTCGGCTACGTACCGCAGCACCCCGCCACCGTCCTCAACCCCGCCCGCCCGGTCGCCGCCCTCCTCCAGGACATCGCACGCACCCAGATACGCCACCTGCCCCGCCGCGACCGCCGGACCGCGATCCGGCAGCGCATCCTGCGCGCGCTCGGCCAGGCCCGGCTCCAGGACGGCGAGACCCTGCTGAACCGCTACCCCCACCAGCTCTCCGGCGGTCAACAACAGCGCGTCGTCCTGGCCCAGGCCCTGCTGACCGGCGCCGGCATCCTCGTCGCGGACGAACCGACCACCGGCCAGGACGCGGTGACGAAGCAGCAGATCGCCGACCAGCTGGCCGCCGTCGCCCGGGAGGGCATCGCCGTACTGCTCCTGAGCCACGACCTGGAGGTCGTCCGGGCCCTGGCCGACCACGTTCATGTCCTGCGCGCCGGCCGCATCGTCGAATCCGGCACCCCGGAACAGCTCTGGAGCCGCCCTCAGCACTCCTGGACCCGGGCACTCCTCACCTCCGCTGCCGCCACCGAGCCGTCGGAGGGCCCGCCCGTACAGAACGGGACCGACGAAACGGCCTCGGGCCCGGCCGCCGCCACAACGGTGCTTCGGGTGCGGAGCCTCATCGCCCGCCACGGCAAATCCACCGTCCTGCGCACCCCCGAACTGCTGCTCCCGCCCGGCTGTTCGGCGATCATGGGCCGCTCCGGCAGCGGCAAGACCACTCTCGCCCGCTGTCTCGCCGGTCTGCACCGGAGCTACGACGGCGAGATACTGCTGGACGGTGTCGCGCTGCCCCGCAGCCTCCGTGACCGCACCCGCGAGCAACTGGCCGCGGTCCAGTACGTCTTCCAGGACGCCCGCGCCGCCTTCGACGAACACCGCCCGGTCCTCGACCAGGTGGCCCGCAGCGCAATCCGGCTGCGCGCCGCCCCGCGGACCGAAGCCCTGGCCGAGGCCGAGCGCACCTTGAGCACCCTCGGGCTGCCCGGTGACCTCGTACGCCGCCGGCCCACGGAACTCTCCGGCGGTGAGCTCCAGCGCGCCGCCCTGGCCCGCGCCCTGCTCGCCCGCCCCCGGGTCCTGATCTGCGATGAGATCACCTCCGGACAGGACGCCGTCACCCGCCGCAGCCTCCGCACACTCCTCGCCGGCCTCGTACGCACCCACCCGGAGCTGTCCCTGGTCCTCATCACCCATGACCGCGACACCGCGACCCTGGCCACCCGTATCGCCGTGCTCGACGACGGCCACGTCGTCGAACAGGGCCCGGCCGACGAACTGGTCACCGCCCCCCAACACCCCCTCACCGCCGCCCTGCTGCAACCGGCACCCGACGTCGGGGTCATGTCCGGGATGAGGGGTTGACGGAGCGCACCGTCAAACGGCCCGCGAGCCGTCGAGGGGAGCCGCACCACCGGCTCCCCTCCCGGCCCGCGCGGCCTACTCCCCGCCGGGAACGTCCCCCAGCCGCATCGGCAGCGACTTCAGCCCGTGAATGAAGTTCGACACCAGCCGCTGCGGCGGCCCGGCGACCGCCAGGGCGGGCAGCAGACGGCAGGTCTCCTCGTACAGCACCCGCAGTTGCAGCCGGGCGAGATGCGCGCCCAGACAGACGTGAGGCCCATCGCCGAAAGCGACATGGGGATTGGCGGACCGGGCCAGGTCCAGACGGTGCGGGTCGGCGAAGACCCGCTCGTCGTAATTCGCCGAACCGTGGAAGACCACCACCTTGTCACCGGCGCGAAGGGTGCGGCCGGCCAGTTCGGTGTCGTGGGCCGCGGTACGGCGGAAGCTGAGCACCGGCGGATGCCAGCGCAGCAGCTCCTCCACGGCCGTCGCCGTCCCCACGGCGCCCGCGCGCAGCCGGCGGTACGCGCCCGGGTGCCGGGCCAGTGCCAGCAGCCCGCCGGGGGCCGCGCTGCGCACGGTGTCATTGCCCGCGATGGTCAGCAGAAAGAAGAACATCTCCAGCTCGGGCGTGGCCAGTTCCGGGGCCGAGGCGAGCACCGTCATCACATCGTCGCCCGGACACCGCCGCTTGTGGGCGGCCAGCTCCCGTGCGAAGCCGAACATGTCCTGGAGCAGCGCCGGGGAGCGCGGGTTGGCGGGCCGCCCGTCCGGGCCGGAGGCGGGCGGCCCGGCCTCGTCCGGGTCCTGGTAGCCGATGACGCGCCGGGTCCAGTCCAGGAGCAGCCCGCGCTCAGCGGCCGGCACCCCGAGCAGATCCGCGAGGTTGAGCAGTGCGAAGTCGTCGGTGACCGCGGTGACGAGGTCACCCACCCCGTCCCCGGCGCGCGCCGTGCCGACCGCCGCCGTCAGCAGTGCACGGGCCCGCTCGCGGATGACGCCGCCGAAGCGGTCGATCTGGCGAGGGGTGAAGGCACGACTGACCGCACGGCGCAGCCGCCCATGATCCGGGGGATCCTGATTGAGCATCATCCGGCGGATGAACGGCAGATCGGCGGGGTCGGGATCGCGGATCTGGGTGGCGCCCAGGTGCGAGGAGAAGGTGCGGGCGTCCTTCAGGACCCGTATGACGTCCTGGTGGCGGGTGACCGCCCAGAAGCCCGGACCGGCCGGCCAGCCGAGCACCTCGGGCTCCTCCTGCCAGGCCACCGGATACCGATCGCGCAAGAGCCGGTACGCCGCGTGCGGCAGCCCATCGGCATAGCCGCGCGGATCGAAGACGTCCGGCACCTCCCGGTCCGCTGCGTCGGCTGCGGATACGGTCATCCCGCCGCCGCTCCGTCGTCGGCGCGCAGGAAGTCCTCCACCGCCCGGATCAGTTCCAGCGGGGTCTCGTCCATGGCGTAGTGCCCTGCCGAGGGCAGCTCGACCAGCTCACTGCGGGTGTACCACCGCAGCCAGGTCTGCCGGGTCAGCTCCGCGTTGAGCGCGGGATCCAGGGTGCCGGTCACCGCCAGCGCGGGCACCGCCGACCCCTCGACCTCCGCGGCGAATCCCTCCCCAGACCAGGAATCCAGCCAGGAACGGAACGCCTTCGGATCGCTGCACTCCAGCGACCGCCGCACCATCCGGTCCAGCCAGGCGGCGGGCCGCTGCCCGCCCGTGGTGAGGTCGAGAATGGCCCGCCGGTTCCCCGGGGTGTGGGCAGCGGAGGAGAACAGCTCCCACTGCTCCGGCGGCAGCGGCAGACCGGAGGCGGGGACCGGCGAGATGCCGACCATCCGGCGCACCCGGCGCGGCGCCGCGGCCAGCACCCGTTGGACGACGCTCGCGCCCATCGAATGGCCGATCACCGAGAACCGCTCCCAGCCCAGCCGGTTGGCGAGCGCCAGCACATCCGCCGCCCCCTCACCGGTGGTGTACGCGCCGTCCGCGTCCTTCGCCTCGCCGTAGCCACGGAGATCGACCAGCGCGTACTGGAACGTGTCCTGGTCCAGATCCGGCCGGACCGGATCGAAGGCGGACCGGTCGGCGAACCACCCGTGCACGGCGATGACCTTGTGCGAACCCGTGCCGTGCAAGGCATGGGGCAGTACGAAGGAAGCCACGCTCACTCCAACCGTGTGACGGAACCTGCCGTGGAATACGGCCACGGGGCCTTGGTGCGACCACAGTGGCCGTAACCTCCCCGCCCTGCAAGGGCGCCACGGCGCCGCCGATCCGGGGGAGCGCGCGCCGCGTGTATGTATCGGATGATCGACCGGGTATGCCACCGGCGCATTCAGGCCGCAGCGGCGCGCGCCCGGCCGGAGGGAGGAATCTGCGCCGTAAACCTCCGCTTCGCCTGTCGCGTTTTCCGTCACGGCTCGTTGTCGCTCACGTGATTCCCTGCAACAGCCCGACCTCGGGCATCAACAGCACCAAGAGACCGCAGAGCGTCAGCTGGGCCGGACGTATCGCCCTGATCGAACCCGCCCCCAGGTCGGCCCGCTACGCCCGCTATCTCGCGCCCCATTGGAAGGGCATGGCGCGCCTCGACAGCGCCAACGGCATCGGCGCCCTCCCGGCCGCGCTCCTGCTGCTGCTCACCGCGGCCCTGCTGTTCGGCGCCGGGGGAGCGGGGGCTGCCCTGGCGGTGCGAGCCCTCTGCGGCGAGCCCCATCTGCTCGGATTCTGGCTGGCCTTCGACACCGCCACCGCTTTCGTCCTGGCCACCTCCTATTGGCTGGTGAGCCGCTACGGCCTGCGGTTCTACGACACCGACCCCGCCGACAACGAGATCTGGCGCCTGGTCACCGTCGCCAACACGGCCTGGCGCGCCCTGCCCCGTCCCCACCGCCGTATCCACCAGCCCCGGCTGCGCGCCGCCAACACGGCCGCCCGTCTGCTGCTCACCGACCACACCGACACCCGCACCCGCCAGGCCCTGGCCGCCCACACCGAACTGCTGCGACAGCTGTCCGTCGCCGTGCTGCCGGACGCTCCACCGCACGACCAGGCGGAGGAAGCCCTCACCGCCGCCCTCGCGCATCTGACGGACGAATGCCAGAACCTCCGCGACAGCGCCACCCCCACCTCACCCACGCCCCTCCCGTCGCTCACCGCCGCCCCGGCATAACGGGCCCGCACCACCGGCCTCGCCCGGTGCCCCCGGCCCCTCCCCACGGCGCGCACGCTCTGCCCTCCCACCACCACTGAGCAGCAGCGTGCCGGGCAACACCGCGCCGTGGGGGCCGCCGGCCCTGGCCCACCGGGAGGCGCCGCTCGCACACCCGCGGCCTCGTCACCCCCGCCCCTCGTCACCCCGGTCTCCTCACCCCTGGCCTCTTCACTCCCGGGAAAGCGCCTCAAGACCGCGCTGGAGAAAGTCGCGTTCCGCCGTGTTGTCGGTGCGGGCGAGGGCCTTCTCGTACGCCTGGGCAGCCTCGGTGTCGCGGCCGAGGCGGCGGAGCAGATCGGCGCGGATGGCGTGGAAGACGTGATAGCGGTCGAGCGGGAGGCTGTCGACGAGGGTGAGCGCCGCCGCCGGTCCCTCGACCTCGGCCACCGCGACGGCGCGGTTCAGGGCCACGACCGGGCTCGGGTCGAGGGCGAGCAACTGGTCGTACAGCGCACGGATCTGCCACCAGTCGGTGGCGGCCGCGGTCGGTGCGTCGCTGTGGACCGCGTTGATGGCCGCCTGGACCTGATAGGGGCCGGGCCGGTTGCGGCGCAGACACTGCCGGACCAGGGCCTGGCCTTCGGCGACCAGGGCACGGTCCCAGCGGCTGCGGTCCTGGTCGGCCAGCAGCACGAGATCACCGTCCGGGCCGGTACGGGCGGCCCGCCGCGATTCGGTCAGCAGCATGAGGGCGAGCAGCCCCACCGCCTCCGGCTCGTCGGGCAGCAGCTCGGTGAGGAGCCGCCCGAGCCGGATCGCCTCCCGGCAGAGGTCCTCGCGCACCAGCGACGCACCCGAGCTGGCCGTGTAGCCCTCGTTGAAGATGAGGTACACCACGGCCAATACGGCCCGCAGACGGTCCGGGAGGTCGGCGTCGGTCGGGATGCGGAATGGAATCCGTGCGTCGCGGATCTTGCCCTTGGCCCGGACGAGCCGCTGCGCCATGGTCAGCTCGGTGACCAGGAAGCCACGGGCGATCTCCGCGGTGGTGAGCCCGCCGAGAAGCCGGAGCGTCAGCGCGACCCGGGCGGCGGGGGCGAGCGCCGGATGGCAGCAGGTGAAGATCAGGCGTAGCCGGTCGTCGCGCACGGGTCCCTCCTCGGCCGACTCGTCACCGGCGTGCAGCAGCGCGGCCTGTGCGTGCCGGTCGTCGCGGGACGCCTCCCGGCGCAGCCGGTCGACCGCGCGGTTGCGGGCGGTGGTGATGATCCATCCCGCCGGGCTCGGGGGCAGTCCCGCGGCCGGCCACCGCTCGACCGCCGTGGTGAAGGCGTCCTGGACCGCCTCCTCGGCGACGTCGATGTCACCGAAGACGCGGACCAGGACGGCGACCGCGCGCCCGTACTCCTCGCGGAACACCCGCCCGACCTCGGCCGCGGTCGCCTCCGGCATGCCGGACGTCACCCGCAGGAGCCGTGCTGAAGCGGCCTGACCTCGATGGGGAGGGTGGTGGCACGGGCGAGCTTGCGGCCCCATTCGAGGGCGGCGTCGAGATCGGGCGCCTGGATGACGGTGAACCCGCCGATGTGCTCCTTGCCCTCGACGTAGGGGCCGTCGGTCGTGAGCACCTCGTTGTCCTTCTGCCGCACCACGGTCGCCGTGCTCGGCGGGTGCAGACCCCCGGCGAACACCCAGGCGCCGGCCGCTCTGAGCTCGGCGTTCAGGGCCTCGACGTCCCGCATGATCGGCTCCAGTACCTCCGGCGCCGGCGGCGGCCCGTCCGGCTGGTAGATGCTGAGCAGGTAGTGCGTCATGGTGGGCCTCCTCGGCCGTCGCTCCGCCGGCGCTGTGCCGGCCTCTCACCCTCTATACGAACGGCCCCGTCCCGAATCGACACCGTGCCACGACCGCTCGCAGATTTCCTGGCCCGGACTGGTCCTAACCGGCCCGGACTGGCCTGGCCCGACCGGTTTCGCGGCGGGGCGGGGCGACGAAGGACGCCACCGGCACATGCGCCGACGGCCTGCTCCATTGGGGCAATGCACGCCCGCACACGTTCGAAGACCGCTCCGCGGTGATACCACCTCTGGGTATGCGCCGAGCGTGCGCACCAGCTCGCGCGCGGCAGTCGTCCCCCTTCCGGCGCTGGTCACGGGAGGGGCGGGAGGCGGTGACGGCCAAGTGCGGAACCGATCCGGCGGGGAGCGCGAGCGTTCCCCCGACGCCCACGGGAACGGGCCCCGGCGGCCCCGGGGCACCGCGCGGCGCACCGCCCGCGGGGTCCGGGCCCTGGGCGTGCGCCGGAAAAGGGGACGTGCACCGGACCACGCCACTGGGGAGGGCGCCGAGGTCTCGCCGACACTGCGGGTCGTGGCCGGATACGCCTGGCGCCTGATCATCGTCGGGGCGGCCGCCTACGCGATCTTCGCGGCGCTGGGCCGCTTCCATCTGGTGACGCTGGCCGTCTTCCTGGCCCTGGTGCTGACCGCCCTCCTGGAGCCGGCGGTCAGTCTGCTGAGCCGCTGGATGCCACGTTCGGCGGCCGTCGCGCTCGGCCTCGTGGTCGGCATCCTGCTCGTCTTCAGCATCCTCAGCCTGATCGGTGCGACCGTCGCCGGTGAGTGGGACGGGCTGCGCCGGGAGTTCGTCGGCGGTGTGCAGCGCATCGAGCGCTGGCTTGAAGGGCCACCGGTCCATCTGCGTCCGGGGACGCTCTCCGATCTCCAGTCCCGGCTCTCCCGATTCGTGACCAGCCATCGCGCCACCCTGATCAGCACCGCACTCAGCGGCGTGGGCCAGGCCGTGGCCGTCCTGACCGTGGGCGTGCTGGCACTCTTCTGCGCCATCTTCTTTCTGCATTCGGGCGACCGGATGTGGGAGTGGTTCGGCGGCCAGCTACCGGCGGGCGGGCGTCACCCCGTGCATGCCGCCGGGTGCGCCGCATGGTTCACCTTCACCGGCTACACCCGCGGCATCGTGGTGGTGGCCGCCATCAACGCCGTTCTCGTAGGAGCGGGACTCTTCGCGCTGGGGATCCCCCTCGCCCTTCCCCTGGCGGTGCTGGAATTCTTCGCCGCATTCATCCCGCTGGTGGGCTCGCCCGTGGCGCTGGCCATCGCCGCCGTGGTGGCGCTGGCCGCGAAGGGGCCGGTGGTGGCCGCCGTCGTCGTGCTGCTGATCGTGGTCATCGGACAGATCGAAGGCCATGTACTGCACCCCCTCGTGATGAGCAGAGCGGTCCGGCTGCACCCGGTGGTGGTGGCCCTCACCGTCATCTGCGGCAGCGTCACAGCGGGCGTACTCGGCGCGGTCGTCGCCGTACCGATGGTGTCGGTGGCCTGGTCCGTGTACGGCGTACTGCGGGTGCCACGCGAGCCTGCCTCGCCGGGGGGCTGAAGGGGCGTCCGAGCGGCCCGCCCGCGGTGGCTGCCGGGCCGCCGTCCCCTTTTCCAGGTGCTCGCCGCACGCGTCTTCTCGGACCGCCCGTCAGGTGACGGCGCCCTCGGCCCAGGCCCGGCCGATGATCGCGTCGACGGTCTCGTTCACCGTCTGCTTCGAGGTGTCCAGCCACAGTCCGATGTCCCGGGGCGTATCGGCCCGCATCAGCCGGTCCAGGTCCCGCGCGGTCCAGTCCGGCCCGTACGCCGTCTTGGGACGGGACGCCTCGCGCGCCTCGACCGCCGCCTGATCGGGGAGCAGCACGACGACCGCCAGCGGCCTGGTCTTGATGAGCCCGGTCATCTCGGCGAGGTAGGGGCCGATGAGGATGTCCTGCGCGATGACGGTGAAGCCGGCCCGCGCGTACTCGTCGGCGCAGTGTGCCGTCAGCCGGTAGCGCAGTTCGAGCTGGTCGACGGCGGGCTTCTCCGCGTCGGGCGTCATGGGGATCTGGCCCCGGACGACGTTGCGGCGGAAGGTGTCACCGCGCAGGTGGACGGAGCGGGGCAAGCGCTCGGCGAGCGCCTGGGCCACCGTGGACTTTCCGGCTGCCTGAATGCCGGTGATCACCACGACGCCGCCGTCGTTCCACGGCCCCTGCGGGATCACTCGTACGGGAGCGTTTGCGGTCATGGTGGGGCGCCGCCTTTCTGCGGTGAGCTGGTCGGACGTGGCCGGGAAACCGAGCACTGGCAGATCGCCCGGTCGGCCGCACGGATTGTTGGACCGGGGCCGATCCGGGTACTTGGCCGTGGGGCCGGCCTTCCGGGGCAGCCCGGGCCCGCCGATCACCGGGCGCACGAACCAACGAACGGACGAACCCCGAACCCCCGATCCGTAAATCTCCACCCCTCATACTCCCAAGCCCCCACCCCCGAATCCCAGGGAGCCGCTGTGAAGTTCGGTGTGTCGACCTTTCTCACCGATCAGGGCATCGCGCCCGCCGCGCTGGGGCGTGCCGTCGAGGAGCGGGGGCTCGACTCCCTGCTGATCGCCGAGCACACCCATATCCCGGTGGACCGCCGGTCGCCCTACCCGGGCGGTGGCGAGCTGCCGAAGATCTACTACCGCACCCTCGACCCGTTCGTCGCGCTCAGTGCGGCCGCCGCGGTGACCGAGCGGATTCTGCTGGGCACCGGCATCGCCCTGGTGGCCCAGCGGGATCCGCTCATCACGGCCAAGGAGGTGGCCTCGCTGGATCTCGTCTCCAACGGGCGGGCGGTCTTCGGGATCGGTGTCGGCTGGAACCGGGAGGAGATGGCGAACCACGGCACCGACCCACGCACCCGCGGCCGTCTCGTGGACGAGCGACTGCGGGCCATGCGCGAGCTGTGGACGCAGGAAAAGGCCGAATTCCACGGGGAGTTCGTCGACTTCGATCCGGTCTACTCCTGGCCGAAGCCGGTCCAGCGGCCGTACCCGCAGGTCTACGTCGGCGGTGGCGAGGCGGCCTTCGACCGGGTGGCCGCCCTGGGTGACGCCTGGCTCGCCAACAGCCTGCCGCCCCAGGAGCTCGGGCCGAAGATCGACCGGCTGCGCAGCATCGCGGGCCGCGACGTACCGGTGACCGTCTACGCGGTGGCGAACGAGCCGGAGATCATCGAGCAGTACACCCAGCTCGGTGTGGAGCGCCTGCTGTTCTACCTTCCGACGCTGCCGGAGCCCGAGACCCTGTCGCATCTGGACCGGTTCTCCGACACCGCGGCCCGCTTCCGGTGAACGGCCGGGTGCCGGGGCGTCCGAACGGGCGGGTGCCGCAGTGCCGAGGATGACCGGCGTGCGGGCCCGGGAGTGCTTCAGCCGGGCCCGGATCGCCCGCCTCGCCACGCTCGATGACACCGGCCGCCCGCATCTGGTTCCCGCGGTCTTCGCGCTGACCGGTGACACCCTGGTCTTCGCCGTGGACCACAAACCGAAGCGCTCGGCCGACCTCAAGCGGCTGGCCAACATCCGTGCCCACCCCGGGGTCTGTCTCCTCGTCGACGGCTATGACGAGGACTGGGACCGCCTGTGGTGGGCCCGCGCTGACGGCACGGCCACCGTCCTGCCACCGGCCGAGCGGGCGGCGGCTTCCGCGCACTACGTAGACCTGCTGACACGCAAGTACCGGCAGTACGCCGACCGCTCCCCGCACGGCCCTGTGGTGGAGATCCAGGTGGCCCACTGGTCCGGCTGGCACGCCACCTGACCAGTCAGGGCCGGTCCGGTGGGTCGGAGGGAAGGCCCGCACCCACCCACCGGACACTCGGGTGTCAGGCGCCGACCACGCCGGACTTCGCGATGACGATCTTGGCCTTGGTGGCGCCGCTGTGCGAACCGAGGGACTCGATCTTCCGGACGAGGTCCATGCCTTCGGTGACCTCGCCGAACACGACGTGCTTGTTGTCGAGCCAGTCGGTGACGATGGTGGTGATGAAGAACTGCGAGCCGTTGGTGTTCGGACCGGCGTTGGCCATCGAGAGCTGACCGGGCTTGGTGTGCTTGAGCTGGAAGTTCTCGTCCGCGAACTTCTCACCGTAGATGCTCTTGCCACCGGTCCCGTTGCCGGCGGTGAAGTCGCCACCCTGGAGCATGAAGTCGGGGATCACGCGGTGGAAGCCGGATCCTTCGTAACCGAAGCCGTTCTGGCCGGTTGCGAGCTCGCGGAAGTTCTGCGCGGTCTTGGGGACCACGTCGTCGAAGAGGGTGAAGACGATCCGGCCCGCCGGGTCGCCGTTGATGGTGATGTCGAAGTACACGTCGTTACTCATGACGGCAATCCTCACATCCGCCGATCGCGCGTCGGCACCCAGCCCCGGTTTTCCGGTCACGCCGGGGAGCATCCCCCCTGCTCAAGCCCCTCACGCCTTGATCATTCCAGCCGGATTCCGCTCCTCGTGCAGCACCGTCTCGCCGCTGCGCTCGGCAGCGCTCCGGTAGGCGCACCAGGGCAGGAAGAACTGGGTGACCGGGCCGACCGCGAGCGCGTACAACACGGTGCCCATCCCCACGCTCCCGCCGAGCAGCCGGCCCACCACCAGCACGGCGATCTCGATCAGGGTGCGGACCAGCCGGATCGAACGCCCGGTCACGGCGGACGCGCCGGTCATCAGCCCGTCCCGGGGCCCGGGGCCGAAGCGCGCGCCGACATAAACGGCGACGGACAGTCCATTGAGGACGACGCCACCGACGAGCAGACCGGCCCGGGCGGGGAGCCCGAGGTGCTGGGGGAGGAGCCGGAGACCGAGGTCGGATGAGCACGCCAGAACGACGATGTTGGCGACGGTGCCGAGAGTGGGCCGCTGCTTGAGGGGGATCCACCCCAGCAGCACGAGTACGCCGATGACGGCGCTGATCATGCCGAAGCTCAGCGAGCTGTGATGCTCCATTCCCTCGTAGAGAACGCTCCAGGGGTTGACGCCCAACGACGCCCTGACCAGGACCGAGAGACTGAAGCCGTACAGGGCGAGGCCGATGAGCAGTTGGGGAAGACGGCGCAGCGGACGTTCACCGACCGGGACGTAGGTGAGCGGGGGCGGCGACGGGCGCGTACGGGGCATGAGCCGGGCCGACCAGGTGCCCCCGCCCGGCACAGCTCCCGCGATGCGCTCCTCGCCGCGGCGCCGACGGTGACGCTCATGCTGTTCCGTACGGTCCTGCTCCATACCGGTCCCCTCCACGGGAGCGCTCCACGCGCGCTCGCTGCGCCGCGTGAGCCTCAAGGCCAATGCGGCGAGTCTGTAAGCTGATTGGTCTGGGAAACACGGCCAATTCGGGGAGGGTGGTATGGCGGACGCGCATCCGTACCGGCCGGTGGACAGGGTGGATCGCACCCAACGGACCCTGGGGAGCCGGCAGTTCGCCGCGATGCTGCCCGACCCGTCGGGGACCCGGCCCGCCTACCGCCACCTGGCCCGGGCGATCAGCGCGCTCATCCTGGACGGCCGTATCGCGCTGCACGTCAGACTCCCCGCCGAACGGGAACTGGCCACGGCCCTCCACACCAGCAGGGCCACCATCACCGCCGTGTACGACCTGCTCCGCGAGAGCGGCTACGCACACAGCCGCCAGGGCTCCGGCACCTGGACGGCCCTGCCCGACGGCCGCGCTCCCAGCGGCATCACCCGTCTCCTCGGCCCCGAGGACACCGCGATCGACCTGGCCAGGGCCGCCCCCGGCCTCCCCGAGCAGACGCTCACCGAGGCGCTGGCCCGGATCGCCCCGCAACTGGCCGAGCACGTCCACACACCCGGCTACCACCCCTACGGCCTGCCGGAACTGCGCGCCGCCGTCGCCGAACGCTTCACCCGGCGGGGGCTGGCCACCGTGCCCGAACAGATCCTGGTGACCTCCGGAGCCCAGCACGCACTCACCCTCGTCCTGGGACTGCTGTGCCGCCCCGGCGACCGGGTCATGGTCGAGAATCCGTCCTATCCGAACGCTCTGGACGCAATGCGCCGCAGCCGGCTGCGTACGGTGTCGGTCCCGGTGACCGACACCGGCTGGGACATCGAGATCATCGAATCGACCCTGCGTCAGGTGGTGCCTCAACTCGCCTATCTGATACCGGACTTCCACAACCCGACCGGCTGCCTGATGCCCGAGGACGAACGCGTCCGCGTCCTGCACGCCGCGCACCGCTCCGGCACCTGGCTGGTCATCGACGAGACCCTGGCCGACCTCGCCCTCGACGTCCCCGCCCCACTGCCCTTCGCCACCCACGCCACACCCGACCGAACCGGCCAGGTCATCACCATCGGCTCGATGAGCAAGACCCACTGGGGCGGCCTGCGCATCGGCTGGCTGCGCGCCCCCGCGCGGCTCGTCACCGAACTCGCCGGCCAGCGGGTCGCCACCGACATGGGCGGCTCGGTCCTCGATCAACTGCTGGCCCTCACCCTGCTGACACAGGCCGCCGAGCTGCTGCCGCCCCGCCTGGAACAGCTGCGCGGCCGGCGCACCGCCCTGGCCGCGGCGCTCACCGAACACCTCCCGCAGTGGACCTGGCACCTGCCGCCCGGCGGTCTGTCCCTCTGGGCCGACCTCGGCGAACCCATCGCCTCGGCGCTGGCCGAGCGGGTGCTGGACTACGGCGTGCGCATCGAGGGCGGCACGCACTTCGCCACCGATCCGGGCCTCTTCGAACAGCGCCTCCGCATCCCGTACACCGTGCCGCCGGACACCCTGCACGAGGCCGTACGACGCATGGCCACCGCCCTCGCCGACGGCCTCCCGCACCCGCCGGCCACCCGACAACAACCGCACTGGGTCGCCTGAGACGGCCCGACTGCGGCTTGCACCTCTCGTAACGGGAGGTCCTACGGTCGAAGACATGAAGATTGTTGTGCATGACACGGCGTCCGCCATGCTCGAACTCCTCCAGCGTCCGTTGGCGGAGCGGCCGGACGCCTTACGGGAAATACTCAGTCCGCTCCAGAGCGCGATGTCCGTGATGGGAGACGTGGATCTGGTCCAGATGCACGAACAGGGCGGCAGTGGCCTCCGCCTCGACCGTGACGACCCGCGATATGTCCCCGCCCTGCGTCAGATGCAGGACGCGGGGGTGTGGCACCGCATCGAGGAATCCCTCACCTCCGGGTGGGAGCGGATCAGCGGCGCGGTGCCCGGAATCAAGCACGCCGAGACCGTGCATGTCGTCCTGGTGCTCGGCAACCCCGACGACGATCACCTGACGGTCCGCAGCGCCGGCTACTTCGGTGCCGGCGGCTTCCCGGGGGCGATCCACCTGACGATGTGGCCCACCGAGACCTCCCTGGCGAAGATCGGCCACGCCGCCGCGCACGAGCTCCACCACAATGTGCGCTATGCGAATGTGGTCTGGAACCCGGCGACCGTCACGGTGGGGGAGCACGTCGTCGCCGAGGGCCTGGCCGAGGCGTTCGTACGGGAGCTGGCCGGCGAGCAGGCCATGGGCCCGTGGTCGAGGGCGCTGACCGGCGCCGGACTGGACCGCGCCTACGAAAGAATCACCGCCGACATCGACGTCGCCGGGATGCAGAACCTGACCGCGTATGTCCTGGGCGATGCCACCGCACAGCGCTTTGGCCAACAGCCCGTGGGTCTGCCGGACTTCGCCGGTTACTCCGTCGGACTGCGCATCGTGGACGCCCACTTGGCGGCCTCCGGCCTGACCGCCGCCGAGAGCACCGCCCTGCCGGTGCGCGAGATCCTCACCAACGCGGGCGTGGCGACCAGCGCGTAACGGACTCGGCGACATGACGGGGGCCGGGGCGCCGGCGGCTTGTCCAGGGCGCCCCGGCATGCCCTTTTAAATGGGCATTCGGCGGTCCCGGCCCCCGAAAGGGTTACTGGACGGAAACCTCAGATCTCGCGCAAACCTTGCAGTGCGGCGTTGATCCGCTGGTCGAGCGGTGCCAGGGTTTCGGAAATCGCACGTAACCACACAGTGAAGACCTGGAGGCCGTATGGCTGTCCGTCGTGCCGCTGTCGCCGCTGCTTCTGCGGCTGCGCTCAGTCTTTCCCTGCTGGCCACCTCCTGCGGTGTCAACGGCGCCGCGTCCGCCGCCGAAGCCAAGGACCGGCCGCCGGCGAAGAAGGCCGTGGCCACCGGTAGCGGCGGCGCGGTGTCCAGCGTCAATCCGTACGCCTCCCGGGCCGGGATCGAGGTGCTGCGCAAGGGAGGCAACGCCGTGGACGCGGCGGTGGCAACTGCCGCCGCACTAGGGGTGGTTGAGCCGTACTCCGCGGGCGTCGGTGGCGGCGGCTTTATGGTCTACTACGACGCCAAGGCCAAGAAGGTGCGCACCATCGACGGCCGGGAGACCGCGCCGCGCCGTATGCGCTCGGACGCCTTCCTCGACCGTTCGACCGGCAAGCCCCTCCCCACCGATGAAGTGATCAACTCTGGTCTGTCGGTCGGCATCCCGGGCACGCCGGCGACGTGGGAGAAGGCACTCCAGAACTGGGGCACGGTCCCGCTGGCGAAGGCGCTGCGCCCGGCCACTCGGATCGCCCGCGACGGCTTCGTGGTCAACGACGAGTTCCGGGCGCAAACGGAGATGAACGAGAAGCGCTTCCGCGACATCAAGTCCACCACCGACCTGTTCCTGCCCAAGGGCAAGCTTCCGGTGGTCGGCTCGCGCTTCCGCAACCCCGATCTCGCCCGGACCTACCAGCAGCTCTCCCGTGAAGGCGTCGGCGCGCTCTACCACGGGGACCTCGGGCGCGATGTGGTGCGGACCGTCCAGAAGCCGCCGATGGCCTCCGGAGCCTCGCACAAGGCGCGCCCCGGACTGATGAAGGCGAAGGACCTCGCCGACTACAAGCCCCTGCACAGGGAGCCGACCCGGACCACGTATCACGGGCTGGACGTCTACTCCATGGCACCGTCCTCCTCCGGCGGCACCACCGTGGGCGAGGCGCTGAACATCCTGGAGAACTTCCACCTCTCCAAGGCCGACAAGGCCCAGGCCCTGCACCACTACCTGGAGGCCAGCCGGATCTCCTTCGCCGACCGCAACCGCTGGGTGGGCGACCCGGCGTTCTCGGACGTGCCCACCAAGCAGCTGCTCGGCAAGGACTTCGCCAAGGACCGGTCCTGCCTGATCCGCTCCGACAAGGCGCTGACCAGCCCGCTCGCCCCCGCCGACCCTCGGCACCCCGGCTCGGGCTGCGCTCACAAGACCGGCAGCAAGCAGCCGCACGAAGGGCCTTCGACCACCCATCTGGTGACCGCGGACCGCTGGGGCAATGTCGTCTCCTACACCCTGACGATCGAGCAGACCGGCGGCTCGGCCATCACCGTGCCCGGACGCGGCTTCCTGCTCAACAACGAGCTGACCGACTTCGACTTCGCCCCCCTCACCAAGGGGACGCCGGACCCGAACCTGCCCGGCCCCGGCAAGCGCCCGCGCAGCAGCATGTCGCCGACGATCGTCCTGCGGGACGGCAAGCCGATGATCGCGGTGGGTTCACCGGGCGGTGCGACGATCATCACCACGGTGCTCCAGACCCTGGTCAACCGTCTGGACCTCGGTATGTCGCTCCCGGAGGCGGTAGCCGCACCGCGCCTGTCACAGCGCAACCAGACCGCGACCGAAGCCGAACCGGCCTTCCTCTCCTCGCCCGAAAGGAAGAAGCTGGACGGCATGGGCCACCACTTCGTCCTCGCCCCGAAGGCCTTCACCCCGTCACCGGAGATCGGGGCGGCGGCCGCCCTGGAATTCCTGCCGGACGGCAAGCTCACGGCGGTGGCCGAGCCCAAGCGCCGTGGCGGAGGATCGGCCATGGTGCTGAAGGAATCCCGCTGAGACCGGGCCTGTGAAGGCCCAGTCGCGGAAGGCCCAGCGGTTGAAGGGCCACGAATGATGCCCGTCCAGTAAGGCCGTCCTCCTCCGGGTCACGATCCGGAGGGGGACTGGTCGTTACGGGGCGGGTGGTCATGAGGCCGCCGACCGCGCGGCGTGCTGCCACGTAACCGCACTGCTATACGGTGCTCCGGGTTCGGTGTCTGTGATCCGGCCGGTGGAGGACGCGATGGGTGGCTCGGCGGGATCAGCGGGATCGGCCGGCGCGGGGGAGCTGCAACGGCGGCTGGGGGTGCCCGACGCCGTGGTGATCGGCTTGGGGTCGATGATCGGCGCGGGGGTCTTCGCCGCCCTCGCCCCCGCCGCAGCGGCAGCAGGCTCCGCACTGCTCCTGGGGCTGGCGCTCGCGGCGGCGGTCGCCTTCTGCAACGCCACCTCCTCGGCCCGGCTCGCCGCCCGCTATCCCGCCTCCGGCGGCACCTATGTCTACGGCCGGGAACGGCTCGGCGACTTCTGGGGCTACCTCGCGGGCTGGGCCTTCATCGTCGGCAAGACCGCCTCCTGCGCGGCGATGGCCCTGACCGTCGGCTCGTACGTCTGGCCCGGCCAGGCCCATGCGGTCGCCGTCGCGGCGGTGGTGGCGCTGACCGCCGTGAACTACGGCGGCGTGCAGAAGTCCGCCTGGCTCACCCGGACGATCGTGGCCGTGGTCCTCGCCGTCCTCGCCGCCGTGGTATTCGCCGCCCTCACCTCCGGCCAGGCCGACCCCGTACGGCTGGACATCGGCGACGACGCCTCCTTCACCGGCGTACTCCAGGCCGCGGGCCTGCTGTTCTTCGCCTTCGCCGGATACGCGCGCATCGCCACCCTCGGCGAGGAGGTCCGCGACCCCGGCCGGACCATTCCCCGCGCCGTCCCGCTCGCCCTGGGGATCACGCTGGTCGTCTACGCGGCGGTCGCCGTCGCCACCCTGCTGGTGCTGGGCCCGCAGCAGTTGGCGCAGGCACCGGCCCCGCTGTCGGACGCCGTACGGGCCGCCGGCGCCGACTGGCTGGCGCCCGCCGTAAGGGCCGGCGCCGCCATCGCCGCCCTCGGCTCCCTCCTCGCCCTGATCCTCGGCGTCTCCCGCACCACCCTGGCCATGGCCCGCGACCGGCATCTGCCGCACGCGCTGGCGGCGGTCCACCCGAAGTTCAAGGTGCCCCATCGCGCCGAACTCGTCGTCGGCGCCGTCGTGGCGGCACTCGCGGCGACGACGGACGTCCGCGGGGCCATCGGCTTCTCCTCCTTCGGCGTGCTGGCCTACTACGCCCTCGCGAACGCCTCCGCCTGGACGCTTTCCCCCACCGAAGGCGCCCCACCGCGGCTCATCCCGGCGGTCGGACTGGCCGGTTGCCTCGTCCTGGCCTTCGCCCTCCCGCTGACGTCAGTGCTCTCGGGCGCCGCGGTCCTGGCCTGCGGCGCCGCCGCGTACGGCCTCCGGCGCACGCTCTCCACCCGCAGGCAACGAGGCTCATGAGAAGGCACGGCTCCGGCCCCACTTCCCCGGCCGGTTCTCCGCAGGCGAACCGTCGTTGGGGTTTCGATGAGTCCAGGCCATACGCGCCGGCCGCCGGGCAAGCACTCTCACAGCGCCCTCGTCATGAACGCACTGTTCGGGTCGGGCCCGTAGTCCGCGAAGGGCCCGCAGTACTGGAACCCGAACTTCTCGTACAGCCTTCGGGCCGGCAGAAAGAACGCAGCAGCACCGGTCTCCAGACTCAGCCGTGTGAAGCCCATGCCTTGAGCCTCGGCGATGATGTGCTCCAGCAGCTGGGAGGCCACTCCACTCCGCTGCCGCGTCGGCCTGGTACGCATCGACTTCAGCTCCGCATGACCCGCGTCCAGTCTCTTGACCGCGCCACATCCCACCAGTCCGGCACCGTCCGAGGCCGACCAGAACGTGATCTCGGGCTTCCGGAGACTGCCGAGGTCCAGCGCGTGCTTGCTCTCCAACGGCGTGAGCGACCGCATCTGCTGGACATGTTCATCGAGAAAACCGGCGATCTCCGGCCCGGAGAGATCGTCCACCACGATCTTCAACGTGCTCCCCATTCTTCCGCTCCTGCTCGTCACGGGCGCCACGTCACGTCGGCTGCCGTCGTATGTCTCTGCTGGCCTGCTGGCGTGCGCACTGCCTACCGACACTATGTGGATCTTGACGACCGGGCCAGGTCATTAACCTCTCGTAGTGCGCAGCACGGACGTGGGCGAACTACCTGAACTTGACCCACTTTCAGGTCTCCACGCCTACGATGTCGCGGATGAACCCTCTGTCCATAGACACCACGTCCGTGAGCTTCGCCCTGGGTGAGGTTTTCGGCGTCCTGCTTGTCGTCGGTGGCGTCCTGACGCTGACCTGGCGCCTGTCCGGCCCTTGGAGACGCGTCTCTGCGCCCCCGCGCCCGCTGCCCGCCTTACAACTCGCCCAACTGCGCACCAGGCGACGCAACATCGTCGTGGGCGTGCTGGCCCTGATCGCCACCGGGGGAGTGGTGGCGGCTGCCTCCTCGTACCACCCGGAGCCGCGAGCCGCCGATACGGACGCCGCACGATCCGACAAGGACCCGGCGGACCCTCCCGTGGGAACGGATCGCTCGCTGCCGAAGCGCACCATCGTCGCTCCCAAGAGAGTGGCGGGCTACCAGCTGATGACGGATCAGGAGGCTGCGTCCTACGCGACACCGGCTGCGAAACCGCCCACTCGATACAAGCGCTGGTACTACGACTCCTCGCCGGACGGTGAGCCCGACGGTGCCCTGACCATCGACGCCGTGGAGTGGGATCCCGAGCTCGCCGCGGAAAAGCGCCGGGACTCGCTCACCCAGGAGTTGCGCAATTTCTTCGCCGGGGCGAAGGCCAGGGAGGTGACCCCGTTCCCAGCAGGCCCAATGGGCGGCCGACTGAGCTGCGGCTATGCGAACACCGATCGCGGCGAGGCGACCGTCTGCGCATGGAGCGACGCCGCCACCCTCGGCTTCCTGACCCTGGCAGACGTGGCACGCCTCGACGATGCCGCCCCGATCGCCGTCGCGTTCCGGAAGGCTACCGAACGGCGGCCCTGAGGGGCCGGCACGGGGGAGCGCCCAAGCCCACCGCAGTCGACGTCGCGCGTCCGAGTCGGATTTTCCGGCCGACCTGACACGCGGTCAGAACTCACCACACCTGCGCAGCGGCTCCCTCCGCATCAGGGTGGGATGTGAGTTGATTGCTTAGCCCACCTGGCCCCATGAGGGTGGCGGAGACGCCGTCGACAGCAGTTCGTCGTGCTTCCATCTCGCCATGGAGGTGCTCACGTGATGACCGCAGACTCATCGCAGGATAGCTATCCGCAGAGGGGTGCGCCGCGGCGGCGCGTACTGGCCGCAGCTGCCCTGACTCCGATGCTGGCCGGTGCCGCAGCCCCCGCTCGTGCCCTGTCCAGCAGAACGGGCGAGACGAAAAGCCGCGGGCTGGTGCAGCCCGTTCCCACCGCCTTGTCGGACTGGGAGGAGGTGGCCCAGGTGCTCGGGCGAAAAGGCGACATGAAGCGAAAGCTGATGTATCACACAGCGCTGCCACGTCACGACCTCCGGGTGCGCTCGCATGGCATCGACGTCAAACCGGCGCTCGCTCTCGGCTCGCATGTGTCCTTCGTCCGGTACGCCGACAAGAGCGCGCTGCTGATGGGTGACGTGGTGGTCACCGAGCAGGAAATGCAGACATTCTCCGATGCCCTGCACAAGCACAAGATCGCGCAGACCGCGATCCACAAGCATCTCCTGGCCCAGACTCCCGACATCTGGTGGATCCACGTCCATGCCCACAGCCACCACCCGGTGTCCCTGGCCCGCGGCCTGCGCGCGGCGTTCGACCGTACGGACACCCCGCCCCCGCGGCCGTCGTCCCAGCGGAAGCCCGGTGACCTGGACACCGCCGGCATCGACGCCGCGCTGGGAGTCAAGGGCTCCGTCGACGACGGCATCTACAAGTGCGTCTTCGTCCGCCGCGAGACCATCACCGAGGGACATCTGGTACTGCCACCGGGTTTGGGCTCGACCAGCGCGTTGAACTTCCAGTCGCTGGGTGACGGGCGGGCCGCGATCAGCGGCGACTGCGCGATGATCGCAAGCGAGGTCCAGGACGTCCTGGTGGCGCTGCGGTGTGCCGGGGCCAGTCTCGTCGAACTGCACAACCACGGCTTGACGGACGAACCTCGCCTGTTCTTCGTCCACTTCTGGGCCGTAGGCGACGGCGTCAGACTCGCCCGCGCCCTGCGCCCCGCGGTGGCCGCCACCAACGTCGTACCGGCCGGCTGACCCCACACGGGCGGTGGGCCCCGCGGGCCATACCTGAACCTCGCGCACACCGCCTACCTCAGCGGTGGGTCATACCCTTTCCCAGCCCCCTCACCTACCGGAGGAGCCCGGCGCCACCTGGCGCCACAGGGCGCCTCAAAACCCAAGACCTCAGACCTCAACTGTCTTGCCCTATCTCCTCGGCTACCTCGTACTCCTCCTCCAGCGCTTCGGTGACCTTCTCCCACAAGTCGGATTCCACGAGCGGGTCCAGGTCTTCGATCGCTGTGCGGAAGTCCGCGAGCGCCTTCAGCGGCTCCGGCCCCTCCAAGCGCTGAGCGAACTGCGCAGCCAGTCCCAGGGCGCCCGCCAGCCATCCACTCATTCATGCTCACGTGGCTCTCCCGGGCCGTTCTGCTGATCTGACACCAACAGTGAACCCCAAGGCACTGACAATCGGGCCTGGCGGGCGGCGGGCGGCCCCTCCACACCATCCGTCCGTGCCGCAATCGCTCGGCGACTCGACTGCCTTACGAATGGGGGAGGTTGGGCATGTCCCGGACACCACACCCAGGGAGGCTACGGATGGCTCGGTGGCCGGACTGCCGATCAGCGGGCGTCAGGCACTCCGCGAAGGGCAGGTCTCCAGACGCCAGATCACATCAATGCCCGTCTCACTCGGGGCCGCAGGCCCTTCCGGTGTCGGCACGCGCTCCACTTCGGTGAAGCCCAAGCGCCGGGCGACGGCCCCGCTGGCGAGGTTCGCCTCGTCATGATGGATCTCGATGTGATCGATGCCATCCATCCGGCGTCCCGCCTGCACCAGGGCGGCAGCAGCCATCGTGGTCAGCCCCTTCCCCGTCCACGCATGGTGGAGCCAATAGCCGATCTCCAGTCCGCCCGGACCGAGCCGACGCATCAGACTGACGCTCCCGACCGCCACACCGTCCGTGGTGATCGCGTAGTGGTACGCCTGCCCCGAGGCCCACTCCTCCTCGCACCGGGCCAGAAACGCTTCCTCCTGCTCCCGGTCATGACGGGCCGCAAAGGACATCCAGGGAAGCAAGTGATCACGTGACTCAATAATCAACTGGTGCAGTATCTCAAGGTCTTGGCCACGCCAACGGCGCAGCTCGACCTGATCCGACCGGAGTACTTCAGCGGGATGCTCCATGGCTGAGATCCTGGTGGAGCCACGCCAGTTCGACAACGCAATTACCGGGGCTCTCAAGAGTGAGGGGGAGCCCGCAGCGTGATTCAGCCGGTGGATGCTTCCGTGTCGCGTAGCCCTACACAGTCCAGCGCCCAGAAGGCGTCGGAGTAGACGAGGGTGCCGGTCATCCAGGGTTCGTGTGCTGCCAGCCGGACGACTTGGAAGGCGGCAGGCGGGATGCGCAGAGAGGGGGAGCGGAAGCCGAGGGTGTCGGAGCGCTCGAAGCCGCGCTGTGCGTAGTAGTGCGGCGAGCCTTCGAGGAAGACCAGGGGCACGTGCTGGGCGTCGGCCGCTGCGAGGGCGTGCTCGATGAGCCGGGTGCCGATCCCTTGGTCCTGGAACTGCGGGAGCACTCCCAGCGGTGACAGCACCAGGACGTCCACGATCCGCAGCGGTGCGTCGAGCCGGCCGGCGCTCAGCAGCACGTGCCCCACCACTTGCCCGTCAACCGTGGCGACGAACGAGATCGGGGCCAGGGGCGCTTCCGCGCTCCGCAGGGCGTCTGCGAGGGCCGGCACCTGCTCCCGGCCCTCGAACGCCGCCAAGTGGAGTGCGCGTACCGCTGGATGGTCGTCACTCCGCTCCTGACGGATCATCAATCCTGCGTTCCGCACCTCTGCACCAGTGTTGTCTGTGGTCACGGCCGCGAGCGTAGAGGCACCGCGCCATCGATGCCATCGCATTCCGACCCGCAGCCTCCCTACCCATGAGGGAGGAGGAGGTCAGGACCCGGCCGTCGAGGAACGGGAGCTCCCCGGGAACGGTGGTCTCCTCGACGACGACGGCGGCGATGGCGAGTCGGCGGGCTGACACTTCGGCAGCCCGCACCCGGGACCGGACGCCGTCAGTCGCCTGCCGACGTGGGCAGTTGGCGAGAGGCGTAGGCGGCGGCCAGTCCGTGGATTTCGGTGGCGACGCGGTCCCATGCGCAGGCGGGGAATTCGTGGCCGACGCGCGGCAGGAGGACCAGGCGCGAGTCGTGGATCCGTGCGGCGATCGCCCTGCCGGCGCTGGGCTTGACGAGGGGGTCGTCCTCCCCGTGGAGGACGAGCGTGGGCCGGGTGAGGGAGCTGATCGGCGGTCCGTGCCACTGGGCGCCGATCTGGCGGCTCTGCGCCTGCTGGTCGTGCATACCGCGGTCGGCGTTGCGCTCGGCGGCCTGCCGGGCGGCTCGCTCGTCGAAGGTGCGGTGGGGGGAGGCGAGGAGGCGGGAGACGGCGATACCGGCCTCGACGGCCCCGTCGGGGGTATCGGGAAACCTCAGGCGGGCGAACTTCGCCAGCGTCCGCATGCGGATGTACCGCATGGTCCGTAGTCCCGAGATGTCTCCGGGGACGGCGGCCATGGAGGTGAGGGTGCGGACACGCCCCGGGTGCCGCAGCGCCACGCGTTGTGCGACGGCTCCGCCGAGGGAGACGCCCAGCAGATGCGCCGACCGCCACCCCAGAGCATCCATGACGGCGACGGCGTCGTCTGCCATGTCCTCGGCCGTGTACGCCGTCTCGCGCTGGGCGAAGAGTGCGGAGATCGGGGTGCGGGCGGGAGTGGGCGCCAGATGGGTCGACTCCCCGCTGTCGCGCTGGTCGTACCGGGCCACCGCGAAGCCCCGAGCGGCCAGCATCCGGCACAGTCCGTCCGGAATCCACAAACGGTTGACGCCCAGCCCCGTGGCAAGCAGGAGCGGCTCACCGTCGGCCCCTTCGGTCAGTGCATCGAAGGCCAGCTGCACCCCGCCGTTCTTCGCCCAGCGGACGGGGCTCCACAGGTGTTCCGAGGTCAAGGACATACGTACCTCCCATAACTGCGACCGTTGTTCGCAGTTTAGAGTAGGGGAGGCACCAGCGGAACGGAGAGGGCAGGTGGGCGAGTGGCTCAGGCACCGGTGACGGTCTGGACGAGGGCCGAACGTGGTACCCGCGGCCCCCTGCCCGCACACAGCCGCGCGGACCTGACCGCGGTCGCCGTAGAGCTGGCGGACCGTGGCGGCCTGTCGGCGGTGTCCATGCGCCAGGTGGCCAAGGAGCTGGGCACCGGCCAGGCCTCCCTCTACCGCTACGTCTCCGGCCGCGAGGACCTCCTCGACCTGATGACGGACGCGGTGGCGGCGGAGATCGACCTCGACGTCCCGCTCCACGGCGATCCCGTTGCGGACCTGGTCGCCCTGGCGGCCCGGGCCAAGGCCGTCCATCTGCGGCACCCCTGGCTGCCCGACATCCCGCCGGAACCTCTGCGGCTGGGGCCGCGGAGCATGGACTACCTCGAATACGCGCTGCGGGCGATGACGTCCGTACGGCTGCCGGGCCGGACCAAGATGGAAATCGTCGCCCTCATGAGTGCCCTGGTCGCGCAGTTCGCCCGGGCGGAAATCCAGGGCGGCCGCGCGACCACCGACCGCCAGGCGGCACAGGCCGCCTACCTGAGCCAGACGGTCTCCCAGGGAGATCATCCCCATGTCGCGGCCGCCATGGCCGATCAGCCCGGAGCGGCCCCCACAGAGGATCCCCAGCAGATGTTCGAGCGGACGATGCACCGGGTGCTGACCGGCCTCGTCGTCGACATCACCGCGGCCGACGTCGAGGAGGCGCCAGGGGAGGAAGTAGCGACAGGAGGGGGCGTGGCGCCAGGGGAGGACGTAGAGCCGGAGCGCGAAGGCGGTGGCCCCACTCGGTGAGCCGGCTTCTTTGACCGAGGCCCTGCGGGGACCCGCGAGGCCCCGGGCGAGGACCCCCGGCGACCGCTGCGGCCACACCGCCCACGACGTGCACGCCGCCTAGCGCGCCCGCGACACGCACGGACGCCCACGAAGCCGACCGCCGCGATCTCCGCCGCCGGGACGAGCAGCCCCCTGAGCAGGTGGAGGAGCGGTCTGAGCAGGTGGGGGAGTCCCCCAGGCCACCACCATCTCGGCTCGGCCCGGCAGGCATTTCTCGAAGCCGCTCCGCCCCCCGTACCACCCCGCGCGATGTCGGCTGTTTGGCTGCGGCGGCGGTGTCGTCGCGGACACGTCCGGCGTCACGGGCACACCGAGAGGCATCATGGTCTGATGAGGGTGTTGCCGGTGTGGTCACGGGTGCGCCGTTGGGTTCCGGCCTTGGTGATCGCTCTTGCGGCGTTGGTGGACCTGCTGACGCCTACCTCGGTGTCGTCCGCTCCACTGCTGGCCGTGGCGCCGGTGACGGCGGTTTCGCTGTTCGGCCCGGTGGGGGTCGTCGGGGTCGGCGTTTCGGCGATGCTGGTCCAGGCGGGTCTGGCCTTCCTCGACGGCTCGTACGACTGGCAGGGCGACGCGGCCGTGCAGATCACGCTGGCGTCCGTCACCGCACTGGCGGTCGGCCTGAACCGGTCCCTGCGTATGCAGCACGCGAGCGCCAGCCGGGCACGCTACGCCGCGGAGATGGCCCAGCGGGCCGTGCTGCCCAGCCCTCCCAGCCGGCTGGGGGATCTGCGGATCGCCGCCCGCTATGTGCCGGCCGAGGACATGGCGCTGATCGGCGGCGATCTCTATGTGATGCAGGAGACTCCGTTCGGGGTGCGCGCCATGGTCGGCGACGTACGGGGCAAGGGCCTGTCCGCCGTCACGGCCGTCAGCGTCGACATCGGGGTCTTCCGCTACGCCGCCGATCATGAACATGACTTGCCTGCCCTGGTGGCGTGCATGGAGGAGGCCCTGTTGCGCGAAAGCCAGCGGCGGGAGGGCCTGGACGCGACGGAGGGGTTCACCACTGCCCTGATCGTGCAGTTCGCCGACGATCTGAGCCAGATCCAAATCGTCAACCGGGGCCATCCCGCGCCTGTGCTGCTGCATGCCGACGGTCGGGCGCGTGTCCTGGAGCCGGTGGAGGAGGCGCCGCCTCTGGGCCTCTCCGGTCTGGATGCCTGGGCTTCCCCGGTGGAGACGCACGCCTTCCCGCCCGGGGCGATGCTGCTGTGCTTCACCGACGGTGTCACCGAGGCGCGCGATCCTGCCGGCGTCTTCTACGATCCCGCGGTCCGGGTCCCCCACATGGTGCAGTCCTACCTGCGCCAGACCAGCCACTTCCCGGAACCTTCAACGGTCCTCGACCTCCTGGCCCGCGACGTCAGCCGCCACAGCGGCGGTTCCCCCCAGGACGATCAGGCCCTCCTCGCGCTGCACCGGCCGCTACCTCAACAGGACCTCCTCGCCCGGCCGCGCCAGGGGCAGCCACCGGGGGCGGGCGCTCTGTGAAGGGGCGGTGCTCGCGGCCACTCCGCCCGCTCGGCTGTGCGTCCCTGCCTCACCCGATGGGTCTGCATCACGAAGTGCTGAATGTGGAAGGGGTTGAATGGCAAAGAGTCCCTGCCTCACCCGAGGCAGGGACCCTTGTGTGTGGAGCGCCCGGCAGGCCTTGCACCTGCATTTCCCGCCGGCTGGCGGACGTCTTTCCTTGGACCACAGACGCGTGACTCCGAAGTGGTGCGCCGGAGTTGCATCATGATCATACAGGGCCTGCGGGACCCCAGTGCAACTCGCTCGTTCCCGCCCCCGCCCTCGACCGCTTCCGGGGCACCGCGCTCGTCCTCGCTGGTCGGCGCTCTCCGCTCCGACACCCAGGGGCTCTCCGCCCTGGCGACCCGACGTTGATGCCGATGCCCCGGCACTCACCAAGTGCCACTCGCACTCATGCCTTCAGGCCGCTCCCGTCCGCCCCCCCCCGCGATGGCGGAAGCTCACACAAACATGTCCGATTGGGAGGTGCCGATTGCCGGCTGTCCGGCTCGGGCATCCTCGCAGTGGCATATGCCGCAACGGCGCGTGCCACCCGTGCAGTGCCGCGCGCGGGAGGCCGTGCGAGCGAACCCGGCTCGCACGGCCACCCAAGCCCGCTCACCGTCGCCCCGGCACCCCGAAAGCAAGATCAGCACCCCGCGCCGCCTGCGTGATCTCTATGCTGACGACATGTTCGACATATCTCTTTCGGCGCTTGAAGTCGCGATGGTCCAAACAGGCGCCCGAGCCGCGGATACCTTGCGCGACACCGCGGCGTTCGCACAGGGACTGGAACGGCTCGGCTACCACCGGATCTGGTACGCCGAGCATCACCATTCACCCGCGATCGGCGCATTCCCGCCGGTGCTGCTGGCCGCGCACGCTGCCGCTCTGACCTCGGCGATCCGTCTCGGTTCGGGCGGAGTGCTGGCCCCCAACCACGCACCCCTCACGCTGGCCGAACAGTTCGGAACCCTGGCTGCCTTGCACCCGGACCGTATCGACCTGGGCATCGGCCGCGGTCCCGGCACCTTCGACGAGTCCATCGCACGGGCCCTGCGCCGCGGAGCCGGACCGACGACGGATGCGGAGTACGAGGACGACGTGTCCGCGACGCTGTCCTTCCTGGTCGACGAGGTCGCCCTCGGCCCGCTGCCGGAGCCGTGGCTGCTGGCCTCCAGTCCCGCAGGTGCCGCTCTCGCCGCGCGACTGGGCCTGCCGGTCGCGGTCGCACACCACATCCGGCCGGACAACACCCCAGCGGTGCTGGAGCGTTACCGGGCGGAGTTCACCCCGTCGCGCTGGTGCGAGCGGCCCCGGGTGCTGTTGTGCGTGGAGACGGTATGCGCCGAGACGTCAGACGAGGCGGCGTGGCGCATCGGCCCGATGGACGTCGTCAAGGCCGGCCTCCTGAAGGGCCTGAGCGAAATCCCCTTCCCCACGCCCGAGGAGGCAGCCGCCCACCCCTTCACGGAGGAGGAGCGCCGCGCACTGGCCGCCTTCCGCGCACAACAGGCCGTCGGCACGCCGGACACGGTCATTCGCCGGCTCACGGAACTGGCCAGCGAGACCGCGGCCGACGAACTGATGCTGACCACACCGGTCTACGACCTCGGTGACCGCATTCGTTCCTACGAGCTCATCAAGAAGTACTCCGGGGCAGCGGCAGCATCCTAGGGGTTGGGGGAGTGCCGGAGTCACTGAGCGCGCTGCCCGACGGCTCATCGAGCACCATCACCACACGGCACGCGGCGCCTCGGCCGCCGCCCGGGAGCGGGTGGAGCGCCTGACGCCGCGCGAGACCGATGTCCTCGGCCTGCTTGCCGGCGGCGCGTCCAACGCCGAGATCGCCACCGGTCTGGGCATGCGGGAGAGCACCGTCCAAGCACACGTCAGCCGCATCCTGGCCGCCCTCGAGGTGGACAACCGGGTGCAGGCGGCACTGTGCGCCAAGGACGCCGGTCTGACACGCTGAATGTGGAGAAGACCCCGCCAGTTGGTCCGGTCCGGCGGGGTTTTCAGAGCGTCAGATCATGAGCAGCAGCCGTGTGTGCGGTACCAGTTTGCGGTTCACGCTGGTGCTCTGCACAAAGATCGTGAAGTCGTCGTTGTGGTCCGGCTTGATACGGACTTCCGTGTCGGGCAGGCCCAGCAGTGCTCGGGCCTGCGGCCCCGTGTACACCCGGTCCGTTTTCTTCTCCAGCACCGCAATCTGCTTCCGCGCCTGGATTTTCTCCGACTTGCTCAGCTGATAGAACGCACAACCGGTCCGGTAAGTGTGCCCGCATTCGATGACCCAGTCCCGGATCACCGCGTCGCGAGCCACCGGAATCAGCTGGTACTCCGACGCATCCACCGGGGTGAGGCCGGCTGCCTTTATGGTGTCCTTGTTGACGGCTTCGGCGCCCGTGGAGAACACCGCCCGCGATCCCCGGATTCCCTGGGCGCGACCCATCATAAAGTTCTCAGTTGCCTGCTGGATGACCTGCCCGGCTTCCTCCAGGCCCTGTGTGCTCGTGGCGTCCCAGATGGCGATGTTGTCCTTCGGGAAGCCACACTGCATGGCCTCGCGCTTGCCCATCTGATCCGGCACAAGGACGGCCAGCGTCCAGTTGTCCTCCTGCGTCGCGATCATCTTGGACACAGCCTGCACCAGTTCACGCGGATCCCTTGCGGAAACATCCAGGCAGCGATGACTCGCATTCTCCTGCCCATCAGTCAGAACGAACGTCAGGAAGCTGTGGTCACCGTAAAGTTGAGCGGTCTGCGCCAGCTCCCGCTGCGACTTCAACGTGGCCGCCAGCAGAGCCGTCATTCCACCGACCCGATACAGCTGCTTCAAAGACGGCATCCGCAGCACGTCCTTGTCGTAGATGACGCACTCCACCTTGTCCGCGAAGACATACACGGTCACGCGGGTTTCCTGGTCCAGTTCCTTCGACCGACGGGCCAGATAGGAAATCTGCTGGTCGGCGACTTCGACGACCTTGCGGCTCAGGTGTGACATGGACGAACTGGCATCCAGCACAAGAGCAACGTGATTGATGTAGTTCTGGTTTCCGGACATGACGCTCCCCGTCTTTCGATCTTTCCGACTCGATGCTCAAAGCTTCTCACCCACCACTGACAATCGATCTTGGAGACGAGGTGGGATGCATGCAGGAAGGCCTGCCGGAGCGTCATCTGACCAAGATGCTCTCGTGGGGGGCTGGCGTGCCAGGTGCCGGCCCGCGTAACAGACCGGCCTTGGCCAGGACGTATCGGCGACCTGGCACCCGAAGCCGCCGGCGAGTGCCCGCACGAGCGAGTCGCCGACGCCGTAGCGGCGGTAGGCGGACGCATACCACAGGGCCGTCGTCGCCCTCAACGTCCACACAGCACGGAACGTGAAGAACCCAGCCATCAATGCGGGACGCCGGTCGGTCAGCGAGCGCGTGGGGCCTGCTGGAGTCGCGGTTGAGCTCGACTACGCGCGACACTTCGACCGTGGCCTCGACGTGCGGGAACGGAACCTACAGGGCGGCCGCAACGCGGGCCGTTGTCGACGAGAAGCCGCCCGGGCAGCCGTCGCACCAGACTCGGTCGACCAGCCGCGCGTCGCGCGCTCTGCCGACACTTCCATACCGAAAGCGAGCAGCTCGAGGTCGTGTCCGAGCGCGGTGGCGGCGTCGACGTGCCGTCGCGGTCGAGTTCGCCCGTGGCGCATCGGCGGAGGCCGGGACGCGGAGCCTCCGTGAGCGGCGACAGCGGCCGAGCCTCGCTGGTGAAGAGCGAGAGCGGTCCTGTTCACGGCCGAAAGTCCACTCACCGTGCGATCCGTGCTTGTCCAGCTGCTGCCAAGTCCCGCTACTGGGTGAGGCACCAGAGTCCCGCCGGACGGAGGTATCGCTGTGCTCGTCCGACTGGTGGGCGGCCCGCTCGGTCGCCGTGAGCTGTCGACTGACCGGGCGCGTGGGCCGGGCCTGGCTCGCCGCCGGTGATGCCGATTGGGGTTGTACGTCCCCGCGCATGCGAGCCTGTGACCGGCATCGTCCTGGCAATGGCCCGGCCCGCCGCGCCGCTGGTAGACGCTGACGGCTACGCGGTCCGCACGGCCCCGTCCCTTGTCCGGCAGACACACCAGACCCCGGGCTTACGACGGCCCGGGGCCCGCGTGCACCAGCGTGTCCGGCCGGCTCAACACGGGCCGGACCGGGCCGCGTCAGCCCTTCATGGCCGCCCAGAACTCCTCGAAGGACATCTGGCGATCGCCGTTGGTGTCGAGCGAGTCGATCAGCTCCTGGGCCTGCGATTCGCTGATCTCCGAGCCCTCCAACTCCGCCACGACCTTCCGGTATTCAGCCGCGGTAACCAGGCCGTCCCCGTCGATGTCGTACCGCTCAAAGACCTTCCGCGCCGCCGTCTCCATGATGTCTGCCATGTGCTCCACCCTTGTGCGATCTTCGCTGACGGGCCCAGATTATCGTTCGCCCCAAGCAACACGGGCGCTGCCCAACCTTCCTAGCGGTTGCGCGCCAAGCCCGTTTCAAGGCCCAGGACCCCCCCGACCGTGGGTTGTGTGTTCTGTCTGGTCGTTGGTGGTGGTCAGGTGGGCGCGATTGGATTTGTCCTTTTGTTCTTGGTGTGGGGTGGGTTTCTTGCGGATGGAAGGCCGACGCCTGGGTGTTCTGCATGCATTGGTGGGGGTGGTCGTGTCACCTGTGCCGGTTCCCGGGCCGGCACAGGCTCGCCCCGGCCGCAAGCTCGGCCCGTTAGCGGAGTGCGTGGGCAGCTCTCACCGGGCCTGGCTGACGCCGATGTGCGAGGGGTATTCCGCCGGCGGACAGACCTCAGCCACCTCAGTGACCGGGTCCTGCTGGCCAAGTCCAAGCTCTCCGAGCTGCTGCGCGGCGTGGGGCTGTACCCGCGGTGGGAAGTCATCTACCGACGGTCCATCGAGCTGAACATGCCCATCTGGCGCCTGTAACGCCTGTGGCGACAGGCAGCGCTCGACGCCCCAAAGACCCGTGAGTGGATCGACCGCTCCTCCGAAAACCACTCTGGCCACTGCGGACCCCAAGCCGCCGCTGGAGCACGGTGCCCTTCGGCAGATGGAGGAGAGGGACTACCGCCGCTACGCCCAGGTCTTCTCTTCGACGGCCCGCGTGACTCCGCGGTGGCCGGCGCCTTCGACATCCTCTGGCTGTACTGAACGACGCACTGGCCAGCGTTTGACACCGTCGCCCTGTGGGAGCCGAACCTCCGAGACCGACCGCCAGCTCAAGTGACGGAGAGCCTGCAGCTGTTGAAGGCGATCAGCAAACTGCACGGAGCAGCGGCTCGCCGTACGACGTGCAGATCGACGTCATGGTGCTGCGTCACTCGTGCGGGTTCTCACCCGAAAACGTCTCTGCCCTTCTTGGTGTCCCACTGTCCGATGAACGTCACGCCGTCCGCTACCTGGACCGCTCCGTCTACCTGCCGCCCGAGACCGGAAGACCCACCCCATGACACCTCTAGAAGAGATTCCGTACGTTGCTGGTACCCGACCGCGTCGTACCACGCGACGTAGTGCCGCACTCCGATCCCGGAAAAACGACCCGGATACCCCTCGACGTCCCATCAGCCACGCCAGACCATGCCCAACGCCGCGGCTGAAGACCTGCGCGCACTGCCAAGCACACCAGCCGTCCCCGCTCCGCCGCGGTCACCGACCTCATGGCCTACATGCCCACCGCTGTGGCGGTCGGCTCTCTCCGCGAGCCCGCCATGGAACTGCCCATGCCCGGCCCCGACTTCGCCCGCAGAATCCGCACCCGGCTCACCCCGGCCGCCCACCGACCTGACGTCCCCAGCCGGCTTCCCACTCGCGCCAAGTCGTCTTCAACCCGAGCGAGGCACGACGCCGCTCGTGACCTACACACGGAAGGATGCAACTGACAGATGGGCGAGACAGCGACACGCTGATCTCCACCACGCCCCGGCCACAAGGCGTGCTGCCCGGGTGCGGAGTCAGCAGCCCCCGCTGCTGACTCCGCACCCGGGAGCCGCTACTCGACATCGAGGTGGGCGCTTTATAGCGCTACTTGGTCGGTTCATGGTGGGGCACACGACTGCACGCCACTCACCAGCCGAAAGCTTCACTTCCCGTCTGAAGCCAGAAAACGTGGGCCGGTATTTGCCGTCGTCCCGGTCCAGGTGATCTCGAAGTACCTGACGCGTTCGTCTTCTCCGGCCGGCCGCATGCCTGCTGCCATCATCACGCGCTGGGACGCGAGGTTGTCGTGGTCAGCGTCGCCTTTCACGCAGGTGACGCCGTGCGCCTGCGCGAACAGCAGCAGTGCGCGGAGGGCTTCGGAGGCGTATCCCTTGCCTCGCGCTGACTGGATGAGGCCGTAGCCGATCGTGACGCTACCGTTCTCGTCCGCAGGTCCGTGGAAGCCCAGGCCGCCGATCGCCTGGCCGTCCTCGCGGCGTCGGATCTCATAGTTGCCGAACGGCTGGGGATCACCGGTGTCCGCGCAGGTGCCCAGGAAGCGCCTGGCCGCGGACACATCCCCACCGGTGGGATATCCGGGCGCCCACCGGCTACTGCCATCCAACTCGCCCGCCACCACTCGCTCGGCCTCGCTGACGGTCATCGGATGAAGCACGAGCCGCGCTGTCACAAGATCGCCCATAGCAGGGAGGAGTACCACGTGGGACGACCGGACCGCACTTGAATTCTCCGGCCGGGCAGCGCAGTTGGCACGTTGTCGTCGGATTTGGCCGCCGGCGCCACGCCGCATCGAGCGCCGGATGCCCGCGGGGCCCTGATTCGAGGGAACCGCAAGCTGACATTGCTCACGAGTTGTGAGGCCAGTCGTTCACAGGTCTGAGAGGCGCCCGGATCACCACCCGGTTCGTGGCCCCGAAAGAACGGCGGTAGTTCTCTGGGCGCGCAGATTCCACAGCCGCACGACCTGATCGTCAGCACCGCTGGCAAGGGTTCGTCCGTCTACGTCCGGTGCACTGGTTCGCCCTGAAGGCGTCATCAGCGCTAAGCCGGCCCCTCCCGCTGCAGTGGTGGAGGCCCACCCTTCAGCGCAGTAGTGCCGCACCCTCGGGCTGCTGATAGCGCAACTCCCCGACTGGGCGACGTACTGACGGGAGACGCCACCTGATGCATAGTCACCACCCTACGCCGCTGCTGCTCACTGGTCAGTACCGATCCCAAGCAACCACGCCCGCAGTGAGGCAAGGACGAGCAGGACTGACAGCGTGGTGGTGAGTCGGCCCAGCCCCCAAGCGGCACGGACAGCAGCGCGCTGCTCCCAGACACCCGCCGCCCCATTCAGCCGAAAAAACCCAGCACCACAATAAGGACAGTCGATGAACCCCTTCCTCGCTCGCCTCACCCAACTGCTCCCGCCCCCACCGGAGCCCAGGGAGAAGGGCTGGAGGCCCGCAGAACAGGCGCTTCGCGTGGATGAGCTGCCGTCGGACTACAAGGAACTCATCCACGCGTACGGAGGGAGCAACTGGGACGATTACCTCTACCTGCTCGAGCCCGGCTGCCCCAACGACAACTACGACCTCATCGAGTGGGAAGACCAGCAAACCGAGACACTGGATGGCCTCTGGGAATTCGAGAAGAAGCCCGCTGAGCTCAAGGACGGAGCCACGCGTGTTATCCCCTGGGCCACCACCGACAACGGAGAATGCCTCTACTGGCTGGTTCGCCCTGGGCAAGCAGCGGACCAGTGGACCATCATGGTGAACGAATCAAGCGGTGACCGCTGGGAGCACTTCCCCGTCACCTGCACGCAATTCCTGGCATCCGCCCTCACCGGAGACCTGAAGTCCGCCATCCTCTCGTCCCGATTCCCCCTGGCCGTCCACGAGTTCCGGCAACTCAAGGCGGTGTAGAGACTTTCTCGGTCGCATGCGATCCGGTGCTGGAAGGCACCGGCGTCGCCCCTCGTTCAGGCATTTGGGCCCAGGTCGCTGGCGTCCAAAGGCAGGTGCAATGTCTGTGGCCGGGACCATGCACGGGTGGCGGTGGGCCGCGCGGAGACCGCCGACGCCACAACTCCCGTTGAGGGCTCCGGCCTTGGATAAAACGAACAGCACTTCACCTATGACACCGAGCAACGACTCCTCTCGGTCAGCACCAACG
>Ga0207426_1000748_pt1 | contig 36575 bp, 24 predicted proteins | sample AraplaMF_Cvi_mMS_FD_184265 | JGI IMG/M metagenome (GOLD analysis project Ga0207426, IMG submission 184265) | Arabidopsis root microbial communities from the University of North Carolina, USA - plate scrape MF_Cvi_mMS (SPAdes) (version 2) | ecosystem: Host-associated > Plants > Roots > Endosphere... | reverse complement strand
CGGGGTGGTCGACAGCGGGATCGACTGGCGCCATGGCTGCTTCCGCGATCCGACGGGGCGGACCCGCATCCTGCGCGTCTGGGACCAGAGTCTGACCCCGAAGACCGGAGAGACCTCGCCGACACCCTTCGGCTACGGGGTCGAATACCAGCGTGCCACGATCGATCTCGCGCTCTCCGCACCCAACCCGCTCGGCGTCGTACGGCACATGGACAACCGGGTCGGACACGGTACACATGTGGCCGGGATCGCCGCCGGCGACGGCTCGTCACCCGGCAACGGCAAGCCCGGATTCACCTTCATCGGTGTCGCGCCGGAGGCCGAACTGATCGTGGTGGCCAACCGGTTGACCACCGAAGCCATGGGCGACTCGGCCAGCACGCTGGACGCCGTGCGCTATATCTTCGATGTCGCCGAGGCCCTCGGCCGGCCGGCGGTCATCAACATCAGTCAGGGGGACAATCTGGGCCCCCACGACGGCTCCAGCCTGCTGGAACGCGGTATCGACAATCTGCTGCGGGATGCCGGGCACGCCCTGGTCAAATCCGCGGGCAACGCGGCGAACGCCGGTGTGCACGCGACCGGGGAGCTGGCGGAGGGCGAGGTGGACACCGTGCGGTTCGCGGTGCCCGCCGGCGACGACACACCGGACACGATCGACCTCTGGTACTCCGGCAACGACCGTCTCTCCTTGCAGATCACCCCGCCCGGTGACATCCCCAGTGCCGAGGTCACCCCGGGCTCCACCACCGAGCTGACGCTGCCCGGCGGAAACCGGGCCTTCGTCGACTCGGTCGTCCATCACGGAGAGAACGGTGACAACCGGATCTATGTGCAGCTGCACCCGGCGAGCCAGACGGCGCTCGTGCCCGGCAGCTGGAGCCTGACGCTCACCGGCCTCGCGGTGGCCGACAGCGGCCGCTGGCACGCCTGGGTGGAGCGGGGCGATATCGTCCCCCAGTTCATCGGCAGCCACCGCAGGGATGACGTCACCATCTCCGTACCCGGCACCAGCCGGAAGGTCGTCACCGCCGCGTCCTACATCACCAAGGGCGCCGGCCAGGGCAACCTGTCCACCTTCTCCAGCCGTGGCCCCACCCGCGACGGCCGGGACGCACCGACTCTCGCCGCTCCGGGGCAGGCCATCACCTCGGCGCTCGTGGGAGCCGCGGGCACGAACCAGTACCGGTCCATGTCCGGCACCAGCATGGCCGCGCCCCATCTGACGGGCGTCTGCGCCCTCATGCTGCAGGCCCGCCCCACGATGACGCAGTCCGAACTGATCCGGCTCCTCATGGACTCCGCCCGCCTCGACGCCTTCACCGGCGCGGCATCCGGAAACGACTGGGGTGCGGGCAAGGTGGACAGCGCAGCCGCCGTAAGCTCCGCCACCCCCTGACGGCCAGGCTCACCCTGGCGGCCCGCCGAACCACACACCCGCCCTGCTTGGCCGCCCCGAACTTCCCTTCGCTGGCGTGTGCCCCGGTGGCGCGTCCGGTCCGGAGCATGGCCGCTAACCGTCGGCTCCGGGCCCGTTGCGGGTCGTGAACGCCTCCTCCAGACGATCCTGGAGCCGGGCGTGGCGGAACTGGAATACGGGCCCCACGGTCCGCAGGACGTGACGCTCGCGAGCATCCGAGAGAAACCTGACCAGGCGGATTGGAGCCTCGTTCCTCATGCGCAGCTGGAGGCTCGCGAGGAAGGTGCGCCAGGTCGCCGACCCCACCAGGCTCAGCGCCAAACTGAGCAGAAGGCCACCTTCCGTCACCAGCGCGACCCCGGGCAGGAATCCGTCGATGACTCCGAAGATGCGCTCGTTCGCCAATTCGGCGAGCAGCCCCAGGCATGCTCCACCGATGAGACTGCCGGCGAGGCCGCCGGCGATTCCGGCGGTGAGGGTGTACTGGCGGTCCTGTCTCCAGCAGGAGACGGGACCGATGGGAGTCCGGCTGTCGGCGCTGCGATTGCTCAGCCCCGTGACGAATCCTCCCACCACACCGGCGAGGAGGCCGATCACCAGCCCTCCGAAAAGCATGACGACGCGGTCATGGGTGAGGAGGAGGGCGACGCCTATGGCCACTCCGACCGCTCCACCGCCCGCGATCCCGAAGAGGAAGTTCTCGCGGACGACGAAGTCCCTCCACTGCAAACGGCCCAACAGCTGGGGCGAGTCCCCGGCACGTCCGTACGTGAGTGACATCGTTACGGAGAGACCCACCACCGCACCGGCTCCGAGCCCGGCGGACGGCCCTGCCCAGAAGAGGCCCGCCGCCCCGGCGAGGAGGCCCACGAAGAGGCAACTGGCTGCCGTCCTCGGCCAGGCCGGCCGCCACCGGGGGACCTGCCACCAAGCCAGGTCACGGCTTCTCTCGCTGTTCATCTGGTGCGCGATGACACCGAGCCAGCGCTCGGCCTGGCCGAGGCTGTAGCGACTGCGCGGTTGGCCGGGCCGGTCTTCGCTATAGGCGGCGGGCAGGACGCGGTCAAGGAGGTGGTCCTCCACTGCGGCCCTGTCCGCAAACCGCTCGGGATCGAAGCGCTGATCCGCGCGATAGGTGTCGCGCATCAGCGTGAGCATCAATGGCGTGTCCAGTGCCTCAGCCACTGCGCCTGAAGGGTTCATACGGATGTGCCGCACCAGACTGCGCCAGGCATCCGGGGGCGGCTGCGCCTGGCAACGCGTCAGGTACTCCGCCGCGTCCTGGGCGCTGACCGGAAGCAGTTCGAGCCCGGCGGAGCCGGAAAGCGGTCCCTCCGCGGCGACGGCCGTCACAAGCTCACCAACGCGGCTCAACAGGACCAGGCGGAAGTTCGCCTGCTCGTTCAGCGCCCGCAGAGCGGCTGGGCGTACGGCTTCGGGTATCTCGTCCAGCCCGTCGAGAAAGGCGGCGATTCGACCGGTGCCGATGAGCCTGGAGACAACACCGCCCGCGTGTTCTCCGGACTTCCTGAACATGTAGTCCGTGGCCAGTCGAGTGGCGAGCCAGTCATGAAGCCGCTGGTTCAGCGGGTCCCATCCGCTCAGCGTCAGCAGCACCGGTACGGGAACTCTCGCGCGCGCGTCAGGTTCGAGCGCCTCGCGATGGCTGAGAGCGTCGAGCAGCAACCGAATGGCGGCGCCGCTCTTTCCCGCACCGCCCGCTCCGACGATCACCATCCGCCCGGAGTCCAGCGCACCATAGAGGCGGAACAGGTCCCGGACGGCGCCTGACTCCAGATCCGCCGCGGTGATCGGGGCCAGCCCGGGCAGGGGCCGGAACCGCGATGAGGCGGTCCCGATGCCCACTGCGTCGGTCACTGGACCCGACACGGGAAGATGCGACCACCGCCAGCGCACCGGCACGGGGCTCGGATGTATCAGCCGTCGTTCGCTCGCCGCGGCACTCCACTGCGCCTTTACCCGCTCTGCCAGCTCGTCGGCGAAGTCACGCAGTGCCGGTTCGGTGAGTTCCGTCCGCGGCCTTCGGTTCGTCAGCCATAACGCCGCGCTGGCGGCGGGAACCACGACTGCGCCGATCCCCTGGACGAGGGTGGCCGCGGAATCTCGGTCGTGGGACCGGAAAACGAACCCCAGGACGACGAAGACGACGACCGCGATGAGTGCCAAGCCCACGATGACCATGCATGTCCCCCTCCTGCCACCGCACTTGGAGTGTGTCAGACGGTTACGGGCCATGTCCTTCCATCAGTCATGCAGGACATCGCGTGAGGCCGACCGCGAGACGTCTGGCCGGCCCGAATCCCGTGCTACCCGCAGGTATGACGACTCCACGACACGCTCGTCGTCCCTCTGGCCGTCTGTCCGCGGTCGCGGCGAGCAGCCAGTCGATGCGCTGCCACTCCGCGAACTCCGCTTCCGCCGGCTCTACCGGTGCCTCAGCAGGCGAGCCTGCTCTGCCTTCAGGCGAGTGAATTCCTCTCGGGCATAGGCGCCTAGGCCCGTTTCGTTCGGATCGCGCCGTGCCACAAGCCGGGTATACCGAGCTAGTTAGAGTGGCAGCCATGAGCGATCGCCCCGGACCTTGGACCGTATCGCCGGTGCTGCTCGGCGTGGACGACGGTGACTGGTTGCCTGTCACCTCGGGTGAATCGGGAGCAGCCGTCTTTCGTAGCGCGGACGCCACCCGGTATGCCAAGTGTGTGCCTGCTGCGGATGCAGCCGGCCTGAAGGCCGAGCGCGACCGGGTCGCCTGGCTGAATGATCAGGGTGTACCTGGTCCTCAAGTGCTCGACTGGCACTCTGGTGAGGCAGGCGCCTGTCTGGTGACCAGAGCCGTCTCCGGCATACCTGCTGATCAGGTGTCCACTGACGACCTGCGAGGCGCCTGGGAACGCATCGCGGACGCGGTCCGTCGGCTGCACGAGGTGCCCGTGTCGCAGTGCCCATTCCGCCGGGGCCTGGACGCCATGGTCGCCGTGGCGCGTGACGTCGTGGCCCGTGGCGCCGTCAACCCGGAGTTCCTTCCCGTCGAGCAGCAGAACACGCCCGCTGCGGAGCTGCTGGACCGCATCACTTTGCAAGTCCCAGGGCGACGGGAGCAGGAAGCCGCCGACACAGTCGTCTGCCACGGGGACCTGTGCCTGCCCAACATCATCCTCGATCCGCGGACCCTGGACGTGTCAGGTTTTATCGACCTGGGCCGCCTCGGACTGGCCGACCGCTACGCCGACTTGGCGCTGCTGCTCGCCAACGCGCGAGAGACATGGACAGACGAGGAGCGGGGGCGGGCGGCTGACATGGCGTTCGCCGAGAAGTACGGCATCGACCTGGACCACGACCGCCTGCGCTTCTACCTCCATCTCGACCCGCTCACGTGGGGCTGATCGATGGCGATCAGCGGGCGGACCAGAGGAAGATCCCGGCGATGTGGAGTCCGGCCAGGTAGATGGTCGCGGTCTTCTCCGGCAGGTGCACCCACTGGGTACCGGTCTGGGACTTGAAGGCGATCGCGTCGATCACCTCGCGGTTCCCTCCAGCGGCCGCCCCTGCTTCGGCGCCCGGTCCGGGAGCAACGGCTCGATCCGCGCCCACTGCGCATGAGCCAACGGCACACCCGGACCAACGCTCGCCTGATCCGCTTGAGGACCAGGGCGCGCAAGGCTTGGAGTTCGGGATGAAGACAGTGGTTGCCCACAGTCGCCACTCGGCGGCTTCCTCCCCGGTGGGCGGGGTCTCGTGCTCGAAGGGCGATGTGCCGTCGGGGCGAGCATGGCGCTCCAGGAAGGTTCTGAAGGTACGAAGCGCTGTGGCCCAGCCGGCCGTCGCCCCAGCCGCGAAAGCCGTCAGCCGAAGAAAGGTGACGCAAAACCTTCGCTTTGCCGTGCCATGACTTTTTCTTGACCGTCAATTGCCGGTAGCGTCCAGCCCTGGTCGGTTGTCCCGATCAGGGCCGCCCCAACGTCCGAGGCATCCCGCGCCGCAGACGTATCCGTGCCCGGGCCACACAGGCGGCCCGGGCCGGCCCAGCACGTCATCTGCTCGTCGGCTCCCCATGAGCCATTGGATGTCACCGGAGGATGTATGACCTCTCGAATAGCTGCCGCCGTCGCCACCTGCGCGCTGAGTCTCGGTGCCCTCGCCTCGGGCGCAGGCGTCGCCGCAGCGGCCCCGCCGGCCCCCGCCGGCCACGCGCCGTCGCTCCAGTTGGCGATCAACGCGCGCGCCGCGGCCGTGGACCGGTGCAGCTACCAGGTGGTCCGCTCCCACGACTCCCGCTACGTCTACTCCGTGAGCGGGGTCTTCGGCGGCGGCGCCCGCGAGCTGACGCCCCAGAAGGAGGACTACGTAAGGATCTCCGACGACTGGCGCAAGGTCGTCCAGGTCGACGCGTGCGCGGGCGGTGGGGGCCAGGCCCCCACCGCGCTCCGCGTCACGGGGAAGCTGGGCAACCCGGAGAACTACGATCCGTCCGTACCGCGGACCATCCACAGCAACGACCTCAAGCCCGCCGCCTCTTCGGTGATTCCGAAGGCGCCGGTGCTGACGTCCGTCGACCGCCTCGACCCGGCCACCGTCCGCGTCACGTGGAAGCCCGCGCAGGGCAACCCGGACCAGGTCATCCTGATGGAGCGCAAGCCCTTCTACTCCAGCGAGATCGGCGTGTGGCATCCCTACACGTTCCAACGGAACGTCCAGGCCGGCGCCACCTCGATGGACCGCAAGCTGGAGCGTCACCCCGACATTCCTCCCGCGGACCGCTCACACTCCTACTGGATGCGCGTGGTCAACGGCGGCTTCGTCAGCGACCTTCGTGCTGAGAAGCCGGTCACGATCGAGCCGTAACCGCCTGCCGATGCGTGCCGCGCTCTGCACCACGGTGATGCCGCGCGGCCTTGGCTGACCGTCTGTCAGGGCCGGTCCCCGCCAGGATCGGGAGGTGTTACGGGAACGCGTAGCCGAGCATGGACTCCCTGGTGTGGCCCTCGCAGACGGTCGAGCTGGAGACGAAGCGGTCTCCGTTGGAGAGCCGGCCTGGCCATGACTCTCCTGATGCGCTTGGCGTGGTGGTGAACCGGCCCGTCCCTTCACCGTACGGAGAGAGATCCTGGAGCGGCGGTCTTACGTTGTCTGCCCGCCCACGGCTGGCCCGGGCATACCGCGACGTCAGCGGGACGGTGTTCAGCGCACGAAGTCGATCTCCGGGAAATGGCGCGAGGGACCGTCGAGCAGGCTCCTGTCCCGGTGGCGCAGATGCTTGTCGAAGAAGGCTGCGACGTAGGTGCGCTGGACCTCGATGGAGCGATTGGGGTCGATCGTGCCGAGCGCCTGCTGCATGACTTCCGGGGTGATCCCGAATGCGCCCGGCGCCTGGGGGAACAGGACCTGGTTGTCGACGAAGGAGTTGTGCCCGGAACCGCGCAGCTTCAGGTCGAGCCGCTCTCCGTGCAGGTGTTCCCAGAGCCGCGCCCAGCTCCCGTCGGTGTTGCGGTTGTGGTGCTCGGAACTGAACAGCATGTAGGGGCGGTCGAGCCGCTTGTATTCCGACGAGCCGAAGAGCTGGCCGTCCAGGTTCACGCCGGCGTCGATCCTGGAGTCCGCGTGCATGGCAGCGGCCACCGATCCTCCGCCGAGGGAAGCGCCGAACATCCCGACGTGTTTCGTGCTCGCGGCCTGGGTCAGCCCGTGGGGGAGCAACTTGTGTTCCACATCCGGGTTGTGGCCGCGGGCGATCTCGGCCAGCTGGTCGATGACGAAGTGGGTGTCCGCCGCCCGGACGTCGATCAAGTCGCGCGATTTGGTGCCTGGCGGCAGCATGCTCACCTCATGTCGCCCGCCAGGGAACACCACATCGCTGGTGTCGTGGGTGTGGTCGATGGTGATGACCAAGTAGCCGCGGCTGGCCAGGTCCTGAACCAGTGCCGTGCCCGTCGCACGGTTCCCACGCCCGCCGGGCGAGTAGAGCAGCACCGGCAGCTTGCCGGCTTTGCGGTCAACCGGGGCGCCGGTGTGCCCGGCAGTGGTGGGCAGGGTAACCCCGCCCGGCAGCACCTGCTGGCTGTTGGGGAGAAGTGCGGCGGGATAGCGGGAGGTGTGTGTGGCCGGGTACCACAGCGAGACCATCAACTCGCGCTGCTGTCCGGGCACCCACGGATCCATGCGTTTCGAGTCGCGCAGGTGGAGATCGACCGTTCCGACGCGATGGCGCCCGGTCGGGGCGGGGAGAGTCAGCTGGCCCGGGGCCGGCGCCACCTTCAAGGACGCCGTCCGGCGCGGGTGTGGCGCCGCGTCCAAGCCCACCGCCTGGCCCGGGGCTTGCGCCGCGTCGTCCAAGGCCACCATCTGGCCCGGGGCTTGCGCCGCGTCGTCCAAGGCCGCCGCCGTGGTCGTGGGCGCACTGGCGGTCTTCTCGGCGGCGGTGGCCGGCGCGACCGCGGCGCCCAGGGCGAGGGTCAGTAGTCCTGTGGTGCCGGCGACCCGGGTGCGCAACCGGCTCTGGCGCCTTCGGGCGTGTTTCATGGGCAGCCCCCTCCATGGTGGTGATCGCCACGTGAACCGGCGATCGGCTGGCGATCATCGTATAGGCAATTTGCCATGGTCGTGCCAACCCCGCTGATTGTCCGGGGAGTTATGCCCATGGCGGTTGGTGAGATGGGCGCTGCTGACGCGTCCAGAAAATGCAGGGTGTGACTTCGTGCCCCGTCCGTTGCCCGGCCGCTGTGGCCGGCCATTTCCCTGGACGTATCCGTGCTGGGAACGGTCTGTCGGCGCTCGTGGAGTATGCCACCGAGGTGAGCGGCGTCGGGTGCCGATACGGACACGTGCGGGACAAATACCCCGGTGCGGCCGGTGGTAGTTGTCAAAGCCTGACAACTTGGCAGCCTCAGGGAACCAGTCGCAGCCGCAAAGGCCGATGTCGGCAAAGGGTCGACGTGCGCTGCTGTTCCGTTGCCTCGGCGCGGTGGCTGACGGGGCGCTGCCCCCGGTCAGAAGGCCTCTGCGGAAGATGGCCGATTCATGCCATCGCCGGACGGTCGCCATCGGATCCAGAATTCGCTGGCGTTGCTTACGTTTTCACTGAGCGTTTTTGTTACGCGCCAGTTCGTGATCGCTGAGCCTTGCCGGCAACCCCCTGCGGGTTTGCGTATTCCTTGAGAAGGGGCGGTTTCAGGGGCGGTCTTGGGTGGACCCGCGACTGTGTGTGACGCGGCGAATGCGGATGGGAAACCTTGCAGGCAATCGCCCTGTTCGGCAGGGGCGTTGGGAATTACGCCACGCCGGGGCCGCACCGGGGAGACATAAGCGACCTCTCCCAAGGGCGAGTTGAGCGCAGTTCCGGCGAGCCGGTATACAAGGACCCAGCACGAACGGACTTGTGATTATCCTGTGCTCCCAGTATTCCTACTGGTCGAGTTGTCGCACGGCCATTCCCCACATGCCGAGAGGACGCTGTCCTGCACGCTGTTTACCGCGCGCCCCGTCCGCACCGCACCCGACGCCGTGCCGACATGCCTCTGCTCGGAGGCGTCCGCCCACCGATCGCCGCACTGCTCTGCACCCTGCTGGCAGTTGCCGCGTTCACCGCACTCGGTCTCGGTACCGTTCACGAACAGGATGTCCCCCAGGCCTTACGCGACGCCGAACGTCAGATCGCCGAGGATGCCGCCGACACGGTCGGGACCTCCATCAACGCCAGAGCCACGGCAGTGCGCCGCGCTGCGGCGTCGGACGCACCCGCGGGCAGCAGCACTCCGGTGGCACTCCTGCGGTCCCTTCTCCCGTCCGGGCACCCTGCGGGAGGCGGTGCGCTGCTCGACCCGCGCACTGGCAGACCGCTGGCGGCCAGTGGCGAGACGGTGCCGCTGACCGGGGTGGATGTGCCGGCGCTGGTGCGGCCCGGTACCGCGAACATCGCGCCCCGGTTGGCCTTTTCGGGCCGTGGCGAACCGCGGCTGTTGCTCTTCGCCCGGGTGGCCGCCCCCGCTTCGGACGCCAAGCAGGACGAGAACCACGATCAGGCAGGAGACCTGAGGGAGGATCAGGGCGCGGAAGCACGCGAACTCCTGCTTGTCGTCTCGGAAAAGGTCGCTGCTCCAGCGGTGTACGGAGACGGACGCACCGGCCAACTGGCGGACCGGAACGGAAAGGTGCTTGCCACCGCCGCCACCACCGGCGCTGCCCCGGCACCCCGTACCGACCACCGTGCTCTGCCTGCCGCTGCGGCGAACGCCGCGAACGCCGGTCTCGCCACCGGCGACGTCTCGGGCAGCGAGCTCGGTGACGGTCACAAAGGGCTGCGCAGGGTCATGGGGTGGGCATCGGTCGCCGCGACGGACGGCAAGGACGACACCTCCGGCCTGGGGCTGACCGTTCTCACGGCCAGGGATGTGCCGCCGGCCAAGGAGGGAGCCGACCATACGTGGTTTGCCCTCGTGGCCGCGGGTGCGCTGGTGGTGATCACCGTGCTGGTCACCCTGGTGCTGTGGGGCAGCATGCAGCGTCCGCTGCTGCGGTTGCATCTGTCCGCTGCCCGGCTGGCCAGGGGTATCGGTGAAACGCCCAGTGACCGCGAGGAGTTGGCGCGGCCGGTGCCGGTTGCCGCGTTCGGCGAGCCCGGCAGGGCCGGCAGGGCGCTGGAGTCGATCCGCCGCCAACTGCTCGGCGAGACGGGACCGGAGCCCGTGCGGCCGGTGCGGCGCCGCCCCGGTGTCCGGGCGCTGGTCCTCGTCTGCGCACTCGTGATCGCCGCGTGGGGGATACCGCTGCTGTTCCTGCTCAACCGCGTACCGGCAGCCAAGGCCGTACCGGCAGCCGCCGTCGCCGACCAGCAGGCACGCACCGAGGCCGCCGCTGACCGGGTGCGGCGGTCCCTCGGCCGGAGCTGCACCGACCTTGCGACGGCGGCGTCAGCCCTCTCCGGTGCGCCACGCGAGCGGGCGGCGGAGGTACTGCGGCGCGAACGGGCCGACCACCCCACGTTCCGGTCGCTGTATGTGCTGGACCGCACCGGAGCCGTCGTGCTGCGGGTGGGCAGGCAGCCCCTGCGCACCCTCGCCCATGCGCCGACCGGCGACGGAATCACCCAGGTCAACACGTCGGGCCCGATCCCCGCGATCGCCGCCTACGCCCAGGTCCCGGCGGCCCGGAAGGCCAGGAACATCAAGGACGCCGCCCCGGCGGTCGTCGTCGCCGAGATCGGCGTGAACGCGCTGAACTCCCTGGTGGAGCGTCAGGGGCTCGGCAGTGTGTGGCTGACCGACAAGCGCCACAGAGTGCTCGCGGCGAGCGCCGGCTTCCAGGCCTTCCAGTCTCTTCCCCACCGGGGCCTCACCCGTCTGGCGGCCAGGACCGAGGCAGCACCTGGCAGCGCGGGCAGCCCGGCATCGGCCGTACTGCACACGGGGACGGCCCCGGGCGAGGGCCCGTCGGTCGCGGCCGCAGCGCCACTGGCGCAGAAGGGGCCCCTCGCCGGACTCGGTTGGCAAGTGGTCTCCGCCGAGCCTGCCGCAGCGCTCAAACTGGCGGCATTTCAGCTGCAAGCGCGCACCATGCTGGCCGGTCTGCTCGCCCTGTCCGTGGGCGTCGCATGCCTGAGCTGGCTGCACATCGTGGTGGTCAGGCCGCTGCGCGCCGTCACCCGGTGCGCGGAGCGACTGGCCGGCGGTGACCGCCGCACCGTCCTGTACCCGGTTCACCACGACGAGTGCGGCTCGGTCACCCGCAGTCTGGAACTGCTCCGGCAGGCGCTGGTGGAGAGGGACCGCGGTGGCGGGCGAGCTTACGCGGCCTCTGTCCCTGCCCCATCGTTCCGAAGCGGCGGCCCGCCGCAGCAGTGAAGGACCAACTGACGTGCTTTTTCTCTATGTTGTGCTGCTGTTGAGCTGTGCCGTGCTGCTGGTCGCCGGCGTGCTGGAGCAGCGGCGCCATTACGCCGCGCTGGCGCAGGTCCCCACTCGGGTGCTGGTCAACGGCATTCGCGGCAAGAGCTCGATCACACGGCTGTGCGCGGGGGCGCTGCGCGGGGGTGGGCTGGTCACCGTGGCCAAGACCACCGGCACCGCTGCCCGGTTCATCCACCCGGATGCCACCGAGGAACCGGTGTACCGGAAGCTGGGCATCGCCAACGTCGTGGAGCAGATCGGCATCGTCCGGCGCGGGGCGGCCTACCGGCCGGACGCTCTGGTGATCGAGTGCATGGCGGTGACGCCTGCACTTCAGGAGATCAACCAGGAGAAGCTGATCCGTTCCACGATCGGCGTGCTGTGCAACGTTCGCGAGGATCATCTCGCCGAAATGGGACCGACGTTGGACGATGTGGCCCGCTCGCTGTCCCGGTCGATGCCGGTCGGCGGGGTCTGTGTCACCGCCGAGCGGGAGCGGCTGCACATTCTCCAGGAGGAGGCGGACAAGCGGAGGTGCCGCCTGATCGCGGTGGATCCGGAGTCGGTCACGGATGAGGAGCTGCGCGGGTTCAGTTGGTTCACTTTCAAGGAGAACGTCGCCATCGCGCTGACAGTGGCCGAACTGCTCGGTGTCGACCGGGCCACCGCACTGCGCGGTATGTGGGACGCGCCGCCGGACCCCGGTGTGCTCTCCGTCGAGCGCTATCGCACACCGGACGGCAAACGACTGCGCTTCGCCAATGTCTTCGCCGCCAACGATCCCGAGTCGACGCTGATGAACGTCCGTCAGCTGGAGGAACTCGGTGCGATCCGCCGCCCGCTGAACGTGGTCATCAACTGCCGCCCGGACCGGGTCGAACGCAACGGGCAGATGGGAGCGATCGTCCCCGACCTGGACCCGGAGACGGTCTTCCTCATCGGGCATCCGGCCAAGAGCGCCCGCGACGGCATCCCGTCGGGCTGGTCGGGTCGGGTGGTGGACCTGGGCGGCGACCGGCGCGACGCACAGGAGCTGACCCGCGCTGTCCTTGACGAACTGGGGCCGGATTCCTCGCTGGTGGCCGTCGGCAATATCCACGGCCAGGGAGAGCTGCTTCTGGAGCACCTCGGCAAGCTGCTCCCTGACGACGCCGACGAGCCGCTTCCGGTCGCGCACCCGCCCGAGCCGGAGCCGTACAGCTGGGTGGCCTCGCTGAACCGCGCCGTGCCCGGCCCGCATACCCCGAGCCCCGCCTCCGCCCATGCCGACGCCCTGTACCAGCCGACAAGGAACTCGCTGTGATCCCCGTCAACGTCACTCCGCAGACCATCGCGCTGGGGATAGCCCTCGGACTGGTCTTCTCACTGGTCTGCTATCTGACCACCAACCTCTCTCCCGGCGGCATGATCACCCCCGGCTGGCTGGCGCTGACCCTCGTCACCGATGTCGTCCGGGCCGCAATGGTGATCGGCGTCACCGCGCTCACCTTCCTCGCGACCAAGGTCCTTCAGCGCCATGTGATCCTTTACGGGAAGCGGCTGTTCGCCGCCGTGGTCCTGTCCGCGGTGCTGCTCCAGACCACGGTGCTGCTCGCGCTCCAGCACGAGTTCCCGCTCCTTTACACCGCCCAGACCCTGGGCTTCATCGTGCCCGGCCTCATCGCGTACCAGTTGGTCCGCCAACCGCTGGCCGCCACCGTGATCTCCACAACGGCGGTGACCCTCGGCACGTATGTGGTGCTCGTCGCCGGGCTGCTGCTGGGGGCGCTGCCCATCGGCTGATCTCGCCGTTCCGCCCGCGTCCGCCGCGCCCGTCCGCACGTCGAAGAGGTCATCATGGGCACCGTCCCCACCCCGCGCCGCCGGCCACCAAGGGCGAGTGCCCGGCCGCGCGACGCCCTACGGCGACGGCTTCCACGCCCGAGGTGACGCAGGGACCGCCGCCTGTGAAGCCTACGAACGATCCCGTTCCCCAGCCCGACGTCCCATGAGAGACCCCGCCATGGCTACGACCGCCCTCGCCCGGAACTCCGTCGACCGCCGTCGGCGCACCACCGGGTTCCGTCAACATCTCACCGCGGGCTGGGAGTTGCCCGCGCTTCTGCTGATCCTGGCCCTTGCCACGGTGCTCTACGCCTGGGGCATCGACCGGTCCGGGGTACAGCCGTACTACAGCGCGGCCGCGCGGTCGATGGCGGCGAACTGGCACGCCTTCGTCTTCGGCGGGCTCGACCCGAGCGGCTCGATCACCGTGGACAAGATCCCCGGTGCGCTGTGGCCGCAGGCCCTTTCCGTCAAGCTCTTCGGACCGTACAACTGGGCGGCGGTACTGCCGCAGGTACTGGAAGGCGTACTGGCCGTCTGGGCGCTGCACCGGATCGTCCGTGCCTGGGCCGGCCCACGGGCAGGGCTGCTCGCCGCGCTGGTCCTCACGCTCACCCCGGTCACCGTCGTACTCGACCGGCACACGATCCCCGACACCCTGCTCGTCCTGCTGCTGGTCCTCGCGGCGGGATCGTTGCAGAAGGCCGTCGCCACCGGGAGGCTGCTGCCGCTGCTCCTCTGCGGGACATGGGTGGGGCTGGCCTTCCAGGCCAAGATGCTCCAGGCGTGGCTCGTCCTGCCGGTCTTCGCCGCGGTGTACCAGATGGCAGCGCCCGGCTCCCGGTGGAACCGGGCCTGGCGGCTGCTCCTCGCCGGGGCAACCGCACTCGTCGTCTCCTGTTCCTGGCTGCTGCTGGTGTGGGCGACCCCCGCACCGGACCGTCCCTACATCGACGCGACCACCAACAACAACCCCTTCACCCTGGTCTTCGGCTACAACGGGCTGAGCCGCTTCGGCCACGACCCGAACGCGCTGGGCGCCGTCGCCGGCACCGCGGCCAGCCGCACCACCGAGAACACGGGGTGGTCCATGCTGGTCAACCAGAGCGTGGGCCCGCAGATCGCCTGGCTGCTGCCGCTCGCCGTACTGGCCTTGGCGCTGGGAGTGTGGTGGCGCGCCGGACAGCCGCGCACCGACGGGCCGCGGACGGGCTTCCTGCTCTGGGGCGGCTGGCTGGCGGTTCACATCGTGGTCTTCAGTAACTCCAACGGCAACCACGGCTACTACACCGCCGTACTGGCCCCGGCCCTCGCCGCGCTGACCGGTGGCGGAGTCGCCCTCTTCTGGGCCGAGTACCGCGCCGGTGGCCGACGTCGAGCGGCGCTGCCCCTCGCCATCGGGCTCACGGCGCTGTGGGCCGTGGCAATCCAAGGTCGGCACATCGAATTCGCGCCCTGGCTGCTGCCGATGGTGCTGATGCTCGCTCTGTGCGGGACCGTCGGCCTGTGCACCCGCGGACCACGCACCACGCGACGGGCGGTGCACAGTGCCCTGGCAGCCTCCGTGGCGTCCATACTGCTCGCCCCGGCGGTCTGGGCCACCTCCTGCTTGAACCCGCGGTACGCCGGCTCAACGCTGTCGCCGCTGGCCGGACCGGTGGGACCCGACTACCGCGACCGGCCCCACCATCGGGTCACGTTCCGGCGGTACCCCTTGAGCCAGCCGTCCGCGCGTGACACCGCACTGCTGAACTACCTTTCCGCGCACCGTTCCGGGGAGAAGTACCTGCTCGCCACCCAAGCCGCCTACGGTGCCGAGCCGCTGCTGCGCGCCACCTCCCAACCCATACTGATCATGGGCGGCTTCACCGGCCTGACCCCCTATCCGGCCACACGACACCTCAGTGACCTGGTCTCCACCCACCAACTGCGCTACGCCCTGCTGACCACGCGCCGTCCGCCCACACCGGCATCGGCCTGGGTGAAGAGAAACTGCACCCCCATCTCCCCAAGCGCCTACGGTCGAACCTCGGAGGGCAGCTTTACCCTCTACGACTGCGCTCGACGAGCCAACTGACCTGCGATGACCCGGCGCCCACTAGTTCGCCGCCTGTTCCTCCACACCTACAACCACCACCGCAGCCACACTGCACTCGCAGGCCAGCCACCCATCAGCCGCGTGAACAACGCTCCGGGGCAGCACACCTAGGCCGAATGCCGTGCGATGGCGTGCCGGGTGCGGCACGCTGAGCGACTCTGGCCGGGCTGGACACGAGCGGTCCGGGCTGGAGGAGCGAGGGCATGGATGTGAAGCAGGTCGGTGCGGACACGCAGGAGATCCGTATCGCCACCGCGATGACGGGAGGCGTGAGCCTCGCGATCTGGATGGGCGGTGTCGCCCGCGAGCTGAATCTGCTCCAGCAGGCGGCCTGGCGGCGGTACCCGGCGACCGACCACCCGTTCGAATCCGAGCTCGGAGTGCCGACGCGATGCGACGGCAGGGTGAGAGACCTCTATGTCCGCCTCCTCAATCTGCTCGACGTCACGGTCAGCATCGACATGCTGTCCGGAACGAGCGCAGGAGGAATCAACGGGGCACTGCTCGGGCTGGCACGGGCGAACTCGCTCGACCTGGGTGACCTGCGCGACTTCTGGCTGACATCCGGCTCCTTCGAGACCCTGCTGCGGGACCCGAAGGAGTCCAAGCCGCCCTCGCTGCTTCAGGGCGACGGTGTGCTGTTCAAGGACCTGCTGGCGGGGATCGGGCAGCTGAAGGCGGCGGATCGGCACTTCCAGGCGCCCGCCCTGCCCGACGGAAGCGCACGGAAGACCAAGCTCTTCATCACCACCACCCTGCTCACGGGGGAGACGAGCCGGTTCACCGACAGTCTGGGGACCCTGGTCCAGGACGTGGACCGGCGAGGTCTGTTCGTATTCGACGAGGAACAGCTCACGGGCCCCGACCGCAACGACCTGGTGGCCCTCGCGGCGCGTTGCAGTGCCTCCTATCCCGGCGCCTTCGAGCCCGCGTTCGTTCCGTACGAGAAAGAGATCCCCGCTTCCGGCGCCAAAGTCCCCAGGCACCCCGCGATGGGGAAGTTCGTGAACATCACCCGTGATCACTGGGTGGCCGACGGCGGCCTGCTCGCGAACCGCCCGATCGGCCCACTGCTGCAATCCATCTTCGACCGCCCGGCCGAACGCCAGGTCAGACGGGTGCTCCTGTACGTCGTCCCGTCCCCCGGCGAAACACCCGACCCGCGCGAAGCGCCTCAGGAGAAGGAATCCTTCGACGCCCCCTGGACCTTGGGTGAGGCGCTGCTCAAGGACCTCGGCGGCGTCCTCGGCCAGAGCATTCAGGCGGACCTGACAGCCCTGCGCCGCCACAACGAGCGGGTCGATTCGATCCGTGACACCCGGCTGCGGATGGCGGAGATCGGCGTACGGTGCCGCTCCATCGGCCGCCTGCTCACCAAGGAGATGCTGACCGACTACCGCGCACGCGAGGCCGTCTGGCTCGTCCGGCCTGTCATCGCTTCACTCATGCGGGCCGTGACGACGATGCCGAAGGAACGGATGCCGAAGGCCTGGCTCAAGGCGCTCGAACCGGGGCTCAGCGCGGAGCAGGTCTGCCGGGACGCGGCCGCGGCGGCGGTCTCCGCCGAGTGGATCCATCCCCGGCCGGGAGACAGCGCCCGGCTGGCCAAGTTCGGGCGACCCGCATTCGACGGTGCCAAGGCCACGGTCCTGGCGATGCTGCAAGCGGCGTACATCAGCAGGCCGGACGCCTGGACCCAACTGTCGGCACTGACCCGCCGGACACACGAAGCCTTCGTCACCAAGGCGCGGCCGGACACAGACGCTCTCGTCGACGAGACGCTCAGGGCTCTTGAGGGGACCGGCTGGCCCGCTCTCCCCGAGGTGGCCAAGACCGTTGCCCAAAAGTACGAAGCACAGCTGAGGGCACCTGCCAATCCCTCCGAGGGATCGCTCCAGGACGGCTGGGAAAAGCTGGCGGCGATCGTGGGCGACCTGCGCTTGCTCATCGGCGACGACGACGGCGCGCCGCCGGCCACGGAGCGTCCCTTCGGACGGAAGACGGCAGTGGAGCGACAGCGGAGCGCCTCTCGGGAGCTCAGGTGCTACCTGCAATTCCTCCGCGAAGACCTCGGAGCCGTCCCGACCTATCTGCTCGACCTGCACGTCGCCACGCGTTCCGTGCTGCCCGTCGACGTGGAGGTGGAGCAGCCTGTCGAGCTCATCCAGGTGAGCGCGGACACCCGCAGTATTCTCGCCCCGAATCGGGTCACCGCGGCCGCCAAGCTCAACGGAATGCAGCTGCATCACTTCGGAGCCTTCTACAAGCCCTCGTGGCGGGCGAACGACTGGACCTGGGGCCGACTGGACGGCGCCGGCTGGCTCGTCCACATGCTGCTCGATCCTCGGCGTGTCCAACAGCTCGCCGAAAAGTCACCCGCCCCGCAAGGGGAACGGAGCCTCTGGTTCTACGAGGAACTGCGCCTGAACGTGCTCGATGGCATGGAGCCGGCGGGCTGGCCGGTGCAGAGGTCGGGCGAGCCCGCGATCCTGCTCACCGCCGACAGGGTCCGGGATGAGCTGAAGTATCTCGACGACCCTGCCCAGCCCGTACCGGCCGGCCTCCCGTTGACCTCCCTGTGGGTGGCACTGCGCTGGCAGGAGTGGATCGCCGCGAATGAACTGCCGGTCGTGGCACAGCAGATGCTCAGTACGCCCGCCACCCGGCACGACCCATGGGCCAGAAAGGTGCTCGATGAGGCCGGGAGCCTGGACAGAGCGCTGGCGGCGGCTCAGGCAGCCACCTCGGCCGCCGTGAGCCGCAACTGGAGCCGGCAGCAGCGGAAGCTGATCGACTCCGCGCGCGAGCCCGGTGCGGCAGTAGAGCCCGTGAACGCGCAGGCGGTGGCCGCGACCCTCGCCACCTGCCCGGTCCCGGACGAAACACTCGCCAAGGAGCTGGGCCAACCACTCTTCACACGCACGGTCACCAAGGCCCTGGCCACGGCGACCGGCGCCCTCACCGGATTCAAGGAGCCACCGGCGTCGGTCAAACCCTTCTTCTCGTCCGCCCGCACCGTCACGATGATGTCCTACCGGGCGGCCGGCCTCACCAGCGGCTCGCCCCGGGTGCTGACGGTCCTCGGGCTGGTCTTCATGGCCTTGGCGATCTGGGCGATGAACGGGGGCGGCGCCCTCCTGGGTCTCACCGCGGTGGTACTCCTGGCCATCGGATCCCTGCTCATCGCTCTGGCCGCCTGGGGCCTGAGCAGACGGCTGCTCCCGGCCTTCCTGACCCTGATACTGGTCGCCCTGATCGTGATCGGTGCGACAGTCAAAAGGCAATGGCTGTTCGGGAAGAAGGCCGAGGAGCCCCCTTGCTGCGGCGCCGAGCCCAAGGCCGACGTCGGCTGGGTCGGAAGGAATGTGCTCCCCTGGCTACAGGAGTCTCCATGGCATCCCCTCATCATCTTCGCCGGGCTGGTCGTGCTGGTCGTGCTGATCAGCGGTGCGATCGGCAAACTGGCGAAGATCGTCCGGCGACGGCGGACGGAACGATGACGAAGTCCCTCGTCAGGCACCGCGCCGGCAGACACCGCACGGGAGCGGTGGCCTGAACAGCAACTTCACCGCGCCAGACGGCCGCGTCACATGTACGGAGCATCGGGCATCCGAATGACTCACCATACGAGCCGGGCCCACAGGAAGTCACTGGGCCCGGCTCCCTGTGGATCACAGCGAGGTGGCAGCGCCTCGGTTGTGGATGGATCGGTACGTCGCTGTACCACCGACATCCGCCACGACCGCCGGACAGGCCGCGCATGCTGCCGCACCCCGCTGCGAGAACCAGCGGCAGTCACGGCGGATACCGCAGGTCGGGAGCGATCGGTCCTCGTCCGCCGTCGCCAGCCGGAGGCGGGCTAGCTCGGCCTCGTCCGGTTCGTCCAGAAGATGGTCGATGACGTCACAGGCGCTGCCTGTCCACTGAGGGCAGCCGCCCTCAGCGCACGGCCCGGTGAACCGGTAACGGCTCTCCGGTCTGCCGGATGCTTCCAGCCGGTCGGCGAACTTCTGGTCGACGGACACCGGCACAGGGAGATAGGCCAGTCGCCCGGCATCAGTCATCACACCGAGCAGGGAGACACCAGGCGTACACGAGGCACTCGGACAGGCTCGCGGTGAGCCGGAGCAAGGCCCCGCCCCGCCCGCCCCACCGTGACTCATCGGTCGATCCCAGCCTCCGAGAAGGCGAACTCCTGGAGCTCCTCGATCACGCCGTCAATCGGCCTGCCGTACCAGCGGATCCTCGGGTCCAGGCGCACCCCCACGGCATCGCGCGGCACGAGGCCGCCCAGCGCCAGCGCGCCGGCCTGGGCGATCGCCCGGCTGACCTGTTCCTGCTGCTCCTCAGTGAGGTCCACGCCGGTGACGACGAACTTGAACTCATTCTTGCTGTTGGTCTTCATGACACTCCTTCACGGCAGAAGGTGAGAGCGGCCCGGGGGATCGGCTACTGCTTGAGGATGACCGGCGGCTTGCGCGGATCCTTCGGGTCCGGCGGGCCGGTACCGACCGAGTACGTGATCAACGCCGGCGGTGCGATCGGCGCACCACCAGGTAGCTCCTGGCGAACGACGATGCTGAGGTCGTCGCCGGAGGATTGAGGTCCAGAGGTGGGTGGTCCAGAAGTGGGTGGTGAGTTCAGGGGCAGACCGGCCCTCCCGTCGTCAGACCGCTCGCCAGTGTTTCTGTCGCGCTCGAACCGGAGGGTTTCTGCACCGGGGCACGCGGCGACGATCACCCGGCTGGCGCACTCATTGCCACTCGGAGAACGGAGCGTCGAGTGAGCCCCCTGCTCTGGGGCCCTTCGGCCCCCACACCGCGCCGAACAGCCCCTGCACCGGTCACCGTCCGCGTGTGCACTCTGGTGGTGACCGGCTGGTGCAAGGCCGGTGGCCGCACGTCGTCGGCGAGATCCGGGAGAAACCGCCATGACCACCACGCCACTTCTCAGTGTTCTTCCCGCCGACGGGCGCGAACGCCTGATGCAGTTCGCCCAGGAGGTGTCGTTTCCGGCAGGTACGCGGCTCTTCGAGGAACACGGGTCCGCCGACCGGTTCTGGATCATCCGCACCGGTTCGGTGAATCTCGACATCCAGGTAGCGGGCGGGCGGTCGGTGGTTGTCGACATGCTGGGCCACGGTGACCTGGTGGGCTGGTCATGGGTGGTGCCGCCGTATACCTGGCGTATGGGAGCGGAGGCATTCACCCCCCTCCGGGCGTACGAATTCGATGCGACGGCGGTACGTGCACTCTGTGAGGCGGACCCGGACCTCGGCCTCGCAGTGACCCGTAGCGTCCTCGGTGTGGTCGCACGCCGTCTTCAGGCCACACGGCTTCGTCTCGCCGATATGTGCGGGCCCGGAGCAAGCAGCATGCCGGCACCCTCGTGAAGGCAGCCAGGCGACGCTCTCCGTACATGCCCGGGACACGGAGTGCTTCGACGGCTGCTGCAAGGAGAGCCGAGCGACCCACCCGTCCCACTCCATCCGGCCCTGCTCCCCGACGGCTGACGCTGCAACGATGACGTAGCGGGCACTTCTTCGCTGATCTGGGAAGGCGGTGGGGACGATGGTGCGCCCCCTGGTCGTCGGCGTCGACGGATCGGATGCGAGTTTCCTGGCGCTCGACTGGGCGGTGGACGAGGCTGCCCGCCACGCACTGCCGCTGCGTCTGGTGTATGCCTCCCGATGGGAGCGTTACGAGGACACGGCGCTCGGGCTGAGCCTGAAGCGTCCTGCCGGGGAAGTACTCGCCGACAACATCGTCGGGGCCGCGGTCGAACGCGCCAACCTGCGCAACGCGGACGTCAATGTCTCCACACAGGTCCTGGGGGACGACCCGGAGTCCGTGTTGCTGCGTGAATCCGACCATGTGTCCGGGGTGATCGTCGGCTCGCGCGGTCGCGGCGCGTTCACCGGCCTGTTGCTGGGATCGGTCGGACTGGCAGTCGCAGGCCGGGCCCATTGCCCCGCAATCGTCGTACGCGGAGACAAGGCGGGGCTCGCAGGGACGCATGAGCGCGTCCTGCTCGGCGTCGGCGACTCGGCCAAAGGCTCGGAAGCCGTCCGATTCGCCTTCCAGGAAGCAGCAGCCCGTGGCTGCGCCCTCGATGCCGTCCGCGCCTGGCGCTGTCCCGCGCACGAGAGCACCGACCACCCGCTGCTGCCCGGGGATCCGGAGCGCTACCACGAGGGCCGGGCATCGGCCGTGCTGGACGAGGCGCTGGAGGAGACGGCCGGTGAGTTTCCGACGGTGCGGGTACGGCGCGTCACGGTTGAGGGCCCGGCCCACAAGGTGCTGCTGCAACGCTCCGCCGCCGCGGATCTGCTGGTGATCGGAGCGCTCCGCCGCGACAGCCATCTGGGGCTCCAACTGGGGCGTGTGGCGCACACCGCTCTGCACCACGCGGAGTGCCCCGTAGCGGTCGTGCCTCAGCCGGCGTGAACGCAGTCAGACGGTCCAAGGGGTCGTCACGGGCCGGGACCTGACCGTACGCGGGCTTGCGGCGCAGGCGAGTGCGGCCACTCCGGTCGGTGACGGGATGACGGGATGACGGACTGTGAATTTCGCGCGTCCGACCGGCGTCAGCCCTCAACTCCTCGTCCTCATGAGGTGGTTGCCCTTGGTGCGTGCGAGCCCATGACGCGAATGCGCCGGCCGGTGATCCGCGTCGGGTGGATGGCGATCCATTGGTGACGGCCGTCGCCCACCCAAGGGCAGGTGTGCGCATGCTCCTCCAGACGGCGGGACGGTGTCAGCGGCGGTCGTGGCTCGCCCAGGGGTTGCGGCTGCGGTCATGGGGCGGCGGGCCCGTTCAGGACGACCTTGAGCGCGCCGCTGTCGGCCGGGGTGGAGAAGACGTCGTAGGCCTCTTCCATACGCTCAAGGGGGAACGTGTGGGTAACCAGCGACGACAGGTCGAGCCGTCCCGCTGACGCCATCCGCAGCAGCACCGGGGTCGTGCAGGTGTCCACGAGCCCGGTGGTGATGGTCACGTCCTTGATCCACAGATCTTCGAGGTGCAGCGTTGCCGGCTTTCCATGGACGCCGATGTTGGCGATGTGTCCGCCAGGGCGTACGACGCGGGTGCACAGCTCGAAGCTCTCCGGCACCCCTACCGCCTCGATGGCGACATCGGCACCGAACCCGTCGGTGAGGTCCGAAATCAGGTCTTCGGGGCCCTCCGAGGCCTTGACGATTGCGTCCGCTCCGAGCTGACGAGCCGCCTGTAGACGGGGCTCGGCCAGGTCGACGGCGATGATCCGGGCGGGGGAGAGGAGCCGCGCCGTGATGATGGCAGCCAGCCCGATGGGCCCCGCACCGATCACGGCGACGGTGTCGCCCGGCCGGACGGCCCCGTTCAAGACCCCCACCTCATAAGCCGTGGGGAAGATGTCGGCCAGCATGACCGCGTCGTTGCTCGCCACGGAATGCGGCAGGGGATGGACGGACAGGTCGGCGAAGGGAACGCGTACGTATTCGGCCTGGGCCCCGTCGATCAGGTGCCCGAGCACCCAGCCGCCGCCTCCCAGGCACTGGCCGTACCGCGCTTCCTTGCAGAAGCGGCAGCGGCCGCAGGCGCAGATGCACGAGACCAGCACCCGGTCGCCCGGCCGGACGGTCCGTACGTCACCGCCGACCTCCACGACCTCGCCGACGGCCTCGTGCCCCAGCACCGTGCCCGTTGCCACGTCGGGCACATCGCCTTTGAGGATGTGCAGGTCCGTGCCGCAGATCGTGACGGCGTCGACGCGGACGACGGCGTCGGCGGCGTCCTTGATGCCAGGATCCGGGACCTGGTCCCAGGAGGACTGTCCGGGCCCGTGATAGACGAGTGCCTTCATGATGCGCATCTCCCTGCACGAGGAAGGTGAGTTGCCTTCATGCCCAGCCTCGGGCTGAGTGCGTAGGCGGCACATGGGCCGGTCGGCCCCGACGCGGGGTGCATCGGCCCCAACAACACTCCACGGTGCCTCCCCACACGGGGCGTGCTGTGCCATGGGATCAGTCGTGAGGGACGATCGCTACCGGACACGGGGCGTGGTGCACGGCTGCCTGTACGACGTGGCCGATGCGAGGGGGCGACAGACGGCCTCTGTGCCGACGGCCGACCATCAGCAATTCCGCGTTCGCGGTGCCGTGCAGAAGTGCCGGCGCCGGACTCTCCAATATCACCTGCTCGTCGACGTGCACGTCCGGAAACTTCGCCCTCCACGGGCGCAATGCCGCAGCCAACTCGTCTCGTGCGATCTGAGCCGATTCCTCGGCAGCAGTCCGGTCCACTCCGCCGCCGCGGTTGTAGGCGTACGCAGACAGATGTCTGCCGTGCACGGCGCGCAGCGCGACGGCCCGCCGGGAGGCGGTTTCGAAGGCGAAGGCCAGCAGGCCGTCACAGGCGGCGTGCAGACTGACGCCGACCGTTACATTGCCGCTTCCGATACTGGGCGGGGTGTCCGGCTGGGCACGGACAAGAATCGTCGGGACGGCGGTGCGGGTCACCAGCTCCAGACCGATCTCTCCCAGGGTGAAGCGTGCGGCGGCGCCCAGGCCTCGCGAGCCGAGAACCAGCAGGTCCGACTGTTCAGCCGCCTTGGCCAGGGCGTCCAACGGGTCTCCGCGGACCAAGCTCACGTCCACCGGAAGGTCCGGGTGGGACGATGCCACCGCTGCCTGAGCCTCCTCGGTGATCCGGTGCGGCCAGTGGTCCTCTTCCGCTTCCGTGGGCGGCGCGCCGGTTGGCTCCCGGCCGAGCAGGATCCAGGCGTGCAGAAGCCGCAGCCGCGCCTTGCGCAACTCCGCCTCCCGCGCCGCCCACAGCGCGGCGGACAGGGACTGGAGGGTGCCGTCCAGACCGACCGTGATGAGGTCCTTCATGAGCGTGCTGCGCTCCCTTCGGCCGAGCCGGCGACGATGGCCGGCTTCAGGTCTTCGGAGACCGAGACGACGCCGTCGACGCCGGCGCACATGCGGACAAGAACGGGGGTCAGGAGAGGATCGTCCACGGAGCCGTGCAGTGCCACCTTCCCCTGGACGACGTCGGCGGCCACGCCTGCCGCGCCGAGACGGGCAGTGCGCCCGATGATCTCCCGAGAGATCTCCTCCTGGATCGCCTTGTCCTGGCGGAGGAAGACGCGCAGCAGATCGCTGCGGCTGACGATGCCCAACAGCACGTCCGTCTCATCGACCACGGGCAGACGCTTCACGTTCTGTGCCTCCATCAGCCGTGCCGCCTCCACCACGGTCCATTCCGGATGAGCGCAGACGGCCGGAGCGGACATGAGCTCGCCGGCGGTGCGCCCCTCGGCCCGGGCCCGCTCCCACGCCTCGAGGTGGGGCAATGGTGTCCTCCCGGAGAGATCGGGCTGGTCAGCCGCCTTCCGCAGCAGGTCGGCCTCGGAGACGATCCCAGCCGGCCTGCCGAGGCTGTCGAGTACCGGCACGGCACTCACCGCGTTGTCCGCGAGGATCTGCGCGATGTCCTTGAACGGCGTATCGAGCTCAACGCTCACGACCTGCCTCGTCATGAGCTCACCTATCGTGCGGTGCTCCATCTCCGGCTCCCTTCACCGTGGCGGACCACGCATCGCTCCACTTCTTCAGCGTGGCCGGAGCAGGGGCCGTCCCGGCATGAGCCACTCGGCCCCATCGGCCCGCCGGCAGGCCCGAAAGGCCCGAGTGGCCTGAGGCAAGGGACCTATGGCCCCTGACACGACCAGATCGGCCCCGCAAGGCTGAAGGAGCCCACCGATCCACCGTCCGCCCCGTCCTGGAGGCCCCGGTGTTCACCCAGACCCTCGACGACACGCTGGTGAAGACCCTCGTCGCCGACGCCGTCATGGCGCCGTCCATGCACAACGCCCAGCCCTGGCACTTCAGCTACGCCCGCGGCAGCCGTACGTTCACCCTCTCCGCCGACCTAGAGCGCGCGATGCCGCACGCCGACCCCACGACCCGAGCCCTGCACCTGGGCTGCGGCGCCGCGCTGCTGAACCTGCGAGTGGCCGCATCTCACGCCGGGCATCGCACCTCAACGACCCTCCTCCCCGACCCGCACGCCCCGGCGTGCCTGGCCGCCGTGCGGCTGGACGACCCTCATGAGCACATGGACGAGTCCCTCCCCGGCCTCCATCCCGCCCTCCGCAACCGCCACACCAGTCGCTCCCCCTTCACGGAACGCCAGATCCCGGACAACATCCGCGCCACTCTCGCCGAGACCGCGGCCCGAGAAGGGGCACAGCTGAGCTTCCTCACCACCCCGCACCGCGAGACCGTGCTGGACCTGATCATGCATGCCGAGGGCTACAACCGGATGGACGACGGCCGCGATGCCGAACAGCGCCGCTGGACCCACGACACCGCGGCCGAACCAGCGGTCGACGACGGCATCCCGGACTACGCCTTCGGACCCCGCAAGCGCACCGGCTCGGCCCCTCTCAGGGACTTCGCCGGCCGGGGCACCGTGCCCGACCGCGCCTACGCCGACTTCGAGGAACGCCCCCAACTGGCAGCGCTCAGCACCGTGGGCGACACCCCGGCCGACTGGCTACGCGCCGGTCAGGCGTTGGAGCGGGTCCTGCTCCTGGCCACCCTCCAAGGGCTCGCCAGCTCCTTCGCGACGCAGCCCGTCGAATGGCCGGATCTGCGATGGATCCTGCGCGACCCGCAGTCCGGCACCGGTTATGTGCACATGATCCTGCGCCTGGGGTACGGCCCAATGGGCCCCAGGACCCCGCGACGCTCGGTGGATCAGGTGTTGACGATCAAACCCTGATGCTTGCCGGACGGGTTCAGCACGTCGATTGCCATGCTCCGGGTCACCCGACAGCAATCTCCCGTCCGCCGCCGGGGCGGTCCCGCTCCACACCTGACCCCGCCGCAATCTCCGGCTTGCCTGCGCCTGCGCCTGCGCCTGCGCCTGCGCCTCAGCCTGCGCGGAGAGGACCCCACTACCAGTACCTCGTCCGCTAGCCGAACAGCTGGCTGATGCCGCCTCGGCCATCTGCTCCGCTCCACATCATGGCCCCCACCCAAAAGGGGAACCAACGCGCCTGCTCCGGCAGCAGTGGAGCGGCCATTAACCAGACGAGCGGCAGGACAGCGAACGTCAGGCAGCAACACAAGCCACGTTTGCCAGAAGCGGACGAGTCTCGCGAATCCGTAGTCATCTCGTGAAAGTAAGCGGTGCCTACGACGCGCGCATGAGTACCCGTACTTACGGCGGTCACTTGCGGTAGCTCTGGGAGGTCCTCCGTGGTCGGATCTGCGGCCGTGGCCGGCCGGTGACGCCGCAAGCCTCCGCCGTCACACCGCTCCATCGATTCATCGCCGCTTTGCTCGCCGCTGCCCTTCGCCCGCGGTCCTTCCTCGCCCCGCAACCGGCCGCGGTGCCGACGGGAGCGGCACCCGGTCGGCCCGGCGGTGCCGGCGCTCCGTATGCTCGCGGCGCGGGGAACCGGAAGCTGACCACCTTCGGAGGCGAACGACCATGTCGGAACAGCGTGTTGTCCTGGTGACGGGCGGGGGAACGGGAATCGGGGCCGCCACCGCCCGGCTGCTGCGCACGGCCGGGCACCAAGTCGTGATCTCCGGGCGGCGGCCCGAGCCACTGCGCCGGGTGGCCGAGGAGACCGGAGCGCTGGCCCACCCTTCCGACGCCGCCGACCCCGAGGCCGTGCGCGAGCTCGTGGAGACGACGGTGACGGCGTACGGGAGACTCGACGGTGTGGTGCTCAACGCCGGAATCGGGCGGGGTGGCGCGGTCGGCGACACCGCGGTCGAGGACTGGGAAGAGCTGCTACGGACCAACCTCACCGGCCCGTTCCTGCTGCTGCGTGCCGCGCTGCCGCATCTGCTGGCGGCCCGTGGCGCGGTGGTCGGGGTCGCCTCGGTCGCCGCGCTCCGCAACAGCGTCGGCAACGCCGCCTATGCGACGTCCAAGGCGGGTTTCCTCCACCTCTGCCGCTCCCTCGCCGTGGACTACGGGCCGCAGGGGCTGCGGGCCAACGCGGTGTGCCCGGGCTGGGTGCGTACGGAGATGGCCGACCAGCGGATGGCGCGGTTCGCGGCGGAGGCGGGGCTCGCGGGCGGTGCCGAGGCGGCATACGAGGAGGCGAACCGGCTGACTCCCGCTGGACGGCCGGGCGATCCGGAGGAGGTCGCCGAGGCGATCGACTGGTTGCTGTCGCCGGCCGCGTCCTACGTCAACGGGGCCGTCCTCACCGTCGACGGCGGAGTGACCACGGTCGGCGTCGGCGGTGCCGCCTTCGACTACCGGATCGAGGCGCGCACCCCGCGCCTGTAACGGACTATCGGACAGGCCTGGTGACCTGTCCAGCTGCGCATCCGGTCACGGAACGCGTGCTCCCTGCCGACATGGGGCTGACATGGGGCGGAAGGCCGTGCCGCTGTTGAGAAGCAGGGCGCGGCCGGGTGCGCGACCAGAGGAGCCTTGTCCGCATTCCGACGCTGTCCCGCTGCGTTATCGCTCCTGCGCGCTTTGTAAGGTTCATGTTCATGGCGATGTGGAACCCATTAGCGGCCGTGGCCCAGCCGCAGCCTTCAGCGGCCTGGCAAGCGCCGACCGAGAACGAGCGAAAGCTTTACGAGGCAAAGGCGCGCGGTGACTGGGTTGGATACTTCGATGTGCTCGCCGACTGCGACCTCTTCATCTCGATGTCCCGGTGGGAGGCCGACGGGCCTGACACGGGTCCACCGATGTCCTATTGGAGCCCGGTCGTCGGCCGGTGGTGCGAAGTCGTCCTGACCGAAGGCGTCCTGCCGGCCCCCGCGCCCGATCCGGTGTTCGGCCTCATCTCCCTGGGCGACTTCGCCGAATCGTGGGGCAACGATGAACGGTGGCTGGCAGTCAACCCGGGCACTCCGTGTGAGGCGTACTTCCCGCCCAATCCGGGGTTGTGGAAGGCACATGCGGACCGCGGGAAGGGGTCGGACGTGCAGCGTGGCACTCTGCGAACCCTGTGGGTGGGCGCCCCGCTCCAGGGACCCGTCGCCCACGGGCTTGGGTGCGGGGCGCTGATGAACGTCGCCAACGGTGCCCTGTGGAACGCCATGGGCACCCATGGCAACGGCTACTTCCTGGAGCGCAAAAGTCTGGAACAGTGGTGGGGAGTGACCGACCGAAGCAGCTGGCAAGGTGCACTGGACGGCCTCCTCAAAGGCAGGGGTGTCAGAGGCCCGTGGGAGTTCGTACTGGAGGTTCGCAGCTCCCTGTCCCAGCAGTTCGGGGGCCAGGTCGATCCGGCACTGTGGCGGGAGACGGCTGAAAAGGCGTTGCTCCACAGCGCTGCCGAAAGAGGCGGTACCGTCTCCGACGCCGAGGTCGCCGGGGTGAAGCAACTGATCGGCCGTATTACGCGCTACGAAGGCCGTTTTCGCGCGGACGGCATCCTTGCCGCCAACGGTCGCGTGCGGTCCGCGCTGGCGTGGGACTACGGACGGGCTTCCTGCATGGCCCGCTGGGGAGTCGGCGCCCGCTTCACGGATATCCCGGAGGCTGAACAAGCCGTATTGCACGTCTCACGTCTGAGCAAGATGACCTACAACTCCTGGGAGGAATTCGCGGCCGGCTACATCCTCGGGCGCTGCCTGCACTTCGACGACGAGCAATTCGGGCACTGGTACACGCAGATGCTCCACGCCCATCAAGTGCTGGCCACCCACGCCGAAAGCCCCTGGCGGACCGTCTCCTGGGCCTGACACGTGTAGGGCCACCCCCGGAACCCCTCGATCCACGCGGCGCTCGGGCACGGCGCCGACTCCGACTTCGGCGCCCGCTGCGTAGGTATCTCGAAGACTGTGCACCACTTGGTTCGAGTGCCTGGGCTGTGGTCGCATGGTGGCGATGCTCTCCAACGAATCTTCCGCAGACTCCAAGGCGCGGGTACCCGCGAGCCGGGCTCCCCAGGACGGCCCGGCCTCGAACAACCGGGGCCCGGATGTGCCGTCGGCCCAGGGCGGCGAAGAGCCGGACGCCTCGTCGCCCCAGGGCAACACCGCCGGCCCCGACTCCGTTACAGGCACCGGCACCGGCAGCGCCACCGCCGCTGACTCAGCTGCTGCCGCAACCGCAGCCGACGCAGGCACTGACAACACGGTCACCGGCGACCAGAAGAAGCACCCGCGGGCCGCGCGCAAGCCGCGGCGGATCGTGCGGAGAACTGCGAAGGTGGTCGTCGCGCTGGCCGTCGTTCTTGCGTTTCTTGCGCTCGGGGACCGGTGGGCCGTGCTCTACGCGGAGAACCTGGCGGCGCAGCAGGTGCAGAAGGCGCTGAAGCTGCGCGCCGAGCCCGAGGTGCACATCGACAGCTTCCCGTTGATCGGGGAGGTGCTCGCGGGCAACATCGACCATGTCGAGGTCGACGTCCCCGATGTCGACGCGGGGCCGGTCTCCGTCGCTCAGGTGAAGGGGACGGTGGACGACATCCGGATCGTCGGCAGCCTGCCGTCCTCGGTCAAGGGTGCGGTGCTGAGCCGGGTGCGCGGTGACATCCTGCTGGATTTCAAGGACCTGAACCGCGAAGTCGGCGCGTCACAAATCCACTTGATGCCCGGCCCTGAGAAGAACACAGTGCTGGCCGGCGGCGAGGTGCCGGTTGGCGACAAGCAGGCCCAGATCCGGGGGCGCGCACAGTTGCAGCGCACCGGGGACCGTGGCCTGCGCATGACCGTGCGAGACACGCGCGTGGTGGTGCCCGGCCTGCTCACGTACGTACCGGGCAAGGGCGGTGGCTTGCAGCTGACTGCACCCGTCGCCGACAAGATGGACAAGGGCGAGCTGCAACAGGCGACCGGGAAGCGCGTCCTTCCGCAGCAGATGATGAAGGGCGGTGTGCTGGACACACTCGTGGACCATCCTTCGCTGCTCAAGCCCACCGGCATCGATCCCTCGCTCATCCAGGGCCTACAGAAGCTCCGGGAGCCGAAGGTCGCGCAGAAGATGGAGTTCTCCGCTCAGCTGCCGGACAACCTGCCGGGCGACATCCGGCTGCGCGACATCTCCGTGACCAAGAACGGTATTCGGGCGCATCTGACCGGCAAGGACGTACCGGTGGGCTAGCGAGCTCGTGCATGGTTGGCGGTAAGGCGTCGAGCTCCTGATCGTCGGCCATGGTCGTGTGGTGGGGAACGCGTCTCGTGCAACGATCATCAGCGACCGGAGGATCAGGGGGCTGGCGGCTAGCGTGATCGCACCCACCGCGGGTGCGGACCGTCCGGTCGATGGCGAGGGCAACGCGACAATCAGTGCCCTCGCCCAACCCTGGTCATAGGCTCGCTATCTGCCGTCGCCGGATGGCTGGGGCAGCGACGCGGGTACGCGGGTGAGGTGGAAATAGAAGTCCGTGGGGGTTTCCTTCTTGTCCATCACACACAACAGGACGTTGTCGGTGAGCCGGCGGAAATGGTCGATGATGGGCAGCTGGTCGTAGACCATCGCGGTGGACTGCTTGCCGCGGTAGATGACCTCGCGCAACGTTGCGAGGCCCATCTCCTCGTACGAGAAGACCGTCCCGTCCTCGTCGCGGCACAGCAGCGGCTCCACGTGATCGGCGTCGACGAACCGCTTGCCGTACCACCGCATCTTCGTCAGCAGCGCGGCGTTCTCGCTGGTGTGCTCGAACCCGCCACCCTGCCAGGTGCCGAGGAGGAGATCGGTGTCGACCGGTTCGAGCCGGTCGAAGAGCTCTGCCAGCTTCGCGTTGTCGCACTGCCCTCCGGACGCGATGACGTCCAGGACTTCCTGCTCGATGCTCATGTCCGGGGCCTCCCTTGATTGGGGGACGAACGGTGTGTGGCGGGCCTGCGCGGCGCTGCCCGGTCCGCCCGGCAGGGATGAGGTGGTGGCCCGGCCGGGTCGTACGGGGTCGAAACGGTGGTACATCCGCGCATGCCAGAGAGCCACCCGCTCCAGTGCCACCGCGGAACCGTACCCGGCCGCGGTGAGCGGAGCCAGTGCCCGCCGGCAGTTTTCGAGCCCTGCCTCGGCGCGCTGGTACGTCTCCTGCTCGGTCAGGCCGATGGCGAGTGCGTCGGTCTTCCCTTCGGTCTGTTCCCGTTGGTGGCCGCGCAGGTCGTTGAGCAGACGGATGGCGGTCGCGGCCTCGCGCAGCGCGCCGAGCAGCACGGGAAGGCGCCGGGGCAGACCTGGCTCGTCCATGAGGGCCCACAGGGCGGTGACCTGTTGTTCGACGCCGATGGTCCAGGCGCCGTGCCGAAGATAGTCCGCCAGCCGGGGCACGCCGCCACCAGCCGCCGCTGTCCGGACCGTCTCGCGTTCGCACTGCATGCCGATGAGCGTCTGATGCATGCTTTTCCGCCAGACGGCGAGGAGTTCGGGCCGGCCGTCGCGGTGCAGACCCCGGGCGATCTCCGCCAGAGCGCGCGCCATGGGATCGTCGCTGTCGCTGCCGCCGTCGCTGCCGTGCCCCGCGAGGACCCGGTGCCAGGCCCGGACGCGGGTCGGGGTCTCATCCGGGCCCGCGGAGTCCGCTGTATCCGGTGCGTCCGCTGCATCCGGTGCGTCCAGGACATTGTCGACCGCCATCAGCCAGACCGTGAGCCGGGACATCTGGTAGCAGGTCTCCGGCGGCAGCCAAGGGGTGAAGAACGCAGTCTGAAGACACATCAGGGGAACCAGTGCGGTGTCCACGGGCAGCCCGCGCTCTTTGAGCCAGATCTCCAGTCGCGGCATGCTCTGCAATGCGGCGGAGCATGTGTCCGCTATGGAGACGATCTCCCGGGGAGGGTGGCTGTGCGGTCGCGAAGAGTCCACACCGTCAGGCTACGTCCCGTGCTCGTGCGTGTTCCGGCGCTTCGTTGCTTTTCGGCACGCACCCGGGCCGGTGCACACGCCGCAGCCGCGTCGCCTCGCCCGCCCGGTGGGCCGGCAGCGCGTCGGGCCGTCGTCCACTCCAGTGAGTCATGCCGGTGAAGCACGCCTACGAAGCGGAAGCGGAACTCGGGAAGACAGGGGTCAGATGTCAACAGGACCTGCGTTACCGTCCCTGCCGGACGCGCATCTATCGCCCACGCTCGCCACACGGGTGAGCCGTGCGCTGGCCCTCGCCACCCGGCACACCCTCTCCACCCAGCGGGACAACGGTTCATGGCTGGCCACCCCCGACCCTCGCATCACTGAGACCGCACTCTGCACGCTGGCGCTGGCGCGCTCTCCGCACCCCGGCGCCGACCGAGCCGCCGAGCGGGGCAGGGCGTGGCTCGCCAACGGTGCAGTCCCGCAGAACCACCATCCGGTGGCCCACGCCGTGGAGACCGCGCTGCTGTCCCTGGCCCTGGACACCGGCGGCCCCATCGACGTGAGCCACCCCTCCTTCGCGGACCGGACGCTGTCGGCCCGCGCCCGGCTCCTCCAGGCCATCGCTCTGTACACCGGCCGAGCGACCAGTGGCGGCACCGGTCCCGCCGCACTGCGCACCCTGCTGGCCACCGCGGTCGCAGCCCTGGGGCGGCTCAAGCGCTGGACCCGGGTGGAACTCTGGTCTGCGCACGCACTGGTGGAGACCCACTTCGGCGACCGGACGTCCGCCCGGCACGCCGCCCGAATGGTCGCCGACCAGCAATCCCCATCGGGCGACTTCTTCGCCAATCCCGTCACCACCGCTCTCGCGGCGCTCGCGCTCCAGGCCGCCGCCCCCGGCACGGCCGCCGCCCGCCGCTCCGCGGAGTACCTTCTCACCAGCCAACTCGCCGACGGGACCTGGCGCTTTTCGCACAGCGATGTCTGGGACACCGCGCTGACCATGCGCGCCTTCCACGGCGCGGCGGCCTTCGACCGCCACGGACTGCCGGCCGCCGTCGGGTTCCTGGTCGCGGCACAGAACCCGGACGGCGGCTGGCCGTACCGGTCGGGCGTCGAGTCCGACAATGACACCACCGCTGCCGTCCTGATCGCTCTGGGCGACGCAAGTGGCGCGCCCGGCGCGACGATCCGGGCCGGGCTACGCCACCTGGTCCGACAGCAGACGGCCGACGGTCTCTGGCGGACCTGGCAGCACGCCGGGGACCCTCCGGTGGACGACGTGGTGGCGCATGTCGTCACCGCACTGGACCGCCACTCCGGCCGCCATCGCGTGCAACTGGCAGCGGCGCGTGGCTGGCTCGCCGAACGCCTCGGCGAACAGGGACGCTGGCACGCCGGGTGGTACCGGGGGCTGCCGTACGCCACCGCCGAGGTCCTTCCCGCCCTCGACGAGGCAGTACCTGCGGGAGGCCATCCGGCCGCCCGGACTCTGGCCGAAACCCGTAATCCCGATGGTGGTTGGCCCGTCGAAGGGTCCGGCCCCAGCACTCCCGCCGCAACCGGACTGGCGCTCGCGGCCCTGGAACGCGGCGGCCTGCTCAATGAGGAACTCTGGGCGCCGGCGCTCTCCTACCTTGTGGAGACCCAGCGCGACGACGGCACCTGGCCGGGCGTACCGCTCATGTACGGCCCGCGACCGCTCCTCACGCACTACCCCACCCACACCCATGCGTTTGCCGTCGGCGGCCTCTGTGCCGGGCAGCGCCGTCTCCGAACCGCTGGGGCGGCCACCGACTCCGCTCACGAGGAGGGCTGACATGCGGCCGGGCACGAGAAGGACCGGCATGAGCAGAATCGGTGCACGGCTGACCGGCGGACCGGGACGTACCGCCGCCGATGCCCCTACCGATACCCCCGCCGATACCCCCACCGATGCCGCCACCGATGCCCCCGTTGCCCCCGGCCGAGTGCCGCTGGCCGGGCACGCCCCGTGGATCCACCGTGATGCTCCGGGCTTCGTCCGTGAGCTGCGGCACCACGGACCGGTGACGAAGATCTACATCGGCCCCCGGCAGGTCCACGTCGTCAACTACCACGAACTCGTCCGGGAGTTGCTGACCGTGCAGGCCCGCGCCTTCGACAAGGGCGCGATGTTCGACGCCCTGCGCGTGCCTCTCGGCGACGGGCTGATCACCGCCGCCGGCGACCGCCACCTCCGCCGCCGTCGGCTGATGCAACCCGCCTTCCACCACGACCGGATCGCCGGCTACGCCCGCATCATGTCCGAACGGTCCCTGGCACGGGCCGCCGCCTGGGAACCCGGTACCACTCTCGACCTGGTGCCGGAGATCCACCGCCTGACGCTCGACATCCTGCTGCGAACCCTCTTCGCGGATCCCCAGGACCCCGAACTGCGCACCGCCGTCAAGGAGTGGCTGTCCGTCAAGTACCACTCGATGCGCCTCGCCCTCTCCCCGCTGCACGCCTGGGCGGAACGCCTTCCGCTGCTGGCGGGATGGCGGCCGCCGCACGCCGGCCCGCTGCGTCGGCTGGTGGCCGTCCAGCACCGCATCATCGAGACCTACCGTGCCGACGGCCGGGATCGCGGCGATCTGCTCTCGATGCTCCTGGCCACGGGCGGCCCGGACGATGCCCTGACCGACGCCGAAGTGACCGACGAACTGATCACCCTGTTCCTGGCCGGTACCGGCACCGTCAGCGCGTCGTTGGCCTGGGCGCTGCACGAGATCTCCCGTCGCCCCGACGTCCAACGGGGTATCCACGACGAACTCGACGCCGTTCTCGCCGGACGGGCCCCCGGGTTCGAGGATCTTCCCGCACTGGTCTACACACGACAGGTGCTGACCGAAGTGCTGCGGCTGCATCCGCCGTCGTGGCTGCTGATGCGCCGCGCGGTGCGGCCGGTCACCCTCGGCGGCGTACGGCTCTCCCCGGGCGCCGAGGTGTTCTTCAGCCCGTACGCCCTGCATCGCGATCCGCAACTGTACGAGAACCCGGACGACTTCGCTCCTGAGCGCTGGTCGCACGACGCCGCCGCGAAGGCGCCGCGTCACACCTATCTGCCCTTCGGAGCGGGCAGCCGGCTGTGCATCGGGGAGGAGTTCGCCTGGACCGAACTGACCCTGGCGCTGGCCGCGTTCACCGCTCACCGGCGCCTGACACCGGCCGGCTCCACCCCCGTGCGGGCCCTGGTCGGCACCGTCCTGCGCCCGGACCGGCTGCCGCTCACGGCCCATGCCCGCCCGTCCTGATCCACACGGCCTCCCACACATCCCTCCACACGCTTGCCCCCCTTGCCAGGAGCCGCACATGCCAGCACACGCACAGACGTCAGGTGACGGACCGCAGTCCGGTCGACTACGGGACCGGGTCGCCCTGGTGACCGGCGGCGCCTCCGGGATCGGCGCCTCGTGTGCGCGGCGACTGGCCGCGGAAGGCGCTGTGGTGGTGGTCGCGGACCTCGACGAGGACGGGGCGACCCGCGTGGCCCGGCAGATCACCGCAGCCAGTGGCACCGCCCTGCCCCGCCGCATCGACGTCACCGACCCGGACAGCGTCACCCGCGTCGTCACGGAAGCCGCCACCTTGCGCGACGGCCTGCAGATCGCGGTCAACAGCGCCGGAATCAACGGCCCCCTCAGTCCACTGGCCGAACTCCCGCCCGCCGACTTCGACACCGTGATGAAGGTGAATCTGTACGGCGTCTTCCACGCGATGCGCTGTCAGCTCCCCGCGATGGCCGCCACGGGTGGCGTCATCGTCAACCTTGCCTCCATAGCAGCACATGCGGGCTTCCGAGGGCACGCCGCCTACGCAGCCGCCAAGCAGGGTGTCCTCGCCCTGACCCGGACCGCGGCGCGCGAATACGCCGACCACGGCATCCGGGTCGTGTCGGTATCACCAGGCATCGTCGACACCCCTATGGTCACCTCGCTGCCGCCCGGAGCCACCGACGGCCTCCTCACCGCCGTCCCCCTGCGGCGCACCGCGCAGCCGGCCGAAGTCGCCGCACTCATTGCGTTCCTGGTGTCCGACGACGCCTCGTACGTGACGGGCAGCGACCATGTCGTCGACGGCGGCTACCTGGCCAAGTAGCCGACCGGAACACTTGCGGGAAGATCCGCGGCAGCTGGGCAGCTGGGCAGCTGGGCAGCTGGGCAGCCGGGCGCGGCCTGTGCCCTTCCGCGTCATCGCGGCCTGGTACGTCACGGCACTGCCCCTCCCAACTGCCGGGGTGGGCCCGGACGGTTCGGTCGCCGTGGGAACGGAGGCAGGCCATGGAGGCTTCGCCCCGGCTGCCGATGAGGCAAGGCCAGGTCCCAGCGCAACAGCCCAGGACAGAAGTCCTCGGCAGGGGCGAACGCAGGGAACGGTGCACCTGACTCCGCATGAGCAAGAGCGCTTGGTGATGGAGGAGTTCCCGAGATGATCGAGACCGTGCAGGTGGAGGCCACGTTCTCCGAGGGGACGAAGCTGGTCACAATCCGGGAAAAGGTCTCCTCCCTCTCGCGAATGACACGCTCCTCTGTCCAAA
>Ga0207426_1000746_pt1 | contig 36609 bp, 30 predicted proteins | sample AraplaMF_Cvi_mMS_FD_184265 | JGI IMG/M metagenome (GOLD analysis project Ga0207426, IMG submission 184265) | Arabidopsis root microbial communities from the University of North Carolina, USA - plate scrape MF_Cvi_mMS (SPAdes) (version 2) | ecosystem: Host-associated > Plants > Roots > Endosphere... | reverse complement strand
ACGCGCGCGCGGTGACCTATCGCAAGCTGCACGACATTCCGGAATCCTGGGGCACCGCGGTCAACGTGCAGGCCATGGTGTTCGGCAACATGGGCGAGACGTCGGCCACCGGCGTCGCCTTCACCCGCAATCCCTCGACCGGCGAGAGCAAGCTCTACGGCGAGTTCCTGATCAACGCGCAAGGCGAGGACGTGGTGGCGGGCATCCGCACGCCGCAGGACATCACCGAGGAAGCGCGGAAAGAGTCGGGCTCCGACAAGGCCTCGATGGAAGCCGCAATGCCGGAAGCCTTCAAGGAGCTGACGCGGATCTACACGCTGCTCGAGAAGCACTACCGCGACATGCAGGACATGGAGTTCACGGTCGAGCAGGGCAAGCTCTGGATGCTTCAGACCCGCGGCGGCAAGCGCACCGCGAAGGCGGCGCTGCGCATCGCCGTCGAGCTCGCCAACGAAGGCCTGATCTCGAAGAAGGAAGCGGTGTCGCGAATCGATCCCGCTTCGCTGGATCAGCTGCTGCATCCGACCATCGATCCCAACGCCAAGCGCGACGTGATTGCGACCGGCCTGCCGGCTTCGCCGGGCGCGGCCTCCGGCGAGATCGTGTTCTCCTCGGATGAAGCGGCCAAGCTTCAGGGCGACGGACGCAAGGTGATTCTGGTCCGCATCGAGACCAGCCCCGAAGACATCCACGGCATGCACGCCGCCGAGGGCATCCTGACCACCCGCGGCGGCATGACCTCGCACGCGGCGGTGGTCGCGCGCGGCATGGGCAAGCCCTGCGTCTCCGGCTGCGGCACCATCCGCGTCGATTATGGCCGCGGCACCATGAGCATCGGCTCGCGCACCTTCAAGACCGGCGACGTCATCACTATCGACGGCTCGCTCGGCCAGGTGTTGGCCGGCCGCATGCCGATGATCGAGCCGGAGCTTTCCGGCGAGTTCGGCACGCTGATGAACTGGGCCGACCAGGTCCGCAAGATCGGCGTCCGCGTCAACGGCGACACGCCGGACGATGCGCGCACCGCGATCAAGTTCGGCGCCGAGGGCATCGGCCTCTGCCGCACCGAGCACATGTTCTTCGAGGAGACCCGCATCCGCACGGTACGCGAGATGATCCTCTCCGAGGACGAGCAGTCGCGCCGCGCGGCGCTGGCCAAGCTGCTGCCGATGCAGCGCGCCGACTTCGTCGAGCTGTTCGAGATCATGAAGGGTCTGCCCGTCACGATCCGTCTGCTCGATCCGCCGCTGCACGAGTTCCTGCCGCACACCCACGCCGAGGTCGAGGAAGTGGCGCGCGCCATGAACACCGACCCGCGGCGCCTGGCCGACCGCGCGCGCGAGCTCTCGGAATTCAATCCGATGCTCGGCTTCCGCGGCTGCCGCATCGCGATCGCCTATCCGGAGATCGCCGAGATGCAGGCCCGCGCGATCTTCGAGGCGGCGATCGAGGCCGAGAAGCGCACCGGCAAGGCCGTCGGCCTCGAGGTGATGGTGCCGCTGATTGCGACCAAGATGGAGCTCGACCTCGTCAAGGCGCGCATCGACTCCACCGCGAAGGCGGTGATGCGCGAGATGGGCGCCAAGATCGCCTATCAGGTCGGCACCATGATCGAGCTGCCGCGCGCCTGCCTGCTCGCGGCCGAGATCGCGGAGAGCGCCGAGTTCTTCTCGTTCGGCACCAACGACCTGACGCAGACGACCTACGGCATCAGCCGCGACGACGCGGCGAGCTTCCTCGGTCCCTACGTTGCGAAGGGCATCCTGTCGGTCGACCCCTTCGTCGCGCTCGACCAGGAAGGCGTCGGCGAGCTGGTCAAGATCGGTGTCGCCCGCGGCCGCAAGACGCGCGCGAAGCTCAAGGTTGGCATCTGCGGCGAGCACGGCGGCGATCCCGCTTCCGTGGCCTTCTGCCACAATATCGGTCTCGACTACGTCTCGTGCTCGCCCTACCGCGTGCCGATCGCGCGCCTCGCGGCAGCACAGGCCGCGCTCGGCAAGGCGGTCGCGAGCCAGGCGTAAGCGAACAGCAGAATTAAGTTGAGAGAGGCGGGGCAAAACCCCGCCTCTTTTCATTTGAGGGTACACTCTTTCCACATCGTCATTGCGAGCGCAGCGAAGCAATCCAGAATCTTGCCGCGGAAGGACTCTGGATTGCTTCGTCGCAAGAGCGCCTCGCAATGACGAATTCTGGGCCGGCGCTCTCAATTCTCTCCACTGTCATCGCCCGCGAAGGCGGGCGATCCAGTACTCCATGACAGTAGTGATTGAATCGAGAAGCTGCGGCGTACTGGATGCCCCGCCCCGTGCGCAATTGCGCACTAGGCGGGGCATGACACTGATGACGTGGATGCACTTTGTGCCACACCGGGAACCCACACGCGTCCCGTAATGATACGCGCCATCAAGAGTTCCTTCACCATTCGCGTTGACCTCTTGTTTACCGCTTCACGTCAGCCCGCATTTACCACCACGCATCATTGCCCGTGAAAACACCTGCAATCGCTTGAGTGTGCCGCGCGCGCAACGCCGATTAACGCCGCGGCAACCTAAATTGGATACTTACGAAAAAGATCGAATTGCACGGACGTACTGCGGTTCGATTTTTCTGGCGTAAGCGTAGCGTAGCGTGAGCGTGTTGATGTCAGTGTTGCGTAACCATCCGAAGGGCGCGCGGTTCGCGTCCTTCGGCATCGGTCTCTGCATCTTCGCATTGATGCCGAGAGAGACCGGCTATCAGGACATTGCCTCTCTGCTGGCGCGTCAGCCGGGCGTCGCCGAGCGTTGGCAGAAGCAGGTCTTCTCCGCGGCGTCCTCGATCCAGCTCGCCACCTACAGCTTCTCCCGTCCCATCGGCACCTCGGTTCCGCAGAGCGCGATGGTTCGCCTCGCAAGCATCGACGGCCGCGACGTCACCGGCGCGATCAGCCGCAATCCGGCGCTCCAGGCGCCGCCGCGCTATCAGGCCGCGGATTTTCCCAAGGTCGATCGCTCCATGAAGGGTGATCGTCTGGCGACCGCCACGCCTGCGCAAGCGCCCGAGACGCTCGCGCCGGCCGCGCCGCCCGCGCAGCAAGATCCCGCCACGTCGAACAGCTCCGTGTTCGGCGCCAAGACCGCTTCATTGCCGCAAGCGATGTCGCCGGAGTCCGCGGCTGCGCTCGATCCGGAACTCGCGGAAGCTTTGCGTGCGCCGCCGCTGCCGCAATATGCCAATCCCCCGCAGGCCAGTGACGTGGCGCGCTCGTTCGCGGTGCAGCCGCTGGAAGCGCTGAAGCGGACGACTGCGCCGACGACGCCCGTGCGCGATCCTTTCAGCGTCAAGACCTCGAACCTGTTCTTCGGCAGCTCCTCGCTCGGCGGCAATATCGAGAGCATCGAGAGCTGGCAGCCCGGTGCCGAGCCGCTGATCGTGATGCCCGATCCCGACATGAAGGTGACGGCCTCGCTGACGCCGCCGACGGCGGATATCGCCAAGGACATCGAAAGCGGCGAGAGCGTCGCACCGAAGGGCGAGGTCAACGCCGACAACCAGCGTGCCAAGTCCCCCGCGGAGCGGCTCGCGCTCGACGACAAGTCGCGCGCCAAGTCGGAGAAGTGCCTCGCCGAAGCCGTCTATTTCGAGTCCCGCGGCGAAGCCGTGCGCGGCCAGATCGCGGTGGCGCAGGTGGTGATGAACCGCGTCTTCTCGGGCAAATATCCGGATACCGTGTGCGGCGCGGTCTATCAGAACAAGCACCGCCATCTCGCCTGCCAGTTCACCTTTGCCTGCGACAACAATGCCGATGTGATCCGCGAGCCCGAGATGTGGGACCGCGCCAAGAAGATCGCCAAGGCCATGCTCGACGGCCAGATCTGGCTGCCCGAGGTCGGCAAGTCCACGCACTACCACGCCTATTGGGTGCGTCCGTCCTGGGTCGCCGAGATGAAGAAGATGTACAAGACCGGCGTCCACACCTTCTACCGCCCGCGCGCCTGGGGCGACGGCAGCGAGGAGCCGAGCTGGGGCACGCCCGCGCAAACGGCCGCGCTCTCCGCTGAGCTCGCGCAGGAGGCGAAGAGCTCAGCCGAGATGGGCGTGGTGGAGCGGCGGTAGTTTCTCTTACCTCGCCCCGCTTGCGGGGAGAGGTCGGATTGCATCAAAGATGCAATCCGGGTGAGGGGGTACAGGTCTCTCGACAGTTGCACACGCGGAGAGAGGCCCCTCACCCCAACCCTCTCCCCATAAGAACGGGGAGAAGGAGCAGACCACCTCACATCCCGATATCCAGCGCGCAGTCGAAATTCGGCGCCGAGTGCGTCAGCGCGCCTGCCGACGCGTAGTCGACGCCGGTTGCCGCAATCGCTGCGATCGAGTCCGGCGTGACGCTGCCGGATGCCTCCAGCGCGAGCCGGCCTTCCGTCATCCGCACCGCCTCGCGCAGCGTCGCAAGGTCCATATTATCGAGCAGCACGGCATCGGCGAGGGCGGTGTCGAGCACCTCGCGCAGTTGCGCGAGCGTATCGACCTCGATCTCGATCTTGACGAGATGGCCGGCACGGGCGCGGGCGCGCTCCAGCACGGGACGGATGCCGCCGGCGACCGCGATGTGGTTGTCCTTGATCAGGATCGCATCGTCGAGGCCGAAGCGGTGGTTGAAGCCGCCGCCGCAGCGCACCGCGTATTTCTCCAGCGCGCGCAATCCCGGCGTGGTTTTTCGCGTGCAGCAGATACGCATCTTGGTGCCTTCGGTGCGCGCGACGTAGTCGGCCGTGAGCGTGGCGACGCCCGACAGGCGGCCGACGAAATTCAGCGCGGTCCGTTCCGCCGTGAGGATGGCGCGCGCCGGCCCCGAGATCGTCAGTACCTGCTGCCCGCGGGTGACGCGTGCGGCATCGCGCACATGGGCGCGCACCTCGATGTCGGGCGAAAGCTTTTGCAGCGTCGCGACCGCCAGCGGCAGACCGGCGATCACGCCGGACTGGCGGGCGACCAGGATGGCCTGCGCCTTCGTCGCTTCGGGAATCGTCGCGAGCGAAGTGATGTCACCGGCGCGGCCGAGGTCTTCGTCGAGCGCGCGATGCACGGCTTCGTCGATCGCCAGCGGCGAGAGGAACGCGTCGGGATAGAGCAGTGAGGTCGAAGAGATCATGGGGGAGACTCCGTCAGGCGATCATGGGTTGCGCAATGCGCGGCAGCGGCCGCTCGGTCAGGCTCGCGGCGACATCACGGGCCGCGGCGAGTGTGGTCATCGTTCTCCGTGCCAGCGCGGGGACTTCCGCCGAATGATCCGAACGGAAATGCGCGCCGCGGCTCTCGCACCTAGTCCAGGCTGCCGCCGCGACGAGCAGGGCCGAAGCCGCCATGTTGCGGACTGCGATGCCGGCCGCCTCACGTTCGAGCGCGGCAAAGCTGCGGATCGCTTCCGCAAGCCCATCGCCATCCCTGACAACGCCGACATGCGCGCTCATCATTGCGCGCAGCCGTTTCACGCTCGCTGCGGCAGGTGCCTCGCTTTGCGTTGCCACCAATGCGTCGGGAAGGCGGGCAGGCGAGGGGATGGTGCAGCCGGCGATGTCGTCGGCGATGCGTGCGGCGTAGACCACCGCCTCGAGCAGCGAATTGGAGGCGAGGCGGTTGGCGCCATGCGCGCCGGTGCACGATACCTCGCCGCCGGCCCAGAGACCGTCGATCGAGCTGCGGCCGCGCGTGTCCACCGCGATGCCGCCCATGTGGTAGTGCGCGGCCGGCGCGATCGGGATCGCTTGCGTCGCCGGATCGATGCCGGCCGCGATGCAGCTTGCATAGACGGTCGGGAATTTGTCAGCGAAGCGCGCGCGCAGCGCCTGCCGCGCATCGAGGAAGGCGCCGCGCCCGGCCGCGATCTCGGCGAACACGCCGCGGGCCACGATGTCGCGCGGCGCGAGCTCGGCGAGCGGATGGCGCGCCCGCATGAAGCGCTCGCCATGGCCGTTGATCAGCGTCGCGCCTTCGCCGCGCAGCGCTTCGGTCGCGAGCGGTGCGGGATCGCGCCCGACCATGATGGCGGTGGGGTGAAACTGGACGAATTCAGGATCGGCAATCACCGCGCCGGCGCGGGCGGCGATCGCAAGGCCCGACCCGTTTCCCTCAGCCGGATTGGTCGTGGCGGCGTAGAGATGGCCGAGGCCGCCGGTCGCGAGCACCACCATGCGTGAGGCAAGCAGGACCGGCCGCGCAGAGGGATTGCCGGCCTCCCGCAACTGAAGTCCGCTGACGGCGCCGTCCTCGGTCAACAACGCCTCGGCGACAAAACCCTCGATCAGGCGGATCGACGGCGTCCGGCGCACGGCCTCGCTCAGCGCCGCGATGATCGCGGCACCCGCCCCATCGCCACGCACATGAACGATACGCCGCGCCGAATGCGCGGCTTCCCGCCCGACCGCGAGGCGGCCTTCGAGATCGCGGTCGAACGGCACACCATAGGCGAGCAGGTCGTGGATGCGCGGCGCCGCCTCGCGCGCGATGCCGAGCGCGACGGCTTCGTCGACAAGGCCGCCGCCGACGGCGATCGTATCCGCCGCATGGGCTTCGGGCGTGTCGCCCTCGGCCACCGCCGCCGCGATGCCGCCCTGCGCCCAGGCGGAGGACGCGCCCTGTCCGAGCGGCGCGGCCGAGATCAGCGTCACCGGCCGCGGCGCCAGCTTCAGCGCGCAGAACAGCCCGGCAAGGCCGCCGCCGACGATGACGATGTCGTCGGTCGAGCGGGTTAGGTTGTGGATGTTGTTAGTCATGACTCTCTCCTCATCGTCGTCCCGGCGAAGGCCGGGACCCCGCGGCGGAAATTGTTGCGCGCGGCCAATCAACGTCGTTCTTCGCAACCACATCTGCCTGTGGTTATGGGTCCCGGCCCCCCGTGCGCAATTGCGCACTAGGCCGGGACGACGGCTGCGTGTGTTGCTAGTTCTTCAGATTGATCATCCGCTCCACCGAGCGTCGTGCCCGCACTGCAAGCGCGGGATCGATCGTGACTTCCTCGCCTGATGTCAGCAGGCTCTCCAGAATCTTGGCCAGCGTGATGCGCTTCATGTGCGGGCAGAGATTGCAGGGACGCAGCATCTCCACATCAGGCAGCTCGGCGCGCACATTGTCGGCCATCGAGCATTCCGTGATCATCACCAGCCGCCGTGGCCGCTTCTCGCGCACCCAGTTGATCATGTGCGCGGTCGAGCCGGTGAAGTCGGCCTCCGCCAGCACGTCCGGCGGACATTCGGGATGCGCGATGATCTGCACCGAAGGATCGGCCTCGCGATAAGCGCGCAGCTCTTCGCCCTTGAAGCGCTCGTGCACCTCGCAGGCGCCTTTCCAGGCGATGATCTTCACGTCGGTCTTCGAGGCGACGTAGGTCGCGAGATAGCGGTCGGGCAGGAAGATCACGGTCGGCGCGTTCAGGCTCTCGACCACCTGCACCGCATTCGACGAGGTGCAGCAGATGTCGACCTCGGCCTTCACTTCCGCCGAGGTGTTGACATAGGCAACGACGGGCACGCCGGGAAATTTCTCGCGCAGCAGGCGGACGTCCGCGCCGGTGATGCTGGCCGCGAGCGAGCAGCCGGCACGCGAATCCGGGATCAGCACCGTCTTCTCCGGATTGAGCAGCTTGGAGGTCTCGGCCATGAAGTGCACGCCGCACTGGACGATGATGCCTGATTTCACCTTGGTGGCTTCGACCGCGAGCTGGAGCGAGTCGCCGCCGATGTCGGCGACGCAGTGGAAGATCTCCGGGGCCTGGTAATTGTGTGCGAGGATCACCGCGCCGCGCGCCCGCTTCAGCTCGTTGATCGCGTGGATCGTCGGCGCCATCAGCGGCCACTCGATCGGCGGGATCACGTGCTTCACGCGCTCGTAGAGCGGCGCGGTGGCGCGCTCGACCTCAGCAGTCCATTCCAGCGAGGGCCTCGGCAGCGCAGGTCTCGTCCGCGCCGGCGCGGCGCGGGGAGAGGGGGCGACTTGGTCCTGCGGTCGGTCTGCAAGATCGTCGGGGCCGTAAATTCCAGTGATTGGCATCGAAGCCTCCCGTGCATGATAATTATGCTCTATATGAGTATATGTAATGCCTGAGAAATCCGGCCGCCGGGGCCGGGAGCATTTCGCAAGCGCTTACATATACTCAATTTGAGCAAATAGAAGATAACACGCCGGGCGGCAGCCCGCTAGAGCTGGCCGCACACATTCCCGTCAAGTCGACCGCGCGCGCCGGACGAGCCCGCGGAGAAACGCAATGCTCGCGCGGCAGCCCTTCGTGGAACGCAATCATTTTTGGCTTGGGATTTTCATGCATCTGCATTAAACGGCTGACTCGCGGTAACCTATTCCGGAGCCGCCAACGACACATGAGGAAGTGCATGTCGACACAGATGGGCGAGCTCGGTCCGGCCTCCCGTTCCTCCTGGCGTACTCCGGCCATCATCATTCTCTGCGGCTGTGCCATCGGCATGCTCGGCTTCGGCCCGCGCTCGGCGCTCGGCTTCTTCGTGCAGCCGATGAGCCATGAGTTCGCCTGGGGCCGCGACGTGTTCGGCCTCGCCATCGCCGTGCAGAACCTGTTGTGGGGATTGGGCCAGCCGTTTGCCGGTGCTGTCGCCGATCGCTTCGGCCTGTTCCGGGTGATGTGCGTCGGCGCACTGCTCTATGCCGGCGGCCTCCTGCTGATGCGCTATTCCTCGACGCCGCTGTCGCTGAATATCGGCGCGGGCGTGATGGTCGGCTTTGGTCTGGCCGGCTGCTCGTTCAACCTGGTGCTGTCGGCCTTCAGCAAGCTGCTGCCCGCGGAGAAGCGCGGGCTCGCGCTTGGCGCCGGCACCGCGGCGGGTTCGTTCGGCCAGTTCCTGTTCGCGCCGATCGGCGTCGCGCTGATCGACAATTTCGGCTGGCAGCAGGCGCTCACCGTGTTCGGCTTCCTGATGCTGCTGATCATTCCGCTGTCGCTGGCGCTTTCGACCCCGCGCGTCGCGACCACGGCCAACGCAACGCCTGCGGATGAGCAGACGTTTACGAAGGCGCTCGCGGAAGCCTTCGGTCACCGCTCCTATGTGCTGCTGGTACTCGGCTTCTTCACCTGCGGCTTCCAGCTCGCCTTCATCACCGTGCATCTTCCGGCGTTCCTGGTGGATCGTGGCATCTCGACCCAAACCGGCGGCTGGGTGATCGCGGCGATCGGCCTGTTCAACATCATGGGATCGCTCAGCGTCGGCTATCTCCAGAACTACCTGCCCAAGCGCTACATCCTCTCGACCATCTATTTCACCCGCGCGCTTGCGACGCTCGCCTTCATCTCGTTCCCGATCACGCCGTTCTCGGCGATCGCGTTCGGCGCGGTCTCGGGTCTGACCTGGCTGTCGACGGTGCCGCCGACCTCGGCGCTGGTGGCGCTGATGTTCGGCACGCGGTGGCTCGCCACGCTCTATGGTTTCGCCTTCGTCAGCCATCAGGTCGGCGGCTTCCTCGGCGTCTGGTTAGGGGGCATCGTGTTCGAGAAATACGGTTCCTACACGCCGATCTGGTGGCTCTCGATCCTGTTCGGCGTGCTCTCGGCGCTGATCAACCTTCCGATCGTGGAGAAACCCGTCGCACGGCCGGTTGCGCAGCCTGCCTGATCGGCTAAACATCCCGGACAAACAAGTCAGGGAGTTCAGTCGTGGCCACATTCAAGGCGATCCGGATCGACAAGGCGGACAAGGGCACCACCGCGCAGCTCACGCAGTTCGACGAGGCCGAGCTGATGGAGGGCGACGTCACCGTCCGCGTGGAATGGTCGACGCTGAACTACAAGGACGGCCTCGCGCTCACAGGCAAGGCGCCCGTGGTGCGCCGCTTCCCGATGATCGCCGGCATCGACTTCGCCGGGACGGTCGAGCAGTCGTCGCATCCGCAGTGGAAGGCGGGCGACAAGGTCGTCTGCACCGGCTGGGGCATGGGCGAGACCCATCTTGGCGCCTATGCCGAGAAGGCGCGGGTGAAGGGCGACTGGCTGGTCGCACTGCCGCAAGGGCTCTCGGCGCGCGACGCCATGGCGATCGGCACGGCCGGCTTCACCGCGATGCTCTCGGTGCTGGCGCTCGAGAAGCACGGTATCTCGCCGAAGAGCGGCCCCGTCGTGGTGACGGGCGCCGCCGGCGGTGTCGGCTCGGTCGCAACCGCCGTGCTGTCGAAGCTCGGCTATCACGTCATCGCCTCGACCGGCCGCGCTTCGGAAGCCGACTATCTGAAGGAGATCGGCGCCGCGGAAGTGATCGACCGCAACGAATTGTCGGCCCCGGCCAAGCCGCTGGCCAAGGAGCGCTGGGCGGGCGGCGTCGACAGCGTCGGCTCGACCACGCTCGCGAATCTGCTGTCGATGACGAAATACGGTGGCGCGATCGCCGCCTGCGGCCTGGCGGCCGGCATGGACCTGCCGTCTTCCGTCGCACCCTTCATTTTGCGCGGAGTGTGCCTTCTCGGCATCGATTCCGTGATGTGCCCGATCGAGCCGCGCAAAGCCGCCTGGCAGCGTCTGGCCTCCGACCTTGACCGGACGAAACTATCTGAAATTACTCAGGAAATTTCGCTCGACCAGGTTTCCGAATGGGGTGCGAAAATCCTCGCCGGCCAGGTCCGCGGCCGTATCGTGGTAAAGATTCTCTAACGGCGTTCAGACTTTACCAACCAAGCTGCTTCAATGTTGCCTTGGTTAGTATGGTAAGCAGCGGGTAAAGAGATAAGGCATCGCCCGCTGCGGGGGTTGGTTCGGAGTTGAGCATGCTTGCGCGTATTGTGTTGGGGGCTGTCACGGCAGCGGCGACGTTTGCGCCGGCCATTGCAGGAAGCATGAACGCCGACGAGGCGCGCCGCTTCGTGGCCGGCAAGGTTTTCGCCTTCACCTGTTTCGATGGCACGCGCGGTGCGGGCCGCATCCTCGACGACCTCGGCGCCGCCGGCGCCGTGCAGTTCTCGGGCTCGGGTCCGGTGAAACATCTCCGCCTGCCCGGCAACACCCTCCAGATCCGCGGTCAGAACGTCTGCGCCTCGATCAAGGGCATTCCGTTCGAGCCCTGTTTCAACCTGGAAAAGACCGACGATCGCAGCTTCCGCGGCTCGGTGTCGGGCATGGGCTTCGCCTATTGCGACTTCCATCACCAGGGCGGCAATCAGATGCTGATGGCGCGCGCGTCGGCGCGCCCGCGGTCGCTGCGCTCGACCGAGCATACCGGTTCGGTCGCTTCCTCGAACACCGAGGTCGCCGCGCGTGTCGAGACCCCGCGCGTCGAGAGCAGCCGGCTCGAGCCGGTGAAGTCCGAAGCCAAGTCGGAGCCCGTCCGGAACGAGGGTCCGCTGGAGCTGCGCCGGTCGACACAGTGAGCAGCTGCACGCCTCAGGCCACGCAGCCTGTCGTTGAATATTGTCCCATGAGACAGCAAGCCGCCGCGCCGTAGTCATACGGACGGCGTCTTTCATGCGTTGGTAGCTGTTGGCGTCCCAGTTTGGGTACGGCCGGGGGACGCGGCCCTACGCAAGGGTTCAACGATGTCGCTGTACTTCTTCCGCATCAGCACCGGCCGCTATTCCGGCGCCGCCGATCAGCCTTACGAGTTCGAGGACCGCGCCGCGGCGTGGTCCGAGATGACCGAGGTCTGTGCCAACCTGCTTGGCGGAATCGCGCGCAGCTTGAAGCCGAACGCGAACTGGAGCATGGAGCTGCTCGACGAGCACAAGCAGCCGGTGTTCCGCATCAGCATCGTGGGCGAGACGGTGTCCTGACGGCCGCGGACACCGTACGGCCGTTAACGAATGCAGCATCCGCGAATCCGCGAGGCGTCTTTTCTCTGCACGTAATAGCTGTGCAAATTCGACGATTTGAGCAGCGTTCTCCGTAGTCCTACCCAGGCCGCCGCGCTCGCACTTAACGTTAATGAGGAACCTTGCGGCTAATTTTCCCCACGGCCGTTCGCGCCTGCTGCGGCGATGCGTATTCCGGGGAAGCTTCGATGTCGTTTATCCAGAACCTGCGAATTGGTACCAAGCTCGCCATCACCTCGCTGCTCACCATCGCCCTCGTTGCGCTGATGATCATTCTCCAGATGGATGGCGGCGCCGAGGTCCAGAAACTCAGCAACGGTGCATCCGAACAGCAGGCGATCGCGCAAAACGCCGCGGAGGCAAAGGCCTCGGTCCGCGGCATGCAGATCGGCATTCGCGACATCCTGACATCAGCTTCGCCGGCCGAGATGCAGAAGGCCGTCACCTATTTCAACGACCGGCAGACGGCAGCCCTCAAATTCTCGGGCGAAATGGCGAGGCTGTCGCGTTCGCCGGACAACCAGAAGCGGATCGAGCGCCTTACCACGCTGATCGGCAACTTCCAGAAGGGCGAGCAGCAGATCGAGGCGATCCGCAAGCAGGAGCTCGCGCTCGACACCCAGAAGGGCGCGAACGGTGATGCAGCCGCACAGCATGCGAAGCTGACTGCCGAGGTCAATCGGATCCGCAAGGAGACGCTGGCGCCGATCAACGAAGAGATATCGGAGCTGACCAACGAGATCACCAACGCCGCGAAGCAGAGGAGCGGCGAGGCGCGTTCCGCCGCGGAAGTGCAGGCGGCCTCCGTTGCGCGGACGTCTTTCGTCACGGGCCTGCTGGTTGCGCTGGTCCTGATCTGCGCCTGCATCTTCTCTGTCTTCAGCATCGCGCGGCCCATGCGCGCGCTGACGACGGCGATGGAGAAGCTCGCCGGCGGCGATTTCTCGGTGGTGTTGCCGGGCCTTGGCCGCAAGGACGAGGTCGGCGAGGTCGCCGGCGCCGTGGAGAAGTTCAAGCTCGTGTCCGAGCGGAAGGCGCGCGAGGAAGCGGAAGCCAAGATGCGCCAGGACCAGATCGCGGCCGAGCAGCGCAAGGCCGAGATGCGCAAGCTCGCGGACAGTTTCGAAGGCGCTGTCGGCGAGATCGTCGGGACGGTGTCGTCGGCCTCGACCGAGCTGGAGGCGTCCGCCACGACGCTGACCTCGACGGCCGAGCGTACGCAGCAGCTCACGACGGTGGTTGCGGCAGCCTCCGAGGAAGCCTCGACCAACGTGCAGTCGGTGGCCTCGGCCACGGAAGAGCTGTCGTCCTCCATCACCGAGATCAGCCGGCAGGTGCAGGAATCCGCGCGCGTGGCGAGCGAAGCCGTCGGGCAGGCCCGCACCACGACCGAGCGCGTCAGCGAATTGTCCAAGGCCGCGACGCGGATCGGCGACGTCGTCGAGTTGATCAACACCATCGCGGGCCAGACCAATTTGCTGGCGCTCAACGCCACGATCGAAGCGGCGCGCGCCGGCGAGGCCGGCAAGGGCTTTGCCGTCGTCGCCTCCGAGGTCAAGGCGCTCGCCGAGCAGACCGCGAAGGCGACCGGCGAGATCGGCCAGCAGATCTCCGGCATCCAGGCGGCGACGCAGGAATCGGTCGGCGCCATCAAGGACATCAGCGACACCATCGAGAAGCTGTCAGAGATCTCCTCGACCATCGCGGCTGCGGTGGAAGAGCAGGGCGCAGCGACCCAGGAAATCTCCCGCAACGTGCAGCAGGCCGCGCATGGCACACAGCAGGTTTCGTCCAACATCACCGACGTGCAACGCGGCGCGAGCGAGACCGGCTCGGCGTCCTCGCAGGTGTTGTCCGCGGCGCAAATGCTGTCCGGCGACAGCAGCCGCCTCAAGCTCGAAGTCGGCAAGTTTCTCGAGACGGTGCGGGCTGCCTGAGGTTCCCATCTCTGCGTGTGATTAACTTGTTAAACTCGCATTCCGTGCGTAATTTCAAAGGGTTATTGTGCTGAACCGGTATTTTCCCGGAGCTCGTTGTTAACCAATTTGGAATGGCTGGCGCTCAACTTTCAGGGAAGAGCGATCAACGCCAGGGCCGCCGACAATGACTCGGCTGCGCATTCCTTTGGGGAAACTCCAATGTTGAGCCTCGTTCGGAATTTGCGGATCGGGACAAAGCTGGCGATCGCGTCGGCAATCGGCATCCTGCTGGTCCTTTGCATCATCGCAAGTCAGTTTGTCGGCAATGGCAATGTGCGCAATTCCAGCAAGGCCGCCGTCGCGCAGCTCGAGCTGGCGCGCGAGGCGGTGGAAGCCAAGCTTGCGGCGCGCAGCATGCAGCTCGCCGTCCGTGACGTACGGCTCGCCGGCAATCCGGCCGAGCTGCAGAAAGCCGGCGATGCTCTCGTCGCACGCGCCGATGTTCTGAACAAAGTCGCTGAAGCGATGTTGAAGCTGTCACAAGCGCCGGAAAACCGGACACGAATGGAAAAGCTAAAGAGCCTTGGTGCGGATTATTTCAAGGCCGCCCGGCAGGTCGCGGCGATCCGCGGCGAGGCTATCGCCGCGACGGGGTCCGACGCAGCCGCCAGGCTCGTTGAGGAAGCCGGGCGTCTGGCGCGCGAGACGACGCTGCCGATCGCGGGACAAATAGACCAAGTTACCGATCAGATCGCCGATTTCGCCCGGCATAAGAGTGATGCGGAGATCGCTGCCTCGCTGCGGGAGATGGCGTCGAGCGAGCAGATCGGGATGGTCGTCGGCGCGGTTGCTGTGCTCGTCCTCGTCGGCTCCTGGCTGATGTCGTTCTTCACCATCGCTCGTCCGATCCGCGCGCTCACCATGGCCATGGACAAGCTCGCCGATGGCGATTTCTCGGTGGTGCTGCCAGGTCTCGGCCGCAAGGATGAAGTCGGTGGAGTTGCCGCGGCCGTCGAGAAGTTCAAGGTCGTCTCGGAACAGAAGGCGCGCGAGGAAGCCGAGGCCAAGATCAGGCAGGACCAGGCCGCCGCTACGCAGCGCAAGGCCGAAATGCACAAGCTCGCGGACGGATTCGAAGCTGCGATCGGCGAGATCGTCGACACCGTGTCGTCGGCCGCGACCGAGCTGGAAGCCTCGGCGTCGACGCTGACCTCGACCGCGGAGCGCGGCCAGGAGCTCACCACCATGGTTGCCGCCGCCTCCGAGGAAGCCTCCACCAACGTGCAATCGGTGGCGTCGGCGACGGAGGAGCTGTCGTCGTCCATCACCGAGATCAGCCGACAGGTGCAGGAATCCGCGCGGGTGGCCAGCGAGGCGGTGGGGCAGGCGCGCACCACGACCGAGCGCGTCAGCGAATTGTCCAAGGCCGCGACGCGGATCGGCGACGTCGTCGAGTTGATCAACACCATCGCGGGACAGACCAATTTGCTGGCGCTCAATGCCACCATCGAGGCGGCGCGCGCCGGCGAGGCCGGCAAGGGTTTTGCGGTCGTCGCCTCCGAGGTCAAGGCGCTCGCCGAGCAGACCGCGAAGGCGACCGGCGAGATCGGCCAGCAGATCTCCGGCATCCAGGCGGCGACGCAGGAATCGGTCGGCGCCATCAAGGACATCAGCAACACCATCGAAAAGCTGTCGGAGATCTCCTCGACGATCGCGGCGGCCGTCGAGGAGCAGGGCGCGGCGACGCAGGAAATCTCCCGCAACGTGCAGCAGGCGGCGGAAGGCACCCATCAGGTGTCGTCCAACATCACCGACGTGCAGCGCGGCGCGAGCGAGACAGGCTCGGCGTCCGCGCAGGTGCTCTCGGCCGCGCAGTCGCTCTCCGGCGACAGCAACCGCCTCAAGCTCGAGGTCGGCAAGTTCCTCGGCACTGTGCGCGCCGCCTGACGGCGGCCTCCTTCCGCAGTGTCCGCCTGCAGCCGCCGCGGGTGGAAGCGGCGGCTGCACGTGCGCCGTGCTGCGGCGCCACGACGAATGAGGCGCAGGGTTAACTTTCCGGAAAAGCGATGCAGGCATCATGCCCGCGTTTTCCGGGGTGAGTCGCCCTGTCTGTATTGCCTCTCGAGCGTATTGGAGCACATTCATGAGCGGCCTCTCCATCCGCCTGACCCACAAGGTCATGGCGATCGGACTGTTCGGCCTGGTTGGTCTGGCCGCCTTCGGCGCGATCTACGAGATCGGTAGCCTCTCCCAGGATGCCTCCCGCACCGTCGCCAACCGCGCCCGTGCGATCGCCGACCTCAACAAGCAGCTCTTGATCGACATGCTGGAGGCCCGGCGCAACGAGAAGAATTTCCAGCAGCGTCGGACCGAGAGCTACGCCAAGGCGCATGCCGAACTGATCGGACCGATCAACCGCGATTTCGACGAGGCGGCTCGGCTGATGGCGGCCGCCGGCATGAGCGCGTTGGCCGAGAAGATGACGCGGGCCCAGGATGGCTTCAAGCGCTATGCGTCGGACTTCGCCGCGCTGGTCGCTGCCGAGACCAGGCTCGGGCTGAACGAGACGCTCGGCCTGTCCGGCTCGCTTCGCGCGGCGGCGCACACGATCGAGGCCATGCTGAAGGAGATCGACGATCCCAGGACGACGACCTGGATGCTGATGATGCGCCGGCAAGAGAAGGATTTCATGCTGCGGCGCGACCCGAAATACGTTGCCGAGGTGAAGAAGGCCGCGGTCGAATTCTCCAAGGCAATCGAGGTCGTCGCGGTCCCGACCGCGGTGATGGACGACATCACGGCCAAGCTTGCGAAATACCAGTCCGAGTTCGCGGCCTGGGCCGAGACCGCGCAACAGAGTGCGGCCCTCGACGCCGCCATGATGAAGACCTTCCGTGACATCGAGCCTGTGATGGCCGAGGTGCGGACTTCAGTCGATGCCATGTACAAGCAGGCCGACGCCGCCGAGACCGCGACCCGCGATGCCGTGCGCTCGTGGATGGCGGTCGCCTTCGGCATCACCGTCGTCGTGCTCGCCGTAGTCGGCTTCCTGCTCGGACGTTCGATCTCGAAGGCGCTCGGTGCCATGGTCGGAGCGATGACGCGGCTTGCGCGCGGCGAGCTTTCGATCTCGGTGCCCGGCATCGGACGCAAGGACGAGATCGGCGAAATGGCCGGCGCCGTCGAAGTGTTCAGGACCAGCATGGCGGAAGCCGAGCGGCTGCGCCTCGAGCAGACGGAAGCGGATGCGCGCGGGCGCGAGCAGCGCAAGGCCGACATGCGGCGGCTCGCCGACTCGTTCGAAGGTGCGGTCGGCGAGATCATCGAGACCGTGTCGTCGGCGGCAACTGAGCTCGAGGCCTCCTCCAACACGCTGACGCAGGCCGCCGAACGCGGCAACGGGCTCGCAACCGCCGTGGCGGCGGCCTCGGAAGAGGCGTCCGCCAACGTGCAGTCGGTGTCGTCGGCGAGCGAGGAGATGACCTCATCGATCTCCGAGATCAGCCGCCAGGTGCAGGAATCGGCGCGCGTCGCCGACGTTGCGGTCGGACAGGCCGAGCGCACCAACGCGCGCGTTGCCGAGTTGACGAAGGCGGCGAGCCGCATTGGCGACGTGGTCGAATTGATCAACACCATCGCCGCCCAGACCAATCTCCTGGCGCTCAACGCAACGATCGAGGCGGCGCGCGCCGGCGAGGCCGGCAAGGGATTCGCGGTGGTCGCGACCGAGGTGAAGGCACTGGCCGAGCAGACCGCGAAGGCCACGGGTGAGATCAGCCAGCATATCGGCGCGATCCAGACCGCGACGGAGGACTCCGTCGGCGCGATCAAGGAGATCGGCGACACCATCGCGCGGATGTCGGAGATCTCCTCGACCATCGCCGCCGCGGTGGAGGAGCAGGGCGCGGCGACGCAGGAGATCTCCCGCAACATCCAGCATGCCGCGCACGGCACGTCCGAAGTCTCGGCGAATATCGGCGACGTCCAGCGCGGCGCCGGAGAAACCGGGGCCGCCTCGGCGCAGGTGCATTCGGCCGCCCAGTCGCTGTCGCAGGAAAGCAACCGGTTGAAGGGCGAGGTCGCACGCTTCCTGGAGTCGGTCCGGGCGGCGTAAGGCACTGAGCCGGCCGTCCGGCGCTGTCATTGAATGACGTGGGGTTACGCAGGTGTCACCCTGCGCGATGCCTGTTGCACTGCAACGCGTGATTGCGAAACTGTGATCCCGGCGACAGCGAGTTTCCGTAGTTTCACGTAGGTTCCTGTTAACGCCTGTTTGCAATTATGGGCGCAATCTTACCGGACAAGAACCAGCCAGCATTGTTGGAATGAACTCCGTCCCGTCGTCGGTTGCGACGATGGCGGCGGGTAACTCGTGCGTTGTTGGGTATTATCGGGATTTATCGTGATGTCGAAGTTGTCGATCGTCTTCAAGCTTCTGACCGTGCTGTCGGTCCTGGTGCTCTCGCTCGCGGGCGTCGGCGTGACGGCAATCGGCACGATGCAGAACATCAACGCTCACACCGTCGAGATCGCAGAGAGCTGGCTGCCGAGTGTGCGTGCGCTCGGCTCGCTTCGCGCCGACATCAACGAGCTGCGCGTCGCGCTGCGTCTGCATCTGATGCAGGAGACGCCTGAAGGCAAGGAAGCCGCCGAGAAACGCCTTGCCTCGCTGCAGGCCCGCATCGAGCAGACCCGCAAGGTCTACGAGCCGCTGATCACCTCCGCGGAGGAGCGCTCGCTCAATGCGCAGTGGAACAAGGCGTGGGCCGAATATCTGAACGGCGTGCAGGACGTGATGGCGCTGTCGCGCAAGAGTCCCGGCAAGTTCCCGGCCGATGCCAACGAGCTGCTGCAGACCAAGGTCGCGAAGATGGCCCAGGCGGCCGATCCGCTGCTGCAGAAGGGCATCGAGCTGAACAACCGCGGCGCCGAGCTGGAGACCAGGCAGGCGGCCGATAGCTACGCCATGATCTTTCGCGTTCTGGTCGGCATCATCATGCTCTCGGTCGTGATCGCGATCGGTGCGGCCTACTATCTCGTGCGGGACGTGTCGCGCGGCATTGCCTCCATCATCAAGCCGATGCAGTCGCTCGGCGAGGGCGACCTCTCGGCTGACGTGCCGCATCGCGGCGAGAAGACCGAGATCGGCTCGATGGCCGATGCGCTGCAGATCTTCAAGGATGCGCTGATCGCCAAGCGGGAGGCCGACGAGGCCGCCAGGCTCGACGCCGAAGCCAAGATCGAGCGCGGCCGCCGCGTCGATGCCATCACGCGCAAGTTCGAGGCGATGATCGGCGAAGTCGTCGGCACCGTCTCCTCGGCCTCGACCGAGCTCGAGGCGTCGGCGTCGACCCTGACCAGCACCGCGCAGCGCGGCCAGGAGCTCGCCACCGTCGTTGCGGCGGCCTCCGAGGAAGCCTCCACCAACGTCCAGGCGGTTGCCTCCGCCTCCGAGGAGCTGTCGTCCTCGATCACCGAGATCAGCCGCCGCGTGCAGGATTCGGCGCGGATGGCGGCCGAAGCGGTCGAGCAGGCGGGGCGGACCAACGAGCGCGTCAACGCGCTGTCGCAGGCGGCGTCCCGCATCGGCGACGTGGTCGAGCTCATCAACACCATTGCCGGCCAGACTAATCTGCTCGCGCTGAATGCCACCATCGAGGCGGCGCGCGCGGGCGAAGCCGGCCGCGGTTTTGCGGTCGTCGCGTCCGAGGTCAAGGCGCTGGCCGAGCAGACCGCGAAGGCGACCGGCGAGATCGGGGCGCAGGTGTCGGGCATCCAGGCCGCGACGCAGGAATCCGTCAGCGCCATCCAGGAGATCGGCGGCACCATCGAGCGGCTGTCCGAGGTGTCCGCGGCCATTGCCGCGGCCGTCGAGGAGCAGGGCGCGGCGACGCAGGAAATCTCGCGCAACGTCCAGCAAGCCTCGGTCGGCACGCAGGAGGTCTCCTCCAACATCACCGACGTGCAGCGCGGCGCGATCGAGACCGGCGAGGCCTCGGTCGAGGTGCTGTCGGCGGCGAAGTCGCTGGCTAGCGACAGCACGCGTCTCAAGGTCGAGGTTGCGCAGTTCCTGGAGTCGGTCCGCGCAGCCTGAAGGGGCGCGAACGGAAGACCTTGGTTCACCTCTCCCGGCTGGGGAGAGGTGAAGGTCTCGCCTGACGTTACGTGCCCGTCTGCGGCGCCGGTGGCGGTGCGACCTGCCGCCGGAACAGGATGCGCTGGTAGAGCCAGCCGATCGCGACCAGCACGACACCGAGACACATGAACGACAGCGCGCGGTAGACGCCCGTCAGCGTCGACATGTCGATGACGAAGGCCTTCAGGATCGTCAGCGCGATGACGGCCGCCGATGCCAGGCGGGCCCGCTCCGAATTGACGAGAATGCCGACGCCGAGCAGCACCACGCCGAAGGCGAGCCAGCCGATCGAATAGGTGTATTGTTCCGCGCCCGTGGTCGGTCCTGTCGAGAGGATCGGGCCGTGATAGAAGCGGCGGATCTCCAGCGTCACATAAACGAGTGCGAACAGCAGCGCGCCGCCCGCGATCGTATTGGCGTAGACCTTGCCGCGTTCGCCGACCACCGCATAGGACAACAGCAGCATCAGCACCGCCGGCAGCGCGTAGCCGAGCAGCAGCAGATTGAACACGGCGCCGCCGACGTCGACGCGCCAGATCAGCGGGTTCTCCAGGATGAGGAGGCCGAACACGCTGATGAGGCCGGCGATCGCCGTAAGGACGACCGCGCCGACATTGTGCACGATGCTGCGGGTGCGCAGCCGCAGGCGCTCCAGCCCGATCGCCATCGCGAGTGCGATGCAGACCTGCAGCGCGCATTCGAGCAGCGTGGGCGGCGAGATCATGTCGCCGCCGGTCGCAAAGTGGCGGATCTCGACGAAGGCGAGCAGCGCGGTGAACAGGATCGCGGCGGCTTCGACCATGCGCAGCGGCGGGTCGTCGGCGCGGCGGCGCAGGAAGATGCTCGCGCCCCAGAACGAGGCCGCCGGCAGGCCGTAGCCCCACAGCAGCCAGTTGAAGATCGGCGTCGTGCCGACGGCATCGCCGACGATGCGCGGATCGTAGACGATGCGCGCGGTGACGATCGCGGCGAAGATCGCGGCGAGCCGGCGCAGCACCGGAATCGGCCGCTGCAGCGAGATCCAGGCCGTGCCGAGCGACATCAGCGCGAGCGCGATGGTGAGCCAGCCCTTCTCCAGTGCAAAGGTCAGCGCCAGCGCCAATGCGCCGAGCGTGCCGGTCGCGAACAGCGCGATCGAGGTTGCCACGCCCGGCCGTTCCTCCCGGCGCATCAGCGCCTCGGTCGCGGCGCCAAAGCTGGCCGCGAGCAGCACCGCGAGGATCGCGAACGGGATCGAGCGGTCGAGATGGGCGATGCGCGCATAGAGCGCGACCAGGATCGCGATCGGCGTGGCGACGCCGGCTGCCGACCACACCACCGGAATGATCGGCGAATTCGACCTGCCTTGCGCGAAGAAGCCCGCGATGCCGAAGCCGGCGGCGAAGATCGCGGCCGTCACCAGATGCAGCGTCACCGAGCTGTCGGTCGCGATGGGGCCGACGCCCGGTATGGGACCGCCCGGCAGCACCAGCATATCCGGATTGGCGCGCACCGCCCATTCGGCGAATACGATGAACACGGTCGCAGCCGCCGCGCCCAACGCTCCGGTGGCCGCGGATGCACGCCAGGCGACGAACAGCGTACCGCCGACCAGCAGCGTGAAGGCAACCAGCGCCAGATCGGCATGCGCGCTCGACAGCACGATCAGCATCGCACCGAACAGATAGGCACCGAGCGAGCCCGACGAGACCGGTTCGATCTCGCCGTCCTCGACGGTCGGGCCGAACATGAAGCCGCAAACGACCAGCAGCGCGGCGAGCACGAAGCCGGCGATGGCATGGAAGGCGTGCGGCGCGACCTGCACCTCATTGGTATCGAGGCCCGGGAAGATCCAGAGCACGGCGAAGCCGATGGTCGTGACCGCAAGCCAGCGCCACAGCCGGATGCGGGCGAGGCCAAAGCTCGCGGCGGTGACGACGGCGAGGTAGATGTAGAGCGCCCAATAGTCGGGCTTGCCGCTGGAGACGAGGACCGGCGTCACGAAGGCGCCGACGACGCCGAGACCTGCAAGCGCGGGCCCGTGCAGCAGCGCCGCGGCGAGCGTGCACATCGCGACGATGCCGAGCAGCACGAAGGCGGTGGCGGGCACGAGGAAGCCGTAAAGCGCGTAGGCGGCATAGATGGTGGCGAACGCCACCGCGGTGCCGGCCGCGGTGAGGATCGCCGGGATGTTGGCGATCGGCAGCGCCTCTATGCTGGAGATGCTCTCCTTGCGCCGCGTCCATTCGCCGGCGCCGAGCAGGGCGGCCGCGAACAGGCCGCCGAGGAAGACGCGCACGCCGGGGCCGAGGAGGCCGGCCTCGATCGAATAACGCACCATGAAGAAGCCGCCGAGCGCGAGCGCAAGGCCGCCGATCCATACCACCCAGCGCGTGCCGAGGCGCTCCTCGAAGCCGGGTTCGGCTGCCGGCGTGGGCAGCGGCGGCGGTGGCGGGGGTGCGGCGGCCTCGCTGCTCGCTTCGAGCCGCGGCGCAGCCTCTTCGGTCACAAGCGGAGGCGGTGCGGCTTCGGCTTCCGGTGCAAGCGGCGGTGGCTCGGCTGTGGTTGTCGCGGGCGCTTCAGCCTGCACATAGGCGGGCATCGGCGGCGGCTGCACCGGCCGCAGCGCGTAAAACTTCTCTTCCAGCGTATTCAGCTTGCGGCGCAGCTCGGCCGCCTGGTTGGAGGCCTTGATCGCGATCAGGAAGGCGATGATCGCAATGATCAGCGCAAAGACGTCAAACGGGCCGTCGAACATGAAGCCTCCAGGCAACCGGCGGGCAGGGGCCGGTACCAACTATCAGGATCTAGCGCCGGGAGCGTACGCGCAAGCCCGGCGCGGGCCGCTCCTGGAGCACCTCGCGGCGGAAGCGGTAGAGCGCTGCCGGCCGTCCGCCCGTCTGTGTCGACATCACGCCGGTCGGTTCGACCAGGGCCTCCGTCTCGACCAGGCGGCGGAAATTCTGCTTGTGCAGGTGCCGGCCGGAGACCGCCTCCACCGTGTGCTGCAATTCGGTGAGTGTGAACTCGGCGGGCAAAAGTTCAAATACGACAGGACGATACTTCAGTTTTGCGCGTAGCCGCGCGATCCCCGTGGCGAGGATCCGGCGGTGGTCGAACCGCATCGAGATGCCGAGCGCCGGCAGAGCCTTGCGCGCTAATGCCGCAGGACGGCCGTCGCGCCTGGCTTCCTCGACCAGCCCGGCCTCGTAGAGCAGTTCGTAGCGGTCGAGCACGCGCTCCTCGTCCCAGGGTGCACCGTCGAGCCCGAAATAGAACCGCACGCGATCCCTCCGCGGCAATGCGCGGCTCGTCTCCGGCGTCTCCTCCTCGGCCCATCTGGTCAGCGCCGGGATGATGTCGCGGGCGATGATCGCAGGCGGCTCCTCGCGCCGGTCCTCCCAGGGGAAGAAGCGATACCAGGGCTCGAAGCTCGCCCCGGTCGCGGCGAGCTCGCCGTCCACCGCGCGCGTCAGCGCGAGATAGCCGATCGACACCATATGCGCGCCGGTGTCGCCGGCCTCGGCATGACGGCCGCGATCGCCGAAAGTGTAGAGCTGCTCGACATAGCCGAGCCGCAAGCCCGCCTGCTCCTCGACCCAGGCGCGCAGGCCGATCTCGAAGGTGCGATGGCTCGGCGCGTCGAACGGGCCGAACGGCAGGCCCGCCAGCCCGTCGCTGCCGCGCGCGGTGAGGATCAGCGGCTCATGGTCCTCGATCGCGACGATCGCCGCGGTCAGGCCGATCTCGATCGGCGTCAGCAGCGTCTCGCTCATGCGGCTGAGATCGCTTGTGTCATTCGAGCTCGATCACGAAGGGGCGGCCTTCGACCATCATCGCGCCGGGGCCCATCTCGTCGAGTGCGCGCAGCATGCGGCCCTCACGTCCCAGCGCGCGGTCGGCGAGGCCGACGATGCGCCGGTTCGGCGAGGCGATCGGTGAAGCCGCGCGGATCTTCTTGGCGATCTCGATCTCGTCGCGATGCGGATTGAGGGCGCAGACGGCGGCGAAGGCGCTCGCGGTGGAGCGGCTGATGCCGGCATAGCAATGCACCACGAGCGGCGCAGCGCGGTCCCAGCCACGGACGAAATTCAGCACCTTGTCGATATGCGCTTCGGATGGTGCGGTGAAGCCGTCCATCTCCTCGGTGATGTCGTCCATCGACACCTTGAGATGGTTGGCCGGCAGCACCGACACCGGCCGCGCCACCTGTTCGACATTGGCCATCACCGTCAGCACATGGCTGGCGCCGGTGATGCGGACGGTCTCGGGAAGCGCGGCGAGGGAACAGACGTGGATCATGGCGGCCCTTTTTTGGCGATTATAACCGGTGCCGTAGGGTGGGCAAAGGCGCATCGCGCCGTGCCCACCATCTCGCAATGCGTGCATCGCGCCTAGTTTGGTGGGCACGCTTCGCTTTGCCCACCCTACGAAGGAATGATGCTACGCAAACACCGCGCCGAACCGCTCCAGAAACTGCTTCTCGGCCCGCGCCGCGGTCCAGGGCGTGAGATAGTCGCGCCGGACGCTGTCGGAGAGGCCCGGATCCTTGCCGAACAGGCGCCGCGCCTCGCTTTCGCTGAAGCCGGCAAGCTCGGTCGCCTCGAGATAGGCCGCGCCGCGATCGGCGGCTTTGATGGCTAACGTGATCTCCTCGGGCAGCTCCGGCGGCAGGCCGAAGCGGATGTGGATGGCGCCGAGCAGGCGCTTCTCCACCGCCTTGTAGTGACCGTCGAGCACTGCCTTGAACGGCGAGATCATGTCCCCGATGACGTATTCGGGCGCATCGTGCAGCAGGGCTGCGAGCCGCATGCGCTGGTCCACGCGCGGCAGCTCGTGCCGCAGCACGGTCTCCACCAGCAGCGTGTGCTGCGCGACCGAGAAGATGTGGGCGCCCGTGGTCTGCCCGTTCCAGCGCGCGACGCGCGCCAGCCCATGGGCGATGTCGGCGATCTCGACGTCGAGCGGGGAGGGATCGAGCAGATCGAGCCGCCGGCCCGACAGCATGCGCTGCCAGGCGCGGGATTCCGCGCCGCTCGTCGTCTTCTTCGCGCTCATTTGGCCTTGAGGCGCGGCTTGCGCTGCAGCTTGCTGCAGGTGGCGTGACAATGGCAGTCGACGAGATGGTCGTTGACCATGCCGGTCGCCTGCATGAAGGCATAGACGATGGTCGGGCCGACGAACTTGAAGCCGCGCGAAGACAGCTCCTTGGAGATCTGCACCGACAGCGGCGTCGAGGCCGGCACGCTCGCCGTGGTCTTGAAATTGTTGACCTTGGGCTTGCCGCCCATGAAGTCCCACAGCAGCTTCGAGAAGCCCGGCCCCTTCTCCATGATGTCGAGATACGACTTCGCGCTCAGGATCGTGCCCTCGATCTTGGAGCGGTTGCGCACGATGCCGGCATCGTTCATCAGCGCGTGCACCTTCTTGTCGGTGTAGCGCGCAATCTTCTCCGGCTGGAAATCGTCGAAAGCTTTGCGGAAATTATCGCGTTTGCGCAGGATCGTGATCCAGGACAGGCCGGCCTGGAAGCCGTCGAGGATCAGCTTCTCGTAGAGCGCGCGATCGTCATATTCGGGCACGCCCCATTCGGTGTCGTGATAGGCGACGTAAAGCGGATCCTCGCCGGGCCAGGGGCAGCGGATCTTTCCGTCGGGATGCAGGCGGGGGGCACGGCTCATGCGGTGGGCTGCTTCAGGGGTATGCGGACGGTTTCGGGGTCGGCCAGCGTCAAGGCGAGGCCGCCGGCGGTGATCGGCTGGCCGGCGTCGAGCGCGTCGGCGACACGGTCGATGCGCACCAGCGCGATGCCCTTGCCTTGCGCCGAGGAGCCCATGGTGCCGACCTGCTTGTCGCCGGCCATCACGCTGACGCCGACTTCCGGCGCGACATCGTCGAGCAGCACCTTGATGCTGCGCGTGCGCGCGGTGCCGCGATGCTGCATGCGCGAGACGACCTCCTGGCCGACATAGCAGCCCTTGTCGAAATCGACGCCGGCAAGGCGGTCCATGTTGGTCTCGTGCGGGAACGCATCGCTGTACATGAAATCCAGCCCGCCGCGCGGCACGCCGAGCGCAATGCGGTGCGCCTCGTAGTCGGCGGCATCGACCAGGTCGGCGCCGATCAGGTCGGACAGCTTCTGCTTGAGATCCTCGGGGATCAGGATGCGGGTGCCGAGCTCGGCATTGCGCGGATCGGTGAAGGCGAGGTCCGGCTGTGCCGCAGGCTGGCCGTCCCAGGCCGCGAGCACGCCGAGATCGAGCTTTTCCACCGTGACCTTGGCGCGCAGCTTGTAGAATTTCAGCTTGGTGGCGAGCGTGTCCGCCAGCGCCTTCGGGCAGTCGATCAGGAACCCGCCGCCATGGCCGGCCGGCACCTCCGTGATCAGGAAATCGACGATGATCTTGCCCTGCGGCGTCAGCAGCGCGCCGAATCGCCCCAGTCCCGGCTTCAGCCTGTCGACATCGGTCGTGATCAGGCCGTTGAGGAAGTTGCGCGCATCCTCGCCCGCGACCTTGACCACGCCCCGGTCGGGAAGAAACGCTGATTTCATGTGAAAATCTCTTGCGACATGTTGCTCCGGAACGTAAGCCCGCAAGGCATAAACGACAAGACCTCGAGCCCTGCGCTTGGGGATGAGAGAGGCCCCATGACCCAGCGTTTCGATGTGATCCTCAAGGGTGGCACAGTCGTCAACCAGGACGGCGAGGGTGTTCGCGATATCGGCATCACGGGCGGTCGAATCGCCGAGCTGGGTCCGCTGTCGCAGGCGTCTGCGGCCGAGGTGATCGACTGCAAGGGGCTGCACATCCTGCCCGGCGTCATGGATACGCAGGTGCATTTCCGCGAACCCGGGCTGGAGCAGAAGGAAGACCTCGAGACCGGCTCGCGCAGCGCCGTGATGGGCGGTGTCACCGCCGTGTTCGAGATGCCGAACACCTCGCCGCTGACCGTGACGGAAGCCACTTTCACCGACAAGGTGAAGCGCGCCCATCACCGCATGCATTGCGATTTCGCCTTCTTCATCGGCGGCACCCGCGAGAACGTGCAGGACCTGCCGGTGCTGGAGCGCGCGCCGGGCTGTGCCGGCGTCAAGGTATTCATCGGCTCCTCCACCGGCGCGCTGCTGGTCGAGGACGACGAGAGCCTGCGCCGCATCTTCCAGGTGATCCGCCGCCGCGCGGCCTTCCACGCCGAGGACGAATACCGCCTCAACGACCGCAAGTCGCTACGCATCGAGGGCGATCCGCGCTCGCATCCGGTCTGGCGCGACGAGACCGCGGCGCTGATGGCAACGCAGCGCCTCGTCAAGCTCGCGCACGAGACGGGAAAACGCATCCACGTGCTGCACATCTCGACCAAGGAAGAGATCGAGTTTTTGCGCGATCACAAGGATGTCGCCTCCTGCGAGGCGACGCCGCATCATCTGACGCTGGTCGCGCCCGAATGCTACGAGCGGCTCGGCACGCTGGCGCAGATGAACCCGCCGGTGCGCGGCGCCGACCACCGCGCCGGCATCTGGCGCGGCATCGAGCAGGGCATCATCGATGTGCTCGGCTCCGACCACGCCCCGCATACGCTGGAGGAGAAGCAGAAGACCTATCCGGCTTCGCCCTCCGGCATGACCGGCGTGCAGACGCTGGTGCCGCTGATGCTCGATCACGTCAATGCCGGCCGCCTGTCGCTGGCACGCTTTGTCGACCTCACCAGCGCCGGCCCCGCGCGCCTCTACAACATGGCCTGCAAGGGCCGCATCGCCGCCGGCTACGACGCCGACTTCACCGTGGTCGATTTGAAGCGCAGCGAAACCATCACCAACAAATGGGTGGCGTCCAAGGCCGGCTGGACGCCCTATGACGGCGTGCGCGTCACCGGCTGGCCCGTCGGCACCTTCATCCGCGGCCGCCGCGTGATGTGGCAGGGCGAGCTGGTGACCGCCTCGCAGGGCGAGCCGGTGCGGTTTCTGGAGACGTTGAAGCAGTAGGCCACAACGTCGTCATTGCGAGGAGCGAAGCGACGAAGCAATCCAGAACCCCGCCGCGGCGGCAGTCTGGATTGCTTCGCTGCGCTCGCAATGACGGGCGGAGATGGCTACAGTGTCCTCAGCAGGGAGGATACGACAATGAGCCAGACGGCATCTGTCATCACCACCGAGCAGCTCGCCGCCATTCTCGGCGATCCCAATCTCCGCCTCTACGACTGCACGACCTACAACGAGCCGGTGCCGCCGGGTAGCGACGTGCCCTATCGCGCGGTGCCCGGCGACAAGACCTTCGCAGCCGGCCACATTCCGGGCGCCGACTTCCTCGACCTGCAGGGCGAGTTCTCCGACACCTCGGCAGGCCCGCTCTTCATGATGGCCGATGTGCCGAAGCTCGAAGCTGCCTTCGGCCGTCACGGCGCTGACGCAGGCAAGACCATCGTGCTCTACAGCATCGGCACCATGATGTGGTCGACGCGGTTCTGGTGGATGCTGCGCTCGCTCGGCGTCGATGCCCGCGTGCTCGACGGCGGCCTCGACAAGTGGAAGGCGGAGGGGCGGGCGATCGAGACGGGTGCACCGAAGGGCTATCCGGCCACGACCTTCAAGGCCAATCCGCGCGCGGGCTTCTTCGTCGACAAGAACGTCGTGAAGGCGCGGATCGGCGATTCCTCGACGGCAACAGTCAACGCGCTCCCGCCGCAATTTCACCAGGGCCTCGAGCCGAGCCGCTACGGCAGGTCGGGCCGCGTGCCGGGCAGCATCAGCGTTCCCGCCCCAACGCTCGTCAATGCCGACAAGACGCTGACGAGTCTTGCCGATGCGGAAGCAAAGTTCGTCGCCCAGGGCGTCACGCGCGACAAGACCGTGATCTGCTATTGCGGCGGCGGCATCTCGGCGACAATCAACCTCTTGCTGCTGACGCAGCTCGGCTATGACAAGCTGACGCTGTACGACGGTTCGATGGGCGAATGGGCGAGAGACCCGTCGCTGCCGATCGAGACGGATTAGCGCTTCTTTCTGACCCTCCCCTGGAGGGGGAGGGTCGCTTCGCATGGAGCGTGAGCGCAATGCGGAGCGGGGTGGGGTGATCTCTCCGCTCGGGTACCGCCTAAGGGGATAGACTGTCACCCCACCCCGCTCGCGCTGCGCGCGATCGACCCTCCCCCTCCAGGGGAGGGTAAGAAAGAAATTCAGGAACCTTTCTCCCTCGCCCGCATCCAATATCCGGAACGACGCGAAACAAGCAGGTGACCGCCATGCAACGGACCGCAGCCGGCCTGTCAGCCGGCGCCAGAACGTTGGAAGCCGAACTGATCGAGCGCGCGCGGGCCCGGGACGAGGCCGCGCTCCGCGAGATCATGCAGGCCAACAACCGCCGGCTCTACCGCCTCGCACGCGCCATTCTGCGCAGCGACAGCGAAGCCGAGGACGTCGTGCAGGAAACCTATGTGCGCGCCTTCACCCATCTCGACGGCTTCCGCGGCGAGTCCGGCCTGTCGACCTGGCTGTCGCGGATCGCCATCAACGAGGCGCTTGGCCGGGCGCGAAGCACGAGGCGGCATGTCGAGCTCGGCTCGGTGCCCGAGGCCGCGCTCGAGGCGCAGATCATCAAATTTCCCGTTTCTCCCGCAGGCGATCCGGAAAGGACCATGGCCCAACGTGAAATCCAGCGCGTCGTCGAACGCGCCATCGACGAATTGCCGGATGTGTTTCGCATGGTGTTCGTCGCACGCGTCATGGAGGGCATGAACATCGAGGAAACCGCCGATCTGCTCGGCTTAAAGCCTGAGACGGTGAAGACGCGGTTGCACCGCGCCCGCACCATGCTGCGCGAGAATGTCGAGAAGGAGATCGGCCCGGTGATGATGGACGCCTTCCCGTTCGCCGGCTGGCGCTGCGAGCGCCTGACCGAAGCGGTGTTGAAGCGGCTCGGCGTCGGCGGCTGAAATTTTTCGGGAACGTTTGCGCGAAACGCCCATCCAATTCCTGTGAAGCAACGCGCCGGCAAAACGCCCGGCAGCACAGGAGTGTCAAACCATGTTCATCCGTTGGAGCGCGGCGGTCGCCGCGGCCATTCTGTTGTCGGGTCCCGCGCTGCAGGGCGCCAGCGCCGCCGACAAGCCGACCGATCCGCAGATCGCCCACATCGCCTACACCGCGGGCGTGATCGACATCAATGCCGCCAAGCAGGCTCAGAAGAAAGCGAAGAACAAGGACGTGAAGGCGTTTGCCGAGGACATGCTGCGCGACCATGAGGCGGTCAACAAGCAGGCGCTGGCGCTGGTCAAGAAGCTGAACGTCACCCCCGAAGACAACGACACCAGCAAAGCCCTGTCGAAGCAGGCCAGCGACAAGATGGCGGAGCTCGACAAGCTGAGCGGCGCGGCCTTTGACAAGGCCTATGTCGCCAACGAGGTTGCCTACCACAAGGCGGTCAACAGCGCGCTGGAGACCCAGCTCATTCCGTCCGCAGGCAATGCGGAGCTGAAGAGCCTGTTGCAGACCGGCCTGAAGATCTTCCAGGGCCACCAGCAACACGCCGAGCATGTCGCGGCCGAGCTGAAATAGGGGCGCAGCATGATGCCGGGACGCCTCGCCTCGATCGCGCTTGCAGTCATCGTCCTGTCGGTATTAGTCCCGGCGCGCGCCGCGACGATCGAGATCACGATGGAGAATCTCGTGATCTCACCGGCGGAGGTGTCGGCGAAGGTCGGCGACACCATCACCTGGATCAACAAGGACGTCTTTGCCCACACCGCCACCGCCAAGAATGGCGATTTCGACGTGACGCTGCCGCCGAAGAAGTCGGCGACGTCAGTCCTGAAGAAGGCGGGAACGCTCGAGTATTATTGCCGCTATCATCCCAACATGAAAGCGACGCTCAAGATCGAGCCGTGAGGGAAGGGAGCGCTTTCCCGCTCGCGATGGGAACATCTCCCGATCATCGCGAGACTAATGCTTGGCCGCGGGAGCGGGCTTCCGTGCGATAAGGGCGGCAGACTTCGCGACGTGTCGCAAAGTCATTCATCCGTCAACTGGCCCCGCCCGCGTGGCGGGGTCATTTTCGGTGCGGGCTTACTGCCTGCAGATGTCGACCGAGAACTCGCCGTTGCGGATGCGGCCCGGAAAACCCTCGACGAACTTCGCCACCGCGTCCTCGCCATAGGTGCCGACGAGTTCCGCGAAGGCCGCGAACAGGCTGGCCTGTGCCAGGCAGTCGCCGTCGACGCCCTCATGGCGCGCTTCGGCCCAGGCCTCGTTGAGATAGCTCAGTGCGGCCTGTTTCTGCTCGTGATCGGGCAGCGGCGCGCGGTCGGGGGCGTAGGAAATCGGCTGGCTCATGAAACTCGATCAGGGCTGGAGGCGCGTCCACGGCGATGCGCTGCACGAGAGGTGTAGCACGCGTATTAACGCCCGCTAGGCCACATCTTTAGGAACGGTTAACGGCTGTGAACAAAGTCGATGACAGGGTTCCCGTCGCGCGTCCGCGTCGACCCACGTGTCATCCCGGGACGTGCTGATCCTCATGGTGAGGAGCGTGCGCAGCACGCGTCTCGAACCATGAAGGCCCCGCTGCAGCAGTCGGGCCTTTCATCCTTCGAGACGCGCGCAAAAGGGCGCGCTCCCGGCGACAACGGCTTCGCCGTTGCGCAAGAATGAGGGGTTACTGTTTTGGATTTGGCTGACGGAAAAAGCTCAGTTCGCGTAGCGTGCCGTCAGATCGCGCGAGATCTTCGAGCCTTCCTCGATATAGCGGCGGATCGCCACCGTCGCGGCCGGCGTGCAGCTCCGGTACGTCTGCTGGAAGCCGTTATAGCCGCGGTTGAAGCCGGCGATCATGCGGGTGCGGCGCTCGCCGGAGGGGGTTTCGGCGTCGATCAGCGCCTGCATTTCGCTGCGCCATTTGTTGCCCTCGTTGGATCCGCAGATGCCGCGCAGATAGTGCAGCCCGCCGAGGATCTCGGCCAGCCGCTGCAATTCGCCGTCAAACGGCGCCGCGGCGTCCTGGGCCCGGGCGGGGCCGCAGGCGCAGGCGAGAATCAGGGCAAAAATGGCCAGAAATCGCGTGGACATTGGCGGCTGTATGCCCCTTCGAGGCCGGGGAAGCAAGGCGAGCCGCACCGGCGGTGCGCTCCCTCTCCCGCTTGCGGGGGAGGGTTGGGGAGGGGGTGTTTCCGCAAGCGAGAACCCCCAAGGGGAGAGAGCCCTCACCCGCGCCTGCGGCGCGATCTCTCCCGCAAGCGGGAGAGGCGTACCGAGCCCGCGGATGGCTTACACCCCAATCAGGCGGGCGGCGGACTGGATGACCTCCTCCAGCCCGCCGGTCAGCTTGAGGTCCCCCAGGCTCGCCAGGGCGTCCGGGGCGATCCAGCGGTAATCGTCGAGCTCGTCGTTCAGGGCAGGCTCCCGGGCCAGCCAGCGGGCGGCAAAAGACATGATCAGATAATGGCCGGCGCCGGCCGCCGCCGGCAGCACCTCGCGCCAGCCGGCAAGGCCGACGATCTCGATTTCGAGCCCGGTCTCTTCGTCGACCTCGCGCTTGAGCGCCTGGTGCAGCGATTCGCCGAACTCGACCCGGCCGCCCGGCAGCGAATAGAATCCCTTGGCCGGCGAGCGGGCGCGGCGGGTCAGAAGCACCTTGCCGTCGCGGAAAATCGCGGCGCTGACGGCGACCTGGGGATGGGTGGGCTGGACGACCGCGGACATTGTCTTAACAGCCTGGCTCAATTCGCCATGATCGTGTCGACGTCGGCCTCCGCGCCGCCGTTGATGATGCCGCCGCAGGCCGCGATCAGCGGCTTGACCCAGAGCGTGGCCTGCTCGGCGAGGCGCACGCGGGTCGTATCCTTCTCGACCTCGCGCATGGCCGATCCGACCGCGGTCAGGATCGAGGTCATGGTGTCGGTGATGTGGTCGAACTGGGCGCGCACGTTCGGGTCGGCCTTCTCATAGGCCTCGATGGCGAGGTCCCGCGCCTTGAAGTTCGACGCCGTGAAATGCTCGGCATAGGACAGCGGCGACCAGGTCAAAAAGTCTTCGGCGCATTCGGGCATGTCAGGCACCATTTCCAGCAGCATCACGGCTTCATTGAAATGGTTGAGATAATCAGTGGCAAGCCCGGTCCGCGGGTTGATGTTGGCCACGCGCAGCCGTTCGGCCCAGGCCGCGGCCTCGGGGCCCGTCTGTACATGCCGCGCGGGTTGGGTGGCCGTTGAGCTCATCTGCCGCAGTGTTAACGTTCGGGGTTAAAAGGACCTCAACGGACCCTATATTGGCCCAAGGATGTGTGGACGCTTCGTCATAACTTCGGCCCCCGCGGCTTTACGGCAACTATTCGGCTACATCGAGCAGCCGAATTTCCCGCCCCGGTACAATGTCGCCCCGACGCAACCGATTCCGGTCGTTCTGGTGGAGAATGGCGCGCGCCATTTCCGCCTGATGCGCTGGGGTCTGTTGCCGAGCTGGGTCAAGGATCCCAAGGGCTTCACGCTGCTGATCAACGCCCGCTCGGAGACGGTGCTGGAGAAGCCCGCCTTCAAGAAGGCGATCCGCCGGCGGCGCGGCCTGATCCCGGCCGACGGTTACTATGAATGGAAGTCGGAGGGCGGCCGCAAGCAGCCGTTCTTCATCCACCGCGCCGACGGCGCGCCGCTCGGTTTTGCCGCGGTGTTCGAGACCTGGGTCGGGCCGAACGGCGAGGAGCTCGATACGGTCGCGATCGTCACCGCGGCGGCGAGCACGGATCTCGCCGCGCTGCATGACCGCGTTCCCGTCACGATCAGTCCGCGCGATTTCGAACGCTGGCTCGATCATCGCGGCGACGAGGTCGATGCGATCCTGCCGTTGATGGGCGCCCCGCGTATCGGCGAATTCGCCTGGCACCCCGTCTCCACCCGCGTCAACCGCGTCGCCAATGACGACGAGCAACTGCTGTTGCCGATGAGTGCGGAGGAGATGGAGGCGGAAGCAGAGGCGGCGAAGCCGAAGAAGGCGGTGAGGAAGGTTGCGGCTAGCCCGGCGGATGACGGGCAGGGGTCGTTGTTCTAGCTGTTGTTGAAATTCGACTGCGCCATTAACTCCGCCGTCGTCCCGGCCTAGTGCGCAATTGCGCACGAGGGGCCGGGACCCATAACCACCAAACTTAATTTTCCGAAGATTGCCCACCACCATCTCGCGTCAAAACTGCGCCCTGTGGGTATGGGTCCCGGCCTTCGCCGGGACGACGCCTGAGCCTTTTGGCCACCAGTGCCGTAGGGTGGGCAAAGGCGCAACGCGCCGTGCCCACGATCTCTCTCTTCAACGCACAATGGTGGGCAAGCTTTCGCTTTGCCCACCCTACGGCAGCGGAGTTTTAGATAATCTCGCTTGCCCTCAACGCCGCGATCTCCGCCGCATCGAAGCCGAGCTCGCCCAGCACCGCATCCGTATCCGCGCCCACTTCCGGCGCCATCCGGTCCAGCCTGCCGCCGCCATGGGCGAGCTTGAAACCGCTGCCGGCAAAGCGCAGGCGGCCATATTGCGTATCGAGCTCCTGGATCGCGCCGCGCGCCTTGATCTGCGGGTGGTCGATGACCTCCTCGACCTTCCAGATGCTGGCGCAAGGTGCGCCGGCGTCTTCCAGAATCGTCTCCCACTCGCGCGCCGGCCGCTTCGCCAGCGCCTCCTCGATGATGGCGCGCAGCGCCGGTTCGTTCTCGTTGCGCGAAAACCAGTCCGCGAAGCGCGGATCGCTCAACGTGTCCTCGCGGCCGAGCGCCCCCATCAGCGCGCGGTACTGCTTCTCGTTGTTGACGGCGAGCAGGATGTGGCCGTCGCCGCATTTGAACAGGTTCGCGGTGGTCCTGCGGCTCACCGCCTGGTTGCCCGACAGTTGCTGCCGATGGCCCGCGACCGACCAGTCTGCGATTTGCCCTGAGAGAAACGCCATCGTCGCCTCCAGCATGGAGACATCGACAAACTGCCCCTTGCCGGTGCGGTCGCGCTGGTACAGCGCGCTCGACACGCCGAACGCGGCGGTGGCGCCCGACAGCACGTCGCATACGGCAAAGCCGGCGCGCGTCGGCCCCGTCTCGGGATGGCCGGTGATGGCCATGATGCCCGACAGCGCCTGCATCTTGCCGTCATAGCCGGGCCGCAGGCGATCCGGACCGGTCTGGCCGAAGCCGGACACCGCGCAATAGATCAGCTTTGGATTGATCGCCGAGAGTGCCTCGTAGCCGATGCCGAGCTTGTCCATCACGCCCGGCCGGAAGTTCTCCATGACGACGTCGACGGTCGCGACGAGCTTCTTCACGATCGCGATGGCATCGGGTTTCTGCAGGTCGAGCGTCAGGCTGCGCTTGTTGCCGTTGATGGCCTGGAATGCGGGGGCGAGCCCGCGCTCGGCCCATTCGCGGGACAGCGGCGTGTGGCGCATGTCCTCGCCCTCGCGCCGCTCGACCTTGATGACGTCCGCCCCCAGCAGCGCAAGTTGGTAGCTGGCATAAGGACCGGCCAGCACCTGCGTAAAATCCAGGATCTTCACGCCCTCGAACGGTCGCGTCACGTCGCTCTCCCCATTTTGTTTTCGTTGTCGGAGGACGTCAGGCGGCGCGATTGCCGCGCGCGATCTCCTTCTGCTTGTCGAATTCGGCACGGCGCCGCGCCAGCTCTTCAGGAGAGAGCTGCGCGACGTTGTTGTAGTCGAGCTTCCAGGAAGCATCCTCGCTCCAGCGCAGCGGCGACTGCATCGTGGTCTGCGGGCCGCTCGCGGTCTCCAGCAGCTTCAAGGCCAGCTCCAGCGTTTGCGCCTGGGACGCGACATCGTGCGGCTTGCCGGCGGAATTGCCGAGCGGGAAGTCGGAGAACAGGAAGCGCGGCACGGCGGCATGCTCGATGATGTCCTTGGCGCAGCCCATGATCACAGTCGGAATGCCGTTGCGCTCGAGGTGCCGCGCCACCAGCGCGGTGGTCTGGTGGCAGACCGGGCAGTTCGGCACCAGCACGGCGACGTCGACCTTGTCGGTGAGGCAGCGCGCCAGGATCTCCGGCGCGTCGGTGTCGAGCGTGACGCGATGGCTGCGGTTGGTCGGTGCGCCGAAGAAGCGCGGGGCGACCTCGCCGATGCGCCCCGAGGCGGACGCCTTCAGGAGCTGCGGCAGCGGGAACCAGGTGCCGTTGTCGGTGGCCGAGGTGTGCTTGCGGTCGTAGCCGATGTGGGAGATGCGAAGGTCGTGCGCTTTCGACGTGTCGCCGTCATAGACCTGGTAAAACTTCGCGCTGCCGTTATAGGCCGCGCCCGGCCCCTGGTCGCCCTTGGTCGGATCGTACGGCGCCGCCGTGGTGATGATGGTCACGCGCGACTTCGCCAGCGGCTTCTTCAGCGGCTGGAACGGCGCCTCGGTGTAGTGCGCCCAGCGGTAAGCCGTGGTGTAGCCGATCGCCGCGTAATAATCGCGCGTACGCTGCATGTAGGGAACGGGGGAGTCGTAGTCGGGCGCAAAGCCGAATTCATCGTCGCGCGGAGCGGACATGGGCGCGTCTCCTGGTTCTTGGTTGAGACCAGACTAGAGATAGTTTTGGCGTTGCTCAACCGGGGGCCGGGGAGCGCAGGACAGAATTGCAGATGAGGATGGCGCGGCGCGGATGGTGCCTCTTACCCTCCCCTGGAGGGGCAGGGCTATCGCATGTAGCCGAGGAGTTCGAAGAGGAAGGCATCGTTCCAGCCTGCACGCTTGAGCTTCAAGCGCAGGGAGGTGCTGGTGTCGGGGTGAGCTCTGGCGACGTTGAGGGCAAGTCTTCTGAGGACGGCAAGATTG
>Ga0207426_1000745_pt1 | contig 36615 bp, 31 predicted proteins | sample AraplaMF_Cvi_mMS_FD_184265 | JGI IMG/M metagenome (GOLD analysis project Ga0207426, IMG submission 184265) | Arabidopsis root microbial communities from the University of North Carolina, USA - plate scrape MF_Cvi_mMS (SPAdes) (version 2) | ecosystem: Host-associated > Plants > Roots > Endosphere... | reverse complement strand
TCGCTGCTCTTCCTGTCATAGCTCGGGACTATGCGATAGACGCGGGATCAGTTGGCCTTGCAGTAACGCTTCCGGCCCTCGCGGCGGCCATCGCGGCACCTCTTTTCTGTTGGTCACAAGCAGACCGAAAGACGCTACTGCTGGCAATGATGCTGCTTACGTTCGTTGCCGATATGGTCGGCGCATTTAGTGGTGGTCTCACGCTTCTTTTGTTAGGGCGGTTAGTTCTTGGAGTATCTATCGGTGGCTTCTGGTCGATCGGAGCGACTTCCGCCGCGAGGTTGGTGCCACAGCATCTAAAAGGTCGAGCAATTGCGATCGTGTTCGGCGGAGCTTCCGCCGGCAGCGTCATCGGGTTGCCGCTTGCGTCCGCCATTATACAGGCACAAAGTTGGCGAGCAGCTCTCTTGGTTTTCGGCACTATCGCGATTTCCATCGCACTAGCCCAATTGTTTTTGCTTCCAAAACTGCAACCACAGAACAAATTCCATTATTCTTCTCTTTGGGAGCTTCTCCGCATACCAAATTTCGCCGAGGGGCTGGCCGCAACCTCTCTTTTAATTTCGGGCCATTTCATTGCCTACACTTTCCTCGCTTCTCTCATTGGGGAATTGCAAGTACCCAATGGAATTTCTCCATGGGCGTTCTTTGCTTTTGGATGCGCAGGACTTATATCGAACACCATATCTGGAGAATACGTACAAACGTATTTCCGCCAAATGGCGCTGTTGTACTCACTTCTATTAGGTCTTTCACTGCTTGCGCTTACCCTTACTCACAGCTCTCTAGTGGCCGCATTCAGTATAATCGTGTGGGGAATTGCGTTCGGAGGTATTCCCATCTGCTTGCAGGTTTGGTTGCTAACGGCCGCTCAGGATCGCCGCGAAATCAGCGGAGCGGCGTTCGTCAGTGTCTTTCAGATTTCTATCGCGGTGGGAGCGCTCGCTGGCGGGTTTCTCAACGAGAGATTCAGCATTCAAGGCAACATGGTCGCCGGTTGCGCACTCGCGGGGACGACAGCAGCGCTTATCGTCATCGGCCGAATTGCGAAACGTCTTTCCGGCGAACTGAGCCGATCATAGGCGGGTCGTTCAAAAGATCTGACTGCTTACGAATTGGCCAAGATGTGAAGCGTCTGTACAAAAACCACGGCCTTCCAACTTAGAGGTACCTCGGTTTGTCTGAACAGTTTTGGGCATTTCGCTAAGTGGATTTTCGCCTTGATTGTGCCGCGACCCTCATTGGGTGTCAGCGCGTTGAAGCAGGCCTGATCCGGCGTCTGCCGGTCAAGGGACGAATGTGGGCATCGGCTATTGTAAAAGGTCAGATATCGGCCGATGCCGACGCGGGCCTCGGATACTGTCTTGTCGGCGTGGAGGTAGACTTCCTCGTATTTGATCGAACGCCAGAGCCGTTCAACGAACACGTCGTCCCGCCACGTACCCTTGCCATCCATCGAGATGGCGATTTCCGCCTTCTTCAGCACGGCCGTGAAGTCCACCGAGGTGAACTGCGATCCTTGGTCAGTGTTGAAGATATCGGGGTCGAAAGCCCGTCCCGCGGCGGCGGGTGGGACTGTCAAGTGGCGTGGCGCGGAAGGTGGGAAGTCTTCTCGGGTCCGCCTACGGACTGGCGCCGAAGATGGACCGGCTTCACGGGCCGCTTGACCGGCCTGGCCGGCGATGTCATGGGGCGGATACAAACATGCGGCCCGGAACGGGCCGGGCCCCTCTCCTGACTCACTGCCCGGGGAGGACCGTGTCATTCCGTTGCAGGAAGAACGCCTATTTTAGGTGGATTCACGGCGAAGCTGCCGGCTTCAGCGCGTGGTGAGCCGCTAATGTCGGTTGACGAGAGGGCCACTCGACACTATGTTGAGAGCTAACAACTAATCCAGCATCCTGAGAGACATGGGCTCCGGGCGGTTGGGGTAAAAAGCCGGCGCAAGCCGGTTTTTTTATGCCTTGGGGGTAGGGAGTGCCGGCGTTACAACACGCGTCTATATCGACGGCTACAATCTTTACTACGGCTGCCTGCGCAAAACAGCGTTCAAATGGCTCGACGTTCTCGCCCTGTTCGAAACGCAAATCCTGCCGTCGATCCTCTATAGGCCAGCGCCGGGCGCCGAGCCGGCGACGATGACGCTGCATCCGGACAGCGCGATCAAGTATTTCACGGCCAAGATCATCGAAAGCGCTGCCAAGGGCGAAGATTCGGTGTCTTCGCAGGCCCAATACCACAATGCCCTGACGACGCATTGTGGTGGCAGGCTGTCCTTCGTGATGGGCCATTATTCTCTCTACAAGGCCAACCAGCATATCGTTCCCGCAGACGATCCAAAGCGCTGGCCACGCGATTGCGACAAGATCCAGGTCTGGAAACTCGAGGAGAAGCAGTCGGATGTGAACCTGGCGCTTCATCTCTACGACGACGCCCTGAGCGGCGAGGTCGACCAGGTGGTGCTGGTCACCAATGACACCGACCTTGCACCGGCTCTGGAGATGTTGCAGGCGCGTTGCCCCCACATCGTTCGCGGCCTGGTGATCCCGACGCGCAAAGTCGGCGCGGGCGGCGATCTTGAACGCGAGGCAAACGTGTCGCTGGCGAAGCTGGCTCACTGGGTCAGGCGGCATATCTCGGAAGATGAGTTGCGGGCGTCGCCGTTGCCGGATGTCGTCCCCGGCCGCCGGCGGGCCAGCATCAAACCGCATTCATGGTATCCGAAGCCGCATCACCTCACGAAAATGCTGGAGATGGCCCGCCCGGTGCTGCGCACCGAAGGCGAAATTTTGAAATGGGCGCGCAGAGAGAGCGTGCAACTCGGCGGCCGTCGACCGATCGATCTGATAGAGACGGATGCTGGTGCGGTCGAAGTGTTCGACTACATCGAAGCCTATATCCGCAAACAGCTCGACAGGGCCGGCGATCAGGACGATCTCTCCTCTCAATCCTGAATTTGACGGGTGGGAAGGGAGCGCGAGGGATGGGGCCTCAGGGGCATCCCTCGTCCTGGCCCGCACCGCTTGGGTAGCGGTAAGGGACAGGCACACGCAGCGCCGGGCTGATCGGCCTCCCTTGTAGGTCACAGTTCCTTCACTTGGGCAGACGAATGCGGGCGAGGACAGGTGGATGCGCCGCCTCATCGGCGCATATGCTCGCCTGCTCACGCCTTCAGCGCCGCCATCCTTTCGCCGAGGAGCCACAGAGCCTTGTTGAGCTTGATATCCTGATCGATGCCGTTGACGGCGCGGTCTTACGAGCATCCCGGGCGAACCGGGCAAAGCGCGATTGAATGGCGCTCCAAAAGCTCGCCGTGGTCGATCAGCAACTTAGTCCAATTTCCGCAAGTAGCAGTTCCGATGAAACGGCCAATACTCGTTCTACTCAGCGTAACCCCCGCACTGTCCAGCATTCGCGCATAGCAGCCTTCGGCATCTGTCGAGGGTATCGAGATGTGGAAAGTCAAGCTACGATCCGGTTGATGCGCCGCTAGAAAGGCTCGGATTGTGGGCGAGGCGGCATCGTGCACCGCATTGATAGTGGCGCACACCATATTTTCTGCAATAATTTTATCAAGTGACGACATTGCGCTTTCTTTCCGATTACAGGCCGCCAATATTTCGACAGCTCCTTAAGTGTTTCGGCCTGAGGTTTCCTCGTCCAGAGTAATTGCGTGAGCCGAAAACAGGCTAAAGCGAGCGATGACTTACAACTTCCAACCGGGATTTGGCGAATTACTTGCTCGCCTTCGATATGATCTTTGACGGCTCCTTTCGTTTTGCCGCAGCGTGACGATATTGATCGTGCGACTGCATCATTCACCCTATCAACGCCGTAGCGATCAAGCCTGCACGCATGTGAAGATCCTCGGATGCGGTGGAGCGCAAAAGCCTAAGCTGTCAGGCGGCTTCAGTCGTTGTTCCTGCCTGGACGAGACTGACCGCCGTTCGGAGTTGCGACCGGTCGTTGAAGAGCTTAGTCGCCGGTTCTGCAAAATGATCCGGACATGACACGGACAAATTTCGCTTCGTCGATGCCACGGCTTTCGACCACGCATTCGAGACAGTCCTTTCGTCTGGAAAATGAGGTCCGGCCGGTACCCCGCGCCGTTGTTTTGACGAGATGTAGGGTTTGCTCGTCCCAACTACCACGAGCCGGATCCATAGGCGGGTAGCCGTACGAGTCGAAGATCCACCATAATGGATCGCGCATTACGGGATCAATTCCAAGTACGCCATGCGCGGAGAAGACTGATCCATCGCTTCGTTCCTCACGGCAATCGCACAACAGGAATACTCGGGGCTCGTCCCAGTGAAACCACCACGCGGTCTGAGTCGGCCCAGCGCCTCCCCAGGGGTTTGAATGGATTGTCCCCCTCCCTTCCCACCGACCGAGAAACATTTCGAGCTTTTCTCGCTCGTACTCAATCGCTTCCATGACAAGTTTCCGAAATCTGACAGTGGACAACCGATATAGGGGTTGGCTATATACGTCAATAATACTCCTTTTTTTATTGATATCGCCAAGCGGCCGAGTCTAGTAGGGACTTCGATATGATAACGATGCGGGATTTTCACCGCGAAATGAGTCCGTACAAAATGAAACACAGGCATGCCGAAGGGCAGCTTTTTCTCCTTCGGAAAGGTCTGTGCAATTTTACGACGGCAAGCAGCGCTTGGCTGATGACGCCCTACAAGCCCTGCTGGATACCGCCAAACGAAGTACATGAAACCGAAACGCTGGGACATGTAGAAGGCACAAGTTTTATGATCGACGAAAACCTGTGCAGGAGGCTTCCTAGTTCCTCGTTCGTGATGAAAGGGACAAACTTGATCTTGGCGGTCGTAGATAGGCTGAGGACGGTTACCCGTTCCAGTCTACGCGAAGGCAACTTGTTCGAAGTTCTGCTCGATGAAATAGCAGAAGGCGAGCCCGATCGGCTGCATTTGCCACTTCCTCGAAATCAGGCCCTCCGCAACCTGGCGTCCGCAATCTACAACCATCCAAACGACCGACGCAGCATGGAGGAATGGTGCACGAAGCTGGACATACCAGGCCGAACATTCATCCGCCGTTTCAAAGACGAAACGGGGCTTACCTTTGTTGACTGGCGCCGCCGGTGCCGCATTATCCGGGCAATTGCGATGATGCGCGAGGGCCACGGGATAGACGCCATCGCTACCAAGGTCGGCTACCACAGCGCGAGTTCGTTTATAACCTCTTTCCGCCGGATGACAGGAACGTCACCGCATCAATTCGCTATTGAGAATCAACTTCGTGTCGGCCACTAGATTCAATCCCGATACGGTTCGTTTGCCTACGTCCCGATGAACGCATGGTTGCCAACACAATCACAAATACATCACACACCAGTCGCCACACTGACCAGCCAACGACGGATTGTCGTTTCTTCTGCTTCCGTGAAGCCCTACGTCTTTTTCGATTCTAGCAGACACAGATTTGCTCGCACCAACTCACTTGTTGCGAACTGGCGCCAGAGCGGCAATCCCACCATTTGCGATCGATTACGGGTCCCCCTCCTATGCAGGTCGATCAGCGCTTCGCAATGAAACCTTGGCAGCGACAAGATCGAAGCCCAAACTCGGCGAAAAAAATGTGGACAGCCCCCCACATTGTCAGCGCAACCAATAACATCACGTTCATGTAGAGGAAGGTAAGAGTGGCCGCCCCGCTCGTTGCAACTCCACCAAGGCGCGCTATCTTATGAACCAATCGTTGAGCGGTAACCTATGCCACGCCCTTCAAAATCCTCTATTGCGCGTGCCAGTGGCGCCGACAAGAAACCGAAAGCGGAGGCAAGCCTCGCACACGATCCCAGTTCTCACGAGCAAGAAGCATCCGGGTCGTTCACTCAAACCGATCAGCCCCCCTCTCCCAGAACTTTTAGCGAGAGCAGGCAGGCAGTCTTCAATCTTTGCCGTGCGCTCCGCCACGATCTGCATGCATTCTTCACCTCGGCCAAGGTGACGGCAAAGGCGGGAGCTTCCCAACTGTGGACGAAACTTAAGGCTTCGAAGCGAGCGTCTGTCAGACCGGTTGCTATTCGTCGCTGGTTGGCGATTGCACTTCCGAAAACCTTCACGCGTGTTCGCAGTCTTTTCATGGAGCTGATCAGACGCAGCCGGAAGGCATGGCTTCACACCAGCGGACTGAAGATCACGGTCGCATCCATTTTTGTTGCCTTCGTGCTGTTTGGGAGCAGCCTGTTGGTGTGGGCGCTGAAGGATGTTCCCTGGAGCGAGATCCGCGCCGGAACGCTGAAGCCCATCGTGGTTTTGGAAACTTCAAATGGCGAGCCGTTGGTCAGACAGGGGCCCTACCAAGGCCCCTACGCGCAATACGAAGCGTTTCCACCTCATCTGGTCGATGCCGTCCTGTCGATCGAGGATCGGCGGTTCATGGATCATTTCGGTATCGATGTCCGAGGTATCGGAAGGGCGCTGGTACGAAATTTCGCGGCTGGTTCGGTCGTAGAAGGTGGCAGCACGATCACGCAGCAACTAATCAAGCTGCAATACCTCGACAGCGACCGAACGATAAAGCGAAAGATCCAGGAGTTCGTGATCGCCATTTGGCTGGAGTGGAAACTGGGTAAGAAAGAGATCCTCACGCGTTATCTGAACACCGCATATCTTGGGGCCGGCGCAACGGGGATGCCCGCAGCCGCTCGGATATATTTCAACAAGGACATTGGTGCGCTCGACTTGGCCGAATCGGCAATGCTTGCGGGATTGCTGCGAGCACCGAGCCAGTGGAATCCGATCGACAATTTCGAAGGCGCCCGACAACGGACCTCGGTCGTTCTCGACACGATGGTTGCCAACGAAAAGATTGCAGCGTCGGCAGCAGAGAGCGTTAGAGCGCGCTTTGCTCAATTGCATCCGACGGCACCGCCGCCGCGCGCCGGAAGCTGGTTTGCCGACTGGATCTCCCCCCAGGCGAGCGAAATCGCCGGAACATCGCCGGGATCGACCACTGTCCGCACCACGCTCGTTCCACACTTGCAGCAGATCGCTGAAAGGGTCGTCAAAAGAGCTCTGGACACTGAAGGAAAAACTAGGGGGGCGTCGCAAGCGGCATTGGTTGTGATGATGCCAGACGGAGCCGTCGTTGCGATGGTCGGGGGTCGCGACTACAAACAAAGCCAGTTCAACCGGGCGGTCACGGCGATGCGGCAACCGGGCTCGACGTTCAAACTGTTCGTCTATTATGCAGCCCTCAAGGCCGGCTTGGGCCTAACCGACCAAATCCTGGATGCCCCGATCGAGGTCAATGGATGGTCGCCGGAGAATTCCAGTGGCCGCTACCGCGGCTGGGTCACACTCGCCGAGGCATTCGCGCGGTCGCTCAACGCGCCCGCAGTGGCGCTCGCGCAGGAGGTTGGGCTCGACAAGGTGATTGCAGCAGCTCGAGAACTCGGAATTAGTGCGCCGCTCGCCAACACGCCATCACTGGCTCTCGGCACATCGGAAATCAGCCTTCTTGACCTCACGAGTGCCTATGCATCCGTCCACCTCGGCAAAGCACCCGTTGAACCTTGGGGCATCGTTGATTTTCAGGCGTCGGGACAGGAAAAGTCGTTTCGGGTTGGTCCTCCGGCCACACCAGCCACTGATCTAGCGCAATATCAGCCTGATCTGCTTCGCCTACTCCAGTTGGTGGTCGAGCGGGGCACGGGGCACGATGCCGACCCTGGCTCTTTCGCAGCCGGCAAGACCGGCACGAGTCAAAATAATCGCGATGCTTGGTTCGTGGGTTTCACAGGCCCACTCGTTGCTGGCGTATGGGTTGGCAATGATGATGATACGCCGATGAAGGGCGTCACGGGCGGCAATCTTCCGGCGCATATATGGCGGGATTTCATGCGCGAAGCGCTGGCGGAGCCCGGGGCGAACCCACTTGTCGGTGCACAGGCCACGCCACAGTCCTGCAACGTCAGGGCCTGCTCCCGTAGCTATCGTTCTTTCCGCCCGTCCGACTGTACATATCAGCCATACTCTGGCGAACGGCGACTCTGCGAAAAGTGAACCCAGATGATGGGACTGATGGAGCTGACCGATGGTCTGTTCCACCTGCCTGTTGTGCTGCTCGCATAGGCACTTACGTCAACGTGACTCTAATTGTACCGCTAGAGCAATAGTTGCGGAACGTGATGATGAACGTCGGCAGATGCGGGCGCTGACTATTTTTTCATCCTGAACCAGCTGACCGGTTTCGGTTCGCGCCGGCTCTTCACGGCCGCGACAACCGCGTCGCCAATCCTCACGGGCGACGTTCCGCTGCGCCACTACGCTAATGAAGGCGGACTTGAGAACTCTTCCACCCAGCGCCGTTCGGTGCCGAGCGAGGCCCGGCACGCCGCGCCTCGTTCATAGACTCGTACGCCCATGGGTGCCAAAGCTGGTTGAGCTCGCCGACCTCGCTGTGCCAGTAGCCAACCAACGGCAGATGCTTGCTGACAAGGACGACGCCGAATTGCGAGAACAGTTCGACATAGGCCATCGCCGAGCCCGGTTTCAGCATGTAGGTTCTCAGTTCGAATCATGCGCTTTTTTCCTGCTGTCCGCGTCCTGGCCCGAGGCATTCCGATTGCTGGCCTTGTACCCGGTCGGCGTCTGGCCGACGCGTTTGGTGGAAGAAGCGGGTGAAACAGGCGGGATCCTCGAAGCCGAGCTGCAGGGCCACCTGCGCCACGGTCCGATTTAATAGGGGTGGGAATTGACGACGCCATCGGCAAATCGCCGCATGAGCGGCGACATATCAACCGAGTCCTAATGGGATGAGAGCAGGCGCGCCTTGCTCAACAGTTCCATAGCCCCGAAGCGGCGTGTTGCTTATACTACTCCCCACGAACTTCCTCCCGAATTGGCCTAAGCGATAGGGTGCGCGGCCAATATCTTGGTCAGAATTCATCGGGCAGATAATCGGCTACTCTGGCGCGGCCAACCATCGGCAGATTTCAATCCGCTTTGACTCGCCGGTCGATGTGGTCAGGTTCGAGAGCTTCTCGAACCTGCGCCGGCGATCAAAGCCACGATCAACGAACACCGCCATTCACGTCGGCATACCTCAGATGGGGGACCACGGTTGATCGTTGAACTGGAGAACGGACACCTCTCCCAGCTGTCGAAAAGTGGGGCTGCCTGTCGCGGAATCCTAACTCGTGCGCCTGATGCGCAGCGATGGCCGTCCCTACCGCGTTCCTTGTTTACACGCTTTCCGCACGATGCACACCGAGCGCGGCCGAAAGACCGGCCGTGATTTTCTGCATCACATTGGGCACGCTTCGGTCGACACCGTAAACGAAGCCAGGGAAGTCAAGCGGCTTCTGGTGCAGCCAGATCGCCTCGTGCTGATCCGGGGGCAGGAGTTGAGCCGGGTCGCCAACGGCAATCCAGCCGATCGGCACGGTCGTACCCGGCTCAAGGCGGGTGCGCAGGTGAACGATGCCGTTAATGCGAACTTCCGATCCACGGCCGATGTGAGCACCATGGAAAACCGCCGCGCCAGTCGCAACGAAGACCTCATCGTCGATTTCGGCGCCAACCACATGGCTGTTGGGGCCAACAACACAGTGATCTCCGAACGTGCAAGGATGACGGCCTGTGGCTCGGATCACTGCATTTTCCAACACAATGCAGTTGCGGCCGATGCGAATGGACCCGCCTGCCTCAGCAACAAGGCGGGCGCCATGCATGATGCGGCTGCCAGCACCGATGACGACATTACCACATACTGTAGCATCCGGAGCAACCCAAGCGTCGGTATCGATCGCCGGTGAATGTTCTGCATAAGAAATGATCATTCTTGATTTTCCTTTTTCTCAATCTCAGTCGCGCGGCAGGCGATCGGGCAGACCTCGGGGCCGCAAAGATCATGCTCGCAGAGGCGACATGTCGTCCGCGCAAAAGCGCGGGAAGTCGTCGCACCTGCAAGAATCGTATCCAGCATGGACGCAAAGTGCTGCCGCTCGTCCCGTTGCAGCGCCGACAGCAAGTCGTCGAGTGCAGCCAGCCGGAGAGCGTGCAACTCCTCCACCTGCGCATGACCTGCCTGCGTCAATGTCAGTGGCGTGACGCGACCTTCCGGTTTGCCGCGTTCAATCAATGCCTGACGCTCCAGCCCGTCGATCAACCGCACGGCATTCGGTTGACTGACGCCGACAACCACGGCGAGTTCCGTCGTCGTCAGTCCCGGCTTGAAATGCAGCATCGATAGAACGGCCGCCGCGCTCGGCGAAAGCCCCGTCAACGACGCTTCCGTCCGGTCGCGGATCATGGCGCCGAGGGCACCGAGCTTGTTGGCTTCCAAATATTGCATAGCGTATGCATATATGTTTTCAACCTCACGTCAAGGAGGGTCTGAAAAGGAATGACCGACACCTATGCCAAGGTCGAAGTAAAGCATGACCTTCATAGGGGCGAGAGCAAAACCCTCCGCTGAGCAAGCGGGAAGATCACGCGTTACCGCTCCGCGAAAGGGGACGCGGTATCCGATCTGCTTTCAGGCTTTAGAAGAGGTGATAGGGCGTGGTCCCGGTCTGCGTGCTTCAAGAACGGAAGATCGACTTTCCGAGGAGCCCAATGATGAAGTGTGGGGATATGCAAGGGCGGCGCAAATCGCCAACGACGATCAGCGATTGCGCACCTATCTCGCCCGCCCCGACGCCGACACCGAGCCTCATCCCGGTGTAATTGTGGCTCATGACAAGTTAGGTCTGACACCGCACTTCGAGGAGGTCACCAGGCGCTTGGCACTTGAGGGTTTTGTGACATTGGCACCTGACTATGCTTCGCGTTTTGGTGGAACCCCAGCCGAAGCCGGACCCGCCCTTGAAACTGTGGGAATGGAGACCAGGTCGGATATGGCTGCCGATACCCAGGTGGCCTTGGCCTGGCTGAAATCCAACGGCGCGAGCAACGGGAAGATTGGCGCAGTCGGTTTTGGATTTGGCGCGACGGCAATAGACGACGTAGTCATCAAAGGAACGGCTCTGAATGGCACGGTCATTTTCTATGGGCACCCACCTGGATGGCGGGTGACACTCGCCTGCACTCGACACAATGCGCTTCAGCCACGGCTATGCCACGGCCCGGATGCGATTGTGGGATGTGATTGCGCCAACCTTGAAACGTCGGATGAGCTGCTCAAGGACGTTCGCCTCATCGGCAACGAATCCAATGGCGGCCGCAGATTCTTCGACCATTGTCGCATTTTTCTGTGTGTTTCGGTCGATATCGGAAATTGCATTGCCGATGCCGTTAAGCTCAGTGGACTGCTGGCGTGAACGTTCAACGATCTCCGCAATGTGCCCGCTGATGGCCGTAACATCTCCAGCAATTCCGTGAAGCGCCTGGCCTGTCTTGTCGACCAATGCAACGCCGTGCTTGACGTGATCGGCAGATGCGCTGATCAGCGTCTTGATTTCGCTGGCAGCGGAAGCAGAGCGCTGGGCCAACTCGCGGACTTCCTGGGCAACTACTGCAAAACCCTTGCCAGCCTCTCCTGCGCGCGCGGCCTCTACCCCGGCATTCAGCGCGAGAAGGTTTGTCTGGAATGCAATGTTGTCGATCACGCCTATAATTTGGCCGATCTCCTGCGAAGAGCCTTCGATCTTGAGCATTGCGTCGACGGCGTGGGCAACGATAGCGCTCGAATCTTCGGCGCCGTCTTTCGCCTTGCGCACCATTGAACCGACAGTTTCCGCAAGTGTGCAGGTCTGGCGGACCGTTTCCACCGCATGGGAAAGAGATGCGGCGGTTTCGGATAGCGAGGCCGCCTGATTTTCAGTCCGCTGGGACAGATCGGAGTTGGCGTGGTTGATCTGCGCAGATCCGTTGCGCACTGAATTTGCAACGTCGCCCACCTGCCTCAAAACAGCGTCCAGCTGTTCGACAGATTCGTTGAAGGCATGACGCAAGTCGTTCAAATCGCCTTCGAGCTCTTCCGCGATACGCACGGTCACATCGCCCTTGGAAAGCTTGGAGAGCGCCGAGCGCAGGCAGGTAACAGCAAAGGTGACTGAACCATGTGCCTTGGCCCGCAACTCTTCCTGGGCCTCGCGCGCCGCTGCTGCTTTATTGTCAGCGTGCCGAGCCATTTCCGCCATTTCTGTCGCCTTGCGGCCCGCCGCCTGGGCCTGCGCAACGGACCGCTCCGCTATCGCGAAGGCGGAGACCATGGCTGACGTGAGAGCGATCAGCGCGCCAGCCTGCAACACAAGAACGGCGGCATGGAGAACCACCCGATTGAAGTACGACTCCCCAGGAAACACGGCGAGAGGAACGGCGACATAGAGAACGAGGTGATGCAACGCCACGAGCCCGGCAAAGGCGACGATCGCGCGCCAATCGACCCACGCTGCGCAAATCGCCAACGCCGCGAAGAAATACATATGCAAGTCGATCTGCAGCGGCGAGCCTTCGAAGCCGTAGACGAGAAAGCCTACGCTGGTGGCCATGGCCATCGAGGTGACAATTCGGGTTGCAGGGCCCGAGCGGTCGCGCCACCATGTGAAGCTGGCCGTGATCGTTATGATTGCGGCAGCGATCACCGAAGGCAGGTCGAAACTTTCCGGTCTGACCAAATTTCTGACGGTTAGCGCGGCAAGGTTGATCCAGAGCAAACCAACAATTCCGAACGAGGCGCGCGTGCGCAGTTTTTCCAAAGCATCCATCTTAGGCTCCTGCCCGGCAGCCGACTGCCAGAATGTGATTGAGAACGAGAATGGCGCCGGCGCTACGCAGGCGTTCCGGAAACCCGGCTGTGTCCGAATAGGCGACAGCGAGCCAAGGGCGGGTACCAGCCAGGACAAAAGCTCCTTCTGCCTGGCCGACAACATCCATCATATGGGACGGAGGCAGACGCGGATCCGTCACCACCAGGACGAATGGCCCGCGCGGCAGCGAAAGTGCACCGAGGAATAAGCCAGCAAAGAGAAGGGCGTAGAGGGCGATCGGTCGCCAGCAAGATTTTTCGGCATGCGTCATTCAAGTAGTCATGTGTTCGCATCGGCGCTCGCTTCGCACTCGCGGTTAATGCCACACACCTGGCCCGCGCCGTTCCCTCAAATTAGCGATATATGGTTTACGACGCATTAAGCCGCTGCGTGATGCCCCGATGAGCGGCGTAAGGATCCTCAAGGTCCGGCATTCGCATCGAAACCGTTCCGCTCGGCCCTTCCCGATCATTCCAGGCTAGCTCCGCATTCCAGGGCCGGTGATCTGTGACCGATGTATTTACTGGTGGGGTAGCCGAAGAAGAGGGCTCCCGATTGACGGTATGACGCTGGATAATGCTGTTGACGCCGCAGACCTGCTTCACGCCAAGGACCTCTTCCACCGGTGCAAGATCGACAATCGCGCACGAGCCGAAAAGCATTCTTGACGACGGATCCGAATGCGTTGGTGAAGCCGATCCACGAGAAGGCGATGCCGGTGCTGCTGCTCACGCCAGAGGAGACCGATATCTGGATGCGGGCCGTGGGACGAGGCGATGCACCTGGCCCGGCCGCTCCCAGACCACGCGCTGATCGCCAAGGTCTGGCGATATTGCGAAGCCAACGCTATCAGGGCGAAGACCGTCACGATGAAAGTGAAATACGCTGACTTCGCGCAGATCACACGAGCCAGGACATGCGAAAGGCCTTTCCATCGGCCGGAGAAATTGAAGAGACTATCGCCTTGCTGCTCAAGCCCATCTTCCCGCCGCCAAAGGGCGTTCGATTGCTGGGCGTCACCCTGTCCTCGCTTGAGAGAGCAGATGACCTCCCGACAGACCAGTTGCTATTGACGCTCTGACCTGCCGACAAGACGATCAACGATGTTTCGGCGTCCGGTTGCTGACGAACAGCCCATGCAGACGAGTTGCCCGCGCATCCTTATCCTCTTTGTGGATAATGAACCGAGGAATGGTCATATTTCAATTTCCTGATATCTTGCCCGCATTGTGTGGGGAGTAGACGTTATGAAGAGTTTGGTTCCAGACGCATTTTACTGGGCGCGATCAGACAGGCACACCGGTGGCCGGACGACGATCGTGCAAGTGTCTACGATTTTTGGCGAGGATCCAGACTTCTGGACCTTGGCGTTAGTCGGCTCCGATCAGCATCACATGATAAGTGATTTCGAGATCATCGCGCTCGTTGAGCCGCTGGAAGGCTACTCGTTGCGGCAAGCCGCCGAGTAGCGGCGGCGATCGTGATCTCCGCCGGTGGCTTGGACCAGTCCTCGGCCGCAAAAGTGGCCCGACCTATCCACCGCAAAACCCCTGCCGCTCAAAAGAAAGCCCTCGCAGGAGAACGAGGGCCGCAATTTGATCCGTCGCAAAGGGGGTGACGGTAAACGCACTCTTCTTTTGTGCATGCAGTTATATTTGAAACTGCTTAATAAATCGAAAGTCTTCCGCAGACCGCCAGCGAGCGCCCACCTGCCGCCACAGCCTCCTCCCGCGCTTGCCATGTTCAAGCCGAGCTACATTTTACGCGAGATCGAGGTTCAATCAGGAGCCCCCATGAGTCCCGATCTGTTTGCTTTTCACGTCAGGATAACCGGGAAGGTTCAAGGCGTGAGCTATCGTGCCTGGACGCGCGATCAAGCGGTCCAGCTCGGACTAACGGGCTTGGTCAGGAACGAGGGTGATGGGTCTGGTCCGTCCTTATCGTTGGAACGTCGAAGGCAGCGTCGGTAATGCTGGAGCGGTTCTGGGACGGACCATCCGGTTCGAGCGTCAGCGCCGTTGATCCGCAGGCGAACACTTTGGACCGAACTCGAGATCATTTCGTGATAACCCCTAACGAGAAAGTGGAAGCCAGCTGTGTGCGTTGCTTGCTTGCGATTGCTCGTCGGTCTATGACTTCAGCTCCAAAAGCTGGCACTAGGAGAAGTTTGTGGCGAATGGCACTGTAAAGTTTTTCAATCAGGACAAGGGCTTCGGCTTCATCACGCCGGACAATGGCGGTCCGGATGTCTTCGTGCATATCTCTGCAGTACCGGGTGGATCGCTGCGTGACGGCCAGAATGTCAGCTACGACCTGGGTCAAGATCGTAAGACCGGAAAGTCCAAGGCCGAGAACGTCCGTCCGGCCTGATCGAGATCAATGATAAGAAGGGCTCGAAATCGTTCGGCCCTTCTTCGTTTGCTCACACTTTCCCTCGCGTCCGGCATTATCCCGGAGCGTTGGCGCTCAGATAGGCGAACCTTTTCCGATGCGGACCTTACGCTCGAGGTCTGCTGGAGTGGGGGTGAAAATGAAGCAATTGGAAGACCTTCAAACAGTTACCTTTAATCTGCAAGGTGAGGCAAGCCCTATCGCCTGCCACTCAAATCGCACGTATAGCGATTACGCTTCCCTTCGCCGAAGGCTGCCAACGATAGTGCTGATCTCTTCTTCGAGATGCCGTCCTCGATAAACGAACGACGTCTCGTGGCGCGCATACTGGCCATCTCGATCGGCGCTGAGCCAGTTGTAGGAGCCGATGCAAAGAGTATCAGTGTCGATCGCCACGATCTTGCTGTGCAATTTCGGAAGCTTGTGCAGCCGAACGCCAATCCGTGAAAGGGCCTTCTCTACGGCTTCCATCTGAGTCAGTCCATCAGGAGCCTGGCCTTGGTTGAGCAGCGGATCAGCAAACACGTCGACTTCGGCGCCCCGCTGGACGACGGCTTCGAAGGCCGCAAGGATTCCGACTCGTTCCATCGTTGATACGATCACCCACGGGCTGACGATGGTGTAGCGGCGGCCGGCACCGGTTGCCGGTGCCGCCGCTTCCGTCAGCAGTTGCAGGAGTGTTAAGGCTTCCCGGCGCTGGGTGTCGCTCAGGTCTACCGGCCGGGCTGTCACGAACAGATCCAATTGCATGCGAAATTGCTTTCTCATGGCTTATCCCTTCGGCTTCTTGCACCGAGTGACAGGGTAAGAGAGAATCAATAAGAGCGCGCAGTTCAATAAGCTTCGTTGCCGATAGACGCGGCTCCGCTACAATCTCGATCGAACTTGCAGCAGGATCAAACATCCATGCGAGGATTTGAAATGAGCCACCATGGCCTTGTCGAATCAGCAGATAATGAACACCTTCGTGTTCATGGCTGCCGTTTACCAATACAGTTTGGTCAACCAGTGGATGGAAGGGATACGTGACCGTGGATTCGAATGCCAGAAACCCGGCATTATGAACCCGGCTTCGACCTTGGAGCTGAGAACTGGGCGGCCATCGCCTCGCTGATTGAGACTTGCAAGCTCAATTCCATCGATCCGTTTCGCTATCTCACCCGTACGCTCGTGGCCATCGTTAAGGGCCACAAGCAAAGCCGAATTGATGAGTTGTTGCCGTGGCGTTGCCAGTTGGCGCAACGATAGCCCAAAAGCGTCAACCAGCGCGAGCGCAATTCACGCCAAGTTACATACCTATTTACCGTAACGTACTTCCGCCGCCGGTCTTATTCGAGTGCAATCATGCGGAACCTGGGCTTATCGCGAATAGTTGCGATAGGGACAAGGTTGCAGCATGAAAATCCCGTAGTTGTAGAGGACCATGCCATGAGCATTCGACGCTCCGCAGTATATTCGATTCTGGCGGCTTTAACCGCGTTGATACCGGCGACCTGCGCACTTGCCGAGAGTGCCGAGGATGCAGACCAGCGGCAGGTCGTCCTGCCGTACGCTGAGCATAAGTTCGACGGCAATATCGGCACGACCTACAAGGATTCCGATCCCGCTCAGTTTCCAAAACGCCTTCAGGCTCCGAAGGGCGCACCGAACGTATTGCTCGTCCTCCTGGATGATGTCGGCTTTGGACAGTTCTCGGTTGCCGGTGGAGGCGTGCCATCACCTGCCATGGAAGCGCTTGCCAAGGAAGGACTCCTTTACACGCGCTTTCATACGACCGCACTCTGCTCGCCAACACGTGCCGCTCTGCTGACAGGACGTAATCATCAAGTCGCGGGCACGGGCATCATCACCGAACTGGCAACGGGCTATGACGGCTATACCGGCATTATTCCCAAGGACACGGCAACCGTCGCCGAAATCCTTCGCCAGAACGGATACAACACCGCGTGGATCGGCAAGAACCACAATACGCCTATCTACGAGACCAGCATGCAGGGTCCGTTCGATCATTGGCCGAATGGGCTCGGCTTCAACTACTTCTACGGCTTCATGGCGGGAGATACCAATCAGATCAGGCCCTACATATTCGAGAACCAGACGCCGAAGGGCACGCCAACTGAGGACAACTACTTCCTGAGCGTCGATCTGGCCGACCACGCAATCAAGTGGCTCAAGGACGCTGAGGCCATCGAGCCCGACAGAAGCTGGTTCTGCTATTTTGCTCCCGCCGCTACGCACGCTCCGCATCAGGCACCCAAAGAACTGATCGACATGTTCAAGGGCAAGTTCGACATGGGTTGGGACGAATACCGCAAGCAGACCTTCGAACGACAGAAGAAGATGGGAATCGTACCGCAGAACGCGGTCCTGACCGAACGGCCCGCGAGCCTTCCGGCATGGGATAGCCTCAACAGCGACCAGAAGAAGCTATACACGCGGATGATGGAGGTCTTCGCCGCCTACGGCTATCACGTTGATCAGCAGGTAGGCCGAGTCCTCGACTATGTCGAGTCCTTGCCTGATGCCGACAACACGATGATCATCTATATCGTCGGCGACAACGGAGCATCGGCGGAGGGTGGTTTTGACGGAACGAAAACGCGTTCTTCAACGCCTATATGATGCAATACAAGGACATGCTTTCCCACATCGATGAGATCGGTACGGAGAAGCACTTCAACCATTTCCCGGCTGGATGGGCCTGGGCCATGGACACGCCGTTCCAGTGGACCAAGCAGGTTGCCAGCCATCTCGGCGGCGTTCGCAATCCGATGATTGTCCGGTGGCCTGCCAAGTATAACAAGGGCGGCGAAATCCGCGCCCAGTTCGAGCACGTGATCGACATCGCGCCGACGATCCTTGATGCGGCCCATATCCCCGAACCGCGCAGCGTGAACGGCACCGCACAGGTTCCGATCCAAGGCAAGAGTTTCCTCAGCACCCTGACAGACCCGAACGCGAAGGAAACCCGCACCAGCCAGTATTTTGAAATCTTTGCCAATCGTGGGATGTACAAGGACGGCTGGTGGGCAGCATCGCTTGCCTCCGAGCCATGGGTCGCAGAGCGCGGTGAATTCGACCCGCTCAAGGCCAAGTGGGAACTCTACAATTTGAATGAGGACTTCACTCAGGCAAAGAATGTCGCGGATCAGAACCCGGACAAGGTACAGGAGCTTTCCGCCCTGTGGTGGGCCGAGGCATCGGCAAACAAGGCCTTGCCTCTTGACTGGCGTGGAGCTGAGCGTTTCAGCGGTGAACTGACCGGTAAGCCCAACCTCGCCGGGGGACGGACAAAGTTTGTCTATCAAGGCACGCTGGCAGGACTGCCGGAAGCATCCGCGCCAGACTTAAAAAACAAGTCATTCTCCGTTGGAGCCAAGGTTGAGATTGGCGACAACGCAAACGGCATGATCTTCACGCAGGGTGGAAACACCGGAGGCTGGGCGTTCTACCTCAAGGATGGCAAGCTAGTCACCGCCCACAACTACATTGATGCAGAGCATTACGCCGTATCGAGCGATACACCGATCCCTTCGGGCACCCACGACCTGAAGATGGACTTCGCATACGAGGGGGGCAAGGAATTCGGCAAAGGCGGCACGGTGACGTTGTCGCTGGATGGCAAGCAGGTCGGGACAGGCAAGATCGAAAAGACGACCCCTTTCAAATACTCGCTGTCGGAAAACCAGGATGTCGGTACCGATACGGGCACACCTGTAACCTATGACTACAAGACGCCCTTCAGCTTTGGCGGAAAACTCAATGAGGTGACGGTAGAAATAAAGCCATAACAACCGAATGCCCATGGCGGTCGGCGATCTCGTCGACCGTCAGTGCGGTCGCAAGTCCTCCACATGGTGCTGCGCCGATCTGCTTCGTCGGATTTAGGTCAAGGTGTCAGCGGGACACCGCTTACTTTGAATTCCATGTGGGAGAAAATGAACATTTATAAGCGCCGCATAAGTGCAGTTCTCGAAGCCGTCATCACTATGAGATTTTAATTTCTGCGAGCTCGCGTTCGCATGGATCCCTGACGCCGGAACGACCATCTTCAGTAGCCATCTTAGGAATTGGAGTCTCGAAGATGTATTTCGAACTTAAGGACGCCACTGCCGATATCCTTGCCAAGAGCCGACGCCGCGAGGATCTTTGCGATCTTCCGCTGAACCTGATTACCTCGGAAAAGGAAGCGTACGACATCCAGGCAATCGCACAGGACGCGCTGGGCTTTGAGAGAAAGGGCTATGCGATCGTCGGTACGAGCGACGCGTCGCGGCGGATGTTAGGTTTGACAACGCCGGTCTACGCTGAAATTCCCTCGTTCACGTTTCTGGAAGGAATAAAGGAGTTCCGACTTCCACCGGAAACGATTGGGGTCCAGTGTGAGTTCGTGTTCACCATGCGCCGATCCTACCCGGAGCCAGGAGAGGTGATAGACATTAGAACTGCCCGCGACGCCATTCTTTCCTGTCGACCGGCCATTGGGATCATTGGCCGCCGGACCCGCCGGACATTCATTGGCGACTATGCGGCGATCGCCGACTTCGGCCTGCATGTTGCAACGATCTGCGGCGATCCGGTTTCGGAGGTCGCGTTTGGCGACGTCGCCAGGATCGACGTTACGACGTTTCTCTTCAAGCACACGGTCTTTTCGGGGAAGGCGACATCGGTGATGGGTGACCCGCTGAATGCCGTCACTTGGCTCGCAGCCGAGCTTGCGGCAAAGGGCCGACAGCTCGAGCCGAACGAGATCGTCGCAACTGGCTCGTGTACGAGAATTCTCCAGGTCTGGCCGGGCCAACATCTGGCTGCCGACTTCGGCCCGCTTGGCCAGATCGAGTGCATCTTTACCTGATACGACCGAATGGAGTTTCCCGAAAAAAAAGCAGAGGCGAAATCAGACGACGACCATCATCGCCAGCCAGCCAGTGCCAGTCGCGCGGGCAATCCAAGCGGCGATAACGGGGATCTGGTCGGCCGCGCGCCAGACAGCGGCCCAGATGAAAATGTTGAATGGCATCGGCAGGAAGAACACCAGGACGGCCAGCCAGTCTGGATAACCGAGTTGGACGATCAGGATCGCAAGGCCCAAGAAACCCAGATTGAGCACGGTGCCACACACGAACATGTCACGCCACAAGAGCACTTTGATCGGAACGCGATCGCGGCTCCGGTCCCTCACATACCGCAATAACAACGCCAGACCGCCTTCCACATTTTCGTAACAAACTTGCGCAACCGTATCGGTGGATTGAAGGACCTCAGATCACCATTTGCTCCCCGAGCTCGACGACGCGGTTGCTCGGAAGCTGGAAGTAGTCAGAGGGATCGATGGCAAAGCCCGCCATGGCGATAAACAGTTTGTCTTGCCAGTGCGGCATGCCGGTGTTCGGATCGCCGACGAGCTTGCGCTTACCGACGTAGAAGGATGTCGACATGATCTCGAAGTCGAAGCCAGCCTTGCGGCAGAGCGGCAGGGCCGCGGAAATGTTCTGGTCCTCCATGAAGCCGTAGAGCAGCTGGATCGAGGTGAACCGGTCTGAAAGTTTCCTGAGGGTCACTCTGTCGTCCTCTGAGACATACGGCCGCGGGGCCGTCTTCACGTTGAGAATAACGTTATGCTGGTGAAGGACCCGGTTGTGCTTCAGATTGTGGAGCAGGACATTGGGCGTCATGTCGGGCAGGCTTGAGAGGAAGACGGCGGTTCCCGGAACCTGGACCGGCCCATGATCCGACCTCCGTTCGAGCGACGCAAGGAAGCGCTCGAGGGGAACGTCGTTGTTCGCAGCCTTCGCCCGGACGAATTTCGTCCCCTTCCTCCAAGTCCACATCATGATCATCAACACGCCAGCAATCATGACTGGAACATAGCCGCCATCGTGGATTTTCAGCAGATTGGCCCCTAGGAACACGCTCTCGAGCAGAAGAAGCGGCAAGAGGACCAGGAGAGCCGTCGGCACCTTCCAGCCCCATACGACTCTAAGAAACTGGAACGACAAGACAGTGGTCACGACCATCGCGCCGGTAACGGAAATTCCGTAGGCAGTCGCAAGCGCTTCCGAAGATCCGAAGGTAGTAATCAGTGCGAGCACGCCGATCAGCAGGACGACGTTGACGGCGGGAACGTAGATCTGGCCCGTGTTGGAAGCGGAAGTGAAACAGATCTCCAGCCGTGGCAAAAATCCCAGATGAATTGCCTGGCGGGCAAGCGAGAAGGCGCCGGTGATCACGGACTGGCTCGCGATGATTGTCGCAGCGGTCGCGAGAAGAACTGCGGGAAGCAACGCCCACTCCGGAAACATCAGGAAAAACGGGTCGGTGGCGGCAGCCGGGTGGCTCAAAACGAGAGCACCTTGGCCGAGGTAGTTGAGCGCAAGCGATGGAAATATCACGACGAACCATGCGACCTGGATCGGCTTGCGACCGAAGTGCCCGAGGTCGGCGTAAAGGGCTTCCGCTCCCGTGACCGTCAGGAAGACCGCACCCAAAATGACGAGGCCAACGAAGCCGGCATGGGTGAGGAAATCCAACGCATAGTATGGGTTGATGGCCAGGAGAATTGTCGGATCGTCGGCGATGTGCAGAAGGCCAGCAATACCCATGACGACGAACCACAGCAGCGTGATCGGGCCAAAGAATTTGGCGACGATTGCCGTGCCGATTGACTGTATAAGGAACAACAGGAGCATGATCGCCACTGCGATCGGCAGGACATACGGCGCAAAGATGGGCGTTACGAGTTTAAGCCCCTCCAGTGCCGAAAGCACCGACAGGGCCGGCGTTATCATGGCGTCGCCGATGAAGAGCGCCGCCCCGATAATGCCCGCGAAGAAAAAGATGGTTGCGTGCCGGCTGGTCTTCTTCATGAGCAGTGCCAGCAGGGAAAGTGTGCCGCCCTCCCCGTCGTTATCCGCTCTCAGGAGAAAGAGGACGTACTTGAAGGTGACGATAATGGTGAGAGTCCAGATCATCAGCGAGATGAGCCCGATCACCTCGTGCGGCGCAACGCCGTCATGGGCAAATGGCCGGAGAGCTTCCCTAAAGGCGTAGAGCGGACTTGTCCCGATGTCGCCATAGACGACACCGATCGCGCCGAGGACAAGAACCGCCAGCTGCTTCGAGTTCTGATTGTCATTGCCTGCATGCGCGGTGGCGGTCATGAATATCTCGCGGTTGCTTGAACCGCAGATATGGGGCCGAATTGTTAAATTTGAATGCCGTGGCAGGCCTTCGGGCAGGTTGGTCCGAAGGGAACCCTCGAGACTGTGGAGCAAATGCCTGCCCGGAAGTTGCGCACATCAGGCCTTCAGGAATGCCGAGACCGCCCCACCGACGCTTGCGGGTAAGCAATTAGATCTCTGCGCTTGCGTTCTTGGGATTGGCTTGTCATTCGTCGCCACTCCCCGAAATATCAATAGTCATTGTGGCCATGTGATTTTGCTACAAGATAATAAGTTCCGACTGCAACCCTGAGATAACCGGTGCGTAAAAGGATAGTTCGTGACCGTCGTTGCTGCATATCTCTACAGAAATGGCAAAAGAGCGGAAGCTGTCTCCCTTGTGGATCCACGTGCCACAGAGGCGAAAGACGAGTTCGTCTGGTTTGGACTTCATGATCCATCCTTCGAGGAACTTGGTTCCCTTCAGAAAGCATTTCGCCTGCACCCTCTTGCAGTCGAGGACGCCCTCAATGCGTGGCAGGTGTCAAAAGTGGACGTTTATGAGGATCAGATCTTCGTAGTCGCGAAGACCGCCCACTTGGAGGGCGATGAGATCGAATATGGCGAAACCTCGATCTTTGTCGGACGACATCACATCATCTCCGTTCGCCACGGATCGGACCGCGGTCACAGCGAGCTCAGGAAGCAGCTTGAGGCGTCTCCCCAGATCCTCAAGAACGGTCCCGACTACGTCCTTCATGGCATCCTCGATTTCATTGTCGATGGCTACCTTCCGGTGGTGGAGGTGATCGAAGACAATGTTCTCGCCATGGAGCATGACATGCTGGACGCTTTCCTCGGACGAAGGGAAATAAAACGGCTATTCAAACTTCGTCGACAATTGATCCGTTTTCAACGCGTGCTCGGACCAATGACGGAGGTCTGTGGCAAGCTCGTTCACATCGACCTCCCCTGCGTCGATGCGGAAGCGAAGAACTATTTCCGGGACGTCCACGATCACGTACGTCGCGTTGAAGGCATGGTGGGCGGACTGAAGGACGTGATCACCTCGGTATTCGAGGCAAGCAATCTCCTTGAACAGCAACGCCAGGGCACCATCACGCGACAGCTTGCTGCATGGGCAGCAATCGCTGCCGTCCCGACCGCCATTGCGGGGATTTATGGGATGAACTTCGAGAACATGCCGGAACTGAAGACACCGTATGGCTACTATATCGTGGTGGCCGTTATCGTTACGCTATGTGGCTCGCTCTACTTTCGCTTCAAAAGATCGGGCTGGCTTTAGATCCCATGAGGAGTGCACAGCGGCCGGCGCTCTGGCAGATTGAGGCTACATCAAAGCACTCGCTCAGGAGGAACAGATCGGTACAAAGCAGTCGTCTCAAACCGTGGCGGGACGTTGCGCGAACGGTTACCATGGGGCGGCCGCTAGTCATCCTCAACGAGCTTTGCGACCTTCCTCTGTATCCTGAGGACGCGAGCGTTTTGGATACGCTAAACTTCAAAGGGCCGCGGCTGAGCTGCGTCACGGATGGCCATCTTCAACGGAAACCACTTCTGCTTCCGGATCGATTTCTCCGGAAACTCATCCGCGATTTCGGGGACGATCTTAGGTACATCAAACCAAGTATCTTGGGAATATTGCTGTGGGTGACGCGAGTGTTTCGATCCAGAGAGAATGTGCTTGACCCCTTCTAGCCGAGACCGCACGTGAGTCCACTATCCGCAGCCCCTTGCGGACATTGAACGCTTCAGCCTCTAGTTCAATCGGCGCCTGAACATCCATGCCGAGGTAGGCATAGTGACGGCGGCGATGGCAACGAGCGCTAACATGTCTGGCACCATCTCATTGATGTGCGCGCCCTCGAGGTAGACGCGGCGGGTGATCGATATCGCGTATTTCAAGGGATTTATCACGGTCGCGTATTGCAAAACCTCTGGCATGTTGTCCGTCGGCGACATCAATCCCGAGAGCAGCATGAAGGGCATGAGGAAGATGAAACACAAAACCATCGCCTGCTGCATGTTTCTTGCCAGCGACGACAGGAATAGCCCAAAACCAATCGCGGCCGCCAGAAACAGCGCAAGTCCCAGGTAGAGGGTAGCGAACGATCCCGCGAAGGGAATCCGAAACCAGAACAGCGCGACCAATAGGATCACAGAGGCCTGGACGGTGCCGACAATCATCGAAGGCACGGCCTTGCCGATCATGATCTCGGTCGGAGTGAAGGGAGCAACGAGGAGCTGGTCGAAGGTCCCTTCCTCACGCTCGCGCGCGACCGACATCGCCGTCAGCAACATAGTCATCATCATTGTTATGGTTCCGATGAGCGACGGTACCATCGTCCACCGGGTTTCGAGTTGCGGGTTGAACCACGCTCGGGTCGTGACTTGGATCGCGCCTGGAGAACGCCTTTGGGCAAGCCAGTTGCTTGAGAAGTCTCCGATGATTGTATTTGCATAACCTTGAGCTACGCCGCTGGTGTTCGAGTTACGCCCGTCGGCAACCACTTGGACGACCGACGATGCGCCGCTCTCAAGCTTTCGTTCGAAATCCTGTCCAATGACGACGATGAGGACCACCTGCTTCGTGTCCAGCAACGCGGCCGCCTGGGCTGTCTGGCTCAGCGTCGCTTGCCGCTGAAACACCCCGGAACCTTCCAGCTTGGCGACAAGGGCCCTCGAGGTCGCGCTGTGATCCTGATCGACCAGCGCATACGGGACGGTGTTGAGATCGTAGCTAGCCGCATAACCGAAGATGAAGCACTGAAGGATTGGCGGCAGCAGCACGCTTGCACGGCTCTTCGGATCCTTCAGCATGACAAGGAGTTCCTTACGGATAATTGTCAGGATTCGAAGCAACGACGCCAGCATCATGCGATCCTCTTTCGGGTAAGCCTCACCGAGAGTCCAAGCAACACTGCTGCCATGGCGGCGAGTACAGCGGCGTTTGGCAGGATGACCCCCCAGATGTTGCCGGCGAGGAACAAAGTCTGGAGGAGCGTCACGAAGTAGCGTGCGGGGAATATGTAGGTGATGATCTGGACAGCGAACGGCATACTGCGGGGATCGTACATGAAGCCCGATAACATCATGGCTGGAAGAAAGGTCGCAAACAGGGTGACCTGGCTCGCGACGAATTGGCTCTTGGTCGCCGATGAGATGACCAGCCCGAGGCCGAGCGCGACGAGAAGATAGAGCATCGATACGATGGTGAGGATGACCAGCGAGCCACGAAACGGGACCCCGAACAAAAGCTTGCTGCCGAGGACGCAGAGCGCCAGCCCCGCCAATCCAAGCAGGAAATAGGGGATCGTCTTTCCGAGCAGGATTTCCACTGAACGAACCGGGGTGACGAACAGTGCTTCGAAGGTCCCGCGCTCCCACTCCCGCGCCATGACAAGAGCGGTAAGCAGCGCGCCGATCAGCGTCATCACCAGCACGATGAGACCTGGTACGAGGAAATAGGTGCTGTCGTTGGCTTCGTTGAACCAGAGCCGGCTAACAATCGTGATGCCTGAAACCTTGCCACCGTTTCGGGCCGCCTCCTTCGCTGCCCAGACCCCAACCGCACCCTGCGCATAACCGAGCGAGATCCGCGCCGTATTGGAATCCGCCCCGTTGACGATTAGTTGGACTTCCGCAGTGCTGAGCTGGATCGATCGCGCGAAATCTCTGGGAATGCGGACGATCGCTCTGATATCGTCTGACATCAGCATTTGCTCGGCCTCCACCATGGTCTTGACTCTTCGGGCGGAGAAATAGTCCGAGAGCTCGAAACTTGATGCCATGCCGCGCGCCGCGCCAGAATCGTCTTCAATGACGATGGCCACGGGGACGTTCTTGATGTCCAGGTTGATGCCGTAGCCGAAAAGCACGAGAAGAGCGACCGGCATGATGATGCCGATCGCGATGCTGCTAGGGTCACGCAGGAGCTGCCAGGCTTCCTTGCGCACCAGCGCGCGTATACGCCTGAGTGCCGAGGCCAGGCCACTTCGTCCCTGATCGCTCATGAGGTGCTCTCCTTGGACTTCTGCCGCTCTTTCTCAACGATCGCGATGAATGCTTGCTCCATGGTCGGGGCGTCGTTTTCCGTGCTCTTTGCGTGTGTCCTGATTTCGAGGGGGGTGCCTTCTGCAAGGTTCTTGCCTGCGTCCAGAATGATGATCCGATCGCAGTACTCCGCCTCCTCCATGAAATGGGTCGTCACGATGACCGTGACGCCCTGTTCTGAGAGTGCGGTGATCCGCCCCCAGAACTGCCGCCTCGCCAGCGGGTCGGCCCCGCTAGTCGCCTCGTCGAGGAACAGGATGTCGGGTTCGTGCAACAATGCTGCCGCAAGTGCGAGCCGCTGCTTGAAACCGCCGGGCAACTGTCCGCTCGGAAGGCCAGAGAATTGTCCAAGTTCGAACTGCTCCTTCAGGGTATTGATCCTGTCGCGCTTGGCGCGTCCCCGCAGCCCATACGCGCTGGAAAAGAATTCCAGGTTCTCATCGACAGTGAGTTGGGCGTAGAGGGAGAACTTCTGTGCAACATAGCCGAGCCGCTGGCGTGCTTTTGCCCCCGCAGTCAATAGGTTCGCCCCTGCTACCTGCAGCGTGCCGCTGCTTGCCGGCAAAAGGCCGCAGAGCATCTTGAATGTCGTGCTCTTGCCGGCCCCGTTCGGTCCCAGTAGGCCGTAGACCTCGCCACGCTTCACGCCGAAGCTGACATGGTCCACAGCGGTAAAGTCGCCAAAGGTGCGGACAAGGTCCCGCACCTCTACGATTGTCTCAGCAGAGGCCGGATGGTGGCTCGAACCTTCTGTCCGGCTCTCGCGTCGTTCGTCGCCAGTGGCCTCATTGAAGAGCATCATGAAGGCGTCCTCGAAGCGAGGTTTTACCGCCTCGATCTCAAGCTTTGTACCCACCACCTCGAGCGGTCGTTCATCCTCTGCAGATTTGCGCACCACGCGGACGCGTCCAGCTTCCGGAACTGCATCAACGACGCCGGGAAGTGAAAACAGCCGGGCTTGGAGGGATCGCGCCGCCATGCCCTTTGCGTCCCTCATCAAAAAGCAACACCCTTTTGCCTTCTCTGTAATGTCCGCCGGCCGCCCCTTGGCGAGAACTTGTCCCGCATGCATCAGCACGGCGTGTTCGCAGCGCTCAGCCTCGTCCAGATAGGATGTCGACACGATCACAGACAGCTCGTCTTCCTCGATGAGCTTGTGGACGATCTCCCAAAGCTCGCGGCGGGAGAGCGGATCGACGCCGACGGTCGGTTCGTCGAGGAGCAGCAGTTGTGGCGAGCGGACGAGCGTACAGGCAAGCCCGAGCTTCTGCTTCATGCCTCCCGAAAGCTTGCCCGCCGGCCTTTGCTTGAACCGCCCGAGCTGTGTCATCTCGAACAGCCGCGGGTAGATGTTGTTCCTCTGCTCCTGTTCTATCCCGTGCAGATCGGCATAGAGATCGAGGTTTTCCTGGACGCTCAAGTCCTCGTAAAGACCGAAGCGCTGAGGCATGTAGCTAATCCTGTCCTGGACCTGTTGCGGCGAACGGGCGACGTCGATACCGATGACTTCGATGCTGCCGGCGTCTGGTGCGACCAGGCCGGCGGCCAGTCGCAATAGCGTGGTCTTGCCCGCGCCATCCGGGCCGACCAGGGCCGTCAGCGTTCCGCGAGCCACCTCAAGCGAGATGCCAGCAAGGGCATCGACGGGCTTACCGGCGTCGCGCTTGAAGGTCTTGCGAACGTCCTTGGCGACCAGGGCTGTCTGTTGGGCGTTCATGGCTTTCACCCTATTTCTGCGCGGTCGCTGCGACGTCGCTACCGAGATCCGGTCTCACGGTTGCCGGCATTCCAAGCCTTAGGACGTTATCTGGATCCTCGACAAATACTCGCACCTCGTAGACCAGGCTGCTTCGGAGCTCCTCCGTCTGTACTGTTTTCGGTGTGAACTCGGAGACCGAGGAGATGAAACCGATCCATCCCGGTATCGGCCGTCCCGGAAAGGAATCGACGCTGATGGTTGCCTTCATCCCAGGGCGCAGTAGCCCGATTTGCGTCTCGGAGACATAGGCGCGAACCCATTTAGGATTGACTGTGGCGAGCGAGAACGCTGTCCGCGTCGGCGAAGCCATTTCCCCCGGCTCGATTAGCCGGGATCGCACGATCGCTTCGACTGGGGCTACCAAATTGGCTTCCGCGAGCTGCTGATGCAGCAGGGCAACATTGGCATCCGCCGCGCGAAGCTGCGCCTCTGCTTCTTCGATGTCCTCGATCCGGGGACCGATCACAAGCAGATCCAATGCCTTCTGATTAACCTCCACCTTGGCATCGGCCTGCTTCGATTCCGATTCCGCCATCTCAAGCGAGCGCTGGCTGGCGACGGCTCGCAGAGCAAGGGAGCCTTGGCGCTCATACTGCGCCCTCGCGTTCGCCGCCTCAACCTTCGCCGATCCGAGATTGGCGCGCGCCTGGGCGATGTCCTCCGGGCGACTGCCGTTCTTTAGCCGGGCAAGGTTGGCGCGCTGGCTTGCCGCTTGCGCCTCCGCTTGCGCCGCTTGGGGAGCGAGCCTGCTGGTATCCAGCCTCCCGAGCACCTGATCCTTTTTTACCCGATCCCCCTCCTCGACGAGCACCTCCGCGACCCGCTCGCTCCCGTTGAAGGCGAGATCGACCTGCCTGAAATCGATGTTTCCATAGAGAACAACTCCCCCGGAGCCGTTGCGGTCATGGAGATACCAATACGCCCCGCCTCCTGTGAGGATCGCGAGAAAAACGACGATAATTAGAATGCGCTTCATGACTTCATTCATCTCCGCGGCTAAGTCGACTTCTCGTTGGTTTTGGTCTGTGCTGCAGGGTCGCTTTGATCAGGTTATTCGGGTTTGGATATCCTCATTCGCGCAGAATAGTCTCCGCGTGCTGGATGGCGAGCTGGTCAAGGTCTGGCGCGCTCGAACCAGAGCCAAACGGCTCGTGGAAGAGTACCCCCATCACAGAGCTGGCTCGCTTTGTCTGAACAGTTCGCGGCGTTTCGTTAAGTGGTTACGCCTCGATCATGCGGCCGCCTTCATGCGCGTGTGCGTATTGTAAAAGATCAAATAACGGCCGATCCCAGCGCGGGCCTCGGACACAATTTTGAAGGCCCGAAGATAAACCTCCTCCTAATTGATCGACCGCCAGAGCCGCTCGACAAGGACGTCGTCCCGCCATACGCCCCCTCCCATCCATCCAACCCACCCTTCTTCAACACCGCCGTGAAGTCGATGGACGTGAAATACGATCCTTGGTCGGTATTGAATATGTCGGGCTTGCCAAACCGGGCAAGGGCCTCCTCAACCGCCTCTATTAGCCGTCTCTATCGTGATCACCATGAAGGCACACAACGAATGAACCAATAGACGACGGCGCAGAGATAGGCGACGCACTATGCCATTGGAATTTAGGTGAGGCCCGGACCCGGTGAACTTGAGCTTGCGTAGGAGATATGAATAGAGGCGCAGCTTCCTCCAGGCGGTCCGCCCGGATTCAACGACGTAATCGCATTCTTCATTTGTGATGATCGGCCCGGCCTACGCGCGCAACCCTTGGAAGACCCGTGGAGGGCGAGCCACCTCAGCCACGAAGACGAATATACCGTGCCATAGAAATCGCCCGAGAAGTCACCGGGCATGATCTCTCACTTCATAAGTGAGCGAGGTAATGCTCTCATTATAAGCGCTTTGACAATCAACCTGCGAAGCCAAGCTCCGCCCTCGCGATTATGCGTGTTGGTTGCACGACTTTGAACGGGAGGGCCTCAGGTCGACAGGCCCATCACTTCATCGCGTATCGGACAATTCCATGGCAAGAACCAGATCAGTTTCCGTAATTTACCGTAACGTACATGCAGCCGGATCTGATTGCTGCTAGCCTGTCTTCATGGCGTTGCGAGGGGCCTCCGCATCCGCAAGTATTTTTCGCTCGACCGGCGGCTGCATTTTCTGCGGGTGCAAGCGAGGTTGCCCCAGACGTCCAGTGGAGACGATGATCCGTCTTCCACCAAAGAAAGAAAAGGTGCGATCATGACAAGGTTTCTTGCTTGGTGTGCAACTTGGCTGGCGGCGGTGTCCTGGCTCGTCATTCCGACAGAGCTACCGACTGCCTACGCGCAGCAGCCAGCGCCCGCACCCGCTTCTGCTTCAGCCGCCGCGCCGGCACCGAGTACCGCCGAAACAGCAGCGGCGCCTCAGGCCTTGACGGAGGACGAACTCGAGACGCTTGTCGCGCGCATCGCACTTTATCCGGATGACCTCGTGGCACTGATCACGGCTAGCTCGCTGTTTCCGCTGCAGATCGTCGAGGCGAACCGGTTCCTTGAAACGAAGAAGACTGATGACAAGCTTAAGCCCAAGGAGACTTGGGATGGCAGTATCATCTCTCTTCTCAACTATCCTGAGGTCGTCAAGATGATGAACGACGACCTGGAATGGACACAGACGCTCGGACAGGCGATCACCTATCAGCAGAAGGACGTCCTTGTGGCCATTCAACAGCTGCGCGACCAAGCGGTGGCCAAGGGCGCGATCAAGACGGACGACAAGATCACGATCGTCAACGAGGGCGACAACGTTGTCATCCGGCCGACCGACCCCGAGAAAGTCTACATCCCGAAATATCCGCCGGAGATGCTCTACGAGCCGGGCTACGCCTACCAGCCTATTAGCTACTACGACCAGCCCTATTCGAACTATTGGTATCCCGGTGCTGCCTTCTTCGCCGCAGCCGTGACGGGCGTTGCCTGGGCGGCTGCGGTCAACTGGGACAACTGGGGCGTTTGGGGCGGCAACTGGGGCGGCGACATCGACGTCGATTGCAACAACTGTTTCAACAACCGCAATTTCAACGGCAAGGTTAAGTGGAACGACGTCGACTGGAAGAACGTCGACCGCAGCAAGCTCAACATCGACAGAAGTCAGTTGGCGAACGTCGACCGAAACACTATCCGAAACAATCTCCAGGCCAATGGCGCCAACAACCTGCGCAATCGCGCCTCCGAGATCAACCGTGAGCGCGGCGCTGGCGTCGCCAACCGGGCGGACCGCGCAGCCGACGTGCGCAGAAGCACCGCGGAGGGTCTGAAAAACCGCGGCGGTAACGCCGGGCAAGCCGGCCTCAACCGCCCCGGCGGTGGGGTCGCCAACCGGCCAGCGGCAGGAAATCGGCCAGGCGCCGGCGCGGGCGTAAATCGCCCCGGTGGCGGAAACCGGCCGGCGGCCGGCCAGCGGCCCGCGAACGGTAAGCTCGCCGGCAAGGCAGACAACCGCGGCCGCGCAAACGCACTCGGCAACGTCTCGTCGAAGCGCGGTCAGGTCGACGCTTCGAGGCGTGGAGCGCAGAGCCGCGCCAACGCCCAGCGCCCCAACCGTTCCAACGTCCAGCGCTCGCCCAACCGTTCCAACATTCAGCGCGGTGGGGGTGGACGGTCGCAGATGAGCCGTGGCGGTGGCGGACGGCAGCAGATGAGCCGCGGTGGCGGCGGTAGACAAATGCCTCGAGGCGGCGGCGGCCGCGGTGGCGGTGGCGGACGCGGTGGCGGCAGACGTTGAGCGACCTTTGGGGAGAAAAACGATGAACACGTTCTTCAAGTCTGCAGGCCTCTGGGCCGTTCTTGCAACAACGACCGTTCTTTGCGGAACTGTACCGGTGCTCGCCCAGGATACGCCGTTCGACAACTTCACGGCCTCAACTCCGGCGCCGCAATTCGACGACCCGATTGCGGCGGTCGACAAGCTGAAGGCAGCGCTGTCGTCCGGCGACGTCGATGGTCTTGCTGCGCTGCTCGGCATCGACGCGGCCAAGCTAAAGGCCAACGAGGATGCCATGAACACCTACCGGCAAATCCGCGAGGGCGCCGCAAAGCAGGTGGTCGTGGAGGACCGGGACGGCAAGAAGATCGTCGAGATCGGCGACAAGCTTTGGCCGCTCCCCTTCCCGCTCGCGAAACGTGGTGATGGCAAATGGGCCTTCGATACCAAGGCGGGCTTCGAGGAGATCCTCGACAGGCGGATCGGCGAGAATGAACTGCAAGCGATCGACACCATGCGCAACTACGTCGACGCGCAGCAAGAATACGCTTCGGCCGATCACGACGGCGACGGCGTTCTCGAATATGCACAGAGCCTTATAAGTAGCCCTGGCAAGACAGACGGCCTTTACTGGCCCCCCAACCAGGGAGATCAAGACAGTCCCGCCGGAGCCTTCGTCGAACAGGCCGCTCTCGAGCGTGCGAAGGCCGGGGATGGCTATTTCGGCTACCGTTTTCGGATCCTGAAGGGCCAGGGCGCCAACATAGCCGGTGGCGACTACAGCTACATAATCAACGGCAACATGATCGTCGGGTTCGCGCTCGTCGGATGGCCCGTCAAATACGGTGAGACGGGAGTGAAGACGTTCCTGGTGAGCGAGAAGGGCGTCGTCTACGAACGCGATCTCGGCACCAACACCGCCGCGGCGGTCGCGAAAATGACGCGCTTCAACCCTGACGAAAAATGGGACATCGTACCCAACTGATTTTGGCGACGGCGCATTTTAACACTGCCGTATTGGCTCGGGCGCGCGCCCATAAAACTCTTCGAACGTGTAGAAGGGAGGCAAGTCATGGGTCAAACGATGAGGGCCGCTGTGGTGCGGCCCGATCAAGAGATGTTGCGCAAGTTGATTGCATAACTGGTGCAGGCAGCTTGGGTCCCGAGCTATTGCTTCAAGTCAATCAGTGACGCGTGTGCCGAATTGGCGCCAAAACATGCGAGGATCAATCAATGCTGTTCTTCTTTGCACGGACTGTACGCGCTTTGATCAGGGTATCGATCGTGGTGCTGGCCGCTTGTTGGACGTCGCTCCAAGTATCTGGTTCAGCGGCGTTGGCTCAGGATCCTTTTGACCGTTTCCCTTTGGTCATCACCTGCCAATACAAGGACACGTTCCATGCATTCTATTTGTCCCGAGTCACTGAGGACGGGACGGCAACGTTTGTTGCGTCGGACCGAATCGGAGGTACTATTACTTTACATGGCCGTGCCAAAGCTATTGGAGATTCCGAAGGCGAGAGCTGCGTCGGCAAGACCCTCGAAGAGCTGAGGGCCTCGGGACAGGCGCGCGACATCAGATAGCGGTGGGCCGACCGGGTAATTCCTTCTGGTCGTCCGTCGTGTGCGTTAGCATTAACACCCACGCTAGCTTCAAACAGTCTAAGATCGGATTCCCGCCCAAATTCTGGGCTGGTATTGACTACGCTCAATGCCCTGCCGCTGGGCGTACGCTATGTTCACGGCAAACCATCTTTGTGGAGCATTGAAATGATGAAGCTAGCGGCACTGCTTGGAATCGCAATCACAATCGCTACGGTCGCATGCCCGGTCGATGCTCAACAGACCCGGCGCGAATATCGCAGGATGAACTGGAGCGAAAGTCTTCCGGAATATGTTCGCACCTATCATGGCAAGCGACTATCTATAGTTAGCTACCGAACCGCAAACTTCTCCGAAACTGGTTCACATCCATCTCCCGGCAGCGCACAGCACCAGAAGGCCATTAGAGACGCGGCAAAGTCGAACAAGTGGCTTGTCGGGCAACTCAAGGCCAAGGGGCTCAAGCCCGACGACATCGAGTGGGTCATGAGGGCACGCAACGGCAACATGGTGTTCTATGTGGAGTGAGCTGGTGATCATTTGTGGCCGTGCTTGCCGCCATGCTCGGCGTCTCATACGTGCCTGATCGTGTCAATTGGAATGAAAGCGTTCCAATGAGGTGCCTCGATGTGGCAACCGATTTTGAAAGCGCCGCTCGCGCTCGAACTACAGCTCGCAGTCCTGGACGACGAGGGGGTGCATGCGCTTGTCTTTCCCTGTCGCAAAACGTTGCCCAGTGCGGAAAAGCGGTGGTCACCAGGCAATCATGCTTAAACTATGCAAAATTATCTGCAGACCCAGAGCAGCCTGGGTAACGCCAAGCACCACTGCCAAAACCTGTAGTGAAGTTCCGATCCATCTAAGGATAGACTCCGCGAACAGCATTGCCATCCAGTCCAGCGCCAAGATCAGCAATACGATGGCCGCCACGGTGAGCCCTTCCGTTTGGCGGTCACCCGCCAACGTCGCGAAGACGATCACGGCGGCTATACCATAAGGCGTCACGATCGTTGGAAACGCCAGCGGTGTAAGAGCTAGTCCCAGATCCGTTTGGCCCGGCTCTGTCGGTCGTACCGGGAGGTTAGCAGCCGGCTGCAAGACAGTTCGCAAGGCCACGATGAACAGGATGATGCCGCCGGTCATCGCCAGCACCGGCAACGAGATTTCCAGATTTTCAATCATGGTGCGTCCGAGAAAGCCGGCGATCGCGAGCGCCGCCGCCGAGAAAAGGATCGCTCTGGAGGCTATTCGTCGCCGAACGCGGGGCTCATAGCTGCCTGCGAGGACCTTGAATGGCACCAGTATCTTGATTGGACCGAGCATCAAAAAAAGCATCAGGAATATTTTGCGCGCGCCGAACTCCACTTCAGGCATGTCCGCTCCGAGCGGCGATTGCGCAAAGGATTGCACGGGAAGACATGCGGCCCAAACCACAGTCAGAACAAAGGCCAGGAGACTCCGCCGGCCGGGACAGCGCGACCAAGGATCTGCTTCTGCCTCTTTCTCCCCCGGATAAGTCATGGTCGGCCAGTCTCCAACCACGAAAGGGCTGCTGCTCGTTGCCCAAAGTCGAATGAGCGAATCTCAGGGTGGACGAAATAGTGGGCGATGGCGGGGATGAGCCTAAGAAGCCTGCTGCCGATTACAACAGCAATCCGTTCGATTTGTCGATGGTGACCAGACACAAATTTCAGATGAGCAGCCAGAACCCCGAAGTTCTTCCAGCCGGGGAATGATTCAATACTGATCATCAGACCGTTGAGTTTGCCGTCTGAACGAAGGACGAACCCAACCCCATTCGCGATCGTCGCGAAGTCGGCCCGTTCGAGCGAACCGTATGGTGTAATGATCAGGATGTTCTTGTCGCGCAGCGGCTCAACGACAATCATGGTCACCCCCACTTGTCCTTAGTGCGGCTGGGTCAAACGCTCTCCCGGCGAACCTGACCTCGGCAACAAACGAACAGCCGAACAAGAGCATGACATCGGCGCAACGAAGTTTCAAATCGCATCGCTGCGGCATCGTCCCTTTGGCCGGCGTCTCGACAATCAGCCTTGGGCAAAGTCAACGTGCCAATGCATCCCGCGCTCTCTGCCAATCGCTGTGCCGACTTTGGTTAACGCCATCCGTCCGCTTCGCTGCAGCGTCCATTCCATGTCCCAGAATTTCAGAGCCTCAGGGGCCTGGCAACGCTTTTAGCAGGTTGTCGCAGCGGCGCCCGGCTGCGCAATCTGCCTCAGCAATGCGTCTCGGGTAAATCGGCCAGAAGCTTGTCATAGAGGTCGAGTATTCCCCGCACTGTCGCATTTGCATCGACCGAACCGATGGCAAACTCACCGGCGCGACAATTTCCGGCAACCCGCCCGATCGCGCCGCGCCATGTGAAGACCTTCGAGCCGTAACCAGAGGCCAGAGCCGAACCGCGACTGTCTTGGCCGAAGTCTGGCACAGTTGCTTCGGCTTCATTATAAGGTTTTGGCAGACACTTATAACGGCGGGATTACACGACAACAAACGCCGTTGTCATCAGGTCCCGTCAGTCTCCGATCTGCCCTCCCGTGGTGAGTGCGCACGCGCCGACGCGCCCTCCGTTCACACCAGCCCGATTTTTTCATTTGCCTGGCGGCATTTCGGCTAGCGGCGCGCGCCGGTTAATCCTCAAAGGCTCGCTAAGCGACTTGAGAAGCGAACTGGATGGTTGCCCGCACTGCTGCCTTCCACCCTCGAACCAACTGGAAATTCTGGTCAGCGCCCACGGATGGATGAAAGCCTTGTCCGATTTCCCGTTCGGCGGCGAACTGCTCCGGGCCTGGCCAGCACCCGGCGCCATGACCAGCCAGCCATGCAGCTCCGAGTGCTGTCACTTCGCTTGAACTTGATCGCTGGACAGTAAGACCGACGATGTCTGAAAGGCGCTGCATTGCCCAGGCGTTCTTCGACACACCGCCATCGACGCGAAGCAGCGATATGGAGGCATCCGGCCAATCGCTCCGCATTGCCTGCATCAAATCATGCGTCTGGAGACAGATCGAATCCAGGGCCGCACGTGCAAGCTCCGCCGGACCTGAATTCCTGGTCATGCCGAAGAGCGAGGCCCGGGCGCTCGAATCCCACCAGGGGGCGCCCAGGCCAGTAAATGCTGGAACAA
>Ga0207426_1000744_pt1 | contig 36633 bp, 39 predicted proteins | sample AraplaMF_Cvi_mMS_FD_184265 | JGI IMG/M metagenome (GOLD analysis project Ga0207426, IMG submission 184265) | Arabidopsis root microbial communities from the University of North Carolina, USA - plate scrape MF_Cvi_mMS (SPAdes) (version 2) | ecosystem: Host-associated > Plants > Roots > Endosphere... | reverse complement strand
TCCAGACCCTTGCATTCATCCGTCTTGATGACGTCATGAACGTCCTGGGTCCGCATGCGCGCAGCCTGGTTGGAAAGCTCGCCCATGATGACGACGGCCTTGCCCTTGCCGCCGAGAATGCGGCAGATTTCCTTGGTTTCCAGCGTGCCGGATTCCTGCTCGTTGGAAGCGACGAAGGCCTGATTGTCCGGCAGCGTGTCGACGTTGACTGGCTGACGGTTGACGTAAACCAGCGGAATGCCGGCATCGGCCGCGAGCTTCGACATCGCCGTGGTCGCATCGGTATCGACAGGGTTGACGATGATCGCATCGACCTTGGAGGCGATGAAATTCTGGATCTGGCTCTGCTGCTTGGAAACGTCGTTCTGTGCGTCTTCGACCTGCAGCGTCACACCGCTGAGTGTCTTTGCATAATCGGTCATGCCATTGCGCAGAACCGTCAGGAAATTGTCGTCGAATTTCGCCATCGAGACGCCGACAGTTTCCGCGTGAGCCGCCGTCGACATGACGAGCGCCATCGCAGTGCCCAGGATAAACTTTTTCATTTTACTTCCTCCACAAAGCGGTGCCCGGCTGCACCCTCCTCACGCCGGGTTTTCAGCACGCTGGCCGAAAACAATTACCAGGGGCGCCAGAAAAAGGCCGAACATCTTCATAAGATATCAAGACAATCTCGATGCTGAGGACTAGCCTCTCCTTCGCCGCTACGTTGACTCGCGCGAACCCCAAATTTTTTGTTACCTGATTTAATGATTTAAGTGCGCAGTCTCCTACAGCGCCAATGTCGAGGGTCTTTCTTCGAAGACACCACAATGATGCAAAGCCGACACATGCCATATTGTCCAATCTCTCCGTCAGTTTCGCGTGATCGCGAGTCAACGTGACGAAGTTTGGGAAGCTTCTATCTATTTCGTTTTGAGGTCCATTCATCGTTGTCTGTGAAGTCTCTCATTCTTGAAAGAATCGTCGCCGTGAATGAGAGAACCCCATCAGTCCCGCGAGATTTTCAGGAATATCGAATGCGATGGCAGGAGACATTAACAAGAGCGGCGATGCCGCAATGGAGCGGGCAGTCGCTGAATTGGGCCGGTCAAGGCGGCAAGTCTACGCTCTCGCAGTGCTCTTGGCTCCGGCGCAGACCTCTCTGGATATGTCGTTGGCGTTGACATGTAATCTGCATTTGTCGATGCAATTTTATTTCATGACCACGTCCAATCACTGGCGAGAGATTGTGCAAATACACAAGGCATAAAATTGATCGTGGTCCGAATTCTCGACCGAAAGCTGATGGCCGTGCACCTGCCACGACGACTTTTTCAGCGTCAGCCTCGGACTTCTTGAATGACGGTTGAATTCCGCGCGTTCCTCTCCCCGGCCGCTTTAAGCTCCGAAAAGAAGTGATGCATTGAGACAGCAAACTCTACGAATGCGATCGGCGACGACCGGATTCAAGCCGTCCCGGGCGTTGTTGCACGGACCTGGAATTTAACTGATGGGGATCATTGAAACGGCTGATCGTGCCGTGGTGCCTTGCGGCGGAGGGATTTCGGGCGTGCACAGTCAAGCATGCGATTGAGAGCGGCGCAGCCGATGACGCCTTCGATCTCCCGACGCGACCTGCCCCGAAACGCCGCGCGATGATGGACTTTTATCGCCCGATTGCCGTTTCGATCAGCGAGCGTTTGTCGTAACCGTTAGAGAGCTGCCATTTCATGCGGCCACCAAAAACATGGAGTGCGATATATATAGAAATATATACAATAATATAGTCTAACTCACGCTTCTCGCAAATTAACGTAACACTTGCCAATCCTGAGAGGATATACTTTAAAATATACCGCCAAACCTGTTGCGTTGTTTGTCGTTTTCATCAAGTGTCCTGTTATGAGGAGTTACGATAGTGTAACAGGCAAGCTATTTTCCTATGAATGCTGAAATCTTGCCGGCGGCGTCATCGTCGGGAGGCTTGCACAAGGAGCACGACGACATGGGTCACCAAAAGAAATCAGAGAAGCGTCTTGGCTACCCGCATCTGCGGTTGGCAGCCATCGACGGCGTGTCGCTGCCTGGTCTACCATTGTCACTCGCCCGGAAGGAGAGCTCTGCGTCGACGAAGAAACCCTTTTTCCAACAATTGCTCCTCGATTTTGCTGTCGGTTGCGAGCTATTTTATCCGCTCCAGCTATATGAACATTCCGCAACGAGGGCGACAAAGGCGCTAAACCGTTAAGCGAGAGTTACGATATTTGATGAGGAGGATTCGGAACGGCCGCCATGTTCCTCATTTGAAATCCACGTCTATCGGGTATCCATGTTCCAGGATGGAAGCGCCGGCTCCGTCGCCAACGGTTGCAAACTCCAACAACAGGTCGGCGAGCGGATGGAGGGTATCATGGACGACCTTGATGTGACGCAAGCAAAGGACGGCTCGGGCATACGGGCTTCAACAGGTGTGAACCAGCACGGCAGGACATCGGAAGATGGTAAGAAAGTCTATCGGGAACCCGACCGTTAAACGGTACCGCAAGGCGCAGTTCAAATCTTGCTGCTGGCATCAAATACGCCGCAAACACACGCGCGCGCCTGCCAAAATCAGGAGAATTTGACGCGCAGAAGTTCGCCCATCAAATTTACTGCAGAAAGGATTCGTTCTCCGTGTCATTTTGTTCATCGAAACGTATTCGCATCGCCGCACTTGCAGCGACTACCATTGTGCTGGGCACCCAGATCGCAATTGCGCAAGAACTGTCTATAGGGTCTCAGTGGCTGAACTCGCCGACATCTCGAGTGGAAGCGCTTGCGGTCCTTCAGACCTTGAATGCCAATCTTCTGAGTAACGCCAGTGCTACGTTGACCCTTGATCGCTGGTGCGCCGCGCACAAGCTCGCACCGGAAGGTTCTAAGATTGTAGCTCAGCGTGTGGGCGGGCAAGACAAGCCGGCCGATGAGCACATCCGTGAACTTCTGACCGTCGGACCCGGTGAGTTGATCGCATATCGCCGCGTCCGCCTGGTCTGTGGCGACCGCGTCTTGTCGGAAGCCGACAACTGGTATGTACCCGCAAAATTAACTGCAGAGATGAATCAGGCTTTGAAGACCAGCGATATCGCGTTTGGCAGAGCCGTTCAGGCTCTTAATTTCACTCGCACAAACCTGTCTGCCACGTTGCTCTGGTCCCCTCTCTCCGAAGGCTGGGACATGGACGGCTTAACAGCGCATGAAACAAGTTCCCTTAGCCTGCCGCCGTTCCTGCTCGAACATCGTGCCGTACTGAAACTTCGAGACGGCACGCCGTTTAGCGCCTTGGTCGAAAGCTACACGGACAAAGTATTAGACTTTCCAGTTCCTTCTCAATAGCGCTTCGGTATTTCAGTGCACTTGCTGAACTGCTCGGAATAGAAAATCGACGGCCACTGCATGCGCCAAAGGCGTCTGTCATGCGCAAGCGTGTCGGTCGGGCGATTGCCCTTGTGGATTCGTTGAGCGCGGCGACCACGCACGACAGCCTAAGCGTAACCCGGATCCCAAGCCATGGCAGATTGTCGCTTGACAGTGGCGAAGATAGTGCGTCGGCGGCTCCTCTTCTCTCGTTCCGTCGCTCACCCCGGGCCACACTCGCCGTCATCGTTCCAATTCATATCTCTACACCACGCCGAAGCGCCTGCGCATTTCAGCGGTGCGTAACCACGTGTCACCGGGCAAGCGTTCGATGAATGCTGCAAAAACGCTGGTAAATGCCGGGAGGGTCGTTTGGTCGGTCAGCGCTTCGGCCTGCTGTGTCGGAAGCAATGGCTGCATGTCGGTCAGAAAGCGCGGCCGGGCAAGCTTCGCGAACATCCGTTGCTCAGCCTGTGCCCGCGTGATGATCTGGCCCGAAAGTGCGACGTAGCGGCCAAAAAAATCAGCCACTTTCTCCACATTCAGGCCTTCAAACGTCTCCAGGCCATGCGCCAGGTCATAGAGATCGCGACCCTTCTCCCGCTGCAGCAGCGCGCGCAACTTGGTGGCCAACATTTCCTCACGGGAGAATGTCGGGACGGACGCATTCCCGGTGAACCATGGATTGGCCACACCGAACGGCAAGTCGATCGGCGGATCATACGCTTCGATCTCGCTGATGTTGGTTTCGACCTTGAGGCGGATGGGCACGCCGCCGCCGTCCTCGGCCTCAATCCGGAATTTCAACTTGGGTGCGACCGGACTTGACTCGTACTGACCGTGTCCAAGCCACGGCTCGAGGACGACACGCAAGGCGTCCAGGACCGGGCCGATCGGCCCGGCCTCTGTGCGCACGAGATCAATGTCTTCCGAGTAGCGCAGCGGAGCCGGGAAGTGCAGTTTGTTGAGGGCTGTGCCGCCCCGAAACCTCAAGGCTTCGCGCAAGAAGGGGTCGGTGAATATCGCGACCACCGCACGGCTGATAATCAGATCCTGTTCGATCTGACGTTGATCGGCCCAAGGCGCGACATTGCCCCACGCGACAATATTCTGAGCTGGTATCATTCATCGGCCTCTGGATAGCGGCGGACGATGACCCGCCAACGCGGGTCGCGCTCGAGCACTTCAGTAGAAAAGTCGGGATCGCCGGCTTCTTTGCGGTCCAGCTCCGTCCAGGGCAGGTTGCCGCGGTCCTCCAAGGCGGTACGCATCGACGCCAGGCGTGGGCCGTGACCCAGCCTGTCGAGAAGGTAGCCGAGGCGCTGCACGACCGGCCGTTCGGTGACGCGCGATAGGTTGGTCAGGCTCTCGAAATCAATCTGCGGCGCGATATCCCTGAGGACAGTGAAGATGTTATCAAGACCGCCGGCGCCACGAGAATACCGCAGAATGTCGAGCGCTGTGAGAGCTGGTGACGACACTCTCATCGAACCTGTCTCGGTTTTCTTGTCGACAACGCCCGCGGCGACGGTCTCCATATCCTTTCGGTAGTAGAAGACGACGCGGTTGCGACCGGCCTTGATCTTGGGGAGCCGTTTGGCCGCCACGACTTGAAACTCCATTACGGCCTGATGCGTGGCACCGTGCAGTTCGGCAGCCTTAAGCAGGCCGACATAATAGGAATTCCCCTCATGGCGCATCAGCGCTTCAATGTACCAGGTTGGTGGCGGAGCGCCCAATGACATGAATTGTGGAGGGACCACGATATAGAAGTCGTGGCGCGGGTTGAGGAGCAGTTTTCGACGCTGCAAACGCTCGGCTGAGTCCAGGAACGCGCCACGATTGATGCCCAGCGCTTCGATCGCCTCTCGGCCATCAAAAACCACCCGCCCCTGGGAGAGCAAGTTTGATGTATAGGCGGAAAGCGCGGCCCGTTTATCGTGAATCATGTCCAATTATCCGCTCTATATGCAGACATTGCAACACGCTTTGTTTTCCGTAGTAATTCATGTTCAGATATCCGCGCTATATGCGGATTTTCCAACATGATTTCTCTCCATAGCTTGCAAATCCAGCCGTTGCGCGACCTTCGCTTTGCGCGCCGGAGGGGATTTCTCGCCAAAGCGAATGTCGACGCTTTGCATGCCGAATTTCAATTCCCGGACGCGGGCTATTTCCTAAGCCGTCAGACGCTCGTTCCCTCAAAAAGGCCAGGCAATGGCCGTGTGGGAAGCCGTGAGTGCACGGCCTGCCTGAAAAGCGCAGGCTCGGCCTCACATGGCCACATTCAAACAACGTGACAACCCGGGCCTGAACAATCGGGCGGAGAACTCTCATCAACCCGTCCGACGGCGGGAGAGGATCATGAAGCGCTTCAAGTCAACGCGACACCTTCAGCGTTTCGTTTCCGTACACGAACCGATCGCCAACCTCTTTAACGTTCCCCGCCACGATATTCCATCCACCCACCATCGAGAATTGCGAGCAACATGGCGCCAAATCGCGCGCCTTCGCGCCCGAACGAACCAAAGCCTCACTCTCAGATCTTGTTTTCACAGCGTTAAGTTTACGCTGCGGCATCATCAGGACGGCTCGGAGAAAGAGCTGGCTGATCTTGAAGCTGAAAATCGCCATCCGAAACGGCTCATGCTCGTGAAGTTCCGTGAGGAGAACGATAGGCTCAATTCCATGCTTCGCTGTTTTGGCGGCGCATAAGCGCCAAATCCAGAGGTCATATTATGAGACGTCTTCACGGACGCGCGACGCGTTTTTGCTTAGAAGACACGCAGCGATGCGACCTGCGGTAGCTCTGGAAGTCTGCGACATGCCCGCAGCGAAAGCGTGATCCAAAAAGCATGATCGTGTTCTGAATCGGAGATATTAGTTATGGTAGCGGGCCCGGGTTCGATCAAGCTCCGATACTGAACGGACGACACCGGCGGCCGTTTTGGTGATCTGCCCAAAGTGGAATACCTGGTTTTCATTTTGGCGGCGATCGAATTGACTTCGCAATGATCCCAGCTCTTTTCGACCAACAGACGAGGTCTTCACTGGGTGCAACGGATGCATATCAGAATGTGTTCGGCCTAGGCGGATTTTCGCTTACGGTTCGCCGGAGATGTCGGCAACGTTTTCTTTTGCCGAATCGGATATTAGCAAAGGTTATGAAGAGCGAACAACGACGCCTTGCCGCGCAAAAAGCCTTTGATCGTCTCCGCCGCGCGGGATTGCCGACGGAGGAGGATCCGCGTTTCCTCTTATGGATCGAACAATGGATTGCCGGAGAAATTGAAATGCAAGAGGTCCGGGAACGGTATCTTGGGTTCCTGCGAGAACAAGCTTCCGAACTCAAGCGGCGTGCGCTTGCCAGGGGCGCCAAGTAACCTTCCGATCCGGGACCGCAGCCGATCGAAGGGGTGATCGGCACGGGCGGCCACGATGCGTGCCGCATCGACTGCGGCCAGTCCACGCACCAAGCGCATGCCCAAGCGGACAGCATGGCGGCGCTCTCCCTCCAGAGCGAAAATTACGTCGAGGGACCAAGGGGAAGACCTCCAAAACTACGAATTCTCGCAGCTATCCGTCTTCGATTTTTCAACGCGCGGCGCGGCGGCCATCAACTGGCCGACCCGATTTGACTCCAACCTTGGATCGAACCGGCTAAACGCTGCTCTTCCTTGATTTTCTCCGGAAGAAAAGGAGGGCCACCATAATGAGGAATACGACAACGAGGTAACCGGAACTGTCTCCGCTCTCGCTCCCACTTCGGTTTGCGACGGGGATGGCGGGAGCCGGCTACGACACTTGCGGCGAAAGGCTCACCGGCTCGGAAGAAAGGACCTTAGGCTTTGGATCGACCAAAGGCGCAATGGGTACCGCAACCACATCCGCCGGCAGCGCGGCAGGCTGCGCATCGGTATTCGAACTCGGAAACAGCGCCTTCAGCGAATCCTGGGTCACGACGCCGGAAGGCGCCAGCCGATGAGCACGCTGAAACCCCTTGAGTGCGGCGACGGATTTCGATCCCCAGATCCCGTCTGGCGTGCCCGCGTCGAAACCCTGATCGGCGAGCGCCTTCTGGACGTCGCGAACCGGCCTGATTTCGGCGTGGACCTGCCCTGTCGAGATCGCGCACAACATGCACACAACCACCAATGCCGAGAATTTCGCTTGGATTTCCGCGTCACTCATCCCCCGAGACGGGTGACTATACACCGCTGGGTTGACGCGCCAATGCTCTCGGCCCTCCCTGGATGACAAACGGGATGAAGAGGCGGATATCCTGCGGCGGCTGAAGCTGGGGGAACGGATCGAACCTTTCCAAACGACGCGCCGCCACCGAGACGGCCGGATGGTCCCGATCTCGATCACCATATCTCCCATCAAAAGCCGGGGCGGCAGGCTCGTCGGTGCATCAAGCATCGCCCGGGACATCTCGGAGAGGCGCGAGAGCGACCGCCGGCTTCGCCTTCTGACGCGAGAAATCAATCATCGTGTCAAAAATCAGTACGCCATCGTGCTGGCCATTATCCGGCAGACGGCGACACGTTCTCGATCAATCGAAGAATTCGAGAAGCGCGTTCGCGAACGTATCACGGCACTTTCTCATTCGCATGATCTGCTCTCGCAGGTCGATTGGGCCGGCGTTAGGCTTGCTGATCTTGTGGCTCATCAGCTCAAGTCGTTCGGGGTTCTCCAACCGGTCCGGGTTGTCGGCCCGGAGATGATCAACCGCTCTCCACAGCCAGCATTTCTGACCGTGACACTGTAAAGTTATCAGCTCAATCCGGAGTCGTAACCTGCCAAATGACTCAATCTGCCGGAGGGCAGTTTCGGCACAGCATCGAACGCGAACCAGTCTGGATCCTGGGTATTGTATGTCGCCATACAGTTTGGCGTTTCCCAAACCTCGACTCGCAGGAGATGTGCGCGGTTATGGCTTCGGAACCTAACGCGGGGTGCCAGCCTATTGAACCAATGCTTCGCGAGGTTCTCCGCAGTTGGCACGCTCGCCAGCAAAAGTGTCTTGCCGAATGGACCTTCGATCAGCTTTTGATCGGCATGGGTCACCTCATCACGGTATTCCCGCAGAACCGCGGCCGCCTTAGCTTCGTGTGCGTTTTCGGGGAGAAAGGAGCCGATCCAGGGATCGTCTACCCAAATCATCATGCCATGATCGCAGCAGGCATCGATCTCGGCCATCATTTCGTCCTTCAAGAAACCGAAATCGAGGACCATGCCAGTCTGCTCCCCGTCGCCACACAGGGGGCCCACGCAAGTCGCGGCAATCTTATATCGATGACCGTGCAAGTTATGGCATTTCGACTCGTGGTGCGGGATACGGTGGGCCGCATCGATACCGATTTCACGCGTGATCAAATGATATTCCTGCATGGTTTCCCCACTGCGCTAGGATTCACGACATCTTCGAGACCATTCTCGCATTGCAATTTTAAATATGCAACCATTGACAATAATCGTTTAGCCTGTATTTTTTTCAGGCGCTATCGGAGCAAGCGCACAATTATATTCATGCGTTGGCACAGGTAGGAGGAGCCCCATGGATCTTTGGCTGGGAAAGCGGCTTCTGCAATTGAGCTGGGAGGAATTCGGCAACTCCGTCGATATTCTCTACGAACGGATATGCCAGGACGCGGTGAAGCCGGACGCTGTTGTCGCGTTGGCGCGAGGCGGGCTGCCGCTGGCAACCGCGTTGGCGCATAGGCTGGAACTGCACGACATCCGGGTGATTTCCGTCACCCGAAACGCCGGCGACGAACGCTATGCCGAGCGTGGAGCGCCCAAGATAGCTTGGGTGGGGCCGGCGGAAGACGACTGGTCCGCTCGCCATTTGCTGATTTGCGACGACATCGCCGGCGATGGCGGTACCCTGACCGCAATCCTTGGGCAACTCCGGGAGTTGGGCGCGAAATCCATTCGATCCGCAACTGTTGTTTGCAACGTCAACTGTCAAAATCGTCCCGATTATTGGGCGATAGAATCCGACGATTGGGTTGTTTTCCCGTGGGAAAGCCAGAAAGCAGTGATGGATGGCCCCGTCGAGCCGCTTGTTGTCGCCTCGCAGTCGAGCTTGGGCCGGCGAAGCGCTGACGAGGCCCCGGTGCGCAGATGATTAGGGCTGTGATTTTCGATCGGGACGGGACTTTGCTGGATTTCTCGGGGATGTTCCTGGCATTCGTTGACGATCTGCATGTCCGGCAAGGTTTATCCGTACCCAGCGACCGCGATCATGTGTTGAGTCTGGACTATTGGCACAGCATTGAGAAAGGGCGGACGATCGGCGACATTCTGGTGATGGATCATCTGGATCGTATCCCTCGGTCATATATGGAGCAGGCACAGTTTTTTCCCGGCACAACCGACGTTATCCGCACCTTGAGCAATGGCGGAAGGCGACTTGCCATCGCCAGCGCCTGGGTCGCCACCGACCAGACGAAATGTCTGCTGGTGCGGGAGCAGGTTGCCGATTGCTTTGTATCCGTTCTGACACGTGACGACCTTGGGGCGGAAGCGGTCGCGTGCACGCCCAGCAGCCTGGAGGTGAAACTCGCGCTTGTGCAGCGAAGCCTCAAAGAGCTTGAAATGGATCCGCGGGAAGTTGCCATCGTAGGCGACGCGCCGATCGATATACAGGCAGGTAAGGCGCTCGCCATGCGAACAATTGCTGTTCGGACAGGCAATTTCAGGTTCTTGGGCAATCACTTGGAGGCGCTGGCGCCAGATCACGTCGTGGCGAGCGTCGCGGAATTGAGGGCGAGTGAACATCTAACTTGATCTGGCGATCGGGGTTTGGTGGACGGCAAGTTTGCCAACGGGATTTTCAGAGGGAAAATGAGGAGTGTAGTGCCATGTCAAAATGGAAAGCCGTCGTTTTGTTGAGTGGAGGATTGGATTCCGCAACGACTTTGGCCATTGCAAAGCAGCAGGGCTTCGACCTGTATGCATTGAGCTTCCGGTATGGTCAGCGCCATATCGCCGAGCTTGAGGCGGCCAAGCAAGTTGCCGCCGAAGCAGGCGTCAGGGATCATATGATCGCATCGATCGATTTGCGCCAATTTGGCGGGTCGGCACTGACGCAGGATATTGACGTTCCCAAGGGTCGGGCGACCTCCGAAATGAGCGAGGGAATTCCGGTCACCTATGTGCCCGCACGCAACACGATCTTCCTGTCGTTCGCATTGGCTTGGGCAGAGGTGCTGAAGGCCCCCGACATCTTCATCGGCGTCAACGCGTTGGACTATTCCGGTTATCCGGATTGCCGGCCGGAATATATCGACGCTTACGTCCGCATGGCCAATCTGGCGACGAAAACAGGCGTAACCGGCGAAACGACCTTGAAGATTCATACACCGCTCATTCAGATGACGAAGGCACAGATCATTCGGCGCGGCACGGAACTGGGGGTTAAGTACGGACTGACCCACAGTTGCTACGACCCAACGGTAGAGGGGCTGTCCTGTGGGGAATGCGATTCCTGCCTGCTTCGGCTGAAAGGGTTCAGCGAGGCTGGTTTGAAGGATCCGGCGCGTTACGCCCAACGCGGTGCCGCCTGATGCGAGACGCAGATGGGCCATCCTCGGAGGTGCTTTTACCGGTCGGCGCGATGTTGGTGGCACGCGCCTGGCGGGATCCATTGTTCGAACATCGACTTTTGACCAACTCTGAAGATGTCCTGACGGAATACGGGGTTGCGCTGGAGGATGGTACGATCCTGACGGTTCTGAAGAACGAACCACAAGTACACCATGCCGTCGTATGCACATTGTGCTCCTGTTATCCCACGAGCTTGTTGGGTCCGGCACCTTATTGGTATCGCAGCGCCGAATATCGGCGACGAATGGAAACGGATCCCCGAGGATTTTTGTCCCAGCAGTTCGGATTGAATATTCCCGACGAGACCGAAATCCGAGTTTATGATTCGACGTTCCGTCATCGTTACCTGGTCCTGCCCCTTTTGCCCGAAGGTTTCGAGAAGCTGGGATTGGAGGAAATGGCCCTTTTGGTCACTTTGGACAGTTTGATCGGAACCGGTATCGCAGGGGCAGAAACCAGCTGGCATTCCCGTCCGTTCGGCGACGACGCCAAATGGCATACCGATCATCGGCTGGAGGGCAGAATGCTGGTGAGAGACGCTCCGACAGGGGATCCATTCCATGAATGTCCCCCTGCCCACGAGGGCGAGCACATCCATGACCACAACCTCGAAGAGCGGAATAGATCATGACGTCAGACATCATTCCCCTAGGACTGTCTTTCGACGATGTTTTGCTGGTCCCGCAACGTACGCGCGCCTGGAGCCGCAGGGATATCGATATTTCCAGTCGGGTAACGCGCCGAAGAAGACTTGCGGTGCCGATTTTATCCGCCAATGTGCCCTGGTGCACGGATGCCCGGATGGCCATTGCCATGGGGCGGCTTGGAGGGCTTGGCATTGTCCATAGAATGATGCCGATCAAAGACCAGGTGACCGCGATACTGAATGTCAAAAGCGCCATGATCGACCCGGCGACGGCACACACGGCAACGCAGTCGGTCGATGGTCGCTTGTTGGCGGCCGCGGCTATCGGCGCAAAGCCGGAAGCGTTGGAGCGTGCTGCCGTTCTGGTCGAGGCAGGGGCCGAAATCCTCGTCCTGGATATCGCTCATGGACACGCAGATTACGCGATAGAAACGGTTGCGCGCCTCAAGGATCGGTATCCCGCCGTCGAAGTGATCGCCGGGAATGTCGCGACGGCGGAGGGAACCCATGATTTGATTGAAGCGGGTGCCGATGCCATCAAAGTCGGTATCGGGCCTGGCGGCATATGCACGACGCGATTGGTGGCAGGGGCAGGTGTGCCTCAGCTGACAGCGGTGCGCGATTGCGTGGCGGTGGCGCGCGCACACGATGTTCCGGTGATCGCCGACGGGGGTATACGGGGATCCGGGGAAATAACGAAGGCCTTGGCGGCCGGCGCGTCAACGGTAATGCTGGGAAGCATCCTGGCCGGCGCAGAGGAAAGCGCGGCCTTCACGGTTGAGCGCGACGGCCGACGCTACAAGATTTCGACCGGCTTTGTTTCCCTCGGCGTGAACCTGACCATACGCAGAACAGAAGGTGACTTTCTTCTCGACGATGAAATTGCCGATTACGAACCAGAAGGTGTCGAAGCGACGTTTGAATACCGCGGCCCGCTTATGCAGGTGCTGCGGTCGCTTTCCAATGGTCTGCGATCCGGGATTTCATACTGCGGCAGCATGGATATCGCCGAAATGCATGAAAAGGCGCGTTTCGTCCAGATCACCGGAGCCGGCATTGCTGAAAGTAAACCGCATGCAATCGGCCTGGTTCAGCAAATTCAGCCCAATTATCGCGAGCAATTTCTTCGGGAGGCTGCGGCGGCCCGGGCAATAAAATCGACGCAAACGGTGGAGTTTTCGCCATGAAGGGCAAGAATAAACTCAGACGTCAGGAATTGACAGACGGTCGCGAACTTTGGATCCAGGAGGTATTTTATACGCTGCAAGGCGAGGGGCCGTTCAGCGGACAGCCCAGCGTTTTCGTGCGCACCTGCGGCTGCAATCTCAAGTGTTTCTGGTGCGATACCGATTTCGAATCCTCCACATGGCGACCGAGCCTGGACGAGTTGCTTGAGACAATCGAGAACATTCGTCCGTCGTTTTGCGATTTGATCGTCATCACGGGCGGTGAACCTTTCCGGCAAAATATCGCTCCGCTGGTCGAAACCTTGTTAGGGCGAGGGTTGCGTGTTCAAATCGAGACCAATGGAACCTTATGGATCGAACTGCCGGAAAGCGAACGCTTGACCATTGTGTGCAGCCCGAAAACCCCTGGGTTGCATCCGGATATCGTGCCCCGCATCTCCGCTTATAAATACGTTCTGTCTGTCGACGAGGTCGATGCGGAGGATGGATTGCCGGCACGATCCACGCAAAAGGAAAACTATGTCATGCGGCTATTTCGCCAGAAAAAAGCGGTGGCGCCGATCTATGTCATGCCGCGCGACGATGGCGACGAGAATTTGAATGAACGCAATCGCGCCCTTTGTGCTGATATCGCGATGCGCCACGGCTATACGCTGTGCCTTCAGACACATAAAATGTTAGCTTTACGGTAGGAACCATGGCTTTCGCTCGGTTCCTTGAGTTGCTGAAAGACCTCGGAGATGAGCCTCACAGCTCGGCAAAAGCGCGCGCAAAAATGAAATCGACATTCGCCAAATAACAGGCGGGATCGGTGGCCACGTCAATCTCCTCCACGGATATGTGGGTCGTCAATTCTGGCTCCAGGAGAGCCGCGTCCCTGAAAGTCATGCCCTGATCTACCGCGCGGGCCGCGGCCTGTTGAACCATTGCATAGGCGCGTTCGCGGCTGAGGCCTGCATCGATCAGGGACAGCAAAACTCGCTGCGAGGCGAAACCACCCCGCATGGCGTCCAGGTTTGCGCGCATTCTGTCGGGTCGAACCTCTAGGCCGCGCATAATCCCGCTCAGGCGCGCAAGTGCGAAATCGCACAGGCTGAATGCATCGGGCAGGGCCACGCGCTCAACTGACGAGTGGGACATATCCCGTTCGTGCCACAGCGCGATATTCTCCAAGACGGGCATCGCCGACGCGCGGATAAGTCTCGCGAGGCCGGTCAGATTTTCAGAGAAAATCGGGTTGCGTTTATGGGGCATGGCCGAGGAGCCCTTTTGCGTCGCCGAAAAGCCTTCCGCAACCTCTTCGACTTCCTGCCGCTGCAGATGGCGCAATTCGGTCGCAAGACGTTCTATCGCGCCCGCCAGGATCGCCAGGCCGGTCATTACCGAGGCATGCCTGTCGCGCGCGACTGCCTGGGTTGCCACGGTTTCCGGCGTAAGGCTCAACGCGGCGGCGACGAAGTTTTCGACGCGAGGGTCGATGGTGGCATAGGTGCCGACGGCGCCCGCCAGTTTGCAGACCGCCATTTCCCGTCTGGCTTCGGCAAGGCGACGCGCACTGCGTCGGAATTCGGCAAAAAAACCGGCTAGTTTTAGCCCAAAAGTCGTCGGCTCGGCGCCCCTTCCATGGGTGCGGGCAAGGCATAGGGTCCCACGATGTTCTTCCGCCAGTTGGCGGAGCGTGTTCGTGAGATCGTCGATCTCGGCAAGAAGGAGATCTATCGCTTCGCACGTCTGCACGGCAAGAGCCGTATCGAGCATATCCGAAGACGTCATCCCGTAGTGAATAAAGCGCCCCTCTATGCCGACCTGTTCGGAGACGGATGTCAGGAATGCAATAACCTCATGATGGACTTGCGCCTCAAGAACCGCAATCCGCTCCACGTCGACCGTCGCGCGGGAGCGAACGATTTCGGTGGTGCCTGATGGGATCTTGCCGATCGCCTCCATCCCCTCCAAGGCCAGCAATTCGACTTTTAACCACAAGGAATAGCTATGCTCCCGCGACCAAAGCTGCCTCATTTCCATACGGCTGTAGCGCGGGATCATAGGGTATGCCGGCGGTCGACGATGTGATGGGTATCCGGCCCTGTCCCGAGCAGCGTGGCGGGGACGTTGCACGCTTGCTCCAGGCGATCGACGAAGCGGCGCAGATCCGAATTCCAGCGATCCATCGGAAGGTGGCTGCAGCCAGGATCCAGCCAATCCAGATGTGTCACGGCCAATTGCGTTGCACCATTGACGCGGGCGGCATCGGCCGCCAGCTCAAAATCGAACTGGCCGACACGGCGGGGTCTTCCGGTGACAGTCCCGCACTGGATAAACCCCCGCCTTTTTGCCTCATCCGCCGACATTTCGGTCGGGAATGGGCCGGCACCCACGCGGGTTGGAAAGGCCTTGAAGGTCACGATGACATGGTCAACGCGGGTCGGCCCAATCCCGATATCGGCGGCAGCGGTGCTGGCGCTGGAGTCCTTTCCGACGGCATAGGGATAGGTGCCGTATAAGACAGACAAAAGATATCCGTTGGTCCCTTCGATCAAGACGTGTTCGCCACGGTCAAGACATGCATTTGTCTCTTTCGAAACATCAACCAGGAAATCTTGCAGTTGAGGCTCATCGGCCGAACGTCTCGCCCGACGCATGGCGCGATCGGCAAGGCTGGGGCCATGGCCGCTGCCGGTGGAACCGATCGTCTTCGTCAAATTGGCGTCTCTGACTTCAGCTGCGCGGTGATGTGGCTCGACCAAGGTCGCGCGCGGGTCAATACCGACACGTTTTTCGATACCCAGCCGCGTGATCTCTTCGATCAGAATGTCGCTATTGATCAGGACCCCCGCGCCCAGCAAAAGGCGCGTATTCGGGTTGATAAAGGCGCTGGGCGATTGGCGCAGTTTGTAGTCGCGCCCCTCGTAAACCACAGTGTGGCCGGCGCCAGGGCCCAAACCGGCCCGGCAGGCGACCGAGATTTTATCGGTAACCGCCAGATAGCTGCAAATCTTGCCTTTCGCCTCGTCACCCCACTGTCCGCCGACCACGATGGAGCAGGTCATTATAGTCCCCTCGAGCCGAACCCGTCGCAGCGAATGCGCTGATAAAATTCTTGCCGCGTGCGATCGTCCGTCAGGAACGCGCCGGTGAGATGGCTTGTCGTCATCCAGCTGCCCTTCTTCCGGACGCCGCGGCATTTCATGCAAAAATGCTCGGCGTCGATGACACAGGCCGCGCCTCGCGGTTTCAAGACGTTGTCAACCGCTTCCGCTATCTCGACGGTGAGGCGTTCCTGGATTTGGAGGCGGCGCGAATAGCCGTCAACCACACGAGCAAGTTTGCTGATGCCGACCACCCGCCCAACCGGCAGATAGGCGACATGCGCATTGCCGATGATAGGAGCCAGATGATGTTCGCACATGGACTCGAACGGAACGTGCCGCAAGACGACCATATCGCGGTAGCCGGTGATTTCCTCGAAGGTGCGATCCAGAACATCGTGCGGGTCTTCCTCATAACCGGCACAATACTCCTTAAATGCGGTAGCGACGCGTTTCGGCGTATCCGATAATCCTTCGCGAGCCGGGTTTTCGCCAACCCATACCAACAGGGTTCTGATGGCGTCCTCCACCTGTTCTCGGGTTACGTCGCGTTCAAATATGTCTATCTTAGGGGCAATGGTGTCCATGATATCACCTTCATTTGTACGGAGAAAAATCAAAGCGCTGCACCAAGCTCCCGCAGCGCCTTTTCCGCATCGACCAACCCGTATCCCGTCGCCAGGTTCGGTAGCGGCAGTCCGGCGGGGTTGCCTTCAGCCGAAACGCCATAAAGCACGGGTCTCGTGCATCGGGCGATGAGTTCCTTCGCCGCTCTCTGATCTAGGCTCGGTTGAACTTGTTTCAACATAGAGATGACGCCGGAAACCTGCGCAGATCCGGAGGAAGTCCCGCTGATGACGACCCAGCCGTCATCGGGTCGGTCCGTACCGTCACCGTAAGCATAGGGTTTCTCGGCGAAGGCAACGTCGATTTCCGATCCAGGCATGGTCGGCATCATGAGATAGACGCCTTCCGGCTTCATACCGACGAGCCCGCAAAAATCAGGCACGATGCGGCCGGGGAAGAGGCGGCTCTCGTAGCCGCTGGCGTAGCTGGCGGCCTCCAGTGACCCGTCGCGATGAACGAATGAACCGCCCACGGCGATTGTTTCATGCATCTGCTGAGGAAATAGCTTCTTTTCGTTTCCCCCGGCAAACACGACAATTATTCCATTATTGATGGCGTAAAGCACGGTAAGGGCCACAAGTTTCTGCGCTGCATGCAGGGGACCATGAGAGGCGGGCATACCCCAGGTGTTTTGGATAATGGCAGGAGCTCGATCAATCGCCATTTTGAATGCGGTGAACGCGTCCTCGCCAGATTGCTTTATCATCGTGACCTTGGCGTTCGGCGCCAAGGACATCAGGCTTGCGCACACCATTGTCCCGTGGCCGACTTCGTCCAATTCCGCCGCTGAGGCGCCGGGCGCGAGAACAACATCCACATGCAAGCCACGGTCTTGAAACCAGGGATGGTTCCACCAGCCGCTGTCGACGACGACTACGTCGATATCTTGCCCGCAGATGTTTTTGGCGTGCGCTTCGTTGGCACATAGATTGGTAACGAGGTCCCTCGGGGCGTTCAAGTGATAGTAGTCGACCTGGGGTTTTGGCAGGTGATGGGGATGATTTTCGTCGCTGTCCGAGGGGCCACTATCCGAGGAGGCGCTGTAGCTCTCGATGGGCATCAGGACGACGCCTTCGATCTCTTGCCACCGTTTGTCGATGGGCACGTGCAAGGAGGGATCCGCATTGGCAAATGCAAGACGTGCGCGGCTATGCGGCGCATCCGCGAATCGACACCCGAACGCTTGTATAAATTGCTGCGGCGTCCCTTCGATGGTGATCGAAAAGGGACCGACGTGATGTATGTTGAAACCATTCGTTTCCAGAAGTCCGCTCACCCGACCAGTTCGTTCGGCAGCCGCTGGTTTCGGAAACTCCCGCAATTCGCGAGCATCGCCCGTCGCCAAGAGTGAACGCTCGGGAGGGGAGATAACAACCTCCGCCGTCACGCGAAAAGCCGAATGGTTTGACCGCGACTGTCCATTTCGGGTGGTGCGTTCGTCGCTCATATCTTTATCACGATCGGCTCGTTGAGTTGTTCGGGTCCGCAAAAGAGGATGTCGAAAACGACTTCGTTTGCATCCATAGCCGTACTCAACACCGTGTCAGGAACGGCGCGCATGGCGGCGATAATATCTCCGCGGAGTTGATCGCAGCGCTTCCGATGGAGATGCGGCGCGTAGCGAAGTTCCAGCGAAAGCTTGATGGTCACTACGCCGCCGCTCTCTTCGGCTCGGACGGACATGATCGGAAGTGATCCTACAGTGCGATCCTTGGCGGTCCTAACATTGGCGAACCAGTCATAAACACGAATATCGGGGATGGCGGCGAGCGTATTATTGAGCGGTGCCGAAAACAGCAGCCATTCCCGCTTGCCATCCTTCATGCGGGTCACGGCATTCTTGACGCGCCCCAGGAAGTCAAAAACGACCCGGCCATTAGCCGAGGGAATACGTCGCACCAGATCGCCATTTTGATAGCGGATCAACGGTTGCATCTGCACGAACGGGTAAAGATTGGTCAACACCAATGCGCCGACCCCCTCTTGGAGTGAGCCCCCGGTGTCGACATCAACAACCTCGCCAATCAGGTGGGGATCCAGAACAAATCGGCTTGTGGGTTCGATGCAGGTGGCACCACCAATGGTTTCGGTCATCGAAAAGCGGATGTTGATAGGGCATTTCCACGCGTTGCGTAGGAACTCGAACATCTGCATGGACAGGAACCCACCGGTCAGGTTGATGCATTCCATACGATACGTGCTAAGGTCCACGCCCTGCTCCAGTAGGTAGCTGGTGAAAAATAGGATATGGTGCCCAAGACCACCTAATATGCGAATGCGGCTGTCGTATCCCTTGAAATGATAGGTCGTATCCAGAACCCGACGGGCATCCTGGATCAAAGTGTCGTCCGTGACGCCGCTGACGAAACTCATGCCGATGCTCGGCATCGGCACTGCGACTCCATGATAAAAATTAGGGAAAGACAGGCTGAGCGGTTTGGGTCGTCCCGACTTCAAAAACGAGCGGAACATGTGGGAGAAATAGTCATTGATGAAACGCACTTCCTCGAATGACTTATAAACGTCCATTGGTTGGCCCGTTGTGCCCGATGTATGGCAGGTCGAGCGCAATTGAACGTCGTCGGCTATGAACTCTTCGAAATTTTCGGAAATCACTGTTCGGGATATAATTGGCCATGCCGACAGGTCGGGCGCAGCGTCGACTTCGTTCGATGGAAGCGCTGCATAGGCTGGATTTTTGCCGTAAAATTTCGTGTGCTTGTAGGCGTGGCCCAAGGTCCATTTCAGCAGGAATTTTTGAAGGGCAAAAAGAATCAGACGATTAGCGTCGTGAAACCCTTCGGATGCGCGAAACAGATCCATTAGGGCCGCAGGATCGATTTCCGCGACCGCGTTCAATCGTCCGGTCAGTTCTTCGGCGAAGGTGCGAAGGTCGGTGTGATCACGAGGTTCGATTTCGAGAGAATTGAGCATACCCCACCCATCAAGCGCGATGCACCCGGCTTCGCACCTTGCCAAACTTTGCTTGTATGACCTGAAGTTAAATTTGACGTCGGGCCGGCCTGTTAGTAGGGCCGGCGGACCCCCACCACGGCGGCTTCCCCGGCCGCTTCGTGGGCCGCTTCCATCGCGGCTTCCGCCGCAGCTTCCTGATGGGCTTCGCTCGCGGACTCGCTATTTGCTTCGCCGGCAACTTCCGAATTGGCTTCGGATTGAGCTTCGCTGGCGATTTCCGACGTCAGTTCGAGCGCGAATTTTTTCTGTTCCGCCTCGGGGATCTTAAGCCCGAGATCGGCAATGTACTTTTCTACACCTTCTGCGATGTCCCTCATGACATCCTCCCGTTTGCTGATGGAAAAATAACAACATGTCGAGTTATGCAACCCTACATACTGTCTCGCAGAGTATGCAACGGTTTCGCTGTTAATGCAACCTATCATTTATATAATATTGCTACACGACCAACGCGCGCCGCTCGAATCTTATCGCATAGGCATTCAATGAGCAGCAGACGTCTCTGCCGTGGGGTGGTTTTGCCCTCCGCCTTTGCGCCTTTGGGCAAAGCAGGAGGCGGCAACAAAGGGCGCTGCAAAGTCTGCCGGGAGTGCAGGCTCCAGGGCGGGCCATGGAGAGGGTTCCGTCACTTTCAACGCCGGATCCTCCACCCAAAAGATCAGCGTCTTCAGGCTGAAAGACCGCCTGGCGCGGCACTGTAAAGTTATCAGCGGATTGATGCAGCGATAGCTGGCCGGGACGGCTTCAGGCTGCGGCGACACACGCGATTTTGTTCCAGATTTGCATGGCGGCGTTACGCAGGTCTCGATGTTGAGCTTGCCATTGATGGCCACCACACATTCGTCGAGATGCCATTTGTCGCCCCAGGCAGCCGGCTGACCGTCGCTTGATCTCCGGGGCGAAATGCCGTCCGAATTTCTCCGCCCAGCTTCGAATGGTCTGATGCGTGACGATGATGCCGCGGGCCGCCAGCATGTCCTCAACCATGCGCAGGCTGAGCGGGAAAGCGAAGAAGAGCCATACCGCGCGTGCGCAATGATCTCCGCGGGAAAGCGGTGGCGACGATAAAGCGGATCACGAGCAACTTCTGACATGGCCCATGTACGCACATCTTCATCAGCCGTCGGTTAACTTTACGGTGCCGCGCGGACAGATGCCGCGCAACCTTTTGCTTCAGTCTTCTGATTGTCAAAATGTCGCGCTTTGAGTTTGGGCTACGATCACAGCGACAGGGTTCCCGGTCGGTTGGCTCATTGCAACATATCGTCGATCTTCTCCGCCGTGCGAAACCTCTTCGTCCCATCCCAGACCAACCGCTCCGCAGCACAAATTCGAACCCATCGACGCCAGGCAATGGCCGCGGGGGAAGCCGTGAGTGCACGGCCTGCCTGAAAAGCGCAGGCTCGGCCTCACCTGGCCACATTCAAACAACGTGACAACGCCGGCGGTGAAGCTCTTCCTCAAACTGCTGAGAAAGAGGCGGTCGCACGCATACAAACCGAAACCCCAGTGCGGCCAGAAACCGATGGCCTGATTGGCGACCGGATCAGGCGGCCGCCTTCACATCGAACTCGAAATGAAGCTGGTCATAGGGGAATTCGACGCCGGCGTCAGTCCGGTCCAGGACACCGGCGTTGACAAGCGTCGTCACGTCCTTATGGACGGCCTGCACGTCCCGGCCGACACGTCGGGCGACTTCCCGTATCGCCAGCGGCCCCTGCCCTGCCATCGCCTTCACGATCGCAAGCCGCGGCGGCGCAAGAACCCTGTGCATTTCGTCGTAGCTTGGAAAATTCACCGACGGCGTGGCGGGAACGATGACGCCTTCCAATGCCTTCTGCCCCGCATTCACGAAGCGCGCCTTGGCATCGGCAATCGAGCTTAGTCTGATGACGAGCGTCCTCATGCGAGTATCCTTTCCATGTCCGCCTGAAACGCATCGAACAATGCTTCCAGCGTTGTGAATTCTATCGGTTCCTCGATATCACCGAGATGGCGATGATCGCCTTTGCCGCGCTTATTGTCATAGCGCATGACGCACTCGCCGTTGACGATCAGCGCCAGACGATATTTGAAATGGTGGTTGCTGCCGGGCACGGGTATCGGCACATGCCACAGAACCGTTTCGAAAAACGCCGTATCGCTGACGGCGATTCTGGATTTTTCGATCAGCACGGCTTCAATGTTGTTTTTAATAACATCACCCATCGTTGTTGTCAAGAACAACAGCGATGGGCTGTCTTGCACAGCAAGGCGGCGCTGGGGTTCGACGCCCCGACGCAGGCTCCAGGGGCACCGTAAAGTTAACCGACGGCTGATGAAGATGTGCGTACATGGGCCATGTCAGAAGTTGCTCGGGTGATGTCAGGTTAATTCTGCGGAGATTGTTTTGGACAGATGCGCTTGGATCAGATGGCCACGCCTGCAACGGCCTTCCAATGCGATATGGCCCTGAGGCGATGTAAATGGATGGCGATAGCTGAGCGTTTTGAGTGAGGCGGAACGAAGAGATTTCTGACCGCCGAGAAGACGGACACGAAGCGTTGCAATCCGCCTGGCGATCGAAATCCTTGCATGACCCGCTCTCTCTTTCGCAAAGGCAGATGCGAGTTCTCGGCGCGATTGTTCAGGCCCTTATGAGATCGGTGCTCGACAACCGGCATGACCGGGCGTCGTGCCGCTCCATAGGAGCGAAGCTTGTCCGTAACGATGCGCTTCGGTAGACATCCCTGCTTCTTCATCAACCGGATCAGGAGACGCTTGTCCGCCTTGGTATTGCGCCGGCTCTGGACGATCTCGTCGAGAACGTAGCCATCCTGATCGACGGCGCGCCATAGCCAGTGCTTCCTCCCGCCAATCGTCACGACCACTTCGTCGAGATGCCACACATCGCTGGTGCGCGGCGATTTCCGCCGGAAACGGCCGGCATAGTCCGGGCCGAACTTTCTCGCCCAGCATCGAATCGTTTCATAAGAAACGACGATGCCGCGTTCCAGCAGCATTTCTTCCACCAGGCGCAGGCTCAACGGAAAACGCACGTACAACCAGACTGCATGGGCAATCACAGCAGGCGGAAAACGATAACGTTTGTAACTGACAGGGGCTTGGATCATGAATGCGATTATCAACCAAGACCTTGAGCTATCATTAACTGGACATCACCCGCGCAGCATGAATAGATGAGAGCTTGTCGGTCTCTGGCTTTCGAGAGCAACGAATTGCACGCCTTGAAAGGAAACGAACCTTCAACCCGTGTGCCGGTCGATTTTACCGTAGCGCATAACGACGCTGTTCTTTAATAATCAGATTTCAGGAGGTGAGCGCATCTCTGCTTTCCTTCTAAGCATCACGCGCAGTCAAATCTTAGACCAACTCTCCGGCATGAGGCCGAGATCCGGATAGAGCCTGTCCACGGCGACAATGTCGTCATTGAGCTCTGCGATCATCCAGTCACGAACCTGTATGACGATGTCGCGCGCCGGCTTGTCCCGAAGACGGACGAGATGGCATTGGCGGCCTGTTGTCATCAGATGCTCGCGCGCCGGCACGAGTGTCTGGGTTCGCAGCCAATGCGCAACCACGTTCAGCCAGCCGAGTGCCACGCCCTGCCCCAGAAGCGCTGCCTGCACCACAATGGCATAGTCGGAAAAGATCATCGAATTGACCGCATCGCCCTCGTTTGCCGGAGAAAAGAGGGTGGACCAGTTCGGCTGGGCGTCGCTGAGATTGATCGTGGTGTCGGGGGTTCGCTTGACTTCGCCGCCATCCTGTCCATGACTTTCCCGATAGGACGGGCTGCAGATCGGGATGAGGATTTCCGGCATGATAAAAGCAGCCTCGTGCCGCTCGTCCGAACCATTCACGAAGCGCATGCCGAGATCGACGTCGTTGACCGGCCCCGCCAGCGCACCCATCACCAATTGGAAGCGCAGATCGACCGTCGGAAATTGCTTTTTGAACTCCGGCATCCGCGGCATCATCCAATGGGTCGTGAAACCGGTGGAAACTGACAGGGAGACCGTCTGGATACCGATGCGGCGATCCTCAATCTCCCGCAGCGCATTTTCGATCCCGGAAAAGCCCCGGGCGATAGCATCGAACAGTAATCCTCCGGATTCCGTCAACTCGACGCCCCCAGCTTGACGAACAAATAGCGTTGTGTCGAGATTCTCCTCAAGGCGCGCGATCATCCGGCTCACGGCAGCGGGTGTCACATTGAGTTCGCTGGCTGCCTTGGAGAAATTGCCACACCGTCCTGCGGCCTCGAAGGTAAACAAGCCATTCATGGATGGCAGCATGCGGCGCAAATTTGTCATTACACTATGTAACATTAATCTGAACTTTTTTTCAATTGCTCCTTAGGCTTTTCTTTGGTCTTCTATGTGTCACAGAAGGCGACAGACCTTCAATGAAAATCGGGGAACAGGAAACGTGAGGATGCCGGCCAAGTACGGTACGTGTGTTCAGGTTTCCGCTTAGCAACGAATGTAGCCACCTCCGACTAAACACCGGCGCGCTCAAATTGTGCAGTGGAATCAAATGTTTGTCTCAAATAAATCGGAACGCGTTGGCGTTTCAATCCGGTCGGCGACCAAGAGCTATGGTGCTTTCCAGGCTTTAAACGATGTCAGCCTGGAAGTCGCGGCGGGCGAGTTCGTCTCGATTCTTGGACCATCGGGTTCGGGAAAAACGACCTTTTTGGGAATCCTCGGAGGTTTCGTGCAGCCGACATCGGGCTCCATATGGCTCGGCGAACGGGATATTACATTTGAGCCTCCCCATAAACGCGATATCGGAATTGTCTTTCAGAACTACGCGCTGTTCCCACATATGAGCGTCGCGGAGAATATCACATTTCCGCTGCGGGCACGCCGCCTACCGAAATCGAGCTGGCCCCAAATGCTGCGCGAAGCCCTGGATATGGTCGAGCTCGCCGGATACGAGCAGCGGCGCATCCACGAACTTTCTGGCGGCCAGCGCCAGCGTGTTGCGCTTGCCCGTGCCATGATCTTCGAGCCGGGACTGATCCTGATGGACGAGCCGCTTTCGGCGCTCGATAAACAACTGCGTGAATCCATGCAGATCGAACTCAAGCGGCTTCACCGGAAGCTCGGCGCGACCATCATCTACGTCACCCACGACCAGCGAGAGGCTTTGACGATGAGCGACCGCGTCGCCATAATGAACAAAGGCCGCTTTGTCCAAGTCGATACGCCGGAGCAACTTCACGACCACCCCGCCGATTCCTTTGTTGCCCGTTTCATCGGCGAAGCAACACTGTTGTCGGTCGAGCGCGCCAGCGACCACACCGTGCGGCTCGGCGATATCGTCCTGCGCACGTCGCACGCCGTCCCCCAGAACAACCGTCTGCATCTTGCGGTCCACTCCGAAAAGCTCGTCGTCGCCGATGGCAGCGAAGTGGCCGGCGTCAATCGACTGACCGGAACCGTGACTGAGACACTCTATCAGGGCGAAAGCATCCGGGTTTTTCTGAAGCTCTCGTCCGGTGACGACCTCAGCCTCAGGCTTGCCAGCAACCATGCCGGCCGATTGCAACTTAAAAAGCCCGGCGAAGCCATAACCGTGGCGTTGCATCCCGAAGACACGATCGTGGTGCCGGAAGCATCCTAAAACTTGCCGTTCCAACCTTACAGTCAACAAGGAAAGAAGACTATGAACCTCACCCACTTCAAGGTCATGACCTTCGATGTCGTCGGTACTTTGATCGATTTCGAAACGGGCGTGCTGAATGCCGTTCGGGCACTGGGCGGCGAAAAGGCCGCCAGCGCTTCTGACGATGCTATCTTCGAACCTTACAAGCGCGGCCGCGACAAGTTCTACGGTCGTTCCTCCTTCGCCATGAAGGATGTTTACCTGTCGCTGGCAACAGAACTCGACCTGACGCGGGACGATGCGACGGCTGAGGCCTTCCAACTCGCCGTTTTGCGCTGGCCGGCGTTTTCCGACTCGGTCGAGGCCCTGGCCCGTCTGCGCAAGAACTTCCGGCTGGTTGCGATGACCAATGCAGACCGTACTGCCTTCTCGGCCTATTCGGCGACGCTTGGCAATCCCTTCCATGACAGCGTTACCTGCGATGAGGCCGGATGCGCTAAACCCAACCCGCAGTTCTTCGCTTTCAACAAGGGCCGCCAATCGGCCTCCGGCTACAAACAGTCGGAAATCCTGCATGTTGCCCAGAGCCAGCATCACGATATCGGCGTTGCAAAAGAACTGGGCTACACGACTTGCTGGATCGAACGGCGCCAAGGCCAGCAGGGCTTTGGCGGCACGCCAGAACCCAAGGTGCTGACCAAGCCGGATTTCCATTTTTCTTCGCTAAAGGAGCTTGCTGACGCGGTCGATGCCGAATTGGCCGTAGGCATCCAGACCGCAAGCGCAGCCTGATCACGGAACCCAGAAATGATGACCGCCCATCCTCCCTTTCCTGACATTGCCTCGCTCTGGCAGGAGACAGCTGCCGACCGCCCGGTCTTCGATGCGCTGTCGGGCGGTCGTCACTACGACGTTGCCATTATCGGCGGCGGTTACACTGGGTTGTCGACGGCACGCTACCTTGCTCGCCGCGGCCTGTCGGCCGTTGTACTTGAAGCAAGCCGCATCGGCTGGGGCGCAAGCGGACGCAACGGCGGCGTGGTCTCGGGCAAGTTCCGGCTTGCCTTTTCCGAGATTGCCGCACGTTACGGCACCGACACGGCCCGACGTATGCATGATCTCGGCATCGAGGCCATCGATCATGTCGGAGAGCTTGTCGAGGATTACGGCATTGCCGCGGCCGATTATCAGCCGACCGGGTCGTTGCGCTGCGCGCATAATGCAGTCTCGCTCACTTCGCTGAAGAAGGAAGTCGAATGGCTGCATCAGGCGCTCGGTGATCGCGCCTGCTCCATTTTGTCGGCGGCCGAAATGGAGGCGGAGACCGGCTCGCGAGATTTTCTAGGCGGCATGCTCAACACCCATGGCGGCATCATCCATCCGCTCAATTTCGTATTCGGTATCGCTGCCGGCCTGAAAAAATCGGGCATCGACATCTTCGAAAACACGCCGGTGACGGGTCTCCGCCGAGAAGGGCCCGGTGTCCTCCTTGAAACACCGGGCGGAACAATCACCGCCGGACAGGCCGTGATTGCCAGCAACTCCTATTCGGACCTGACGTCCGCCACATCAGCGGTGCGCAAGGCCATCATCCCCTTCCGTTCGGCGATGATCGCCACGGCGCCGCTTTCCGGCACGCCGGGCGCCGGTCTGCTCGCGCAGGACCGCAGCTACACCGAAACCCGACGGATGATGCGCTGGTTCCGCAAGGCGGGCGACCGCCTGCTCTATGGCGGTCGCGGCGCCTTCGGCAGGACCGATTCCGAGAGCGCCTTCGCGGTACTGCATCGAGCGATGGTGCGCCAGTTTCCCGAGCTTGCGGGCGTTGCCGTCACCCATCGCTGGTCCGGCCTCGTCGCCATGACGATGGACAGCATTCCGCATGCCGGCCGGCTGGATGACCGCATCGTCTATGCGGTTGGCTACAACGGTACCGGCGTGGCGCTGGCCTCCAACATGGGCAAGCACATAGCGGCAATCGTCGTCGGCGAAAGCCCCGATCTCGGACTTCTGACTTCGGAACGGCTCAAACCCGTTCCTTTCTATCCCATCCGGGAACCCGCTGTCCGGCTTGTCGCCGGCTGGTACCAGTTCCTCGATGCAATCGGGCGATAAGACCCGGCATTCAACCATCAAAACGGGGTTCGAAGCCCCGCCACAAGAGGAGAACGGATATGATACTGAAATTTTCCACACTCGTGCTTTCCGCTTCAGCCATCGCTTTTTCCGCCGGTATCGCCTCGGCTGAACAGATAACTTTCGTTTCGCAGGGTGGCGCCTACCAGGAGGCCCAGACCAAGGCCATTCTCGATCCGGTCGCCAAACTGCTCGGCATCACCGTCAATCAGGACAGCGCGCCCGACGCCTGGCCTGTCATCAAGACCCAGACCGCGACGGGAAAACCAATCTGGGATGTCATCGATACGCCGACGCAAGACTGCATTCGCGGCGGCCAGCAGGGTATGATCGAGCCTCTTGATTTCTCCAAGATCCCCAATGCCGAGAAAATGCCCGCCGAGTATAAGAGTGCCTATTCCGTTGCCTATGAGTTCTATTCCAGCGTGCTTGCCTATAACAAGGACAAGTTCGGCGAAAAGCCGCCCCAGACCTGGGCGGATTTCTGGGACGTCAAGAAGTTTCCGGGTACACGCGCCTTGCGCAACCACCCGCTGGCAACGCTTGAGGCAGCGCTTCTCGCCGACGGCGTCCCGGCCGACAAGCTCTATCCGCTGGATGTCGACCGCGCCTTCAAGAAGCTCGAAGAAATCAAGCCCTACGTTACCGTCTGGTGGACGTCGGGCGCCCAGTCGGCGCAGCTTCTCGCCGATGGCGAGGTCGATATGGAAATGGCCTGGAACGGTCGTGTGACCGCCGTCGCCAAGGAAGGCGCTCCGATCAGCTACACCTTCAACCAGGGCTTCCTGCAATATACCTCGCTCTGTATCCTCAAGGGCGCGCCCAATCTCGAAACGGCGGTCAAGTTCGTCAATGCGGCCATGACACCGGAGATCCAGGCAAACTTCCCTGCCTATATCGATTACGGTCCGGGCAACCCCGAAGCCTATAAGACCGGCAAGATCTCGGCGGAACGCGCAGCAGAAATGCCAAGCTCGCCCGAAAACGCCGCCAAGCAGGTGCTGGTGTCGGACGAATGGTGGAGCTCGCCAGCTGGCGAGGAAGCACAGAAGCGCTGGGCGTCCTTCATCCAGCAGTAACCACCGGCCAACCGAGGCCAGTGAATTGAGGAGCGTCATTGATGACCACATCGACAAGCAATCCATCGATGCAGCATGATCGCAGGGAGCAGAGGCTGATGCTGTTGCTTCTGGCGCCGGCGCTCCTCGTCATCGTCTCATTGCTGATCGTGCCGCTTGTCTGGCTCGCCTGGCAATCGATCTGGCAGGATGGCGGGTTTACGGTCATCAACTACCAAAGGTTCCTGACCGATTCCGTCTACTGGATGACATTCCTGCAGACCTTCCGCATCGCAGTCGTCGTGACCCTGGTGACGCTACTGCTCGGCTATCCCGTCGCCTATGTGGCGGCGGCTCTGCCCCAACGCTGGAGCGTGCTTGTTCTGGCAATGGTGCTGCTGCCCTTCTGGACCAGCGTCCTTGTCCGGGCCTATGCCTGGCTCATTTTGTTGCAGAGAACCGGCATCGTTAATTCCGCCCTTAAAAATGCCGGCCTGATCGATACGCCATTGCTGCTCATCAACAACGAGTTCGGTACGGTCATGGCGACGATCCATATCCTACTGCCATTCATGGTGTTGCCGCTCTACGCCACGATGAAGAAGATTCCACCCGAACTGACCATGGCGGGCGCCAGCCTTGGCGGCTCGCCAAGTCATGTCTTTACCCGCATCTTTCTCCCGTTGTCGCTGCCAGGAATGATCGCAGGAATGGTGCTGGTCTTCGTGCTCACCCTCGGCTTCTACATCACGCCAGAACTACTGGGCGGCGGGCGGACCTACATGGTTTCGATGCTCGTGTCCCGCAATATCCAGGTTTACAACGAATGGGGTGCGGCATCATCGATCAGCGTAGTGCTGATGCTCTGCGTCTTCCTGATCTTCCGACTGGCAAGCTTGCTTATTCCGTTTGAACGCATCATGGGAACGAGGTGACATATGCGCACATCCAACCTTCTTCTTTACGGCTTCGTCGCTCTCGTTCTCGCGTGGCTGATCATCCCGATCATCATTATCGTGCCGATGTCGTTTTCGAGCGCCCGCTTCCTGACATTTCCGCCGCCATCCTGGTCGCTGCGCTGGTATGAGGCCTATCTCGGCAACGCCGCGTGGATGCAGGCCACGCGGGTCAGCCTGATCGTTTCGGTTTCGAGTGCGATCCTGGCAACTGTTCTCGGCACGGCGGCGGCCTATGCGCTGAACATGACATCCTCCCAGCTGGTGCGCAGCCTGCAGATGCTGTTGCTGCTGCCGCTGGTCGTGCCGATCGTCATCACCGCCGTCGGCGTCTTCCTCGTCTATGCCCAGGTCGGTCTCCTCGCCAGCATGACCGGGCTGATTCTCGCCAACATGATGCTTGGCCTTCCCTATGTGGTTATCTCCGTTCTGGTAGGCCTAAGGAAGTTCGATGCGACGCAAGAGATGGTGTCACGCAGCCTTGGCATGAACCGGCTGCGCACCTTCTTCGTGGTCACCCTGCCGCAGATCCGCCCGAGCGTGATTTCCGGCATGCTGTTTGCCTTCATCTCGGCCATCGACGAAACCGTCGTATCGCTGTTCATTTCTGGCGGCGAATACCAGACCCTTACCAAGCGCATGTTCACTGCACTGCGCGACGAGATCGATCCCACGATCGCCGCAATCAGTTCGCTGCTGACGGCGATTTCCTTCATTCTGGTGATGCTGGTGGCGCTCAACGCTCGCAGCGCCGATCGCAAGCAAGGCAAGGTGGCATGATCGCCGATCATCTGATCCTCGGCGGCGGCTCTGCAGGCTGCGTGCTGGCGGCGCGGCTGTCGGAAGATCAGAACCGGACTGTTGTGCTGGTCGAGGCCGGCCGTAACATCGCCGCCGGCGACATTCCCGACGCGGTGCGCAGCCGCTATCCGGGCCGCGCCTATCTCGACACACGTAACATCTGGGCTTCCCTGACCTCGCTAATGGGCTATTCAGGATCGAACAGCGCGCCCCGGACAGCCCGCCGCTACGAGCAGGCAAAAATCCTCGGCGGTGGCTCGGCCATCAACGCGCTGATGGCCAATCGCGGCGCGCCCTCCGACTATGCCGAATGGCAAGCGTTAGGCGCCGACGGCTGGAGCTGGGAAGATTGCCTGCCCTATTTCCGCAAGATCGAGACCGACCGCGATTTCAGCGGTCCGCTTCACGGAACCGACGGGCCGCTGACGATACGGCGGATCACAGGCGAGAAGATATCGCCGTTTGTCGATCGCGTCATGCAGACGTTGGAGGCGCGCGGTCACCCGATCCGTCCCGATCAGAACGGCCCCTGGCAGGACGGCACTTTTCGCGGCGCGGTTGCCGTCAGTGATGCCGGCGAACGCCTGCCGACCTCGATAGCCTACCTGACGCCGGACGTCCGCCGCCGTCCAAATCTTCGCGTTATCACCGATAGTACGGCGACCCGCATTCTCTTCGACGGCGTGACGGCGATTGGAGCCGAGATCGCCGGCACCGTGTCCCAAACGATCATGGCGCAGGAGGTCATCGTCGCATCGGGCGCTATCCATTCGCCGGCTTTGCTGCTGCGCTCCGGCATCGGCCCCGGCGCCGATCTGGCGGCACTCGGCATTCCTGTCATTTCTTCGCGTTCCGGCATCGGCCGCAACCTGATGGAGCACCCTTCTATAGCGGTCGCCGCTTACCTGCCGCCATCCATGCGGGTGCGCGACCGGGCAGAACACCATGAACAGGCAATCTGGCGCTTTTCGTCGGACCTGCCGGGCACACCCCAGGGCGACATGCACGCTGCCATCCTGTCGCGCTCCGGCTGGCATTCGGTCGGTCTGCGGATGGGCAGCTTGTTCTTTTGGGTCAACAAGTCCTACTCGCGTGGGTTCCTCAAACTTGCCTCCGCTGACCCGCTTGTCGAGCCCGAAGTGGATTTCCGGATGCTGAGCGACGTGCGGGATCTGGAACGGCTGAAGATGGCCCTGCGCATGGGCGCGCAAACCCTGCGCGACCCGCATATGAACTCCTATCGGGGCGTGGTGTTTCCTTCCAGCTACTCCCCCCGCGTTGCAAAAGTCGCCGTCCCCGGCGCCTGGAATGCGTTGCAGCGCGGTGTGCTGTCGGCCATGCTCGATCTTGCTGGGCCGCTGCGCGCCGCACTGGTCCACTCCGCCGTCACGCTCGGAACCACTCTCGATGATCTGCTTGCTGACGATGCGGCGTTGACCGAATTCGTTCGTCGGGATGTCGGCGGCACGTGGCATCCCTCCGGCACGTGCCGCATGGGCGCACCCGCCGATCCGATGGCCGTCACCTCGCCGTCCGGCCGGGTCTATGGCGTCGAGGGACTGCGGGTCTGCGACGCATCGCTGATGCCGTCCATTCCCTGCGCCAATACCAACATACCGACAATCATGATCGCCGAGCGGATCGCCGATTTCATCCGCAACGGGCAGTAAGCGGCGATGGAGACAGCAATGAACAATGCACAGAAATTCTACATCAATGGCGAATGGGTCGAGCCGATCGGCCGACGGACGCTGGATGTCATCGATCCGGCCACCGAACAGCCTTTTGCAACAATTGCCATGGGAACCGTCGCCGATGCGGAGAGGGCGGTTGCCGCCGCCAGATCAGCCTTTGCCTCTTTCTCCGAAACCTCGAAAACCGAGCGCCTTGAACTGCTCAATCGCATCCTCGTCATTCTCAAACGCCGCAACGACGAGATCGGCGATATCATCTCAAAGGAAATGGGCGCGCCTGTTTGCATGGCCCGCAGCCAACAGGCCGGCATAGGACTTTCGCATTTCGCCGAAACGATCAAGGCGATGGAGGCGTTCGAATTCGACTATATGCAAGGCACGACACAGATCGTTCACGAACCCGTCGGCGTCGTCGGCATGATCACGCCCTGGAACTGGCCGATCAACCAGATCGCCTGCAAGGTTGCCCCCGCCCTTGCCACCGGTTGCACCATGGTGCTGAAACCGTCGGAAATCGCGCCGCTAAACGCCATTCTCTTCGCAGAGATCCTGCATGAGGCAGGCGTCCCCAAGGGCGTCTTCAACCTCGTCAACGGCGACGGGCCGACCGTCGGCACTGTCCTTGCAAGCCATCCGGACATTGACATGGTCTCGTTCACCGGCTCCACCCGGGCCGGGATCTCCGTGGCGCAAGCCGCAGCGCCTACCGTCAAGCGGGTGCACCAGGAACTCGGCGGTAAATCCCCCAATATCGTGCTCCGTAGCGCCGATATGGAGACTGCCGTCAGTGCCGGCGTGCGTCGATGCGTCGACAATTCCGGCCAGTCCTGCAATGCCCCTACCCGTTTGCTGGTGCCGATGGAACGGATGGACGAGGCCATTGGCATCGCCCGCAGGACTGCCGATGCCATCACCGTCGGCGCGCCTGCCGATCCCGCTACCGATATCGGCCCGGTGGTCAACCAGCCGCAATTCGAAAAGATACAGGAATTGATCGGCAAGGGAATCGTGGAAGGCGCCGAACTCGTTGCCGGCGGCCCGGGTCGTCCGGCTCATCTGAATGCCGGCTATTACGTCCGCCCGACCGTGTTTGCGCGCGTCACCAGCGACATGACCATCGCGCGCGAAGAAATCTTCGGGCCTGTACTGGCCATTCTCGGCTACGAGAGCGAGGACGACGCCATTGCCATCGCAAACGACACACCCTATGGGCTCGCCGCCTACATCCAAGGCGATCTCGCCGAGGCGCGCGCCCTGTCGCGCAAGTTGCGCGCCGGCATCGTGCGGATCAACAACTCCGCTTGGGATGGTGCCGCGCCTTTCGGCGGCTACAAGCAATCGGGCAACGGCCGCGAATACGGCAAGTTCGGCCTGCACGAATTCACCGAAATCAAGGGTGTTGTCGGCTACGCCGACAATGAAGCGATTTCTTAACATGAGCAGCCGAGAGACGAGGCAGCGTGCAAAACGGCATCCGCTTGGTCGACGGAAGACTGGACCATTGAGGAAGACGATATGCTGAATTTGAAAGATCCCACCCTGTTCGTCGAAAAGGCGCTGATCGGTGGCGCATGGCTATCGGCAGGGTCCGGCGCCACCGTCGCCGTCGATAATCCTGCCAGCGGAGACGTCATCGGCCAGATTCCCGATTGCGATGCCACCGACACACAGGCCGCCATCGCCGCTGCGGCGGAGTCCCTGCGGACATGGCGTCAGACCACGCCTACCGAACGGTCCCGCCTTCTGGAACGCTGGCACGCTTTGATGCTGGAACATGCCGACGATTTGGCGGCAATCATGACGGCGGAGCAGGGCAAGCCGCTGGCTGAAGCGCGTGGCGAGGTTCTCTACGGTGCGTCCTTTATCAAATGGTTCGCCGAGGAAGCGCGCCGCACCTACGGTATGACATTGCCAGCTCCGTCGGCCGATCGCCGTATTCTGCTGACCAAAGAGCCGGTCGGTGTCGCCGCCATCATCACCCCCTGGAATTTCCCCAATGCCATGATCACCCGCAAATGCGGCCCGGCATTGGCGGCCGGCTGCACCGTCATCATCAAGCCTTCGGAATTTACCCCCTATTCCGCCCTGGCGCTCGGCGTGCTGGCGCAGCGAGCCGGCATTCCGGCCGGCGTCATCAACATCGTCACCGGCCTGCCCAAGGCGATCGGCGCCACGCTGATGGCGAGCCCGGATGTGCGAAAGGTGTCCTTCACCGGTTCCACAGGCGTTGGTTCGATGCTGATGGCGCAAAGCGCGCCGACCGTCAAACGCCTCAGCCTGGAACTGGGTGGCAACGCCCCTTTTATCGTGTTCGACGATGCCGATCTCGATGTCGCTGTCGAGGCGGCGATCGCCTCGAAATTCCGCAATGGCGGCCAGACCTGCGTCTGCGCCAACCGTCTGCTGGTGCAGGACGGCATTTATGATGCCTTCGCCGAAAGGCTGGCGGCGCGGGTCAACGCCATGCAAATCGGCCCGGGCACCACGACTGGCACCGATATCGGGCCGATGATCAACGATGCCGCCGTCGCCAAGATTCGCGCCCATGTCGCCGATGCCCTGGCACTCGGAGCCGAAAATATTACCCCTCGAGAAACCCTGCCTGAAGGTAGCCGCTATGTTGCGCCGATGGTGTTGAAAGGCGCCACCACCGCCATGCGCCTCGCCAGCGAGGAAACATTCGGGCCGGTGGCGCCGCTGTTCCGGTTTCACGATGAGGCCGAAGCGATCGCCATCGCCAATGCCACGCCATTCGGATTGGCCGCCTATTTCTTCACCGAGAACCTGCACCGTTCGTGGCGCGTGGGCGAGGCGTTGGAGTTCGGCATGGTTGGTCTCAATACCGGCAGCGTGTCGATGGAGATCGCCCCGTTCGGCGGCATCAAGCAATCCGGCCTTGGCCGCGAAGGCGGTCCGACCGGAATCGAGGAATATCTCGAAACCAAGGCCTTCCATATGGGCGGCTTGAAAACACGCGCGCAATAAGTCTGCGATTGCCGAGAGGGAGAAAACCATTGGCCGAGAGAACCTACGATATTGCCGTGATCACCGGCGACGGCATCGGCAAGGAAGTGATGCCCGAAGGTATCCGCGTGCTGGAGGCGGCGGCCCGCCGCTACGGCTTCACGCTCAAGCAGAAATGGCATGAGTTCGCCAATTGCGACTACTACGCCCGGCATGGCCGCATGATGCCTGAAAACTGGAAGGAAGAAATAGGCAGGCCCGCGGCGATCTTCTTCGGCGCCGTCGGCTGGCCGGACATCGTACCCGACCACATCTCCCTCTGGGGCTCATTGCTGCAGTTACGTCGTGAATACGACCAATATGTCAACCTTAGGCCCGTGCGCCTTATGGAAGGCGTGCCCTGCCCGCTCGCTGGCCGCAAGCCGGGCGACATCGACTTCTGGGTGGTGCGGGAGAACACCGAAGGGGAATATTCCTCGGTCGGCGGGCGTATGTTCGAGGGCACAGACCGCGAAATGGTGCTGCAGGAAACGATCATGACCCGTAAGGGCGTCGATCGCATCCTGAAATTCGCTTTCGAGCTGGCGCAGAAGCGGCCGCGCAAGCTGCTGACCTCGGCGACTAAATCCAACGGCATCGCAATTACCATGCCCTACTGGGACGAGCGCGTCGAAGCGATGGCGAAAGCCTATCCGGATGTCGGCTGGAACAAGTTCCACATCGATATTCTGACCGCCAATTTCGTGCTGAAGCCTCAGATTTTCGACGTCGTTGTCGGCTCCAACCTGTTCGGGGATATACTTTCCGACCTTGGCCCTGCCTGCACCGGCACGATTGGCATTGCCCCATCGGGCAACATCAATCCTGGCGGTGAGCACCCTTCGCTGTTCGAGCCTGTGCACGGCTCTGCGCCTGATATCGCCGGCAAAAACGTCGCCAACCCGATTGGCCAGATCTGGTCGGCAGCGATGATGCTCGAATATCTCGGCGAGACGGAAGCCGCAGCCGGCATCATGACGGCGGTTGAGACGGTGCTGAAGCAACCCGCGCTGCGCACCCGCGATCTTGGCGGATCCGCCAGCACGCAGGCCTGCGGAAAATCGATCGCGGACGCGCTTTCGTGATACAATCGGAGACCAATGAAATGTCGAACATGATCGTCTTCGATCTGAAGAATCCCGGTATCGCTCGGGAAAGCCAAGCCCTTCCCGAACGCCTCGTCGAGGGCAACCCGTCCTACAAGACCTGGGAAAAGGACAATGTGGGAAACGGGCGAATTCGTTCCGGCATTTGGGAGGCGACGCCCGGCGCGACCCGCTCGATCAAGGGCGAGACTTGGGAATATTGCACCATCTTGTCAGGCGTCATCGAGCTTGTCGAAGACGACAAGGTACCGCGCCACCTGGTTGCTGGCGATACGTTCATCCTGCGTCCCGGCTTCACCGGAACGTGGCGAACAATCGAAACGGTGCGCAAACTCTGGGTGATCGTGTCACCATAATCTGGCGCGAGCCAGATCGCTACAGAGCACTGAACGCGTTAACCGTTTGCCTGGCGTCCTTTTATAAAGAAGTTGCGGCGTGGCACCCTGATGGTTCTTGCAGGTCGGAGCCTGGCGAGCGCGTGACCAAGACAGGTCGGCTCGGAAGACACCCTGTGTCTGTGATGGTCTGTCCGCCGGATATCAAGATAAACGACCCTTGTTTCGATAAAAATGGGCGTGTCGCAAAGTTTTCTGTTAACGCGGATTTGAGATTTGGATGGTGAAACGGCGCTCCGATTTGTTGGAGCGCGGTTTCATGATTCTGAATGCGATTGCCGAAAAACTTAAACGCCAGTCGAAGGACGATTTCAAAGGCCGGTATCGCGATCTCGAGGAAATGTTCAAGGAACG
>Ga0207426_1000743_pt1 | contig 36635 bp, 26 predicted proteins | sample AraplaMF_Cvi_mMS_FD_184265 | JGI IMG/M metagenome (GOLD analysis project Ga0207426, IMG submission 184265) | Arabidopsis root microbial communities from the University of North Carolina, USA - plate scrape MF_Cvi_mMS (SPAdes) (version 2) | ecosystem: Host-associated > Plants > Roots > Endosphere... | reverse complement strand
TTGTCCGAGAATGACCGGCCAGCCCCAAAACCACTGGATGAAAAGCGCGTAAGCCGCCACGATCACGATCGTCAGCAGCGTCATCCGATTGCGGATAAACCAGGATTGTCGGCTGGCAACAACCGGAAACTTCATATAGTAGGCTTTCCTGACTATCGCGGCGAATGCCGCTTTTGGCCGTGCGCCTTGTAGGAGAATTCAAACGTGCAGACAACAGTAGACCCACGTCAAGGCCTCGTGGAAGCGATGCGGCCGGTCGAATTGTCGCTCGTTGTGCCTGTCTTCAACGAGGAAGAGAGCGTCGGCCCGCTTGTCGATCGCATCTGCTTGGCCATGGCCGGCTACTCCCATCGCTGGGAGCTTATCCTGATCGACGATGGCAGCACCGATGCCACGCTGGTAAATGCGCGCAAGCACATCGGCCGCGAGGGCCTTACGCTGAGGATCGTCGAACTGCAGCGCAATTTCGGCCAGACGGCCGCGATGCAGGCAGGCATCGACGCCGCGACCGGCCGGTTGATCGCCACAATGGATGGCGATCTGCAGAACGACCCGAAAGACATTCCGTCCATGGTCGCCGAACTGGAGCGGCGTGAGCTCGATCTTTTGGTTGGCTGGCGCAGGAACCGCCAAGACGGTCTCCTGCTACGCAAGATTCCCTCATGGTGTGCCAATTACTTGATCGGACGCATTACCGGCGTGAAGTTGCACGACTATGGCTGCAGCCTGAAGATCTACCGCGCCTCGATCATCAAGCAGGTGAAGCTGATGGGCGAAATGCACCGCTTCATCCCCGCCTGGGTCGCCGGCGTCGTGCCAAGCTCGCGCATCGGCGAAATGGTCGTGACCCACCATGCCCGCCAGCACGGACAGTCCAAGTATGGCATCTCGCGTACTTTTCGCGTGATCCTCGACCTGCTTTCCGTCATGTTCTTCATGCGCTACAAGGCACGACCAGGCCATTTCTTCGGCTCACTGGGCCTCGGACTGGGTGGGATCTCCGCTCTGGTGATGCTCTATCTGTTCGTCGACAAGTTCGTCTTGGGCAACGACATCGGCACCCGCCCGATGCTGATGGTCGGCATCGTTTTCATGCTGTCCTCCGTGCAGTTGATCACGACCGGCATTCTTGCCGAGATGATTGCCCGTACCTATTATCGCGACGACACCTCGCCGAACTACATCGTCCGCCAGGTCTTCGACGGAAGTGAGAATGCGTAATCTGCTGGCTCGCAAGCCGGACGCGGTTGTCCTGCTGCTGGCGGCATATTTTGTCGTCAGCTTTGTCGTTCGCCTCCTCGTGCCAAACGGCCTGCGGGTCGATGAGTCCCAGCAGGCGTTCTTCTCGCAATGGCTTGTGGCCGGCTACGACACCCAGCCGCCGCTCTACAACTGGCTGCAGGCGATGGTGGTGTCCGGCTTCGGATTGTCGATCGCAACGATTGCCGCAACCAAGAACCTGGTGCTGTTTCTTCTTTTCCTGAGCTACTACAAGCTGGCCAAACTGGTGCTCGATGATCGCCTGTTTGCTGCCATCGCGACGCTTTCGCTGTTCACGATTCCACAAGTTTTCTGGCAGGCACAAAGGGACCTGACCCATACAGTCGCCCAGATGCTGATGATAAACCTCTTCATCTACAGCATCATCAAAACGCTGAAGGCCCCATCCCTGTTCTCCTACGCGGCAATCGGCGTCACGCTGGGACTGGGCATGCTGTCGAAGTACAACTTCACTCTCGTCGTGTTTGCAGCGCTCATTGCAGTGTTTCTGCATCCAGAGGGACAGAAGCGCCTGTTCGACCGTCGCTTCTTGCTTTCACTGGCTATCGCGGTCCTCATCTTCGCGCCGCACGGCCTTTGGCTCCTTAACAATATCGGCCTGGCCGCAACCCGCACGCTGAATACCATGGCGCAGGAAGCGCCGACCAGCGTACTCGCGAAACTGATCAAGGGGCCGACCGAGTTCTTCGGTCAGGTGCTCGTGATCATGGCGCCTCTTGTTGCGGTTTATGCAATCGTTTTCGGCAAGAAGTTCGTCCGCAGTCTGCGACCGACGACCATCTGGGCTCACTTTTTCGACACGATATTTCTGGCGATTGGCGTGCAGGTTCTCGTGCTGGTTTTCGCCATCGGCATAACATCCATGCGCGACCGATGGGTGCTGCCCCTCCTGTTCCTGATGCCGATTGCGTTTTGCCTGAAGATACAGGCCCGAGGCATTCAACCGCAGGATTTTGCGCGGCGCTTCTTTATCGCACCTCTCGCGGTCATGATCATCGTCCCGTCGCTGAGCCTGGTTCTCGCGCACGCGCCGTCACTCTTCGGCCGGCCTGAGGCCTACAACGCGCCTTACGAGGAGTTTGCCGGCAAGATCATTGCTGAGGAAGGCAAGCGTCCTGGGCTGGTGCTCACCGACAGCTGGCCGGCGTCGGGAAATATGCATATGCAGTTACCTGATGTTCCAACGATGTCCACGTTCTTCGGCAACCTGGCTATCGATTACGATTGGACCGCGGAGAAGCCGATCCTGGTGGTTTGGCTTCCCTCCAAGGATCGAACGGCGCTACCGCCGGTACTGGTTAACTGGATTGAACAGAACCTCGGCCCGCAATACTCCGCAGTGGCGACCAAGTACACAAGCATCGGTTACATCGGCGGGCGACCGGAGGATCAACGGCTCTTCGGCTACGCCTGGATATATCCGCGCTAGCTCCGGCGTCCCCCTCAGCTCGTCCGACCGATCCAGAGCGATTTCTGGGATGCGCCACCAGCAGGAGCTGCTAGGGAGCGACTTCGCGCCGCTCCGCTTCGTCAACTTGCGCTGCAAGTCCTTGCTGGACCAATACCTTGAGTTCGCCTGGATGCAATTTCAACGCAACGTCTCGCTCCAGGGGACGCAGCTCGCCATCCATCACGCAATTCGCCTTTGACGGCAGCTTTGGAAAGTGCAGATGCACTTCTGCCGGATGCATGATCATCACGTCCGCATTCTCCCTCACCTTGCCTCGCAAGAGATCGATCGCCAGACGCGCGACGCCGAGCGGCTTTAGTGGATTGGCGGTATAGAAGCCTAGTTCGCCACCTGTGAGGCTGTCTGCATAAAGCAAGGCATTCTGGCCGAAAGGGTTGTTTGAAACCGAGACCGCGGAGACCCGGCGCCTCTCATAAACTCCCCCAGCTTCGAACTCGACCTCGAATTCGGGTGGATTCAACACGACACCAAATGCGGCCCGCGCGCTTGCCCCCATCTTTCCAAGTCGGGAGCGGTACGAGTAAGTATTTCGATAGCGCACCATGCGCGCATGCAGCCCGGCCGAGAATTGGTGAATGAACGGCCTGCCGTTGGCGCTAGCGATATCCACACGATCGACTTCGCCAAAGGCGAGTGTTTCAAGCGCTTGCCAGATATCGAGTGGAACGCGCAAGGAACGGGCGAAAAGGTTCATTGTCCCGGCCGGCACAACGCCGAGTGCAATACCGTTTCTCCAGGCTATGGACGCTGCCGCCGATATCGTCCCGTCGCCACCGCCAGCGACGATGCCATCGATGTTTCCCCAGCGGGCCGCCCGCTCCATCGCGGGTACAATCTCCTCGCCGGAAAAGACGATTGCATCGAAATCGTGACCCGCTTCCCTGAAGATCGCCTCAGCGCGCCTTTCATAGTCTTCCATGTCGGTGGTCCTGAACGTTCCACCATCTCGATTGAAAAAGCCAACTAGTTTCATCAGGCTCCCGTTGATCCATCCCGACAGGCAAAGTCTGTTGGCGCTGCAAAGCAGATGGTTCCCGCAGCGGCAATTTCAAGCTGAAGCGCGCCTCACGGCCGCCGCGAGCGGCGACAGAGCCCCCAAATTTGCAAGGGACGTATGCAAATCGGGGGACGCTGCACTGCAGAAAACGCACTCGACCTGCAGCAATCTATCGTTGATAGATGGGATATTAGAGCATCGTCTTCATCTCCCTTCATCTCCGGCCCACCGGTCACCGGCGCATCTTGCGTCCCGTCCCGTATGTCACCTATCGAATGCCAAGGAGTGCCTCTTGAGCCAGGTCGCCGTAAACGATTCCATAGATACGATGGCGGCAGAAGAGGCCCCGTCTCCGGCGGCAATTGCGCTCGTACAACTGGCGCTTGCCTGCGGCGGCTTCGGGATAGGCACCGGCGAATTCGCTATCATGGGTCTTTTGCCTAACGTCGCCGACACCTTCTCGGTGACGACGCCGCAGGCCGGCTACGTGATCAGCGCCTATGCGCTCGGCGTCGTTATCGGTGCTCCAATCATCGCGGTTCTCGCCGCAAGGATGGCGCGCCGCTCGCTGCTTCTCCTCGTCATGGGCATCTTTGCCGTCGGCAACCTGTTGAGCGCGATGGCACCGACCTTCGAGAGCTTCACGTTGATGCGCTTCATCACGGGGTTGCCGCATGGCGCCTACTTCGGCGTTGCCGCGATCGTCGCGGCATCCATGGTGCCGATGCACAAGCGCGCTCGCGCCGTCGGCCGCGTGATGCTCGGGTTGACGGTTGCGACCCTCCTGGGAACCCCGCTCGCCACCGTTTTCGGGCAGTCTCTCAACTGGCGGCTTGCCTTTACGATCGTTGGAATTATCGGCCTGCTGACGGTCGCCCTGATCTGGTACTACGTGCCACGCGACCGAGTTGCCGAGGGCGCAAGCTTCAAGCGCGAACTCGGCGCCTTCAAGCGTCCGCAGGTCCTGTTGACGCTCGCCACGGCATCCGTCGGCTTCGGTGGAATGTTCGCCATGTTCAGCTACATCGCGCCAACCACGACCGAGGTTGCAATGCTGCCGGAAAGTATGGTGGCCGTGATGCTGATCATCTTCGGCATCGGCATGAACGTCGGCAATGTCGTCGGCTCCTGGTTTGCCGACAAATCGCTGATGGGAACGATCGGCGGTTGCCTTGTGTTCAACATCGTCGTGCTGACACTGTTCTCCCTCACGGCTGCCAATCCGTTCATGCTGGCGCTTTGCGTATTCTGCATCGGTTGCGGCTTTGCTGCCGGTCCCGCTGTCCAGACCCGATTGATGGATGTCGGGGCGGACGCGCAGACGCTTGCAGCGGCATCTCACCACTCGGCATTCAATATTGCGAATGCGCTGGGCGCCTGGCTCGGCGGCCTGGTTATCGCACAGGGCTATGGCTTCGCCGCCACCGGCTATGTCGGCGCCATCCTGTCGTTTATCGGCATCTTTGTGTTCGTGGCATCTCTAAGCCTCGATCGCCGTGGCCGGAGCGCCTGACGCGGCCGCCCCCGGCGTCAACGCATAGTCGACAGTGGCCGCAAATTCGAAAGAACGCTGCTCGAACGATATGCCGCGCCGGAAGGTGCGGCATTCTGGCATCAAGCACCTCAAGCGCTTGACTTTTTTGCCAATTGAGACCACCTAGAGCCTTACGCGGATCACCTCCATTTTCCGCGGATATCAACGGAGCCATCATCACGATGCCAAGCGACAGTAGCAGTCGATTGCCTTTGCCGTACGCGGCCCTCGTGCGCTGACCTGACTCCGTCGGGCTCGCCCGTCGGACGCTACGGCGGATCGACGGAAAGGCGAGCCTATGAACATCAATCGCTTCCCACTGCGGGCGGGCCATGCCGCTCGTTTCTTCAGCAGCGACCACCTCGGCCCGATCACCACGGCCGAGCGCGTCGAACAGCTGAACACACTTGAAATATCCGAAGCCGCAGCAATCCTGGTTACGCTGCCGCAGCAAAAGGCCGTGCGCATTCTCGGACGTCCCGAGTTGCATCACGCCGCCGCGATCCTTGCAGACATGCCGGTCGAGCATGCCGCACGGCTGTTGAACGCCGTGGCAAACGACCGTGTCGCCGACCTCTTTCAGGAAATGAACGAGGAGGTTCGTGCACACCTCTTCTCGCGGCTGGACCGCACGACCTGTCTCGCCGTCCAGCACCTGATGGGGTATCCGCCCCGCACGGCCGGCAGCATCATGACGACCGAATTCGTCAGCGTGCCCGACACCTGGACTGTCGAACAGACGCTGGAGCACGTGCGCAAAGTCGAGCGTTCGCGCGAGACGGTCTATGCGATCTACGTCCTCGATGCGGTCAGCCGCGCGCTGACGAGCGTCGTCACACTCCGCCGCCTCATCACCGGCGAGCCCGGCGAATCCGTCCTGACCGTTGCGCAGAAGGAAGGGGTTGTGCGTGCCGATCCGCTGATGACGCAGGAAGATGTCGCCCGGCTGATCCGCAAGCATAATCTGCTCGCCCTGCCCGTCGTCAGCGAGGACGGCCACATGCTCGGCATCGTCACGGTCGACGACGTCATCGACACGATGATCGCCGACCAGACCGAAGACGCCCAGAAATTCGGTGGTATGGAAGCCCTCGGCAAGCCCTACACCAAGATCAGCTTTGCCGGCATGATCCACAAGCGTGCTGGTTGGCTGTGCGCCCTCTTCCTCGGCGAAATGCTGACGGCAAGCGCCATGCAGCATTTCGAAGGCGAGCTTGAGAAGGCGATCGTGCTGACGCTGTTCGTGCCGCTGATCATGAGCTCTGGCGGAAACAGCGGGTCGCAGGCGACATCGCTGATCATCCGGGCGCTGGCGCTCGGCGAGCTCAAGCTCTCCGACTGGTGGCGCGTGCTGATGCGCGAGCTGCCGACGGGTATCGTGCTCGGCACGATCCTGGGATTGGTCGGTTTCGCCCGCATCGTGCTCTGGCAAAAAATCGGGCTCTATGACTACGGCGAGCACTGGGTCCTGGTCGGCGTCACGATCTTTACCGCACTGATCGGCATTGTCACGTTTGGTTCGCTGGCGGGCTCCATGCTGCCGTTCATCCTGCAGAGGCTGCGGCTTGATCCGGCAAGCGCCTCCGCCCCGTTGGTCGCCACGCTCGTCGATGTGAGCGGGCTGGTGATCTACTTCTCGGTCGCGCTGCTGATCCTCAATGGCACGCTGCTCTAAGCAAGAAAACGGGGCCGATTGGCAGGCCGATTGGCCCCGTTTCTATTTCAGTTCCGGCAGCTTCAGCGCTCCGTGGGTTTTCATGCTGCGAATGGCAAAGTTCGAGCGGATATCGCTGACATTCGGCAGGGTCAGCAGCGTGTCCGTCAGCAGCCGCTCATAGGCTGCGAGATCCTCGACCACCACCTCCGCAAGAAAGTCGGCCGTTCCCGATATTAGAAAACACGACACCACCTCGGGAATGGCGAGCAATGCCGCCTCCTGCGCCTGCGCGTTCTCGCGGCTGTGATGGGCGACCTTGAGCTCGACGAAAACCGTCAGGCCGAGACCGACTTCCTTGCGGTCGATATCGGCGCGGTAGCCGCGGATTACGCCGGTCTTTTCCAGATTGCGGATACGCCGCAGACAGGGGGACGGCGACAAATTGACCTTTTCGGCAATCTCCACGTTGGTCGCCCGGGCATCCTCCTGGAGGCATTCCAATATCGCCAGATCGAATTTATCAAGATTTGGCATGTTCGATAAAATCCTTTGGCGTGATTGGCAGATAATTGCTCATACCAGTATTTTGGCGGCATAGATAGCAAGGACATGCCTCGCCGTTTCCGCTTATTCTTCTCTCAACCGGACAGCAATCCGGACGATCACGAGAGGAGAGATCGATGAGCGCCGTTACCTTCACGAACAATGAAAAGTCCACGTCGACATCTGTCGGATATGCCGGCGCCGTCGTCACCGTCCTCATTTGGGCAGCGTGGATCCTGGCGACGCGTCACAGCGCGGCGACGCAGCTTGGCACGATCGATATCGGCCTGATCCGCTACGGTATTCCGATGCTTGTTCTGGCGCCCGTCTGGCTGAAGACTGGATTGCTGCCGAAAGGCGTGCCGCTCCGCCTGCTTGCCACGATGGTCGCGGGCGCTGGCGCCGTTTTCTTCCAGCTGACCACGTCGGCCATTCACTCGACCCCGGCATCCGCCGCCGGTATTCTGCTCGGGGGGTCCATGCCGCTTGCCACTGCGCTGATCGGCGTCATCGTCTTCCGGGAACGACCGGACTTCATGCGCGTGCTCGGTCTTGCCGCGATCGTCGGCGGCGTTGCCATCCTACTGGTCCGCAGTCTCGCCGGTGCGGCACTACCCTGGACCAGCTTTGTTCTGCTACCGATGGGAGCGATCCTATGGGCAAGCTACACGCATGCCTTTCGCCGCTCCGGCCTGACGGCTCTGCAGGCCAGCGCGCTCATCGCCATCTGGTCATTTCTCATCCACATCGGTCTGGCCGTCGCCTTCGGTACGTCGATTGCCAGCGCACCACTTGGTGAGGTCGGCTTGCAGGTACTGAGCCAAGGCGTGCTGTCCGGCCTTGCTGCCACGGTCGCCTACGGCCTTGCGGTTCATGCGCTGGGCGGCACCCAGGCAGCTGCCTTCACGGCAATCACGCCGGTGCTGGCAACGATCGGCGGCGGCCTATTGCTTGGGGAGGAAATCGGCATCGCCGAGATCGCCGCCGCTGTTATCACCGGGCTCGGCGTAGCACTCTCGACCGGCATCGCCTCACGCCGATAGCAACTCCGCAGTTCGGGCCGGCGGCCAATCCGCCGGCTCACTCTATTGTTCCATGCCGCTATCGCTTCAGCGTAAGAACCATCGCAACCCGTCGTTCCGGATCCATCCCAACCGCGATTTCGTGATCCAGCTTTTTCTTCAGGAAATGCGGAACGGCTTCGACACTCGGCAGCACAAAGCCGAGGGAGGCGTAGAAGGGCGCGTTGAACGGAACGTAGCGATCCGTTGTCAGCGTCAGTGCCGATAGCCGACGCTGCTGCGCCATCTCGATTGCAGCCGACATCAGACGCCGCCCGACACCCCTGCGCTGCCAATCCGGGCAAACATCCAGTTCGATCACATAGAGCGTGCCTTCGATTTCCTCGACCGCGAGAAAGCCGACCGGACAGTCGCCGTCATCGGCGGCAACGAGCAGCAGGCCCGCATCGAGCGACCCCCGCAACAAATCGTGTGGCAGCGCGTGCGCTTCCCTGATAACGCCGAGCGCCTCCGCCAGCGTCGCGAAGGCATCGAGCTCGATCTCAGTCAGGCGCGGCAGCTCATCGAGACGCGCCTGCCGTATGGCGCAGGCGTTGCTCATGACTGCTTCTTACATATTCGGATAGACCGGTCCCTCGCCGCCCTGCGGCGGCACCCAGTTGATGTTCTGGTTGGGGTCCTTGATGTCGCAGGTCTTGCAGTGGACGCAGTTCTGGGCGTTGATGACAAAGGTCTCTTGCCCATCCTTCTCCACCCATTCGTAAACGCCGGCCGGACAGTAGCGCGTCGAAGGACCGGCATAGATGTCGTGTTCGGACGACTTCTGCAGCGCCATATCCTTCACCTGCAGATGCACCGGCTGGTCTTCCTCGTGGTTGGTGTTCGACAGGAACACCGAGGACAGACGGTCGAAGGTGAGAACGCCGTCGGGCTTCGGGTAGGCGATCGGCTTGTGCTTGGCGGCCGGCTCCAGCGAGGCCGCATCCGTCTTGCCGTGCCTGAGCGTACCGAAGATCGAAAGGCCGAAGAGCTGGTTCGTCCACATGTCGAAACCGCCGAGCGCCACGCCGATTGCCGTGCCGAACTTCGACCACAGCGGCTTGACGTTTCGCACCCTCTTCAGGTCCTTACCGATGTCGCTTGAGCGCCAGTCGTTCTCGATCTCGACCACCTCGTCATTGGCGCGACCGGCTGCAATCGCCGCGGCAATCCGGTCCGCTGCCATCATGCCCGACAGCACCGCGTTGTGGCTGCCCTTGATGCGCGGCACGTTGACGAAGCCCGCCGAACAGCCAATCAGGGCGCCGCCGGGGAAGGATAACTTCGGTACAGACTGATAGCCGCCCTCGGTGATCGCACGCGCACCATAGGACAGCCGTTTGCCGCCCTCGAAGGTCGTGCGGATCGCCGGATGCGTCTTGAAGCGCTGGAACTCCTCGAAGGGATACAGGTAAGGGTTCTTGTAGTTCAGGTGGACGACGAAGCCGACGGCAACGAGATTGTCTTCGAGGTGGTAAAGGAAGGAGCCGCCGCCGGTCTTCATGCCGAGCGGCCAGCCGAACGAGTGCTGCACGAGACCTCGGCTGTGGTGCTCGGGCTTCACCTGCCAGAGTTCCTTGATGCCGATACCGAACTTTTGCGGCTGGCGATCCCTCGACAGATCGAACTTGGCGATCAACTGCTTGGCAAGCGAACCGCGGACCCCCTCGCCGATCAGCACATACTTGCCTGTTAGCGCCATGCCGCGGGTGTAGTTCGGGCCGGGCTCGCCGTTCTTCTCGATGCCCATGTCGCCGGTGGCCACGCCAATGACGGCCCCCTCGTCGTTGTAGAGCACCTCGGTCGCGGCAAAACCCGGATAGATCTCGACGCCGAGTTCTTCCGCCTTTGTGGCGAGCCAGCGACAAACGTTGCCAAGCGAAACGATGTAGTTGCCGTGGTTGCTCATCAGCGGCGGCATCATGAAATTCGGCAGGCGCACCGAGCCTGCCGGGCCGAGCACCAGGAAGTGGTCGTCCGTCACTTCGGTCTTGAACGGATGATCAGCCTCATCGCGCCAGCCAGGCAGCAGACGGTCGATGCCGATGGGATCGACGACGGCACCTGACAGGATGTGCGCGCCGACCTCAGCCCCCTTCTCGAGCACGACGACCGACAGTTCCGGGTTAATCTGTTTCAGGCGGATAGCAGCCGACAATCCCGCAGGGCCGCCACCGACGATCACAACGTCGAATTCCATGCTTTCGCGCTCGGGCAGTTCAGTCGTATCGGTCATGCATCATCTCCGCTCGGCCGACATCGCGGCCACATTCCCCGTGATGGGGTTATCTCTTGGCAAAACAGAGCTCTATTGTCGAGCCGGGAAACGACAGCGAATCCCCCAATTCGCGCAACAGCATTTCTAGCGCCAGATAAATATATGCAGCTTACGTAAACGTCAAATCATAAACAGTGCCAGACGCCGCTTTCGTCTCCCGTCGGCGCGCCGTATAGAAAGACGGACAAATGGAGAAATTGACATGGATCTGGGCATCAAGGGCAAGCGCGCACTCGTTCTGGCATCGTCGCGCGGATTGGGGCATGGCATCGCCGTGGCTTTGGCACGTGAGGGCGCGAACGTTCTTCTCTGCGGCCGCAGCGGCGAGACGCTGGAGACAAACTGCCGCGCCATCAACGCCGAAGGAAATGGCAAGGCGGATTGGATCTGGGCCGATCTCTCGGACGAGAATTTCCTCGAGACCGTGACCGCCGCCGTGCATGAAAAGCTTGGTGGCATCGATATCCTGGTCAACAATACCGGCGGCCCCACGCCAGGAACGACGCAGGACATGACGCCCGAGAAACTGGAGACCTATTTCTTCTCCATGGTGCTGCGGGTGATCGCGCTCACCAACGCATTGTTGCCATCCATGAAGGAACAAGGCTGGGGGCGCATTCTCACTGTCGCGTCGTCGGGCGTGATCGAACCGATCACCAACCTCGCTCTTTCGAACACGCTGCGCCCCGCCCTCGCCGGTTGGAGCAAGACGCTGGCAACGGAGATCGGACGCTTTGGGGTCACGTCAAACCTTCTGCTTCCCGGGAGCATTCTGACCGGCCGCACCGACGAGGTAGATGGGGCGGCCGCCAAGCGCACCGGCAAGAGCCTCGATGAAATCCGCTCTGCTAAGGAGGCCGCAATCCCCGTCGGTCGCTATGGGACGGTCGAAGAGTTCGCTGCAACCGCCGCCTTTCTTTGCAGCCAGCCCGCGAGCTACATCACGGGCAGTCTTGTACGCTGCGACGGCGGAGGGGCGCGATCCGTCTGATTGAAAAGGGGAAATTGGGAAAGTGTCGGCTACGGCGGATCGCCGATGCCCAACAAATGGTATTTCAGCTCATTCTTTCATTACAAAAATTTAAGCCATTATAACCACTTAGTGATGGTCGGTTCGGCAATTGTGTCTTTTTTGCGCCGTAATAGACGTGGTTCAATAGAGCCTTGATTTTCGCGCAACTCGCCCAAACCGGTCTCGCATATGAAGAAACTTTTGATCACGGCCTGCATTATAGCTGCTGCCAGCGTTGGCGCTTGGCAATACAGGGAACGAATCCCGTATCTTTCGCAATTTTTGCCCCACGCTCAGCCGCAGGCCGATGCCGCCGACGGCGGCCACCAAACGGCGGGCGATGCATCGCAGAAATCCGGTGATCAGAAGGGCGGCAGCAAGGGTCGCAACCGCAACGGCGGACCAACGCTGGTCAAGACTGTCGCAGCAGTGAAGACTGTTTTGCCCCGGGACGTCACAGCTTCGGGCTGGGCAGATGCGGACGACAACACCACGATCGCGGCCCAGGAACAGGGGATCGTTACGCAGATCCTCGCCTCGGACGGCGCCACCGTCAAACAGGGAGATCTGATCGCCAAACTCGATGCCCGCACCGCACAGGCAACGGTCGACAAGGACAGCGCCATGGTCGTCCGCGACCAGGCAACCCTGGCGGAGTCCGAAACGGCGCTGGCACGCGCCAATGACCTTTTGAGCTCAAAGGCCGGCACACAGCAAAGCTACGATCAGGCAAAGGCGGCCCGCGATACGGCAGCCGCGACCGTAGAGGCCGATAAGGCCGCGCTTGCCGCCGATCAGGTCCTGCTTGAGCATACCGATATTCGCGCGCCCTTCGACGGACGCCTTGGCGATATCGCCGTGAGCCCAGGCGCCTTTGTGAACGCCGGCTCCGCGATCGTGACGATCGCAAAGTACGATCCGATCTACGTGAAATTCCACCTGCAGGAACGCGACCTCCGGCAGTTGAAGCTTGCACTTGCCGCAGGCCCGGTGGACGTCAGCACCGTTCCTCAATCCGACAAGGCCAAGCCACGTCAGGGCCATATCAGCTTTTACGACAACACCGTCGATCCTGCGTCCGGCACAATTCTCGCGAAGGCGAAGTTTGAGAACGCGTCCGGCGCTTTATGGCCCGGGCAATCGGTCAACATCGTTGTCCACTTCAACAACAATGAACAGCAGGTCGTGGTCCCGACCGTTGCTGTCAGTCCCGGCGCCGACGGCTTCTTCGCCATTGTCGCGCGCGACGGCAAGGCTCATGTGACACCCGTCACCGTGGCGCGCGCGAACGGTGGTTTCACCGCCGTCTCGCAAGGCCTGTCCGAGGGCGATCACGTCATCATCGAGGGACAGGCGCAGCTGGTCGACCAGCAGCCGGTCAAGGAACAGTTCGACGACAAGGCATTGAATGTCGCCTCGGTTGACCAAACCGCAGGCAAAACCGAAATCATCACAGCGGGCACGGAAGAATGATACCGAATTTCTGTATCCGACGTCCTGTTGCAACGACGCTGCTTGCCATCGGCGTCGTGCTTGCCGGCCTTGCCGGCTACCAACTCGTGCCGGTGGCAGCCCTGCCGCAGGTCGACTTCCCGACGATCAACGTCTCGGCTGCGCTGACCGGCGCCTCACCGCAGACGATGGCGACTTCGGTCTCCACGCCGCTGATCAAGCAGTTCCAGACCATTCCCGGCATCAGCGAAATCAGCGCCACGAACTCCCTCGGCAACACCAGCATCGTTCTGCAGTTCGATCTCAATCGCAACATCGACGCGGCAGCAGCCGATGTTCAGGCAGCGATCTCGCATGCCACGCGGCAATTGCCCGACAACATGACGACGCCGCCAAGCTATCGCAAGACGAACCCCGCCGATGCGCCGGTCATGCTGCTTGCCGTGCAAAGCGACACCATGCCCCGCAGCAAGCTCGACGAGATCGCCGAGGACATCATCTCGCCGTCCCTTTCAACACTTCCCGGCGTGGCTGAGGTTTCGGTATTCGGTGCGCAGACCTACGCGGTCCGGGTCGAGGTCGATCCCAACAAGCTTCTCAACCGCGGCATCGGTATCGATACCGTCAACCAGGCGCTGGTCGCTGCCAACAGCCAGGTTCCCGTCGGCTCCCTGCAGAACGACTCGCAAAGCATGACGATCAATGCGGACACTCAGCGGACCAATGCCGACGAGTTCCGTACGCTTGTCATTGCCAATCCCAACGGCGCACCGATCCACCTCGGCGACGTCGCCGACGTGCAGGACAGCGTTCAGAACCAGAATACCGGCAGCTGGTACGACGGCAACCGCGGCATCATTCTTGCCATTCAACGCCAGCCCGATGCCAATACCGTCGAGGTCGTCGACGCAATCAGGGCGAAGCTGCCGGGTCTGCACGCCGAAATCCCCGCCTCTGTTTCGACAAAGGTCATGAACGACTCTGCGCAGCCGATCAAGGACGCGATCACGGACGTGAAGTTTACGCTGCTCCTGACGATCGGCCTCGTCGTCCTGGTCATCTACCTCTTTACCGGTCACCTGACGGCGACGATCATTCCGGGCCTTGCCGTGCCGCTGTCGCTGATTACCACCTTCGGCATGATGTACGTGCTCGGATACAGCATCGACAACATCTCGCTGCTCGGACTGACGCTCGCAGTCGGCCTTGTCGTCGATGACGCGATCGTCATGCTGGAAAACATTCTCCGGCATGTCGAGGAAGGGATGCCGGTTCTCGATGCGGCGATCAAAGGCGCCGGCGAAGTCAGCTACACCATCATTTCCATGTCCGTGTCACTGATTGCCGTCTTCATTCCGATCCTGTTGATGGGCGGCGTCGTCGGCCGCATCTTCAACGAGTTCGGCATGGTCGTTGCGATCGCGATCGTCGCCTCCGCGATTGTCTCGCTCACAGTGACGCCGATGCTGGCATCAAGGCTCGGCAGTGGCCACGACCGCCCGCCCTTCTTCATCCGTTGGTTCGATGCCGGTTTCGAGCGGACACTCAGAGGATACGAAAAATCGGTCGGCTGGTGCCTGAAGCATCGTCCAGCCGTCCTCGCCCTGTTCGTGGCGTCGGTTGGCCTGACTGTCTATCTCTTCATGACGCTGCCATCCAGCTTCTTCCCCACCGAAGATATTGGACGCCTCAACATCTCGACGCGCGCACGCCAGGACATCTCCTATCCGGCGATGCAAGCGTTGCAGAACCAGGCAGCGGAACTCGTGAAGCAGAATCCCGCCGTCAATCACGTGATGTCGATTGTCGGCGGCAACGCACGCAGTCCGTTGAACAACGGCACGATGTTTGTCGAACTCAAGGACAAGGATCAGCGTCCACCGCTTGAGCAGACGTTACGGGAATTGCGGGCGAGCATCGGCAAGATTCCTGGGCTGCAGGCCTACATCACGCCGCAACAGAGCCTCCGCTTCGGCGGCCGTCAGACGGCGAGCCAATACCAGCTCGTCGTTCAGGCGCTGAGCGCCGATCAGACAAACGTCTGGGCAGACAAGATTCAGCAGGCCATGCGTTCCGATCCGCGTTTCACCGACGTCGCCTCAGATGCGCAGAACAATGCCCTGCAGGCCAATATCGTCGTCGACACGGAGAAGGCGGCAGCCTTCGGGATTACCGACGGACAGCTGCGGACGACCCTGCAGGAAGCCTTTGGCGGATACACCGCCGCCCAGATCCAGTCGACCGGCGACAGCTATGACGTGATCGTCGAGTACGATACGAGCAAGCCCTGGGACGACCAGAAGCTTCAGGAAATCCGCGTCGCTTCAAGCAACGGCGCCCTCGTTCCCTTGTCCAACTTCGCAAGGGTAGAACGCACGACGGGGCCGGTGACGATCAACCAGACCGGTCAGCTTGTCTCGACGACAGTCTCCTTCAACCTGCCGGCCGGCGAAGCGCTTGGCGATGCCACGGCGGCGATCGACCAGATCAAGAAAGACATCAACATGCCAGCGGACGTTTTCACGTCCTACGGTGGCACGGCGCAGATATTTGAGCAGTCCCAGGGCAACACGCCGCTGTTGATCCTGGCGGCAGTGCTGACGATCTACGTCGTGCTGGGTGTCCTCTACGAAAGCTTCATTCATCCGCTGACGATCCTTTCCGGCTTGCCGGCCGCGGCACTCGGTGCCCTGCTGGCGTTGAAAGTGATGGGCTTCGATCTTTCGATCATCGCGCTCATCGGCCTGCTGATGCTGATCGGTATCGTCAAGAAGAATGCGATCATGATGATCGACGTGGCGCTGGAGAACCTGCGCTCCGGCAACGGCATGTCGCCGTCGGAGGCGATTCATGAAGCCTGCGTTCGACGCTTCCGCCCGATCATGATGACGACCTTCTGCGCCCTCCTCGGCGCGCTTCCCATCGCTCTCGGGACCGGTGCAAGCTCGGAACTGCGCCAGCCGCTCGGCATTGCCGTCGTTGGCGGTCTCGTCGTGTCGCAAGCATTGACGCTTTTCATCACCCCGGTGATCTTCGTCGAAATGGGCAGGCTTAGCGATTGGCTCCTCAGCTTTGGACGGAAGAAGAAGACCGAGCACGATGAGGAGATACCTCAGGCATTGGCCGCCGAGTAGGGAACAAGCGGGCGCCATTGGCGCCCGCCGCATTTTTCACTTCAAGCCTTGAACAACGGCGGCCTCTGTGGCATCACGCGCCCTCCTTGGGCGCGTTGTTTCGCGCCTTAGCGGAGCTTGGCCTCCGTTCCCAAAAAACAATCGACTTGATGAGGTGCGGGCATGGCTCAGGCGCTGGGATTCGACTTCGGCACGACGAACACGGTCTTGGCCACGGCTGACGGGCCGACAACGCATTCAATGGCCTTTACGAGTGCGGCCGGAACTGCCGACAGCATGCGTACTGCCCTTTCCTTCATGAAGGATCCGCAACTCGGCACGTCCGCCCTGAAGGTCGAGGCCGGCCACGCGGCAATCCGGCAATTCATCGATAACCCCGGGGACTGCCGTTTCCTGCAGTCGATCAAGACCTTTGCGGCAAGCGCGCTCTTTCAGGGCACCCTCGTCTACGCGAAGCGCCACAGTTTCGAGGACCTGATGGAGGTCTTTATCAGGCGCCTCCGGAACTATGCCGGCGACAACTGGCCGTCCGACGTCAAGCGTATCGTCACCGGCCGCCCCGTGCATTTTGCCGGCGCGAACCCTGACCCTGCGCTGGCGACCCAGCGCTATAACGAGGCGCTGTCCCGCTTCGGCTTTCCGGAGGTTCACTACGTCTACGAACCGGTGGCCGCCGCGTTCTACTTCGCGCAGAACCTGAAATCCGATGCGACGGTTCTCGTCGCCGACTTCGGCGGCGGTACGACCGACTATTCGCTTATCCGGTTTGAAACGGTGGCCGGCAAACTGACGGCGACCCCGATCGGTCATTCGGGTGTCGGGATCGCCGGCGATCACTTTGACTATCGCATGATCGACAACATCGTCGCCCCTCAGATCGGCAAGGGGAGTCATTTCAAGAGTTTCGACAAAATCCTTGAAGTCCCTACGAACTACTACTCGAGCTTCGGTCGCTGGAACCAGCTCTCCATCTTCAAGACGTCGCGCGAATTCGAGGATCTCAAGAAGCTTGTGCGCACGGCGCTCGAGCCCGAGAAGCTCGAGACCTTCATCGATCTCGTCGACCACGATGAAGGTTACCCGCTCTATCAGGCTGTATCCGCGACGAAGATGGCGCTCTCCGCTTCGGACGAAGCAGCATTCGACTTCGCGCCCCTCGGCCGCGGAGGCCACCTGACGATTCGCCGGGCCGATTTCGAAAGCTGGATTGCAGATGATCTCGTACGGATCGAAGGCGCACTCGATGACGTGCTGGAAAGGACGAACACGACATCCGGCATGATCGACAAGGTGTTCCTCACCGGAGGCACGTCGTTTGTCCCGGCTGTGCGCCGCATCTTCACCGAGCGCTTCGATAAGGACCGCATCGAGACCGGCGGCGAACTGCTTTCCATCGCCCACGGCTTGGCGTTGATTGGCGAACGTGAGGACATCACGCAATGGACGGTGCAATAGGTCGTCTCCCGCCTATCGTGCTCTTTCATTGACGTCTCGGCTTCGCTAAGGTCACCGTTATGATCTCCGTCAGCGAACTCTCTCCGGGCGAACTCGCCGCGCTTCTGCATTTCCATGCCGAAGCCGGCGTGGAATGGCTGCTCGAGGAGGAAGCTGTCGATCGCTTTGCTGAGTTCGAGGCAATGAAAGCGGCAAGGCGAAGCACGGTCCCTTCGCCGCAGACTGCTGACGTTCGGGAGTCCACGGCCCGCCCGGCGGCTCAGACCACACAAAGGAACGCTCCCGCCCCCGAGCGTGCAGCCCAGCGGCCGCAGCCTTCGATCCCGGATGGCGAGGCCGTGCAGCAGGCACGCTTCGCCGCCGAGAGCGCCCGTTCGCTTCAGGAACTGAAAACGGCGCTCGAGGCATTCAACGGATGCAATCTCAAGCACAGCGCACGCTCGACGATCTTCGCCAGCGGTGATGCGGCCAGCGGGATCATGGTGATCGGTTCGGCGCCAGGGGCGGACGATGATCGTGAAGGCCAGCCCTTCTCCGGACGGCCTGGCCAACTGCTCGACAAGATGCTCGGGGCAATCGGTCTGCAGCGCGACGCCATATTGCTGACGCAGGTCATTCCCTGGCGACCACCGGGCAATCGCATTGCGTCGACCGCCGAAATGGATATTTGCCGTCCTTTCATCGAGCGGCAGATTGCTCTTGCCGAGCCGAAGGCGATTCTCGTACTCGGCAACTTTGCCGCCAGGGTCTTTTTTGGCGAAACCGATACGATTCACGGGTTGCGCGGGCAATGGCGAGAGATTGCGGTCGGAAACCGCATTATTCCTGCGATTGCGACATTGCACCCTCAGGATCTATTGACGGCACCAGTCAACAAACGATTGGCCTGGAACGATCTTTTGGCTTTTCAGGCCAAACTGGCAGCGCTCTGACGTGCCCTGAAAATAGGCAAATACAAATCTTTTGTGAAAACACCTATGCGTTTTTCGCATATCTGCCGTTTATTCTAATGCATTGAAAAGTTCATGTTGCAGTGCAATATATTGCTGTGTCTTGGGAGGAATCAACAGGAACCAAGGCAATGACTGCACGTTTTCGTCCTATCCACTGTGGGTTTGAAACCCTTCGCCTTGCTAGCGAGCAAGGCCGCACAACGCAAAGCTACAGCCGCATTGGCTTCGCCACGAACGAGCAAATGGTTGCTCGCGGGACTGGCGCCAGCGGGCGCATCGCGCGTCCCGCCATGATCTTTGCGGACTTTCAGCAATACTGAGGCCAAGGCTGGCATTTGCTGGCCTCTTGTCGCGTTGCCTGCCTGAGCAATTCTCACCGACCTGGATCCTCGAGGGGCCGCGCGCCTCGTGGGCATCACGCCTCGCAGCGGAACGCGTCGTCCACATAGGCGAACTTGATCGCTTGCCACCGACTGTATTGCTCGACAAACGAACGCGACATCCAGAGCACGGGTTTCTTGTCGATCGTATCCCAACCAATGCATCCTTGCTGCGCCGCCTTGGCGAAAAGCCGCTGCAAGTGCGTACGCGATATCATGAAATCCGCCGCCAGTGCGCGACTGTCAACATGACCGACCACGACGCGCTCGGGATCGTCGCCGTCCAGATCGATCCGCGAGACAAGATGATCGACGATCAGTCCGCCAGCGTCGTTCCACTGGAAGAGCGCCACATGCTCTGGGGGCTCTCTCCACTGGGGATCCTGGAGGCAATTGAGTGCAATTCGCGGCTGCATGACGCGGACCAGTTCCGGGTGAGCCTCAACATGGGCAACCCGGCTTCCGCCGTCCAACAGATCGAGAGCGCCCAGATTGGAGACCAACCAGCCAAACATCGCCTGATGACTGATTTCCGTCGGCTCGAACTGGCGGGGACGTCGGCGCTCGGCTCCTGGTGCATAGGCGATGAAGCGGTAGGTGACGAGTTCGTCGATAAAGCTCAACACCGTGTTGCGGCTGGCCACCTTGTGCGATGTGATCTCGCGCGTCAGCCGAACCGCCGTGAAGCCCGACGTGGAATCTGCGGGATCGCGCTCCATGGCAAGCGCATAGGCAGTCTGCGTCAGCAACCAGCGTTGTTGTGAAGCAAGCAAACGCGCCAATCGCGGGCCGGTGTTGAACATGCCGCGCATACGCCCCGCATGGAAGCGGAGGGCCAGGATGAACTTCGGGTTCGCAACCAAGTCTTCGGCACTAAGAGGCATTTTTCTCCCGACGCGCGTATCCGGCGTCGGCACTCCCCAGGCACCAGGACGTCCGACCAGCCCATAACATGCGCATTTGCGAATAAATGATGCTTCGTCAAGTTCACAAGACGCAAGAACTGTTCGGATGTCGTTCACTATTTCGTTTGAATTTCTCCCGCAAAACGCGAGAACTTCCGTTGCGAAAGCTGCGATTGCAGGCGGCCTTCAGGATCCGGCCTGCCGTGCCCCACGGCGCTCCAGATCCAACTGGTGCTCGCGGTAGATGATAAATATTCCGGCCGCCACGACAATTGCTGTCCCCAGGAGTGTGGCCCCGCTTGGGATATCGCCGAACACGAAATACGCGATGACACCGCCGATGACAATCGATGTGTACTCGAACGGCGCAACCGTCGAGACATCAGCGTGCCGGTAGCTCTCCGTCAACAGGATCTGCGCCACGCCCCCACAGAAGCCGGCCAAGATGAGAAACAATTGCGGCGCCAGATCAAGGACCTGCCAGCCGAACGGCACTGTCACGAGTGAGAACACCGTGGCGGTGATCGAAAAATAGAGGACGATCGTGGCGGTCTTCTCTTCCTCGACCAATCGTCGCACCTGAATCATCGCCATGCCGCCGAGCACCGAAGCCAGCAACACCGTTAGCGCGCCAATCGCCTGCTCGGCATGGATCCCGCCCTCACGGAAAAGGGTCAGTTTCGGCCACGATATGATGGCCACGCCGACAATCCCGAAAAGTACGGCGCTCCAGCGGTAGATTCGGACAGTTTCCCCGAGAAACACAGCTGCGAAGATCACGGCGACAAGCGGCATCGCGTAGCCAAGTGCAATGGCTTCCGGCAGCGGCAGGTGCAGCAGCCCATAGAAGCCGAGCCCCATTGATATGATGCCGAGCGTTCCCCGCTTCAGATGACCGATCGGATTGGCCGTATAGAATGCCGATCGCAACTGGCCGCGATAGGCCAGGTAAGCCATGATGGGAAACAGTGCGAAGAAGGAGCGGCAGAACGTCACCTGCCCCGGCTGGATGTCACTGCCGGCGAGCTTGATGAAGGTCTGCATTGCCAGGAAAACAACCACCGAGCCGACCTTGAACGCAATACCCCTCATCGGGTTTCCCGTAGCCGACCGCATGTCTTGAACTCTTGGATTGCTGTTTGGAGGCAGGAGGACGCGCCAGACTCGGCACATCTCGACTGTGACAGTCGCCGGGCCGAATGAACAGATAGAAAATCGGAAAATTTCGATGCTCAATCAATCGGATCGCACAAATTTTCATCAAATCTGAGATGTGCCCAAAAATGTTCATCCGATGAGTGTCCGTCTTAACGCTTCGGAAACCATAGAATCGCATTGATTGGCCGATATTTCAGTCCTCTTTCTCTCAGCTTGCATCGCTATCGGGGCAATTTCCATGACGCAGCTCAAATCCAGGGACAACGATCAGCAACGGTTGACCGCCACACCGCGGCTGATGCGTGCGGTAACGGAGGGAATCGGCACCGATCTTGAAAGTTTCAGCGCCGCGAACTCGCATGTGGTCAAGCAGATCAAGCTTCTTGCAATCAATGCGTTGATCGAAGCCGCCCGCGCCGGCGAAGCCGGGAAAGGCTTTGCTGTCGTTGCCAACGAGGTGCAGCGGCTGGCACAGGTCGCAAGCGACATTTCAGGGAAATTCGAAGGCAACGTCATTGGGCGTATCGGGCATTCCCGCGTCATGGCGGAAGCGCTCGTGAACGAGATGGAGGGCGTAAGGCTTACCGATCTCGCCCAAACTCTCGTGCAACTGATCGTCCGCAATCTCTTCGAGCGAACCGCCGACGTGCGGTGGTGGGCGACCGATGCCGCGCTTTGGCAGGCGCTGCAGGAGCCGACAAAGGAAAGGGCGACCTTCGCTGCCCAACGACTTGGGGTCATCAATCGCTTCTACACCGTCTATCTCGACCTCGTTTTGACAGATGCCTCAGGTCAGGTGATCGCCTCGGCAAACCCTGAATTTGAGCGCAAGACCGCCGGAAGATCGCTTGCAGGCGACGGCTGGTTCCAAGCATCCGTACGCTGCGCGTCGGGAGACGACTACATCGTCGACGATGTCCGCGACAGCCATCTGCATGGCAACCGCACCGCCCTTGTCTATGCAACGGCAGTGCGCGAGGGCGGCACGCTTCACGGCAAAACTCTCGGAACACTGGGTGTGTATTTTGACTGGCAGAAGCAGGGACAGGCGATCGTCGAAACCGAAGCCAACCTGCCTCCGCAGATAGCAGAGAAAACGACCGTGATGTTGCTCGATGGATCAAACAGGATCATCGCCTCCAGCAATCCCAACCTTCTCTTCAGCCATTTTGCGCTTCAGAACCAGGCAGGTACGGCCCGCGGTAGCTACTATGATAACAACGGCTCAATTGTCGCTTTCGCCCGGACACTCGGCTACGAGGATTACGATGGCTTGGGCTGGCATGGCGTCGTCGTTCAGCGGACTGAAGACGATGAGGCGATAAGGGCAACCCTCAACCTAAAATCCTAGTCACGGACCGCCTAGATTTGGCCGTTCCGAGATCCTCCAAATCTGCCGTTGCCGCGATTTCGCTTTAACTTTGGTTCAGACTTTGGTGTAAAGATGCCCGTCAAAATTTGTGGCGGAGTGCCTACTCTGCGTACGAAGCACTCATCCGCTCAAGGTCTTCAGGGAACACCATGCGTACAGATACCGGCCAGGTCATCAATCTGGCAGACTACCAGCCCACCGAATTCGTTCTGGAACGCGTGGATCTGACCTTCGAGCTCGATCCCACTGAAACCAAGGTTGAATCACGACTGATTTTCCATCGCCGCGAGGGTGTCGATCCCAAGGCTCCGCTGATGCTCGACGGCGATGAACTGACGCTTTCCGGCCTGCTGTTCGATCAGTTGGAAATGCCGGCCGACCAATACACGGCAACGCCGGAAAGCCTGACGGTCCGCGATCTACCCGCATCAGAACCGTTCGAGCTGACGATCACTACGATCATCAACCCCGAAGCCAATACGAAACTGATGGGCCTTTACCGCACCGGCGGTATTTATTGCACGCAGTGCGAGGCTGAAGGCTTCCGGCGGATCACCTATTTCCAGGACCGCCCCGATGTTCTGGCGCCTTACACCGTCAACATCATTGCCGAGAAGGCCGCCAACCCGCTGCTGCTGTCGAACGGCAATTTCCTCGGGGGTGCTGGCTATGGCGAAGGCAAGCACTTCGCCGCCTGGTTCGATCCGCATCCTAAGCCGAGCTATCTCTTTGCGCTGGTCGCCGGCGATCTCGGCGTCATCGAAGATACGTTCACGACGATGTCCGGTCGCGAGGTCGCCCTGAAGATCTATGTCGAGCACGGCAAAGAGCCGCGCGCCGCTTACGCGATGGACGCACTAAAGCGTTCGATGAAGTGGGACGAAGAGGTCTTCGGGCGCGAATATGATCTCGACATCTTCATGATCGTCGCCGTCTCCGACTTCAACATGGGCGCGATGGAGAACAAGGGCCTCAACGTCTTCAACGACAAGTACGTCCTTGCCGATCCGGAAACGGCCACGGATAGCGACTACGCCAACATCGAAGCGATCATCGCCCACGAGTACTTCCACAACTGGACCGGCAACCGCATCACTTGCCGCGACTGGTTCCAGCTGTGCCTGAAGGAAGGCCTGACCGTCTTTCGTGATCACGAGTTCTCGGCCGACCAGCGCTCGCGCCCGGTCAAGCGCATCGCCGAGGTCCGCCACCTGAAATCCGAGCAGTTCCCAGAGGATGCAGGCCCGCTCGCACATCCTGTTCGACCGACAAAATACCGTGAAATCAATAACTTCTATACGACAACCGTCTACGAGAAGGGCAGCGAAGTCACGCGAATGATCGCGACGCTGCTTGGCAAGAAGACGTTCAAGAAGGGCATGGACCTCTACTTCGACCGTCATGATGGCCAGGCTGTCACGATCGAGGACTTTGTGAAATGCTTCGAGGACGCCAGCGGGCGCGATCTCACACAATTCTCACTGTGGTACCATCAGGCCGGCACGCCGCTGGTTACGGCTTCCGGCTGTTACGATGCTGCCGCAAAAGCCTTCAGCCTCTCGCTCGAGCAAATGATCCCTGCAACCCCGGGTCAGTCCGACAAGCAGCCGATGCACATTCCGCTGAACCTGCAACTTTTTGCGGAGGATGGAGCAGCCATAGCGCCGACTTCCGTTGAAAGTGCGGAATATACCGGCGCCATTCTGCATCTCACAGAGCGCACCCAAACGGCAGTATTCCACGGGATCCAGACGCGACCGGTGGTCTCGATCAATCGCAGCTTCTCGGCTCCCATCAATCTCCATTTCGACCAGTCGCCTGCCGACCTGGCGCTGCTCGCCCGCCATGAGACGGACCATTTCGCGCGCTGGCAGGCCCTGACGGACCTTGCACTTCCGAACCTTTTGAAGGCGGCTCGCGATGCACGGGAAGGAAACCCCGTCGGTTGTGAGACAACCTTCGTCGACAGCCTCATCGCCGCGGCGGCTGACGAGAGTCTGGAACCCGCCTTCCGCGCCCAGGCCCTGGCGCTGCCCAGCGAAGCCGATATTGCCCGCGAACTCGGGGGCAATAACGATCCGGACGCAATCCACGCCGGCCGCCAGGCAGTCATGAAACAGGTTGCCGACGCCGGACGCGACACGTTCGCTGCACTCTATGACTCGATGACGACGCCCGGCACCTTCAGCCCGGACGCAACGAGCGCGGGTCGCCGCGCCCTGCGCAACGCCGCGCTGACCTACCTCTCCTATGCCGAGAATTCGCCGGTACGCGCCAAGGCTGCCTTCGATGCCGCCAACAACATGACCGACCTGTTGCATGCGCTCTCGGTCCTTGCGCACCGTTTCCCAGACAGCGCGGAAGCTGCCGAAGCGTTGTCGACCTTCCGGGATCGGTTCTCCGAGAACGCCCTGGTCATCGACAAATGGTTTTCGGTGCAGGCAACGATACCAGGCGGCGGCACGCTCGATCGGGTGCTGAAGCTCATGGAGAACCCTCTGTTCACGAGGACTAACCCCAATCGCGTCCGTTCATTGGTCGGCGCCTACGCTTTTGCCAATCCGACAGGCTTCGGTCGGGCCGATGGAGAGGGCTACCGCTTCCTCGCACGCGAGATTCTCGACATCGACCGGCGCAACCCTCAGTTGGCCGCGCGCATTCTGACGTCGATGCGTTCCTGGCGCTCCCTGGAGCCGGTTCGACAGGACCATGCCCGCGCTGCCCTGCTGGAAATCGAACGCGCCGCGGAGCTCTCGACCGACGTCCGTGACATCGTGGAACGCACCCTGAAAGGGTGATTTGCTGTCGAAGGCCGCTGCGCTGGTCGCAGCGACCTTCTGACCGCCAAAGAAAATTCAGCATCTAGAATCGGTTAACAGATTTTTACCTTTTCCTCTGGACAAGGCGAATCACCAGTGATTCATTGAGTTAGGTTCGGGCGAGCGGCGCTGCGAATCACACGAGGGATCAAGGCTGAAGAGATGATGAACGTGCGGCGGGCAACCGCAGCCGAGGGACGGCTGCGTGTCGATTTCGACGGCCTCCTGGCCTGGCGGGACAGCTTTTCAGTCCGCCGCTCCGCCATGACTTCATCGTCTTCGCGCAGCCTGTCGCAGGTCGAAATCGTCCTGAAGCGAATTATTCCGATCCTGATCGTAGCCTTCCTTACGGTTGTAGCCGCGTCACACTTCTTTGGAATGGTCTCCGAATACGGGCGGACAGAAGCCGCTGCCCGTCACTCCACCGCGCTTGCCGCCGCGACCGCCGCCGCGGCCTTCGCCGATGCCAACCGGATCTTCGAAACCGCGGATGCCGCGCAGGCGCAGGCTCGGCTGGCGCGCTTCCTTCCGCAGGACCGCCTGGATGACGATGCGTTCGTGCTGCTCGTGCAGCCAAGCGGCAAGGTGTTTGCCACAACTGCCGCCGGCTCGGCTTACCTCGGCGCCAGCGTCGGCGATTTCTTCTCAGAGATCTCGGCGGTTCGCCGGTTCGGCGATCGCGCTGGCGTCATCGAGACAACAATCAGCGGGCTTCCGCACTACGCGGAAATCACGCTCATCGGCAACTCCGGCGGCTATGTCATCGCGGCAACGTCGTTGGAGCGGATCAGCAAGCTCTGGCGAGACGAGGTCACGCTGAACGTGACCCTCTTCGCAGGCATCTCCTCGATCCTGCTCGTCATCCTCTACGCCTACTATATGCAGGTGAAGCGCGCCCGCGATGCCGACGATACCTTTCTGGAGTCGAACCTTCGCGTCGAAACCGCGCTGTCGCGCGGGCGCTGTGGGCTCTGGGACTTCGATTTCGACCGCCGCGAATTTTACTGGTCGCGCTCGATGTACGAAATGCTTGGGCTTCCCGGCTCGGACCGGACGATGTGCTTCAGCGATGCCGCCCGCCTGATGCATCCGGATGACGGCGGCGTCTACGAAATCGCCCGGTCAATCGCTCGCGGTGATGCGGGCCAGGTCGACCAGATCTTCCGCATGCGGCATGCCGGCGGCCATTATGTCTGGATGCGGGCTCGCGCGCAGGTGATCCGCACCAATTCCGGCCGCGTCCACATGATCGGTATCGCGATGGACGTGACCGAGCAGCATCGCCTCGCCCAGCGCTATGCCGAGGCCGATCAGCGACTGGCCGACGCCATCGAATGCACATCGGAAGCCTTCGTGCTCTGGGACAAGAACGACCGCCTCGTCATGTGCAACGCGCACTTCCAGCAGGCGTACGGACTTCCCGATAGCGTCTTGGTCCCCGGCACCGAGCGCACAGTCGTCAATGCTGCCGCCGCGCGCCCCGTGATCGAACGCCGTATCGCCGACGCAGATGGCTCCGGTTATTCCCGCACAACCGAAGTACAGCTTGCCGACGAGCGCTGGCTGCAGATCAACGAGCGCCGTACGCGCGACGGCGGCATGGTTTCGGTCGGCACCGACATTACGCTGCTCAAGCGCAACCAGGAGCGCCTGCGCGACTCCGAACGCCGTCTCATGGCGACGATCGGAGACCTCTCCGCTTCCCGCCAGACGCTGGAAAGCCAGAAGGCGGCCCTTTCTGTCGCCAACTCCAACTACCTGCTCGAGAAGGAGCGCGCGGAAGGCGCCAACCGTGCGAAGAGCGAGTTCCTGGCAAACATGTCCCACGAACTTCGCACGCCGCTCAACGCAATCCTCGGTTTTTCGGAGATCCTGCAGGATCAGATGTTCGGTCCGCTCGGCTCGTCGAAGTACAACGAATATGCACGCGACATTCACGACAGCGGCAAGCATCTCCTGAACGTCATCAGTGACATTCTCGACATGTCGAAGATCGAGGCCGGCCACATGAAGCTCGAGTGCGAGACGATCGATCTCGCGCCGCTCATCGAGGAAAGCCTTCGCTTCACAGCAATCCCGGCCGCCCAAAAGAACATCTTCGTCGAACAGCGCCTTTGCGATGGAATGCGGTTGACCGCCGATCGCCGTGCCATGAAGCAGATCCTGCTGAACCTGCTCTCCAACGCCGTGAAGTTCACCAACGAAGGCGGTCACATCGCCGTGCGCACGCGTCGTACCAGCAGCGGCGTCATGCTGACGATTGCCGACACCGGCATCGGCATCCCTCGCGCGGCGCTCGGCAAGATCGGCCAGCCTTTCGAACAGGTGCAAAACCAGTACGCGAAAAGCAAGGGAGGCTCTGGCCTCGGTCTCGCGATCTCGCGGTCGCTGACGATCCTTCAAGGCGGGAAAATGAAGATCCGTTCGCGCGAGGCGATCGGCACCGTCATTTCCCTGCACATCCCGAACGGCGACCGCTAAGTTTTCACAACTATCTGGAATACTTTCCTGATGGCTTTCGAGAGCCGTTTGATCTCTCCCTCAAGCGTCTTGATGTCAGGGCAATCGGCTGCCCGGCAGACAAGATCAATGAGGCCCGCCGGCGCCTCCTTCGGCTCGAACAAGCCATCGATACATAGGCGGATGAGCTGTGAGATATCGGTATAGAGCGACAGTGTCGCTAGGCAGAATTCCATATCATCGCGGTCCATCAGCTCCGCGCCGACTAACTTCACCTGCCCTGCCGTATTGAAGTCGTCCTCCTCGATGGCGATGCCTTTGGTGGAGGCCACGAGCCGCAGATACTGCGCGATGAATTCGATGTCGATCAAGCCGCCCGGAATGAGCTTCAGGTCCCAGATGCTGGCCGGCGGTTTTTCCTGCTCAATCAGGGCCCGCATCTCCGACACGTCCTTGGCGATCTTCTCTGCGTCGGTCTTCGAACGAAGCACGTCTGCGATGATCCGCTCAGCCTCCTTGATCAATTCCTTGTCGCCGCACACGAGGCGGGCACGCGTCAGAGCCATATGCTCCCAGGTCCAGGCTTCCTCGCGCTGATACTTTTCGAAGGACTTGATGCGGGTGGCGACCGGCCCCTTGTTTCCCGAGGGCCTGAGGCGCATGTCGACCTCATAGAGCACGCCCTCCGCCATCGGCGCCGAGAGCGCCGAAATCAGCCGCTGGGTGATGCGGGTGAAATAGCGCGTCGAGTCCAGAGGCTTGGGGCCCGATGATTCGGCGGCTTCATCGTCGTAATCATAGAGCAGGATGATATCGATGTCGGAACCTGCAGTGAGTTCGAAGGTCCCGAGCTTACCCATACCGACCACAGCCACACGACCACCCGGAAAATCGCCATGTGCCGTCCTGATCTCCTTCATGACGGCATCGAGCACTGCCTCAAGGACGAGATCGGCCAGATGCGTGAAGGCGCGGCCGGCCATGGCGCCTCGGATCGCGCCGGTCAACAGCCGGATGCCGATGAGGAAGCGCTGTTCGTCCGCGAAGATGCGCAGTCGATCGAGCACCTCCTCATAGTACCGCGCGGGCGCGAGAAAGCCGCGTATGCGTTCGGCGAGATAGGATCGCGTCGGTAATTCCGCCATCAGGCCGGGATCAAGCATGCCGTCGAACACATGCGGCTTGGCGGCAATGACCTCTGCCAGCTTCGGCGCCGAGGACATGATGTTGACGATGAGCGACAAAAGCGCCGGGTTGCTGCCAAGGAGCGAAAACAGCTGAATGCCGGAGGGCAGGCCGGAGAGAAAGCTGTCGAAGCGCAGGATCGCTTCGTCGGCGCGGTTGCTTTCCCCGAACACGCGCAGCAGCTCCGGTGTCAGTTCAGTCAGCCGTTCGCGTGCCTCCACGGATTGCGTCGCCTTGTAGCGACCGTAGTGCCATGTGCGGATAACGCGAGAAATGTCGGACGGGCGCTCGAAGCCGAGCTTGCGCAGCGTGTTCAGCGTATCGGGATCGTCGGCCTGACCGGTGAACACCAGATTGCCCGTTTCTGTTGAAAGCTTGGTCTCTTGTTCGAACAAGCGGGCATAGCGCCGCTCGACCGTCTTGAAGACCTCGACCAGGCGCGTGGCAAAACTCGGCGTGTCGTCGAACCCCATCATGAAGGCGATGCGCTTCAGATCGGTTTCGGTCTCGGGTAAAAGATGGGTTTGCTCGTCGTGCACCATCTGAATTCGATGCTCGACGTCGCGAAGGAACCAATAGGCCTCGGTCAGCTCGTCGCGCGTCTCCTCGTCGATCCATTTCGCTTTTGTCAGCTCCGCCAACGTCTCTTCGGTACCGCGGCAACGAAGTGCCGGCATCCGGCCGCCGGCGATCAACTGCTGCGTTTGCGCGAAGAATTCGATCTCGCGGATGCCGCCACGACCGAGCTTTACGTTATGGCCCTTGACCGCGATTGCGCCATATCCCTTGTGCGCATGGATCTGCCGCTTGATGGAATGGATGTCGGCGATAGCAGCGTAGTCGAGATACTTGCGAAAGACGAACGGAACCAGCCCGCGCAGGAACTGCTCGCCGGCTTGGATATCGCCAGCGACCGCCCGTGCCTTGATGAAAGCGGCACGTTCCCAGTTCTGCCCTCTGCCCTCATAATAGATCATTGCCGCATCGAACGAGATGGCAAGCGGCGTCGATCCCGGATCCGGCCGCAGCCGCAAGTCGGTGCGGAAGACGTATCCATCGGCGGTCCGTTCCTGCATGATCCGTACGAGCCGCCGCATCAGACGCGGAAAGATCTCGATCGCGTCATCAGGATCTGCGACGATCCCCGCCTGTTCGTCAAAGAACACGACCAGATCGATATCCGATGAGTAATTGAGCTCCGATGCGCCGAGCTTGCCCATGCCAAGAACGATCAGCCCCGAGCCCTCACCGGGCGCGGTCACGTCCTTAAGCGTTACCTTGCCCCCATCGTGAGCAGCAAGCAGAAGGTGATCGATCGCCGCGCTGACGGATGCTTCTGCGAGCCGGCTCAACCAGCCGGTCGTCACGCGACCGTCGAAAATCCGGGCCAGATCCGCCAGGGCGACGAGGAAAGCGACCTTGCGCTTGATGATGCGCAGGCGGCTCATGACTTCCGCTTCGCTCGGCGCCTCGCCATTTGCTGCCGGCTTCCAGCAGGAACGCGCCTCCGCGATCATCGCCTCGATGCGCGGTTCCAACGGCTCCGAAATCGCAGTTGCGACGATTGCCGTATCGATGTTGGCAATCTCGCGTAGATAGGGAGACAAGGTCAGTGCGGTTGTGATGAAGTCGCGAAGCGTGCCGTCCGCCTTGAGCATCTCCGCCACGGCAGGTTCGCTTTTGCCGATCTTCTGAAGATCCGTCTGGGCAAGCTTCAACTCGCTCTTGTTCAGCGGTTTCAGCAGCCCGTCGGCTACTTCCACAAGGCTATGCCTCGAACCCGTCAGCATGCACCCTCCCTGGCGAACAGAACCGAGAACCGCCGGGGAGAATCACAGAACTTCCGGCAACTGGAATCTAACCTAGGGTCTGTGGCAGCGATGGCCAACACAGAATTCAATCAGTAGTCAACGTGTTCGCGGAGAGCAATTCACCGGAAAGATCATACTGACCGTGAGGCCGCGCTTTTCCTGATTTTGCGGATCGGTATCGGACAGTTCCAGCTTCCCGCCGTGCAGTTCCATCACCGCCTCGACCAAGGAGAGGCCAAGGCCGGTGCCGGGCTTGGAGCGGCTTTCATCCAGCCGCACGAAGCGCTTCAGCACATCCTCCCGCTTCTCGGCCGGGATTCCCGATCCATGATCAGCGACTGAGAGGCAAATGCCATCGGCCCGGCGGAGCAGCTTCAGCGCGATATCGCCGTGGCCCTCGGCGTCCGAGGAATATTTGATGGCATTGTCGATGAGATTGAAAATCGCCTGGCCGATTAGCTCGCGGTTGCCCTGCACCTCGATATCCGGCTGGATCGATGATGTGAGCACCAACCCGGCTTCGTCGGCGACGGGTTCATAGAGATCAGCGCTGTCTGCCACGATCGCCGAGAGGTCGACCGCCGACATTTCTGCGGCGACCGATCCCGCTTCGACGCGCGAGATCATCAGCAGTGCATTGAACGTACGGATCAGCTGATCGGACTCGGATATAATTCCCTCAAGCGCGACGCGTCGAACCTCGCCGTCCTTGGTGTCCAGTGCGTCGGCGGCCTTGTTGCGCAACCGCGTCAGCGGCGTCTTGAGGTCGTGCGCAATGTTGTCTGAGACCTGTCGCAATCCCTCGTTCAGCTTCTCTATCCGCCCGAGCATCGTATTGAGTGAAACAGACAGGCGATCGAACTCGTCGCCGGAACCGCCGACTGGAAGACGCTGCGAGAGGTCGCCAGCCATGATCTTCTTGCTGGCATCGGACATGCGGTCGATGCGTTTCAAGGCATTTCGACCGATGCCGAACCAGATGATGATCGCCCCGAGACCCATGATCGCGAGCGCGATCATCAGCGCCTGCCGGACCAGCCCGCGGAATGCCTCGGGCTCCCCGAGGTCGCGGCCGATCAGCAGACGCAACCCGTTGTCCAGCACGAAGATGTTGGCAACGGCCATGTGCCGGCGACTGATGCCGCTTTCCGCATAACGCTGATAGGTGAAGGGCATGGAGGTCCACCCCTCCTCATCGAGCACCCCGGGCTGCACAGATGCGACGTTTCCGGCGAGGATATCGCCCGAGGGACCGGCAATGATATAGAGATTGGCACCGGGCTGGCGCGCGCGACGCTCCATCGTCCGAAGAAGAAGGTTCATGCCGCCGGCATCATAGGCCCGCTGGACCTGATCGACCTCCTGCTGCACGGCTTCGCGGATCTGGTTGGTCAGAAGCCGCTCGGACATCGCGGTCACATAGAAGACCAGCGTCGCGGCGCAGATGGCGAAGAGCAGGATGTAAAGTGCCGAGAGGCGGACTGCCGTAGACTTGAAGAGAAACCAGAAGCGGTTCATCCCTCGTCCTTGATCATATACCCCGCACCGCGAATGGTCTTGAGAAGCGGCTGGGCGAAGTCCTTCTCGATCTTCGACCGCAGTCGCGAAACATGAACGTCGATGACGTTGGTCTGAGGATCGAAGTGGTAGTCCCAGACGTTTTCGAGAAGCATTGTCCGGGTCACGACCTGACCGGCATTCTTCATCAAATATTCGAGGAGGCGGAATTCGCGCGGCTGCAGCGGTATTTCCTTGCCACCGCGTCGAACCTCATGCGCGAGCCGGTCCAGTTCAAGATCGCCGACGCGATAGACAACGTCCTGATCCGGCGTGCCCTTGCGGCGGCCAAGCACCTCGACACGAGCAAGAAGTTCACTGAAGGCATAAGGCTTCGGCAGATAGTCGTCACCACCCGCCCTGAGGCCCGTCACGCGGTCGTCCACCTGGCCGAGAGCGGAGAGAATGAGAACCGGCGTATGAATTCCCTTGCGGCGCAATTCGCTGATGACGGACAAACCGTCGCGGCGCGGCAACATACGATCGATGACGATCACGTCATAGCTGTTTTCCGAGCCCATGAAGAGCCCGCTTTCGCCATCGCTCGCGTGATCGGCCACAATGCCAACCTCACGAAATGCCTTGGTGAGGTAGACCGCTGCTTCGAGATCGTCTTCGATAATGAGAATCTTCATGCGGTCGACATTACCTGCCGGCTGCGTTTCGGCAAGGCTCAAAGCTTCTTCCTGTTGCGAAGAGGTCATTGCGATCACCTACGGATATGGACGAAAGGGAGCCGCGCCCAGAAGGCGCGGCTCCCCCCTATGTCAGGGTTGGCGGATTAACCCTGGCCATTGATCGGAAGGGCGACGAAGCGGCTGCCTTCCTTCGACTGGATCTGGAAGAGTGCCCGCGTGCGGCCATCCTTCTTCGCCTGGTTCAGGACCTTGACGACATCATCAGCGTTGGAGACTTCCTGGTTGTTGACCGAGGTAATCTTTTCGCCTTCCTTGATGCCCTTGTCGGCCGCGTCGGAATCCGGGTCGATGCCGGTGATCTGCAGACCCTTGCCGTCTTCGGAAGGACCAACCGTCAAGCCCAGATCAGCCAGAGCCTTTTCGGAAGCAGGAGCCTGGCTTTCCGGTGCCTGATCGCCGTCGTCAGCGGAAGCATCCTTCTGTTCGGCGGGCAGCGTTCCGAGTTCGACCGTCAGAGACTGAGCCTTGCCGGCACGCCAGACGGAGAGCTCGACCTTCTTGCCGGGCGTCATGGCGCCGATACGGCGGCTGAGGTCGCGGGCATCCTTGACGGTTTCGCCGTTGACGGCGGTGACCACATCACCTGCCTTCATGCCAGCCTTTTCACCAGGCGTACCAGCCTGAGCGGAGACGACAAGCGCACCGCTCGCCTCGGAAAGGCCGAGCGAGTCGGCGATGTCCTTGGTGACGGGCTGGATCTGCACGCCGAGATAGCCGCGAGATACCTGGCCGTCCTTCATCAGGTCAGCAACGACATCCTTGGCCGTAGACGCCGGGATGGCAAACGCAATACCCACATTGCCGCCCGACGGAGAGAAGATCGCGGTGTTGATGCCGACGACTTCGCCACTGAGATTGAAGGTTGGGCCACCGGAGTTGCCGCGGTTCACAGCAGCGTCAACCTGCAGATAGTCGTCATACGGGCCGGAGCCGATGTCGCGGCCACGAGCCGAAACGATACCGGCCGTTACCGTACCACCGAGACCGAAGGGGTTACCGACAGCGACAACCCAGTCGCCGACGCGAACGCCGTTGTCATCGGCCCAGTTGACGTAGGTGAACTTGCGGCCCTTGCCATCAACCTTGAGGACGGCGAGGTCCGTACGGGGGTCCTTGCCGATCAGCTTGGCATCAAGCTCGGTGCCATCGTTCATGACCGCAACGAATGCCGCGCCGTCGGAAACGACGTGGTTGTTGGTGACGATGTAACCGTCTTCAGAAATGAAGAAGCCCGAGCCCTGGGCAACCGGACGCAGACGGCCCTTGCCATCCTGCGGGCCATGGTGACCCTGCGGACCACGACGGCCCTGCTGGCCCTGCGGACCTTGCTCACCGAACTGGCGGAAGAAAGGCTTCAGGGCATCCGGAAGATCGTCGAAACCACGGCCATTAAAGTCGAAGGCGAAGCCGTTGCCCTCGTCATCGGCGACGGGGTTGACACGGTTTTCGACACGCACGGAAACAACTGCCGGCGAAACCGCATCGACGACGTTCGCGAAGCTAGGAACAGACGGGGCCTGAACCTTTACGGCTTCGGCATAAGAACGGGTGATTTCGAGGGGAATACCGGTCGCAAACACCGCAGCGGCAAGGCCGGCGACGGTCGAAGCCTTCAGCGCGGTATTGAGCGACGGAGCTTTGATATTCTTAAACATGAGTGCACCTTCTTTGACTTCAACATCTACAGGATCGGGATGACCAGATCGGGTGATGAAGCAAGATATAGGACGGCACACCTTACTGCGAACTGTCCGACCGATGAAAAATTCGTAATGTGCAATACGACGCGTTGCGATCCGTGCAGCAATCTCGCCCTCGACTAAGGCTCTGTGAGTCGATAAGCCTCCTTTCCACAACCGGAGGAGGACGAGACAATGGCCCATGTGGTCACGGGGGAGGATTTTGCGCCCGACACTGCCGCGCTGGCAGCCGTCATCTTCGGTGTCACCGCCTTCGCGGTTGCACAGGGACTGACCTACCCGCTGATTTCTCTGGTCCTCGAGCATCGTAACGTTGCACCCAGCCTCATCGGCTTCAACGCCGGTTGCTTTGCGGCGGGCCTTGCTGTCGCAACGTTTGCGGTCACGTGGCTGTCGCGAAAAGTCCGCGGCGATCGCTTGATCGTCGCAGGCCTCATCGGCTGTGCCGTCAGCCTCTCCACTTTCGCAACATTCGACTCGTTCTGGGTGTGGTGCGTCGCCCGACTTTTTCTCGGATTCTTCGTCAGCCTGATTTTCATGTTGAGCGAGGCCTGGCTCAACACCGCCTGTCCCGACCGCCTGCGCGGGCGCGTTTCCGGTCTCTACGGCGCCGGCATGTGCGGTGGCTTTGCCGCGGGTCCGCTCGTGATCCCGATCTTCGGCACGGAGCAAGGCTTCGCCTTCGCCCTGCTTGCCGTCTACGTCGCCTGCGTCGCCTTCCTGACGATCATCCTTACCCGGAGAGCACGGACGCTTCCCGAGCAGGCCGCCTCGGGAGCGCTCTTCAAGTTTGTCAGAAGCGCACCGATGCTGATCTGCATGGTGGTCGCATTTGCATTCGCCGACATTGCCGCCATTGCGGCGATGCCCGTCTATTTCGTCCGGCTCGGTTATTCCGAGGCGTTCGCCGCCATCAGCGTTACGGTGCTCGCGCTGCCGACCGCGCTTGCCCAACCTGTCGTCGGCTGGCTGCTCGACAAGACCTCGCGCTTTGGCGTCGCCATCTGCTCCGGCCTGCTCGCCGGGCTGAGCTTCATCGCGATCCCGTTTCTTCAGTCGCAGGCGGCGATCCTGGTGATGTTCGGCATCATGGGCGCTGCTAGTTTTTCGCTCTACACCTGCGCCTTGACGATCCTCGGCGAGCGCTATGCCGGGGACACGCTTGTCGCGGGAAGTGCGGCCTTCGCCCTCGCCTACGCTGTCGGCAGCGCGGCGGGCTCGTCCTCGGTCGGCGCGATGATGGACGTCTATTCGCCATCGGCAGGACCTATTGCCGCCGGTAGTGTGGTGCTGGCATTCACGGGGGTGCTTGTCGCGTCTGTGGTGCGCCGCCGCCTCCACAGGCGGTCGTAGGATCACTCGTCGAGCAATTCTCTCAGGCGAGCCTGTTCTTCGGCTGTCAGCTTGGAGCCCGTCGGCCGGCCTACCCATTTCCGTGCGAAGACGATCAGCGAGAGGCCGCCTGCGACGGCGAGCAGAAGCGGCGCCCCCCACAGAAGGATCGTCTTCGTCTCGAAGCGCGGCTTCAACAGCACGAACTCGCCGTAGCGCGAGACAATGTAGTTCATCACCTGCTCGTTCGTATCGCCATCGGTCAGCCGCTCGCGCACCAGCAGGCGCAGGTCCTTGGCAAGTTCCGCATTGGAATCGTCGATCGACTGGTTCTGGCAGACCATGCAGCGCAGTTCGGCGGAGATCGCCCGGGCGCGCGCCTCGAGCGCCGGATCGGCAAGAACCTCGTCCGGATTGACGGCAAAGGCCG
>Ga0207426_1000741_pt1 | contig 36954 bp, 28 predicted proteins | sample AraplaMF_Cvi_mMS_FD_184265 | JGI IMG/M metagenome (GOLD analysis project Ga0207426, IMG submission 184265) | Arabidopsis root microbial communities from the University of North Carolina, USA - plate scrape MF_Cvi_mMS (SPAdes) (version 2) | ecosystem: Host-associated > Plants > Roots > Endosphere... | reverse complement strand
GGCAGCCGCCTACGCGATCTTCGCGGCGCTGGGCCGCTTCCATCTGGTGACGCTGGCCGTCTTCCTGGCCCTGGTGCTGACCGCCCTCCTGGAGCCGGCGGTCAGCCTGCTGAGCCGTTGGATGCCACGCTCGGCGGCGGTCGCGCTCAGCCTCGTGGTCGGCATCCTGCTCCTGTTCACCGTCCTCAGCCTGATCGGGGCGACCGTCGCCGGCGAGTGGGACGGACTGCGCCGGGAGTTCATCGGCGGCGTGCAGCGCATCGAGCGCTGGCTCGAAGGGCCGCCGGTCCATCTGCGTCCGGGGACGCTCTCCGACCTCCAGGCCCGGCTCTCGCGCTTCGTGACCAGCCACCGCGCCACCCTGATCAGCACCGCACTCAGCGGCGTCGGCCAGGTCGTGGCCGTCCTGACCGTCGGAGTACTGGCGCTCTTCTGCTCGGTTTTCTTTCTGCATTCGGGCGACCGGATGTGGGAATGGTTCGGCGGCCAGTTGCCGGTGCGCGGGCGTCATCCCGTGCATGCCGCCGGGTGCGCCGCATGGATCACCTTCACCGGCTACACCCGCGGCATCGTGGTGGTGGCCGCCATCAACGCCGTTCTCGTAGGAGCGGGACTCTTCGCGCTGGGGATTCCCCTCGCCCTTCCCCTGGCCGTGCTGGAATTCTTCGCCGCATTCATCCCGCTGGTGGGCTCACCCGTGGCACTGGCCATCGCCGCCGTGGTGGCACTGGCCGCGAAGGGACCGGTGGTGGCCGCCGTCGTCGTGCTGCTGATCGTGGTCATCGGACAGATCGAAGGCCATGTACTGCACCCCCTCGTGATGAGCAAGGCGGTCCGGCTGCACCCGGTGGTGGTGGCCCTCACCGTCATCTGCGGCAGCGTCACAGCGGGCGTACTCGGCGCGGTCGTCGCCGTACCGATGGTCTCGGTGGCCTGGTCCGTGTACGGCGTACTGCGGGTGCCGGCTGAGCCGGCTCCGTCGGGCGGCTGAAGGCGTGTCCACGCGACCTCCCCGCGGCGGCTGCCGGGTTGCCTTCCCTCGTTCCGGGTGCTCGCCGCATGCGTCTGCTCGGACCACCCGTCAGGCGACGGCGCCCTCGGTCCAGGCCCGGCTGAGGATCTCGTCGACGGTCTCGTCCACCGTCTGCTGCGAGGTGTCCAGCCACAGTCCGATGTCCCGGGGCGTGTCGGCCCGCAGCAGCCGGTCCAGGTCCCGCACGGTCCAGTCCGGCCCGTACGCCGTCTTGGGGCGGGATGCCTCGCGCGCCTCGACCACCGCCGGACCGGGGAGCAGCACGACGACCGCGAGCGGCCTGGTCTTGATGAACCCGGTCATCCCGGCGAGGTATTCGCCGAGGAGGATGTCCTGCGCGATGACGGTGAAGCCGGCCTGCGCATACTCGTCGGCGCAGTGCGCCGTCAGCCGGTAGCGCAGTTCGAGCTGGGCGACGGCGGGCTTCTCCGCGTCGGGCGTCATGGGGATCTGGCCCCGGACGATGTTGCGGCGGAAGGTGTCACCGCGCAGGTGGACGGAGCGGGGCAAGCGCTCGGCGAGCGCCTGGGCCACCGTGGACTTGCCGGCTGCCTGAATGCCGGTGATCACTACGACGCCGCCGTCGTTCCACGGCCCCTGCGGGGTCACTCGTCCGGGAGTGTGTGCGGTCATGGTGCGGGCACTGCCTTTCTGCTGTGCGCTGGTCGGAAGGGGCCTGCGATCCGAGCACGGACAGATCGCCCGGTCGGCCGCACGGATTGTTGGGCCGGGGCCGATCCGGGTACCTGGCCCTGGGGCCGGCCTTCCGGGGCAGCCCGAGCCTGCGATCACGGGGCGCACGAATCAGCGAACGGACGATCCCCACCCCGCAAACCCCCACCCCGCATACTCCCAAACCCCGAATCCCAGGGAGCCACTGTGAAGTTCGGTGTGTCGACCTTCCTCACCGACCAGGGCATCGCGCCCGCCGCGCTGGGGCGCGCCGTCGAGGAGCGCGGACTCGACTCCCTGCTCATCGCCGAGCACACCCACATCCCGGTGGACCGCCGCTCGCCCTACCCGGGCGGCGGCGAGCTGCCGAAGATCTACTACCGCACCCTCGACCCGTTCGTCGCGCTCAGCGCGGCCGCCGCGGTGACCGGGCGGATTCTGCTGGGTACCGGCATCGCCCTGGTGGCCCAGCGGGACCCGCTCATCACGGCCAAGGAGGTGGCCTCGCTGGACCTCGTCTCCAACGGGCGGGCCGTCTTCGGGGTCGGTGTCGGCTGGAACCGGGAGGAGATGGAGAACCACGGCACCGACCCGCGCACCCGCGGCCGTCTCGTGGACGAGCGGCTGCGGGCCATGCGTGAGCTGTGGACGCAGGAAAAGGCCGAATTCCACGGGGAGTTCGTCGACTTCGACCCGGTCTACTCCTGGCCGAAGCCGGTCCAGCGGCCGCACCCGCCGGTCTACGTGGGCGGCGGCGAGGCGGCCTTCGACCGGGTGGCCGCCCTGGGGGACGCCTGGCTCGCCAACAGCCTGCCGCCCCAGGAACTGGGGCCGAAGATCGACCGGCTGCGCAGCATCGCGGGCCGCAACGTACCGGTGACCGTTTACGCGGTGGCGAACGAGCCGGAGGTCATCGAGCAGTACACCCAGCTCGATGTGGAGCGCCTGCTGTTCTACCTTCCGACGTTGCCGGAGCCCGAGACCCTGTCGTATCTGGACCGGTTCTCCGACACCGCGGCCCGTTTCCGGTGAGTGGCCGGGTGCCGCGGCGTCCGAACGGCCGGGGGCCGCAGTGCCGAGGATGACCGGCCAGCGGGCTCGGGAGTGCTTCACCCGGGCCCGGATCGCCCGCCTCGCCACGCTCGACGACACCGGCCGCCCGCATCTCGTTCCCGCGGTCTTCGCGCTGACCGGAGACACCCTGGTCTTCGCCGTGGACCACAAACCGAAGCGCACGGCCCACCTCAAGCGGCTGGCCAACATCCGTGCCCACCCCGAGGTCTGTCTCCTCGTCGACGGCTATGACGAGGACTGGGACCGCCTGTGGTGGGCACGCGCCGACGGCACGGGCGCCGTCCTGCCACCGGCCGAGCGGGCGGCGGTGTCCGCGCACTACGTAGACCTGCTGACGCGCAAGTACCGGCAATACGCCGACCGCTCCCCGGACGGCCCCGTGGTGGAGATCCAGGTGGCCCGCTGGTCCGGCTGGTACGCAACCTGACCACTCGGGCCGGTCCGGTGGGCCGGGAGCGAAGGCCCGCACCCACCGGACACCCACGGATGTCAGGCGCCGATCACGCCGGACTTCGCGATGACGATCTCGGCCTTGGTGGCGCCGCTGCGCGAACCGAGCGATTCGATCTTCCGGACGAGGTCCATGCCTTCGACGACCTCACCGAACACGACGTGCTTGTTGTCGAGCCAGTCGGTGACGATGGTAGTGATGAAGAACTGCGAGCCGTTGGTGTTCGGGCCCGCGTTGGCCATCGAGAGCTGACCGGGCTTGGTGTGCTTGAGCTGGAAGTTCTCGTCCGCGAACTTCTCACCGTAGATGCTCTTGCCACCGGTCCCGTTGCCGGCGGTGAAGTCGCCTCCCTGGAGCATGAAGTCGGGGATCACGCGGTGGAAGCCGGATCCTTCATAGCCGTAGCCGTTCTGGCCGGTAGCCAGCTCGCGGAAGTTCCTCGCGGTCTTGGGGACCACGTCGTCGAAGAGCGTGAAGACGATCCGGCCGGCCGGGTCGCCGTTGATGGTGATGTCGAAGTACACGTCGTTACTCATGCCGGTAATCCTCACATCCGCCGGTCTCGGGTCGGCACCCAGCCCCGGTTTGCCGGTCTCGGGTCGGCACCGAGCCCCGATTTGCCGGTCATGGAGGGGAGCGTCCCCCTGCTCCACCGCCTCACGCCTTGATCATTCCAGCCGGATGCCTCTCCTCGGGCAGCACCGCCCCGGCGCCGTGCTCGGCGGCGCTCCGGTAGGCGAACCAGGGCAGGAAGAACTGGGTGACCGGGCCGACCGCGAGCGCGTACAGCACGGTGCCCACCCCCACGCTCCCACCGAGCAGCCGGCCCACCACCAGCACGGCGACCTCGATCAGCGTGCGGACCAGCCGGATCGAGCGCCCGGTCACGGCGGACGCACCGGTCATCAGCCCGTCCCGGGGCCCGGGGCCGAAGCGCGCGCCGACGTAGACGGCGACGGACAGCCCATTGAGGACGACGCCACCGACGAGCAGACCGGCCCGGGCGGGGAGCCCGAGGTGCTGGGGGAGGAGCCGGAGACCGAGGTCGGATGCGGATGCCAGAACGACGATGTTGGCGATGGTGCCGAACGTCGGCCGCTGTTTGAGGGGGATCCACCACAGCAGCACCAGCACACCCAGGACGGCGCTGATCATGCCGAAGCTCAGCGGGGTGTGGTGCTCCAGTCCCTGGTACAGCACGCTCCAGGGATTGACGCCCAACGAGGCCCTGACCAGGACCGAGAGGCTGAACCCGTACAGGGCGAGGCCGACGAGCAGTTGGGGGAGACGGCGCAGCGGACGTTCACCGAATGGGACGTAGCTGAGCGGGGGCGGCGACGGGCGCGTACGGGACATGAGCCGGGCCGACCCGGTGCCCGGCACGGCCCTCGCGATGCGCTCCTCGCCGCGGCACCGATGTTGACGCTCATGACGTTCCGTACGGTCCTGCTCCATACCGGTCCCCTCCACGGGTGCGCTCCAGGCACGCTCACTGCGACGCATGTGCCTCGCTGCAAGTGCCTCAAGGCCAATGCGGCGAGTCTGTAGAGTGATTGGTCTGGGAAACACGGCCAATCCGGGGAGGGTGGTATGGCGGAAGCGCATCCATTCCGGCCGGTGGACAGGGCGGCGCGCACCCAACGGACCCTGGGGAGCCGGCAGCTCGCCGCGATGCTGCCCGACCCGTCGGGAACGCGGCCCGCCTACCGCCACCTGGCTCGGGCGATCAGCGCACTCATCCTGGACGGCCGTATCGCGCTGCACGTCAAACTCCCCGCCGAACGGGAACTGGCCACGGCCCTCCACACCAGCAGGGCCACCATCACCGCCGTGTACGACCTGCTCCGCGAGAGCGGCTACGCCCACAGCCGCCAGGGCTCCGGCACCTGGACGGCCCTGCCCGACGGCCGGGCTCCGCACGGCATCACCCGTCTCCTCGGACCCCAGGACACCGCGATCGACCTGGCCAGAGCCGCCCCCGGACTCTCGCAACAGACGCTCACCGAGGCGCTCTCCCGGGTCGCCCCGCAACTGGCCGAGCATGTCCACACACCCGGCTACCACCCCTACGGCCTGCCGGAACTGCGCGCCGCCATCGCCGAGCGCTTCACCCGGCGGGGACTGGCCACCGTGCCCGAACAGATCCTGGTGACCTCCGGCGCTCAGCACGCACTCACCCTCGTCCTGGGGCTGCTGTGCCGGCCCGGCGACCGGCTCATGGTCGAGAACCCGTCCTACCCGAACGCCCTGGAGGCGATGCGCCGCGGCCGGCTGCGCACCGTGTCGGTCCCGGTGACCGACACCGGCTGGGACATCGAGATCCTCGAATCGACCCTGCGTCAGGTGGTGCCGCAACTCGCCTACCTGATGCCGGACTTCCACAACCCGACCGGCTGCCTCATGCCCGAGGACGAGCGGGCCCGCACCCTGTGTGCCGCGCAACGCTCCGGCACCTGGCTGGTCATCGACGAGACCCTGGCCGACCTCGCCCTCGACGTCCCCGCCCCACCGCCCTTCGCCACCCACGCCACGCCCGACCGAACCGGCCAGGTCATCACCATCGGCTCGATGAGCAAGACCCACTGGGGCGGCCTGCGCATCGGCTGGCTGCGCGCCCCCGCGCGGCTCGTCACCGAACTCGCCGGCCAGCGGGTCGCGACCGACATGGGCGGCTCGGTCCTGGACCAACTGCTGGCCCTCACCCTGCTGGCACAGGCAGCTGATCTGTTGCCGCCCCGCCTGGAACAGCTGCGTCGCCGGCGCACCGCCCTGGCCGCGGCGCTCACCGCCCACCTCCCGCAGTGGACCTGGCACCTGCCGCCCGGCGGCCTGTCCCTATGGGTCGACCTCGGCGAACCCATCGCCTCGGCGCTGGCCGAGCGGGCGCTGGACTACGGCGTGCGCATCGAGGGCGGCACCCACTTCGCCACCGGCCCGGGCCTCTTCGAACGGCGCCTCCGCATCCCGTACACAGTCCCGTCGGACACCCTGCACGAGGCCGTACGACGCATGGCCACCGCCCTCGCCGACGGTCTCCCGCACCCGCCGACCACCCGACAGCAACCGCACTGGGTCGCCTGAGACGGACCGCTCTGCCTCCTGCCGGTGCACTTTCACCGTGCCCGGCGCCCCTCAAATGCGGCTTGCACCTCACGTAACGGGAGGTCCTACGGTCGCAGCCATGAAGATTGTTGTGCATGACACGGCGTCCACCATGCTCGACCTCCTCCAGCGTCCGCTGGAGGAGCGGCCCGACGCCTTACGGGAAATCCTCAGTCCGCTCCAGAGCGCGTTGTCCGTAATGGGAGACATAGACCTGGTCCAGATGCACCAGTTCAGTGGCTTCCGCCTCGACCAAGAGGACCCGCGATATGTGCCCGCCCTGCGTCAGATGCAGGACGCGGGGGTGTGGCACCGCATCGAGGAATCCCTCACCTCCGCGTGGGAGCGGATCAGCGGCGCGGTGCCCGGCATCAAGCACGCCGAGACCGTGCACGTCGTCCTGGTGCTCGGCAACCCCGACGACCACCACCTGACGGTCCGCAGCGCCGGCTACTTCGGTGCGGGAGGCTTCCCGGGTGCGATCCACCTGACGATGTGGCCCACCGAGACCGCCCTGAAGAAGATCGGCCACGCCGCCGCGCACGAGCTCCACCACAACGTGCGCTACGCGAATGTGGCCTGGAACCCGACGGCCGTCACGGTGGGGGAGCACGTCGTCGCCGAGGGCCTGGCCGAGGCATTCGTACGGGAGCTGGCCGGCGAACAGGCCATGGGCCCGTGGTCGAGGGCGCTGACCGGCGCCGGACTGGACAGCGCCTACGAAAGAATCACCGCCGACATCGACGTCGCCGGGATGCAGAACCTGACCGCGTATGTACTGGGCGACGCCACCGCACAGCTCATGGGCCAACAGCCCGTGGGTCTCCCGGACTTCGCCGGCTACGCGGTCGGACTGCGCATCGTGGACGCCCATTTGGCGGCCTCCGGCCTGACCGCCGCCGAGAGCACCGCTCTGCCCGTGCGCGAGATCCTCACCAACGCGGGCGTAGCGACCAGCGCGTAACGGGCCTGGCGACATGAGGGGCGACGGGGCGTCTCCGGCTTGTCCGGGGCGCCCCGGCATGCCCCTTTACACGAACATTCGGCGGCCCCCGGCCCCCGGATGGGTTACCGGACGGGAACCTCAGATCTCGCGCAAACCTTGCAGTGCAGCGTTGATCCGGCGGTCGAGCGGTGCCAGGGTTTCGGAAATCGCACGTCACCACACAGTGAATACCTGGAGGCCGTATGGCTGTCCGTCGTGCCGCTGTCGCCGCTGCATCTGCGGCTGCGCTCAGTCTTTCCCTGCTGGCCACCTCCTGCGGCGTCAACGGCACCGCGTCCGCCGCCGAAGCCAAGGGCCGGCCGCCGGCGAAGAAGGCCGTGGCCACCGGTAGCGGCGGCGCGGTGTCCAGCGTCAATCCGTACGCCTCCCGAGCCGGGATCGAGGTGCTGCGCAAGGGAGGCAACGCCGTGGACGCGGCGGTGGCAACCGCCGCCGCACTCGGTGTAGTTGAGCCGTACTCCGCAGGAGTGGGAGGCGGCGGCTACATGGTCTACTACGACGCCAAGGCCAAGAAGGTGCGCACCATCGACGGCCGGGAGACCGCGCCGCGCCGCATGCGCTCGGACTCCTTCCTCGACCGTTCGACCGGCAAGCCCCTCCCCACCGGTGAAGTGATCAACTCGGGCCTGTCGGTCGGCATCCCGGGCACGCCGGCGACGTGGGACAAGGCGCTCAAGGACTGGGGCACGGTCCCCCTGGCGAAGGCCCTGCGCCCGGCCACCCGGATCGCCCGCGACGGCTTCGTGGTCAACGACGAGTTCCGCGCGCAGACGGAGATGAACGAGAAGCGCTTCCGCGACTTCAAGTCCACCACCGACCTGTTCCTGCCCAAGGGCAAGCTTCCGGTCGTCGGCTCGCGCTTCCGCAACCCCGATCTCGCCCGGACGTATCGACAGCTCGCCCGTGAAGGCGTCGGCGCGCTCTACCACGGGGACGTCGGGCGCGATGTGGTGCGGACCGTCCAGAAGCCGCCGATGGCTGCCGGCGCCTCGCACAAGGCCCGCCCCGGCCTCATGAAGACGCAGGACCTCGCCGACTACAAGCCCCTGCGCAGGGAGCCGACCCGGACCACGTATCACGGGCTGGACGTCTACTCCATGGCACCGTCCTCGTCCGGCGGCACCACGGTGGGCGAGGCGCTGAACATCCTGGAGAACTTCCACCTCTCGAAGGCCGACAAGGCCCAGGCCCTGCACCACTACCTGGAGGCCAGCCGGATCTCCTTCGCCGACCGCAACCGTTGGGTGGGCGACCCGGCGTTCTCGGACGTGCCCACCAAGCAGCTGCTCGGCAAGGACTTCGCCAAGGACCGGTCCTGCCTGATCCGTTCCGACAAGGCGCTGACCAGCCCGCTGGCCCCCGCCGACCCACGCCACCCCGGCTCGGGCTGCGCTCACAAGACCGGCAGCAAGCAGCCGCACGAAGGGCCCTCGACCACTCATCTGGTGACCGCGGACCGCTGGGGCAATGTCGTCTCCTACACCCTGACGATCGAGCAGACCGGCGGCTCGGCCATCACCGTGCCCGGACGAGGCTTCCTGCTCAACAACGAGCTGACCGACTTCGACTTCGCCCCTCTCACCAAGGGGACGCCGGACCCGAACCTCCCGGGCCCCGGCAAGCGCCCGCGCAGCAGCATGTCACCGACGATCGTCCTGCGGGACGGCAAGCCGATGATCGCGGTGGGGTCACCGGGCGGTGCCACGATCATCACCACGGTGCTACAGACCCTGGTCAACCGGCTGGATCTCGGTATGCCGCTCCCGGCGGCGGTCGCCGCACCGCGCCTCTCACAGCGCAACCAGACCGCGACCGAAGCCGAACCGGCCTTCCTCTCCTCGCCCGAACGGAAGAAGCTGGACGGCATGGGCCACCACTTCGTCCTCGCCCCGAAGGCATTCACCCCGTCACCGGAGATCGGGGCGGTGGCCGCCCTGGAATTCCTGCCGCACGGCAAGCTCTCGGCGGTGGCCGAACCCAAGCGCCGTGGTGGGGGATCGGCCATGGTGCTGAAGGAATCCCGCTGAGGCCGGTGCCGTGAAGGCCGCCGAATGAAGGGCCGTGACTGATGCCCTTCCAGTAAGGCCGTCCCCCTCCGGGGCATGATCCGGAGGGGGACTTGTCTTTGCGGGGCTGTCGCCGCGGGGAACTGCTATACGGTGCGCCGGGTTCGGTGTCTTGTAGTGCGGCCGGTGGAGGACGCGATGGGTGGATCGGCGGGATCGGCGGGATCGGCGGGCGCGGGGGAGCTGCAACGGCGGCTGGGGGTGCCCGACGCCGTGGTGATCGGCTTGGGGTCGATGATCGGCGCGGGGGTCTTCGCGGCCCTCGCTCCCGCCGCCGCGGCGGCAGGTTCCGCACTGCTCCTGGGGCTGGCGCTCGCGGCGGTGGTCGCCTTCTGCAATGCCACCTCCTCGGCCCGGCTCGCTGCCCGCTACCCGGCCTCCGGCGGCACCTACGTCTACGGCCGGGAACGGCTCGGCGACTTCTGGGGCTACCTCGCGGGCTGGGCCTTCATCGTCGGCAAGACCGCCTCCTGCGCGGCCATGGCCCTGACCGTCGGCTCGTACGTGTGGCCCGGCCAGGCCCATGCGGTCGCCGTCGCGGCGGTGGTGGCGCTGACCGCCGTGAACTACGGCGGCGTGCAGAAGTCCGCCTGGCTCACCCGGGTGATCGTGGCAGTGGTCCTCGCCGTACTCGCCGCCGTGGTGTGCGCCGCCCTCACTTCCGGCCAGGCGGACCCCGTACGGCTGGACCTCGGCGACGATGCCTCCCTCGCCGGCGTACTCCAGGCCGCGGGCCTGCTGTTCTTCGCCTTCGCCGGATACGCGCGCATCGCCACTCTCGGCGAGGAGGTCCGCGACCCCGGCCGGACCATTCCCCGCGCCGTCCCGCTCGCCCTGGGGATCACGCTGGTCGTCTACGCGGCGGTCGCCGTCGCCGCCCTGCTGGTGCTGGGACCGCAGCAGTTGGCGAAGGCCCCGGCCCCGCTGTCGGACGCCGTACGGGCCGCCGGCGCCGATTGGCTGGCGCCCGCCGTACGGGCCGGTGCCGCCATCGCTGCCCTCGGCTCGCTCCTCGCGCTGATCCTCGGCGTCTCCCGCACCACCCTGGCCATGGCCCGCGACCGGCATCTGCCCCATGCGCTGGCGGCGGTCCATCCGAAGTTCAAGGTGCCCCATCGCGCCGAGCTCGTCGTCGGCGCCGTCGTGGCGGCACTCGCGGCGACGGCGGACGTGCGGGGGGCCATCGGCTTCTCCTCCTTCGGCGTACTGGCCTACTACGCCCTCGCCAACGCCTCCGCCTGGACGCTGTCCCCCACCGAAGGCGGCCCACCGCGGCTCATCCCGGTGGTCGGACTGGCCGGCTGCCTGGTCCTGGCATTCGCTTTGCCGCTGACGTCGGTGCTCTCGGGCACCGCGGTCCTGATCTGCGGCGCTGCCGCGTACGGCGTCCGGCGCAGGCTCTGCGCCCGCAGGAAGCGAGGCTCATGAGAAAAGCGCGAGTCCGGCTCCACTGCTCCGTTCGGTCTTCAGTATGTGAACCGTCGGTGGGAGCTTGCTGAGGCACTACGTCCCGGCCGCCGGGCAAGCACTCTCACAGTGCCCTCGTCATGAACGAACTGTTCGGGTCGGGCCGGTAGTCCGCGAAGGGGCCGCAGTACTGGAACCCGAACTTCTCGTACAACCTTCGCGCGGGCAGAAAGAAGGCAGCGGCACCGGTCTCCAGGCTCAGCCGTGCGAAGCCCATGCCTTGAGCCTCAGCGATGATGTACTCCAGCAGGCGGGAGGCGACTCCACTCCGCTGCCGCGCCGGTCTGGTACGCATCGACTTCAGCTCCGCATGGCCCGAGTCCAGTCTCTTGATCGCGCCGCAGCCCACCAGGCTGCCACCGTCCGATGCCGACCAGAAGGTGATTTCGGGCTTCCGGAGGCTGTCGAGGTCCAGGGCGTGCTTACTCTCCAACGGCGTGAGGGACCGCATCTGCTGGACGTGTTCATCGAGAAAACTGGCGATCTCCGGGCCGGAGAGATCGTCCACCACGATCTTCAACATGCTCACTTTCTTCCGCTCCTGATTGTCACGGGGCCGCCGCGTTACGTCGGCTGCCGCACGTCCCTGCTGGCGTGCTGCGTGACGACACTATGTTGACCTTGAAGGCCGAACCAGGGGCGTTGGCCTCTCGTAGTGGGCAGCACCGCCGTTGGCGGACTACCTGAACATGACCCACTTTCAGCCCTGCGCGCCTACGATGTCGCGGATGAGCTCTCTGTCCATAGACACCACGTCCGTCAGCTTTGCCCTGGGCGAAGTTCTCGGCGTTCTGCTTGTCGTCGGTGGCGTCATGACGCTGGTCTGGCGCCTGTCCGGCCCTTGGAGACGCGTCTCCGTGCCCCCGCGCCCGCTGCCCGCCGTGCAGCTCGCCCAACTGCGTGCCAGGCGGCGCAATATCGTCGTGGGCGTGCTGGCCCTGATCGCCCTTGGGGGAGTGGCGGCAGCAGCCTCCTCGTACAACCCGGAGCCGCGAGCCGCCGATACAGACACCGCACGCTCCCACAAGGAGCCATCGGACGCTCCTGCGGGTACGGATCACGCCCTGCCGAAGCGCACCATCGTCGCGCCCGAGAGGGTGGCGGGCTACCAGCTGATGACGGATCAGGAGGCGGCGCCGTACGCGATGCCGACCGCGAAGCCTCCGGTTCGGTACAAGCGCTGGTTCTACGACTCCGTGCTGGACGGTGAGCCCGATGGTGTCCTGGCCATCGACACCGTGGAGTGGGACCCCGAGCTCGCTGCGCAGAAGCGCCGTGACTCGCTCACCCAGGAGTTGCGCAATTTCTTCGCCGGGGTGAAGGCAAGGGAGGTGACCTCGTTCCCAGCCGGCCCGTCGGGCGGCCGACTGAGCTGCGGCTATACGAACACCGAGCACGGCGAGGCGACCGTCTGCGCCTGGAGCGATGCCGCCACCTTCGGTTTCCTGGCCCTGGCAGACGTGGCACGCCTCGGCGATGCCGCCCCGATCGCCGTCGCGTTCCGGACGGCTGCCGAACGGCCGTCCTGAGGGCCGGCGCAGGGGGAGCGCACACCCCCGGGCCGCGCTGCGGGTGTGGCTACCATCTGCGCATGGCTCGCAGGGACAAGACGGCGCGGCGCCTCGTGGTCGACGGGAAGACCTTCCTGTGGTCGCTGAGCCACCACCACCGCGCGCTGGGCAACGGTCGGTACGAGGGCTGCTGCGAAATTCTGGTGATCCGCCTGTTCAGGGCGAGGGGGCGGCTGCGCATCTCCTTCGAAGAGGGCCCCGGCAGACTTGTTCCGGACGGGTATCTCATGCACTCCGGGGCGGTCGGCACGACCGAGGGCGGGTTCTTGAACCTGCATGAGCCGGGCACGGCCAGAGCCCTGCTCGACGTGGCTGTGACCAAGGGGTGGTGTCCCGACGATCCGGCGACCGCGGAGATGGACGGCTGGTCCCTCTTCGACGCTGTGGCCACACGTCGTGGCGCCTTGCCGCCCGCATGACCTTCGGCTGCCGGGTCGTACCGTGACCGACCGTACCGTGGCCGACGTCGCGCGCGTTCGAGTCGGATTTCCCAGCCGGGCTGACACACGGTCAGAGCTCCCCGTACCTGCGCAGCGACTCCCCCGCATCGGGGTGGGATGCGAGCTGTTGCTTAGCCCATCTGGCCCCATAGGGGTGGCGGAGACGGCGTTGAAGCCGCTTCGTCGTGCTTCCATCTCGCCATGGAGGTGCTCACGTGATGGCCGCAGACTCACCGCACGACAGCAATCCGCAGAAGGGCGCGCCGCGGCGGCGCGTACTGGCCGCAGCCGCCCTGACTCCGATGCTGGCCGGTGCCGCAGCCCCCGCTCGTGCCCTGTCCGCCAGGACGGGCGAGGCGAAGAGCCGCCGGCTGGTCCAGCCCGTTACCACCACCTTGTCGGACTGGGAGGAGGTGGCCCACGCGCTCGGCCGAAAAGGCGACATGAAGCGAAAGCTGATGTATCACACAGCGCTGCCACGCCACGACCTCCGGGTGCGCTCTCACGGCATCCACGTCAAACCGGCGCTCGCTCTCGGCTCGCATGTGTCCTTCGTCCGGTACGCCGACAAGAGCACGCTGTTGATGGGTGACGTGGTGGTCACCGAGCAGGAAATGCAGGCGTTCACCGATGCCCTGCACAAGCACAAGATCGGGCAGACCGCGATCCACAAGCATCTGCTGTCCCAGACTCCCGACATCTGGTGGATCCACGTCCATGCCCACGGCCACCACCCGGGGGCCCTGGCCCGCGGCCTGCGCGCGGCGTTCGACCGTACCGACACCCCGCCCCCACGCCCGTCCTCCCAGCGCGGCGTCGACCTGGACACCGCCGGCATCGACACCGCGCTGGGAGTCAAGGGCACCGTCGACGACGGCATCTACAAGTCCATCTTCGTCCGCGGCGAGACCATCACCGACGGACATCTGGTACTGCCACCGGGCCTGGGCTCGACCAGCGCGTTCAACTTCCAGCCGCTGGGCGACGGGCGGGCCGCGATCAGCGGCGACTGCGCCATGATCGCAAGCGAAGTCCAGGACGTCCTGGTGGCGCTGCGGAGTGCCGGGGCTCGTCTCGTCGAACTGCACAACCACGGCTTGACGGACGAACCCCGCCTGTTTTTCGTCCACTTCTGGGCCGTGGGCGACGGCGCCAGACTCGCCCGTGCCCTGCGCCCGGCGGTTGCCGCCACCAATGTCGTGCCGGCCGGCTGACCTCGCGCATGGCCCCTGCGGACCACGCCTGAGCCTCGCGCGCAGCCGCCTACCCCACCGACAGGTCCACCACTCCCAGCCCCATCTTCTCCCGGAGGAACCGGGCGCCACCTGGTGCCACAGCGCGCCTCAAGCGTCTTGCCCTATCTCCTCGGCCAGCTCGTACTCCTCCTCCAACGCATCGGTGACCTTCTCCCACAAGTCGGACTCCACGAGCGGGTCCAGCTCCTCGATCGCTGTGCGGAACTCCGCCAGCTCCTTCAGCGGCTCCGCCCCCTCGAAGCGCCGAGCGAACTGCGCAGCCAGTCCCAGGGCACCCGCCAGCGTCTTCACGGAGGAGTGCGCCTCGCCCGCGTAACCCGCCGCGTGATCCCAGCCGTCGGGGTCGTACAGATCGACGCATCCCGTCACACCGTTCACCATCAGCGAAAGCTCCTGGCACTTCCCGAACTCGAACGCGTACGAGCTGGGCGGTGAATCGTCGTCCGGGGTCCGCCGCCCGAAGAGCTCGTCCGGGTCTTCCGCCCAAGGGCCCTCGGTCTTCAGCCTGCTCGAGTCGAAGTCGATGAATTCGAGGAACCCGTCGATCCGCACGGCGGGGAAGCCGACCGTGGTGAGAAATTCCCTCGTCCCCTCATGCTCCAGCGATTCGGGCAGCTCCGCCTCCGCAGGCCGCCACAGCGACCCCACCCCGAAACAGGACTCCAGCCACTCCGCCGTGGGGTTCCTGGCTGCCGCCATCCACTCATTCATGCTCACGTGGCTCTCCCGGACCCTTCTGCTGATGTGACACCCACAGTGAACCCCAAGGCACTGACAACCGGGCCTGGCAGGCGGCGCCCCCCCGCACCGTCCGTCCGTGCACCACCCCTCGGGCGGCTCGACTGCCTTACGAATGAGGGAGATTGAGTCTGTTTCAGGCGCCACAGCCCGGGTGGCCACGGATGGCCACCGGATGGCTCGGTGACCGCACTGCCGATCAGTGGGCGTCAGGCACTCGGCGAGGGGCAGGTCTCCAGGCGCCAGATCACATCAATGCCCGTCTCACTCGGGGCCGTAGGCCCTTCCGGCAGCTTCACGCGCTCCACTTCGGTGAAACCCAAGCGCCGGGCGACGGCCCCGCTGGCGGGGTTGGCCTCGTCATGATGGATCTCGATGCGATCGATGCCGGGCATCCGGCGTCCCGCATGTACCAGCGCGGCAGCAGCCCTCGTGGCCAGCCCTTTCCCCGTCCACGCGTGGTGGAGCCAATAGCCGATATCCAGCCCGCCCGGCCCGATCCGGCGCATCAGACTGATGCTGCCGACCGCCACACCGTCCGTGGTGATCGCGTAGTGGTACGCCTGCCCCGAGACCCACTCCTCCTGGCACCGGGCCAGAAACGCTTCGCCCTGCGCCCGGTCATGACTGGCCGCGAACGGCATCCAGGGAAGCAAGTGATCACGTGACTCGGTGATCAACCGGTGCAGAATGTCGAGGTCTTGGCCACACCAACGGCGCAGCTCGACGTGGTCCGAGCGAAGGATTTCCGCGGGATGTTCCATGGCCGAGATCCTGGTGGAGCTACGTCAGGTCGACAACGCATTTACCGGGGCTCAAGGGGCGGCGGAGTCCGCGGCGTGCTTCAGCCGGTGGACGCTTCCGTGTCGCGTAGGCCTACACAATCCAGCGCCCAGAAGGTGTCGGAGTAGACGAGGGTGCCGGTCATCCAGGGTTCGTGCGCTGCCAGCCGGACGACTTGGAACGCGGGAGGCGGGATGCGCAGCGACGGTGAGCGGAAGCCGAGGGTGTCGGCGCGTTCGAAGCCGCGCTGTGCGTAGTAGTGCGGCGAGCCTTCGAGGAAGACCAGGGGCACGTGCCGGTCTTCGGCCGCTGCGAGGGCGTGCTCGATGAGCCGGGTGCCGATCCCCTGATCCTGGAACTGCGGGAGCACTCCCAGCGGTGACAGCACCAGGACGTCCACAATCCGCCGTGGCGCGTCCAGCCGGCCGGCGCTCAGCAGCACGTGCCCCACCACCTGCTCGTCGACCGTGGCGACGAACGACACCGGCGTCAGGGGTGCTGAGGCACTCCGAAGGGCGTCCGCGAGGGCCGGCACCCGCTCCTCGCCCTCGAACGCGGCCAAGTGGAGCGCGTGCACCGCCGGATGGTCGTCACCGCACTCCTGACGGATCGTCACTCCTGCGCCAGGCGTCGCCTCTGCATCGGTGTTGTCTGTGGTCACGGCCGCGAGCGTAGAGGCACCACCTCACCCGTGCCATTCAATTCCGGCCCGCAGTCCGCAGCCTGCCTGCCCAGGGGGAGGAGGTCAGGACCTGGCCGTCGGGGAACGGGCGCTCCCCGGCAACGGGCACTCCCCGGGAACGGTGGCGTCGTCAACGGCGGGGGAGCCGGCGATCCGGCATTCCCGCAGCACCGCAGCACCGCAGCGCGGACCGTATGCCGTCAGTCGCCTGCTGACGAGGGCAGCTGCCGAGAGGTGGAGTCGGTTGATGCGGAGTCGGTGGCCAGTCCGCGGATTTCGGTGGCGACGCGGTCCCACGCGCAGGCGGGGAATTCGTGGCCGACGCGCGGCAGGAGCACGAGGCGCGAGTCGCGGATCCGTGCGGCGATCGCCCTGCCGGCGCTGGGCTTGATGAGGGGGTCGTCCTCCCCGTGGAGGATGAGCGTGGGCCGGGTGACGGCGCTGATCGGCGGTCCGTGCCACTGGGCGCCGATCTGGCGGCTCTGCGCCTGCTGGTCGTGCATACCGCGGTCGGCGTTGCGCTCGGCGGCCTCCCGGGCGGCTCGCTCGTCGAAGGTGCGGTGGGGCGAGGCGAGGAGCCGGGAGACGGCGACACCGGCCGCGACGGCTCCGTCGGGGGTGTCGGGAAACCTCAGGCGGGCGAACTTCGCCAGGGTCCGCATGCGGATGTACCGCATGGTCCGCAGGCCCGAGACGTCTCCGGGGACGGCGGCCATGGAGGTGAGGGTGCGGACCCGGCCCGGATGCCGCAGCGCCACGCGTTGGGCGACGGCTCCGCCGAGGGAGACGCCCAGCAGATGCGCCGACCGCCACCCGAGGGCGTCCATGACGGCGACGGCGTCATCGGCCATGTCCTCGGCCGTGTACGCCGTCTCGCGCTTGGCGAAGAGTGCGGAGATCGGGGTGCGGGCGGGGGTGGGCGGCAGGTGGGTCGACTCCCCGCTGTCGCGCTGGTCGTACCGGGCCACCGCGAAGCCCCGCGCGGCCAGCACCCGGCACAGCCCGTCCGGAATCCACAAACGGTTGACGCCCAGACCCGTGGCCAGCAGAAGCGGCTCACCCTCGGCTCCTTCGGTCAGCGCATCGAAAGCCAGCCGCACCGCGCCGTTCTCGGCCCAGCGGACGGGGCTCCACAGGTTTCCCGGGGTCGGGGACATACGTACCTCCCATAACTGCGACTGACATTAATTGCGACCGGTGTTCGCAGTTTAGGGTAGGGGAGACGCCAGGGGAACGGGAGAGGGCAGGTGGGCGAGTGGCTCAGGAACCGGTGACGGTCTGGACGAGGGCCGAACGCGGTGCCCGCGGCCGCCTGCCCGCACACAGCCGCGCGGACCTGACCGCGGTCGCCGTCGAGCTGGCGGACCGGGGCGGCCTGTCGGCGGTGTCCATGCGCCAGGTGGCCAAGGAACTGGGCACCGGCCAGGCCTCCCTCTACCGCTATGTCTCCGGTCGTGACGACCTGCTCGACCTGATGACGGATGCGATGGCGGGGGAGATCGACCTCGACGTCCCGCTCCACGGTGATCCCGTTGCGGACCTGGTCGCCCTGGCGGCCCGGGCCAAGGCCGTCCATCTGCGGCACCCCTGGCTCCCCGACATCCCGCCGGAACCTCTGCGGCTGGGGCCGCGCGGCGTGGACTACCTCGAATATGCGCTGCGGGCGATGGCGTCCGTACGGCTGCCGGGCCCGGCCAAGATGGAAATCGTCGCCCTCATGAGTGCCCTGGTCGCGCAGTTCGCCCGGGCGGAAATCCAGGGCAGCCGCGCGACCACCGACCGCCAGGCGGCGCAGGCCGCCTACCTGAGTCAGACAGCCTCCCAGGGAGATCATCCCCATGTCGCGGCTGCCATGGCCGAGCACCCCGGGACGGCCCCCGCAGAGGATCCCCAGCGGCTCTTCGAGCGGACGATGCGCAGGGTGCTCACCGGCCTCGTCGTCGATGACATCACCGCGGCCGGCGTCGAGGACGTAGCGGCGGGAGAGGAGGCAGAGACGGAGAGCGAAGGTGGTGGCCACCCTCGGTGAGACGGCTTTTTTGAACGAGGCCCGCGATAGCCCCGGCGACCACCGCGGCCCCGCCGCCCACGACGCCCAGGGCACCCGCGATGCGCCCGAAGCCCACGAAGCCGACCCTCGTGACCCCACCGTCGGGAAGCGCCCTGAGCAGTAGCAAGAGGGCCACACGCCAAAACGATCTCGGTTCGGCGCCGCGATCATTCCTCGAAGCCGCTGCCCCGGATCACCCCGTGCGATGTCGGCTGTTTGGCTGCGACGGCGGTGTCGTCGCGGACATGTCCGTCGTCACGGGCGCACCGAGAGGCATCATGGTCTGATGAGGGTGTTGCCGGTGTGGTCACGGGTGCGCCGTTGGGTTCCGGCCTTGGTGATCGCTCTTGCGGCGTTGGTGAATCTGCTGACGCCTACCTCGGTGTCGTCCGCTCCACTACTGGCCGTGGCGCCGGTGACGGCGGTTTCGTTGTTCGGGCCGGCGGGGGTTGTCGGTGTCGGACTCTCGGCGATGGTGGTGCAGGCGGGTCTGGCTTTCCTGAACGGTTCGTACGACTGGCAGGGCGACGTCGCCGTGCAGATCACGCTGGCGTCCGTTACCGCGCTGGCGGTCGGTTTGAACCGTTCGCTGCGTTTGCAGCATGCGAGTGCCAGCCGGGCGCGGTACGCGGCGGAGATGGCTCAGCGGGCCGTGCTGCCCAGTCCTCCCAGCCGGCTGGGGGATCTGCGGATCGCCGCCCGCTATGTGCCGGCCGAGGACATGGCGCTGATCGGCGGCGATCTCTACGTGATGCAGGAGACCCCGTTCGGGGTGCGCGCCATGGTCGGCGATGTGCGGGGGAAGGGCCTGTCCGCCGTCACGGCCGTCAGCGTTGACATCGGTGTCTTCCGCTATGCGGCCGATCATGAGCCTGACCTGCCTGCGCTGGTGGCGTGCATGGAAGAGGCCCTGTTGCGTGAGAGCCAGCGCCGGGAGGGCCTGGATGCGACGGAGGGGTTCACCACTGCCCTGATCGTGCAGTTCGCCGACGATCTGAGCCAGGTCCATATCGTCAACCGCGGTCATCCCGCCCCTGTGCTGTTGCACGCGGACGGCCGGGCGCGCGTGCTGGAGCCGGCGGAGGAGGCGCCGCCCCTGGGCATCTCCGGCCTGGACGCCTGGGCCTCCCCGGTGGAGACGCACCCGTTCCCGCCCGGGGCGATGCTGCTGTGCTTCACCGACGGTGTCACCGAGGCGCGCGATCCGGCCGGTGTCTTCTACGACCCGGCGGACCGGGTCCCGCGCATGGTGCAGTCCTACCTGCGCCAGACGAGCCATTTCCCGGAGCCGTCGACGGTCCTCGACCTCCTGGCCCGCGACGTCAGCCGCCACAGCGGCGGTGCACCCCAGGACGATCAGGCCCTCCTCGCGCTGCACCGGCCGCTACCGCAACAGGACCTCCTCGCCCGACCGCGCCAGGGATCGCCGCCGGGGGCGGGCGCCCTGTGACGGGGTGGTGCTCGCGGCCGTTCCGCCCGCACGGTTGTCCGGCCCTGGCTCACCCGAGGGGTCTGAGTGGCGATGGGGCCGGCTGAATGACGAAGGGCCCCTGCCTCACCCGAGGCAGGGGCCCTTGTGCGTGGAGCGCCCGGCAGGCCTTGCACCTGCATTTCCCACCGGCTGGTGGGCGTCTTTCCTTGGACCACAGACGCGTGACTCCGAGTGGTGCGCCGGAGTTGCATCATGATCATACAGGGCTCGTGGGGCCGCAGTGCAACCCGCTCGTCCTCGTCCCCGCCCTCGACTGTTTCCGGGGCACCGGCCGCTCGTCCCGGCACCTCAGCAAGCTCCGCTCGGCGTCCCTGCTCCCTCTGCTCCGGCGGGCCAACGCTCGCCCTGTTCCGCTGGCCCGGCGTTGACGCCGATGTCCCGGCACACGCCAAGTTCCCCCCCCGTACTCATGCCTTTGGGCGGCTCCCGGCCCCCACAGTGACGGCGGAAGTCCACACATGCATGTCCGATTGTGAGGTGCCGATTGCCGGCTGTCCGGCTCGGGCATCCTCGCAGTGGCATATGCCGCAACGGTGCGTGAAGGAGACACATGGAGTGGCAGAGCGAGGAGTTCGGGGCTTCCCATGAAGGCATGGCGGGGGCGGTTCTCGCCGACGGCAGCGAGCCCGGACCGGTCTATCTGGACGCCGGCAGCGGCAGCCATGTGCACCAGACCAAGCAGTGGTGGGCCTACAACGGCCGGCTGGGCAGACAGCGGGCGGACCACATGCGGGGAGCGTGCTCGTGCGGCTGGCGCGGCGCGCGCCACTACCCGATCGACTGGGACCAGATGAACGACCGCCGCTACTACGACTTCGACCCTCCGGGCCCGTACGAGGACTGGCAGGCGCACATCGACGAGGTGGAGTCACGTTCGGTGCCGCTGTCCACTGAAGTGGCGGATCTGCTGGACCGGTTGGACGACCAGCTGACGGCTCTGGCCGACCAGGCGCCGCTGGCCGCGCTGAAGGCTGTGGCGTCACTGGAGCGCACCACCGGCCGTGTCGGCCGCGACGCCGCCTGCGCTGCTGAGGCGGATGAAGACTCGTGGGAAGCGATCGGCCAGGCGCTCGGCCTGACCGCGAAGGACGCCCGTTCACGACTCACCCGCTACTACCTCAGGCACTGACCTCCCGGGCCACGGCGACCCGAAGGCACCTGTGCCGGTGCCGCGCGCGGGCGGCCGTACGAACCGACCTGGCTCGCGCGGCCGCCCAGGTCCGGTCGCCGCTGCCCGGGGGCCCCGAAAGCAAGATCAGCACCCCTCACCGCCTGCATGATCTCTATGCTGACGACATGTTCGATATACCTCTTTCGGCGCTCGAAGTCGCGATGGTCCAAACAGGCGCCCGGGCCGTGGACACCTTGCGAGACACCGCGGCGTTCGCACAGGGACTGGAACGGCTGGGCTACCACCGGATCTGGTACGCCGAGCATCACCACTCGCCGGCGATCGGCGCGTTCCCGCCGGTGGTGCTGACCGCGCACGCTGCCGCTTCGACCTCGGCGATCCGTCTCGGTTCGGGCGGCGTGCTGGCCCCCAACCACGCACCCCTCACGCTGGCCGAGCAGTTCGGAACGCTCGCGGCCCTGCACCCGGACCGTATCGACCTGGGCATCGGCCGCGGCCCCGGCACCTTCGACGAGTCCATCGCACGGGCGCTGCGCCGCGGAGCCGGACCGGCGACGGACGCGGAGTACGAGGACGACGTGGCCGCGACGCTGTCCTTTCTGGTCGACGAGGTCGCCCTCGGCCCGCTGCCGGAACCGTGGCTGCTGGCCTCCAGCCCCGCGGGTGCCGCTCTCGCCGCGGGACTGGGCCTGCCGGTCGCCGTCGCACACCACATCCGGCCGGACAACACCCAAGCGGTGCTGGAGCGTTACCGGGCGAAGTTCACCCCGTCGCGCTGGTGCGAGCGGCCCCGGGTGCTGTTGTGCGTGGAGACGGTATGCGCCGAGACGGCAGAAGAGGCGGCGTGGCGCGTCGGACCGATGGACGTCGTCAAGGCCGGGCTCCTGAAGGGGCTGAGTGAGATCCCCTTCCCCACGCCCGCGGAGGCGGCCGCCCACGCCTTCACGGAGGAGGAGCGACGGGCACTGGCCGGCTTCCGTGCACAACAGGCCGTCGGGACGCCGGAAACCGTCATACGCCGGCTCACGGAACTGGCCGGCGAGACCGGGGCAGACGAACTGATGCTGACCACACCTGTCTACGACCTCGCTGACCGCATCCGTTCTTACGAGCTCATCAAGAAGCACTCCGGGGCCACGGCAGCATCCTAGGAATCGGGGTGGGCAGTGCCGGTCTCGTTGCCGCTTGCCGGGTGATTCGCAGGACCTGTTGGCCGGCTTGCCGGGGGCGGAGGGCGCGCCGGGGTTCAGCAGGCAGCCGAGCAGGGCGACGGCGCCACCCCGGTGGCTCAGCGGACCTGCGCTGCCCTCCCCGGTTGATGCGACGGTCGGGGCTTCCTTTGCGCGCCACCGGGGGCTGCCTGGACGCCCTGTGCCCCGGCTGACTTCCCGCTGTGCGCGTTGGGGGCGGCTGTGCTGCGGTCGGCTCCGGCCGCGTGAATCCGGTCGGTTCCGGGCTAGGCGATACCGGGGGTTCCGGGCGGTTCCCGCAACGTGCTTTCGCCCGCTTCCCGCTGTGCGCCCCGTTCGCCTCCGCCGCGTGCATCATGGCGTCCGCCGGGCCCCGCTGGGCTGTGCATGGACCTACGAAGCGCACTGGAGCGGTACGCCGCAACAGGATTCGGCGACACCCCACGACCAGGGACACTCGGGGTGCGCGCTCAGCCGGAGCTGGAGCCAGGCCCCTGCACCGACTGCCTGGATGCCGCGCCTGCGATCCCTGCCGAGAGCGAAGCCCTGCGACGACTCCGGCAATTCATCGCGGGAGGTGCCGCCTGCCGGTCAGGTCCACTCAACCAGTGTGGAGTACGCCCGCTCGAGGCCCTGCGTGTAGCCGGTCCCCAACTCGATGTAGACATGGCCGCTGACCGCACACGCTTCCCGCAGGGCAGTGCTCTGGTCCCTGACCCACGTGGCGATCTCGCGGTAGGTGGTGTCGTCGGCTCCCTCGAGCCAGTCCGGGGCGGTCCGCAGGTGTTCGGGAGTCAGCTTCGCATTTCCGAGGAAGACGGAGGCCAGAGGCAACCCGAGACCGGCAGCGGCCGTGGCGGCGGCCGGTGTGACGATGTCGCCCTCGATCACATAGCCGTCTTCGGGATCGGAGTCATCGAGAGCCTCCGCAGATGCCCGGATGAACTCGATGAGAAACGGCTGGGCGGGCACTGCCTTGTCCGGATGCGTACCGTGCCGTACACCGTGCTCGGGCGCAGCGCGCTGAAGCATCGACACCAGAGCATCAGTCGGGCACCCTGGCAGGCCCGCCCGGTCCAGCAGCATCCACGCGAGGGTGCTCTTGCCCACTCGCGGCGGGCCACCAATCAGGTAGATCACCTCAAGACCGTACCTCGGGCGACGACTTGGGCGATCTCGTTGCGGCCGGCTCGTAACGCGGGGGAGGGGGCGGGCGGAGGCTGTTGGCGGATGGTGTGTCGGTTGAGGTGCAGGCCGGCTTGACCGCGGGGTTCGCGTCGCCCTGCCCAAGCAGTCGGTGCGGCGGCTCCGCGGTGTGTTGAACGCGAAGAATGCCCCGCCGGCCGGCCGGCGGGGCATTCATGGCCTCAGATCATGAGCAGTAGACGCGTGTGCGGTACCAGCTTTCGGTTCACGCTGGTGCTCTGCACGAAGATCGTGAAGTCGTCGTTGTGGTCCGGCTTGATGCGGACTTCCTGGTCGGGCAGGCCGAGGAGGGCCCGGGCCTGCGGCCCGGTGTACACCCGGTCCGTTTTCTTCTCCAGCACAGCAATCTGCTTCCGTGCCTGGATCTTCTCCGACTTGCTCAGCTGATAGAACGCACAACCGGTTCGGTAGGTGTGTCCGCATTCGGTGACCCACTCCCGGATCACCGCATCGCGAGCCACCGGAATCAGCTGGTATTCCGACGGGTCCACCGGGGTGAGGCCTGCTGCCTTTATGGTGTCCTTGTTGACCGCTTCGGCGCCCGTGGAGAACACGGCGCGCGATCCCCGGATGCCCTGGGCACGGCCCATCATAAAGTTTTCGGTTGCCTGCTGGATGACCTGCCCGGCCTCCTCCAGACCCTGCGTGCTCGTGGCGTCCCAGATGGCGATGTTGTCCTTCGGGAAGCCGCACTGCATGGCCTCGCGCTTGCCCATCTGGTCCGGCACAAGGACGGCCAGCGTCCAGTTGTCCTTCTGCGTCGCGATCATCTGGGACACGGCCTGCACCAGTTCACGCGGATCCTTGGCAGGGGCGTCCAGGCAGCGATGACTTGCGTTCTCCTGTCCATCGGTCAGAACGAACGTCAGGAAGCTGTGGTCACCGTAGAGTTGAGCGGTCTGCGCCAGCTCCCGCTGCGACTTCAGCGTGGCCGCCAGCAAAGCCGTCATTCCACCGACCCGGTAGAGCTGCTTCAAAGACGGCATGCGCAGCACGTCCTTGTCGTAGATGACGCACTCCACCTTGTCCGCGAAGACGTACACCGTCACGCGGGTCTCCTGGTCCAGTTCCTTCGACCGGCGGGCCAGATAGGCAATTTGCTGGTCGGCGACTTCGACGACCTTGCGGCTCAGGTGTGACATGGACGAACTGGCATCCAGCACCAGAGCAACGTGATTGATGTAGTTCTGGGTTCCGGACATGACTGGTCTCCCCCTCGTTCCGATTCGATGCTCCTACCTTCGCACCCACCACTGACAATCGATCTTGAAGACGGGGTGGGATGGCTGCACGAAGGCCTGTCGATGGGTCCGCTGCCCCCATGCCCTCAAGGAGAGCCGGCGTGCCAGGCGCCGGGCCGCGTCACAGACCAGCCTTGGCCTGGCACGCATTGGTGGCCTGGCACCCGAAGTCGCCGGCGAGGGCCCGCAGGAGCGTGTTGCCGAGGTCGTAGCGGCGGTAGATGTCCGCCACCCAGACCAGGTGATGCGCGGGCGCAGGCTGTCGTGTCCCGGTCGCCGTAGCGCGGACCGTCGATCCGATTCCAGCGGTGGTGCTGGTTGGTGTCGTGGACGGCCAGGGGGCCGATGACATACTCGTTCGCCTTCGGTAGGTACGCCCGCGCATTGTCCGGTCGCTTCAGGCTCACCACGGCGGACCATCGGGCGGAAGACGTAGTGGTTCTCCCTGCGGCATTCGCGCCACCTGGTAGGCCAGCTTCCGCCACGCGATGGGCGACGGCGTGTCACGACGGCCAGGCCGCCCCCTCCAGATTCCTGGGTGCCTGGGTGTCTGGGCGCCGAACACCCAGGTCCATGGAGGGCAGTGCGCTGCCTGTTGAGCCCTTGCAGCCACATACCGCAGGCCGTCGTTCGCCCTCAACGTCGTCACAGCACGGAACTTGACGGCCCAGCCATCGATGCGGCGCCGGTCGGCCAGCGAGCGCGCGGAGCCTGCTGGAGTCGTGGTCGAGTTCGGCTACTCGGAGCGCTTTGGCCGTGGCCTCGACGTGCGGGAACTGAACCTACGGGGTGATCCCAGCGCGGGCCGTTGCCCACGAGAAGTTGCCCGGGTTGCCGTCGTACCGTGGCTGAAGGGGCGCCTCGTGCGCTCTGTCGACCACTTCTATGCAGAAAGTGGGCAGCTCGAGGTCGTGCCCGAGCGAGGTGGCGGCGTCGACGCGCTGTCGTGGTCGAGTTAGCCCGTGGTGTACCAGCGAAAGGCCCGGACGCTGAGCTCTGCGTGCGGCGGCAGCGGCCGAGCCTCGCTGGTACACAGTGAGAGAGGGCCTGCTCGCGGCCGAAAGTCCACTCGCCCTGCGATCCGGGCTTGTCCAGCTGCTGCCGAGTCCCGCTACGGGGGAGGCACAAAAGTCCGGCCGGACGGAGGTATCACTGTGCTCGTCCGACTGGTGGGAGGTCCGCTCGGTCGCCGTGAGTTGCGACCGACCCGGGCCGTGGGCCGGGCCTGGCTCGTTGCCGGTGACGCCGGCTGGGGGGTGTACATCCCCGCGCACCGCGAGCCCGTGACCGGCATTGCCCTGGCAAGGGCCCGGCCCCACCGCGTACCGTGCCGCTGATAGCCGCCGACGGCTACACGGTCCGCATGGCCCGTCCATTGGCTCGCAGCCATACCAGACCCCGGGCTCATGACGGCCCGGGGCCCGCGCGCACTGCCGTGTCCGGCCAGCAACCACCCTCCGCGACTACGGGCAGCCCAGGGTTCCGACTCGACACCAGAGCCGTTGCAACGCCGACAGCCCGCATGCGGCACCGGCGCACGTCATGGCGGCCCGTACGCTGCTCATCCCGTACACGGCCCAGCCGTTCTCCTGACCCACGCAGTCTTGCCCAGGCCAGGGCTCTTGTACGGGCACAGCCTCGCTTTGAGCCGTCCACGAGCCACGCCATGACGGGAAGGGGCCCCTGCCTGCCGCCCGCTCACGTGCCGGACCTGGCCACGTCATCCCTTCATGGCGGCCCAGAACTCCTCGAAGGACATCTGGCGATCGCCGTTCGTGTCGAGCGAGTCGATCAGCTCCTGCGCCTGCGCCTCGCTGATCTCCGAACCCTCCAACTCCGCCACGACCTTGCGGTATTCGTCCGCAGTGACCAGGCCGTCCCCGTCGATGTCGTAGCGCTCAAAGACCTTGCGCGCTGCCGTCTCCATGATGTCTGCCATGTGCGTCACCCTTATACGATCTTTGCTGACGGGCCCAGATTATCTGTCCGTCCGGAGCAACGCGGGCGCGGCCCAACCTGCCCAGCTGTTGCGGCGTAAAAGCCACCGTCCGATCGAGCCCGGGCCGACACGGAGCGGTGATCTGCTGGGTGACCGGCAGCCTTGCCCCGCCGTCGCTACGGCTATGGCCAGTCGATACCTAGCTCCCCGAGTGTGTGGCGCTGCCTCTTGGCGCGGGGGCGGGAGACGGCGCTTCAAGCGGCTGTACGCCGAGCCGCCCGGTCAGCCGTTCCTGCTGCTGGTCTGACAGCTGTGCCCAGGTGTGTGGTGCTGCTGTCGGCGGCCTCGAACAGCACCCGGGTTCGATGGCCGGCAGTGTGAGGACGGCGAGGACGCGGTAATGCCGCTGCCAGTCCAGCGGCCACGGGCGATTCCACTCCGGGCCGACCGCCGGTCTGCCGGATAAGACGGAGGGCAGGAAGCTTCCCGATCCCCATTACGGCTAAGTCTTCATCAGGCCGTTCAAGGCTGACCGCGGACATTCCGACAGGCTCAAGGAACGGGCCACTGCCTGCCCTCAGTGACGCCTCGCCCAAGACGCCAGCCAAGAGCAAGGCCGGGGGCGCTGAGAAGGGCACCAAGGGCGCCATCATCGGCATCGTCGGTGGTGTGGTCGGCCTTCTCCTCGTCATCCTGTTTGTTGTCCTGGTGGCCGTGAAGAAGAAGCGCCGTATCGGGCCGCCTCTGGTTGGTATTGGCGGTTATGGCGGTCCCGGTGGGCCGGGCGTCCCCGGTGGCTTTGTGCCGCAGCATTTCTGGTCCCTACCGGCAGCCCAGCGCGCCGGGCGCATACCCGCCTGGCCCCTACCGCAGCAGCCGGGGCGCCCGCTCCGTTCCCTCCAGCACCGCCCACCCAGCTGCCAGGACGATGGCGCACCGCCGTAGCGAAGACGGTAGGGGGATCAGCCTCCACAAAGGCGGCTGGCTCCAACCTGCCTCGGACTGCATTCAGTCCGGGGCTTTTCGATCACGTGTAGGGCCTGAACGTGCGTGGCCGACCAAGGGTAGGGGGTACCGATGGCGAGGACGTCGGCGAGGAGTCGGCGGTGGAGTGCGCTGAGACGGACTCCGCTGCTTCGTGTGGCAGCGGCCTCTGGCCAGCCCGTCGTATCGGTCGGTGCCGCTCGGAGCAGCCCTGGACCGTGCCTCCGTGGGTACCACCGTTTGTTCCACGGTGTGTTCCACCGTGAGCGCCACCCTACGTTCCAGGTCAGTTTGGACCTCAGGTGCATTCATGAAGCCTGGCGGTGCGATGTGCAGCGCACGAGGGGTGGCCGATGCGCGCTGTGCCGAGGTGATTCCCCTCCTCGCTCACGAAGCCAACCGCTGGTCTGCCATCTCCGGCGCACCGATCCACCTGCATGGCCCAGCGAACCGGTCGTTACCGAACTCGGCCTGGTCTGCTGCCCGGACGCTGTCTTGCGCCGCACGGACGTCGGTGCCATCACCGAAGTCGTCCAACTACCGGCCGCTGAAAGACCGCGTTCGCCCTCGTCGGGTGAGGCGAGAGCCTGCGCGCCCGGGCCTTAGCTGCTCGCCTGCAGAAAGGCCGCCGAACCAGTCATACCGAACTCGTACTGTTCACCTCGTGGGGCGACTTGCAGGACTACGAACCTCTTACGCCCCATCAGGGCGCGACCTGCAACCGCTGGTCAATCTCGCCGACAAGCACGGCACAGCCATTCTCGCCGTCGTTCAACCAGCTCACTCACGAAGACCAGGCGCACGTGACCGTCTCGACGGCGCACAAAGCCAAAAGCTGTGAATGGCCCAACGTGCGGATCGCCGACGACCTCCCACCAGGTAAGCCCCGCCAGGGCGCATCTGGCGGGGCTTCATTTTTGCTAGCGCTATCGAATCTATCGCTTCCCTATCTGCTTCATCGTCTGTCACCCTGAAAAACAGGTCCAAGCCAGACAGAAACCAGATTACCGGTATCGATACCCAGGACAAGGCCACTGGCGATCTGAACGAAATCGGCGTCGTCAGAATCCTTCAGGCGAATGGCGACCCATCCAGATGAAAACTCGGCCACCTTACCCCGGACGTTCGGGAAATATCCCCAGGCGAACAGCACGTCTCGAGATTCAACGTCGACCTCGAGTTGCAGCGTGCCGATCAGCACGCTCGTAATCCCCTCTGAGTCAAGCCTCTCACTCAGCAATGTTGAGCTCTGCGCACTAAGGAGAATCCGTACTCGGAATCATCGTAGGTGAGTACACCCTCAAGGGGAGATCCTTCTCGGATGGAAAACATCACTTAGATGACTAACCTTTCGTGCTCTTGGAGGGGAAGTGGGCAATTCTGTTCGAGTTTGCGCCGATGTTGAGCTCCCAGATCCCGTTGCTTCCGTTCATGGCTCCGGGCGTCCTCCACTCGATCGCAACCCTGATCCTGGAACAAGGCGTCGATCTCGTCGTCATCAAGGAACTCCTCGGCTATGCCCACATCGGCGTAACCGCCGGCGTCTGCGCCCACGTCCGACTCCGCCTTCAATGCCAAGCCTCGACGCTGAACGATGCCCTCAGCTCGGTCGACGACAGCACTGACGACCCGCCCGCAGTGGGTGTCCGCTGACGTTGCCGTCACCGTTGCCGTCAAACACGCCAGAAGTCCCGCCGGAATGAAATCCGGCGCGGCTTCTGGCGAACTCGCTTAACGATCGGAATCGGACAAAGTGAGCCCATCATGATAAGCCATCGCCAGAGCATCCTCTCCGATGCCAATTTTCCCTTCATCGGCAACACGAAGGAGAGCGGTCCTCATGGATGAATAGTCAACGTGTGGCGGCACGTCGATTGCCCACAACTGCCCCGTCGTATCAATCTCCCAGGAACAATCAAAGCTGCGGAGCATGGCTTCAACCGTGTCCCTCGCGTCCTCACCTTTAATGATGATTCGAACCGTCGAGTGCCCGGCCTCCGACACGAACTCCTCGAAGGCGAACTCTCTGCGCTCGTGATCAGGTCTGACTCGCACAATGTCTCCGAAGGCGATTCCCTTCACGTAGAAGGGAGTGTTCCGAACTTGAACCTCCATCTGCACGGATGTCTTCCCAGTCCAGAGCCGCTCCGAAGAGGCGTGGGTCCAATCGGCAATCTCGTCAGGGAGGTCGAAGGCTACCTTGTGCAGCCTCTCAGGCTTACCCGCCGGCACCGACTCACCCCCGCTAGGGTTCGAGGTCTTCGTGGACTTATCCCTGTTGCATCGGCGGCAGGCCACGGCACCGTTATGTGCGCCACCGCGCCCGCCGCGCCGGCCCTCGGCGCTATATGATCGATCCGGGAATCGTCGAGCCTTCCCGGGATGGGGGTTCCATCGGTGTCTCGCGATCCCGCCGTTCCACCTTCTGCCCGCAGACGTCACACCTGTACTCGCCGACATTCTTCGCGACGTTTGCTTCGTGAACCTTTTGCCTCTCGGTCTCAGTGAAATCCAAACCGGCTCTGTTGCAGTTGCACATCAGGGACCGGAGTGGCCCCGCCAGCACATAGTTCGTGTACCAGCTGGCGCCATCTCCATCTGCTTCTTCACTGGCCAGCCCATGGCTTTGGGATTTCTCCTCGATCTCTTCCGGTGGTACGAACCGGAGTTCGATGGACTCGTCATGGCCGCCGGTGATGCGGTCGGAGCCCCACGGAGAGAACTCCTCCGTGGGGCTTCTGAGGCCCTGCACTCCGCGGGGAAAAGGATTTCCCATTATGCGAAAGCCCGACCAGCCAGCTGGTCTGATCTATCCAATGAGAACCTCTAGCTCGTTGAGAGCTTCTTCTATCTCCTGCATTTCATCTCGCGAGAGATTCGCTAGATCGCCACGATCCAGGGCAACCGAGTAAATCTGCTCCAGCGTCCACCAGTGACCACGAAACTCGTCTCGCCACCCAGAGGTCTCAAGGCTATTCCAGACCGAATCAAGTGCATCGATGAGTCTGCGGAGCGAGAGGTTGCCCGCTCGATACTCAGACAAGGTCTGAGCTGCGTGATCACGGAGTCGCCCCTCGGTATCCCGTTCAGTGCTCACTGGCGAATCCTCCCATAGTCGACCGTGATAACACGCCCCGATCCAGTGTCGGTGATCACAGTCATGTCGTTGGCCTCATCATAGAAAGCCGTCGTCCCCGCGTTCTTTCCTGGAATTGGTGTCCCTCGTGTGGCATTTTCGACAGCCGAAGACATAATCCCTTGCCGTTGCATTCGATCGAGCGCGTGGCCTGTGTAGTCACGTCCATCGATGGTTGCGGGCTTATTGGGCGTATTGATATCGAGCGGTCTACCGCGTCCTCCAATTGGCGTGCGCGGGCAGTCTGAATTGTGTACGAGGACCGGAGTGGCGCCAGCGAGTACATAGTACGTGTGTGTGCCGGCGATGGTCAGGTCGTGGGTGCGTTGCTTCTTGTGGAAGTGCCGGACTGCGGTGATTTTGGCGATGGCGCCCTGAGGGGTGCGGAGTTGGGTTCCGGGACGCAGGTCGCCGGCATCGATCCACTTCTTTTTGGTGACGGACCAGAAGGGGTGTGTGTCGGTGGCGATGATGCTGGAGTCGCCGACGGGGGTTGTGATGGTGAGGTCGGTGAAGTGTTTGTCGTCCTTGGTGACGATGGTGGCGACGACGGGGCGGGTGGTTGTCTTGCCGGTTTCGGGGTCGGTGGCTACGACCCTGTCACCGGTGGTGACGTCTTCGATGTTCTTCTTCTCGCCGTCGGCGAGGGCTACTTCGGTGCCAGGCAGGAAGCTATGGGCGCACGGGGAGGTGTCACCTCGCCTGCCACCGCCGGCTCGTATTCCTCCGCCGTCACGGCTGCCTGCGAAGGTCATCGCGCCACTGGCCATGGAGGAGAGCAGGAGTTGAGCGAAACTTTCCGGGCAGTGGCCTTCCATCTCGCCGCACACCCCGAATTTGAGGTTCGCGAGCGCGAGTTGTGTGCTTCCTTCCCTTGGGTCGATCTCGAACATGCCCTGGTAGAACAGCTGACGGCTGGTTGCCTCGGCATAGATGGCGTTGGTGAACTCGTCGGAGTGCTCCCACGTGGACTCGACCCAGAGTCCGGGAAGTACCGCTGCCTGCGGATGGCTGCGGTAGCCGCCCCATTTCGCCGGATTGATGGCCGCCAGCCCGTTCAGGAATCGCTGTCGGTCCTGCTTCGAGCCCCAGTCCATCCATGGGCACAGGACGGGGTCGCAGCCCTTCGCGCCTGATTCGGCGGGTCTCATGAGGCCGCTGGGGTCGGAATCCGTCATCGGCGTGCTGCCGGCGTAGGTGTATCCGTTGAGGGATTCTGAATCGGCCAGGTTCATCAAGGGGTCGACGGAGAGGAAGCGTCCGGTCTCCGGGTCGTACTCGCGCGCCCCGAGGTGTGTCAGGCCGGTGTCCGCCGTGTCGTCGGTGCCGCCGACGTAGCCCTTGGAACCGGGCCAGTTGGTGGGTTTGGCGCCGCGGAGGCCTCCGAAGGGGAGGCTGCGGCGCTGGGTGAGGGACTGGTCGGCCGCGTTGATGGCGAGTTGGCCGGTCCCGAGGCGGTCGGCGAGGGTGACGGTGTAGGTGCCGTCGTCGGCCAGGACGGCCTGGTTGCCGCCGCCGAGGGGGATGTAGCGGGTGGCTTTGGGTTTGGCAGCGCCCTTGTCGAGGGTGAGTTCGGTGTGGTCGCCGAGGGTGAGGGTGGTGCGGTCACCGGTGCGGGTGATCAGGCGGTTGCCGTCGGCGTCGTAGACGTAGGAGGTGGTCTTGGTGCCGTTGTCGCCTGCTGGTTGGGTGACCTTGGTGAGGTGGCCCTCGACGTCCCAGTGCAGGGATTGCTGGTCACCGTGCAGGAGTCGTCTGGTGGTGTTGCCGAGGGCGTCGTAGTCGTAGCTGCTCTTGCTGGTACCGGTGGGCCCTGTGGTGTCGACGGAGGTGAGGGTGTGGGGCTGGTGTGTGCCGGGCTTGGGGTAGGTGTAGGTGCTCTTGCTGTCCTTGGCGGGGTCGCCTGAGGGGTCGTGTTGGGTGAGGCTGGTGCGGTTGCCGGCGCTGTCGTAGGCGTACGAGTGCCAGTAGGGTGCCGGGCCGGCGATCAGGTTCCCGGCCGGGGCCGCGGCGCAGGTTTTCTCGTCCTGGGTCCAGGCGTCGGTGAGGCGGCGCAGGTGGTCGTAGGTGAAGCACTGGGTGTCGGTGCCGGTACGGGAGACGTCGGAGAGGGACGTGACGTTGCCGGCGGGGTCGTAGCCGTAGGTGGCGGACTGGTCGACGCCGGCGACGTCCTGGCGGTCGACGCGGGAGTTGGACAGGCGCTGGGTGCCCCACTCGTAGGTGTTGGTGAGCTGGGTGGGTTTGCCGTTGCCGACGATTTTGTAGGTGAGGGGCTTGCCGGTGAGCGTGTAGGTGGCGTCGGAGCGGATGCCGGAGTTGTAGACCGCCGTCGTGCGCAGGGTGTTGTCGGCGTACTCGTAGTTCCACACCTGGGCCGGCAGGTTGCCCGCCGCTGCCGTGCCGCGCCCCTGCGGCTGTCCGTTCGAATAGAAGTTGGTTGAGGCCATGTAGGTGCCGGCCAGAGCCCCTTCGGACTCGGGGATGACGATGGCGGTGCGCAGCGGCCGGTAGACGGGGTCGTACTGGATGATCTTGTTGGTGTACGGCTTGCCGTCGAGGTAGCGGGTGGACTCGGCGAGCTGCCCCTTGGCCTTGGTGACGGTGTCATAGACCCACTTGGCGCGCAGCGGGCCGTCGGGTGTCTTGTCGTGCAGTTCGGTCTTGCGTCCGAGACCGTCGTAGACGGTGGCCAGGACGGCGCCGTTGGCGTCCTCGCTGGCGATTTGCCGGCTGCGGTCGTCGAATGTGGCCTTGGTGATGCCCTTATCGGGGTCTTTGGACCAGGTCTGGTTGCCGAGCTGGTCGTACTGGTAGGCCCACGTGTTGCCCGCCGGGTCGGTGACGCCTTCGAGCTTGCCGGCCGGAGTGTAGGAATAGCGGGTGGTCTCGGCCGGTGCGTCGGCGGCGCGGGTGCGGTGCCGCAGGAGCTGGGTGGTCTGGCCGCGGGCGTCTGTCACCGTGGTGGTGGCGGTGCCACCTGCGGGTGGGATGACGGTGGTGCGGTCGCCGCTGTAACGGGTGGTGGTGACGGCGAGAACCTTGCCGCCCTCGCCGTTGCCTGCGACGTCCCGGCTCTCGGTTTCGCGGCCCAGGCCGTCGTACGTCTTCCAGGTCTGGGTTTCGACGCTCAGGGCATCGGCGGGCTTGAAAAGCTCGCGTTCCGGCTTCTTTGCGACGTAGTACGGGGCGAACGTTTTGGCTGCCAGGCCGCGTTCGTCGTAGAAGGTGTCGCTGATGAGCCAGCCGGCGTCGGGCCCCGGCGCCTGGGTCTGGCGGGGTCGGAGGTAGCCGTCGTAGAGCGTGTACGAGACGGCCTGGCTTGCGCCTTCCGGGTTGAGGGTGCGGGTGGCGACCGTGGCGGGCTTGCCGTCTTCGACGTAGTAGTCGAACTGGTAGTTGGGCAGCAACACCGTGGTGCGTGCCCGGTCCGGCAGCCACACCTTCAGCGAGCGGCCCAGCGCGTCGTAGGTGCGGGTGGTGCGCTTGCCGTTGGTGTCGACGGTGGCGGCGGGCAGGCCGCGCAGCGGGTCGAGTTCGGTGGTGGTGGCCTGGGCTGTGGCGGCGTCCTTGGCGTCGGCGGGGGGTGTGGTGGTGACGGTCTTGGTGGGGAAGCCGGTGGCGGGGGTGTAGGCGGTCGTGGTGGTGCGGCCGTCGGTGCGGGCTGTGCGGGTGGGTGCGCTGTCACCGATGGCGGTGACATTGGCCGTGAGGTCGGTGACCTTCTCCGGGCGTCCGTAGCCGTCGTAGGTGGTGCCGGTCTCCAGGTAGGTGGCCGTGGTGCCGTCGTGCTTCTTCACCTTGGCGACGGCGGTGGCATCGCCCTTGGTGGGCGCGGCGCCGTAGCCGCCCCCGTCGTAGGCGGTGCGGACATCGGAGATGACCTGCTTCGTACGGTCGGGGCTGCTGCCGCATTCGGTGGCGACGGACTCGACGCGTGCGGGCAGGGTGAGGATGTTCTTGTCAGTGTTGGTGGCATAGGTGGTGCGGGTGCACCGGTCGTCGTCGGTGGTGGAGTCGTCGCCGCGGTCGCTCACTTCTATGACGCGTCCGGCAACGGTGTCGAAGGTGGAGGCGGTGGTGGTCGTACGCCACTTCGCACCGGCACCGTCGTCGAGGGAGGTCCAGGCGCGGGCGCTGGCCGTGCCGGAGAAGTTGGCGGTGACCGTTCCCCAGTCGCGGGTCTTCTTCGCCGTTTGGTGGTGCCAGGGCCGGCTGACGGTCTTGGTCAGGACCTTGCCGCCGGGCGCGGAGTAGGTGGCGGTCTTGTAGACGAATCCGGCTGCCGAGGCGTCGTCGGTAAGAGGCTCGCCCTCTCCAGCGCTCAGCGAGACGCTGACGTCCTTGGTGCCGCCACCCGTGTTCTTGCGGTCGCCGTCCATGCCGCGCAGGAAGTAGCTGTCCTCCTGCGTCTTCATGGCGTCCGCACCCGTGCCCTGGCCGCCGGTCTGGACGCGGACGTGGCCGTAGCCGCGCCACTGGGACCAGGTCTTGAACTTTTCCTTGGTCAGCCCGTCGTCATCGTCGTAGTGCCAGGCCGCGTCATCGCGGTAGTCGTAGCGGGTGACCTGGTCGGGTGCGCCGCCGGTGCGGTCCGTGGTCGTCACGGACTCGACGACGTACTTGTTGAACCACTCCCTGTCCATGTCGTCGCTGGAGCTGCCGCCGATGAACTGGGGGAAGCAGCGGGTGGTGTTGGACTCCGGGGTGGGCAGGTTGCTGAACGAGCAGGCCGGCTTGGAGTAGTTGACGTCGGTCTGGCCGCCGTATTCGTCGGCGATGGTCGACAGACGGTCCTTGATGTAGGGGGCGTAGCCGTCGCCGGTTTTGTCGAGGCGGTTGGCGAGCTGGGTGTAGGCGAAGGTGGTCTTCGGCAGGGTGAGGGGTTTGGTGTCGGTGTGGCCGGTGTGCTGGATGGATTCCAGCTCCAGCTGGTAGTCGACGTCGGCCTTGCCCCAGCGGTGGGCCAGCGCCCAGGAGTCGACCGGGGTGAGCGCGCCGTCCTTGAGGACCTCGGTGGTCACCCCCGTCAGCCGCTTGCGGGTCCAGAAGGTGGGGGAGAGGCGCCCCTGGTCACAGGCGGTGCCGGCCTTGCAGTTCAGGTCCCAGGGCGTGTCGTACCAGTAGAAGCTCTTGGTATCGATGGTGTCGGCCGCGCAGGTGACACCGCTCTGCGGCAGGCAGCGCTCGGAGTTGGCGAAGGACACCCGCGCCAGCGGCTTGCCCGCGTAGAGGTCGGCGGAGGTGCGGCCGTACTCGATGCGCTTGAGGTAGCCGCCCCGGGTGTAGGGGGTGTCGTCGTCCTTGTTCAGGTCGCGGCCGTAGGAGTTGGTCTCCTTGTCGTAGTAGTACGAGATGGCGTTGCCGTGCGGGTCGACGACGTAGTCGAGGTTCCAGCGCCACGCCTGCCGGCACCAGGAGTCCTTGAAGGCGTCCTTGTGACAGTCCTCGCCGCTGTCGTTGCCGAAGACCGGGACCGTCCACGTCGAGTCCGTGGTGTCCTTGCCGGCGGCCCAGCCGGGCAGCTTGTGGTAGCCGAAGTAGAAGCGGGTACCGGAGGGTTCGGTCAGCTCCCAGTACTCGTTGTCGTTGTCACCGTTGTCGCGAGCCGAGGACGCCAGCCGCTTGATCCTGGTGCCGTCGTCGTTCTGGAGCTTCCACTCGTCCTTGCCGGCCGGGACCAGTTCGCCGGCCTTGCCGTTGAAGGAGATGAAGGCGTTGTCGTAACCCCAGCACAGGTCAGCGGGCTTGCTGCCGTCGGTGTGCTTCTCGCCGTCGTCGGCGCAGGGCTTGTAGCGGCGCTCGATGTAGCCGGGCCACAGTTCGAAGCCGTCACCGGCCCAGGAGCCCTGGTTATTGCTGTTGCCGGTGCGGCCGTCGATGGAGCCGGAGGAGTACGACAGGCCCACGCTCGGCTTGAGACCGCCGGGGACCTCGGGGACGGGCATGTCGTAGGACCAGGTGAAGTCACCGGTGTTGAGGTTGGTGTTCCAGGTGGCGGAGGGGGAGAGGCTGGTGGCCTTGTAGTCGCCCTTGACGCTCTTGTCGTCACCGACCGCCGCGAGCACGGTGGGGCCTTTCGCGCGCAGTGGCACCGAGGACGCGGTCAGGGTGTGATTCTCGGTGTCGTTGCGGGTGGCCAGCGGCTTCGCGGTGCGGCACTCGGCCTTGTCCGGGGCGGTCGCCGCGCACGCGGGGAGTTCGACCAGACGCAGCCGGGAGGCGTAGCTGCCGCCGTGGGCC